>Ga0214543_1000078_pt1 | contig 119775 bp, 114 predicted proteins | sample CNSS2metaG_FD_160094 | JGI IMG/M metagenome (GOLD analysis project Ga0214543, IMG submission 160094) | Root nodule microbial communities from cowpea collected in UCLA plant growth center, Los Angeles, California, USA - CNSS2 | ecosystem: Host-associated > Plants > Roots > Nodule | place: USA...
CGAAGGGGGCGTCGGGATTGACCTTGGCGACGGCGATCTCCGGCAGCACGGTGAAGTTGGCAAAGGTCGAGCAGCCCATATAGTGATGGATCTTGTCGCCGTTAATCGAGAAGCGCGAGGTGCCGTCCGGCATCAGCCCCTGGCCTTGGGTGGCACGGATGGCGGTGCAGAGATTGGTCTTGCGGCTGAGGCACGACGGGCAGGCGCGGCATTCCGGCGTATAGAGCGGAATGACGTGGTCGCCCCTCTTGACGCTGGTGACGCCGGGGCCGACATCGACGACGATGCCGGCGCCCTCATGGCCGAGGATTGCCGGGAACAGCCCTTCCGGATCGGCGCCCGACAGGGTGAAGTCGTCGGTGTGGCAGATGCCGGTCGCCTTGACCTCGACCAGCACCTCGCCGGCCTTCGGGCCCTCGAGCTCGACTTCGGTCACAACAAGGGGTTTTCCGGCCTCAACAGCCAGAGCAGCGCGTGTGCGCATGGATCGCCTCCGGTAATGCATTATTTATGCGGCCTTGTCGGGCCTTGTGCACAGATTACAGACGGGCCAAAGCACAAAGACAATTGCGACCTTAGTGTGTAAAACGCGACTTTTGGCTTCTCCCGTGGTCAGCCTATACTGACGTTTGTTCGATGAGGGAGACGAGAGATGAGAGCCGCCGGTTACGCGCTCGGTCTGGCGCTTTGCCTAACACAGGCCCTCGGCACCGCAGGCGCCGTGGACTTTTCCGACCCCGACTGGCCATGCATTCAGCGCAAGGTCGAGAAGCTGTCGGCAAGCCTGATGTGGCCGGCGCCGGTAACCCGCACGCCCCTTCCGCCCGCGGCAAACGACCTCGTCGAGGTCCTGTCGCTGCGCCGCGTTTCGCTCAGGCAGGCAGAGGCCCTTATTCAGACCTTCGTCGAGAAGACCGCGCCGGTGGACGACCAGCTGCTCGGCAATATCTTCTACGGCGTATTCGAAAATCTGTCCGGCAATCGGCAACGGCTGATCGCTGGCATCGCCCGCTATTCCCGTAGTCAGATCGCACTGGCCGCCCGGATGGACGAGGCCAGGGCCGAGATGGCGAAGCTGACGGGTGAAGCGAAACCGGACTTCGACCGTATCGACAAGCTTGAGGAGCAGATCGACTGGGATGAGCGCATCTACCGTGATCGCTCGCAGGCGCTCACGTATGTCTGCGAAACGCCGGTGATTCTGGAAAAGCGCGCCTATGCCATTGCCCAGCTCCTGCTCAAGCACATGTCGGATTGAGCTATATCGCTCCGTGCGGCAGCCGGGCGTCGCAGGAGTTGAAAAGATTTGGCGCCATCGGAGCGTGGGTCAGAAACACAGCATCTCCGCCTCTGCCTGCGCGCGTCTCAAATCGGCTACCATGGTGCGGGGCACGACCGCCGACTTGAACATGGCCATCTGTTCGCCGCTTCCCTGCTGGAGGGACAGCACCGTTTCGGCTTCGACATATTTGTCATAGGGCAGGATGGAAGCGATCACATCGATCGAGCAGGCACATTTGCTTAACACCGCCCGGCTCTGGCCGTTGGCCGCCATGCAGGCAAACACATAGTCGGCCCGGACCTCGGTCGGATAATCGTTCAGACGCTCCGACATCCTCTGCCCGCTGGCCGGCACCGCCGCTGCGACGAGCGCCAGCGCCGATATGACAGCCCGCATCATGGCCGGCCCTCCCCTGCCGCTTTCAGGGTAATGGCATTGGAGTAGCCGACCTCCGCTCCACCGGCGGCTGCGGGAACCGTGGCAACAAGCGAATAGTACCAACCGGGAATGTCGTCCGAGAGGGTGACGGCGAGCGCTAGTTCGGAGAACCGCCCCATCCGCTCGCGCGCCTTGTCCTTCATGAACGGTCGGATCGTCACCTCCCGTGCAGCGATGTCGCGATCCCGGTAGCGGACTGACACGGGCATGATTTGGGCATCGCGCAACAGCGCCTCCTTGATACGGTTGCGCATATAGAAGGGGCTGCCTCCCGATTGCGCGGAAATATCGGCAAGGACGCTTTCAAGGAAATACATGATGACGGGATTGCCGGCCGAGACCGGATAGTTGCCAAGCCCGCGCGACCGGGTGCCCTGATAGAGCGTCATGGCGACATTGTCATCGTGCTTGATCTTCAGACCGATGCTGAAGCTGCCGCCTGCCTGGCCTCCGTCGACACCCGTTATGATTCTGTCGTAGACGAGCGCGCCTCGGCCGGCTTCGCTGCCCGGCATCGCCTCGAGCCCCTTCAGCGCCGTCGACCGGAAGAGAAGATCGTAAGTTTCCGCAGCAGCCAGCGGCCCATGGCCGACGCCGAGCAGCAGGGCAAGCAAAAGAAGAACACGCATCGCTGACCTCCCGTTTCGCGGCCCGTTCGGGCTCCCGACCATTCCGCAAGGGTAGCAATGGCTGTTTCAATGTCACCGGAGACCTTTGTCTGTGTTTGATTCACGCCACGCGCGCACGGGTCTTCCAGTCGATCAGTGCTCGCAGCCGCACCGGCTGCACCGGTTTGGCGAGCATGGCGAATGACATTTCGTTGCAGAGCCGCAGAAATTCCCGCTGCCGGTTGGCCGAAATGATGACCGCCGGAATTTCGACCCCCGCCAGCGCGCGCAGCGTGCGGATCGTTTCTATGCCATTGTCGCCGTCGTCCAGCTGGTAATCGGCCAGCAGAATGTCGGGGGCCGTGCCGATTTCCTGCATCAGCGCCACGGCATCGGCAGTCGACCCTACCGCCAGAACGCTCGCCCCCCAGCTCTCCAGAATCTGCGTCATGGCGTGAAGCTCGTCGGGATCGTTCTCGATAACCATGACGATGAGATCGAGGCTGCCATCGATCATCGACTCGATCGTCGGACCTTCGCAGACGCTGGCACGGCCGGATACGGCGACCGGCACCTTGATCGAAAAGACGGAGCCACGGCCGGGCCGCGACACCAGCCGGATCGGATGATCGAGATGCCGGCAGGCCCGTTCGACGATCGATAACCCGAGTCCCATGCCTGTGCCTTTTTCCGCACCGGCGGCCCGGGTGAACTCGTTGAAGATCCGCGTCTGGTCCTCCTCCGAAATGCCGATGCCCGTATCCCACACTTCGATCCGCAGGCGATTGCCGCTGAGCCGGCAACCGACCAGCACACGGCCATGCTCGGTATACTGGATGGCGTTTACCACCAGGTTCTGGACGCAGCGCATCAGGTATCGCTGATCGCTGGTGACCCAACGCGTGGAAGGAACAATCCGAAGGTCTATTCCCTTTTCTGCCGCCAAGGGCGCCAGATCTTCGGCCACGCCCTGCAGCAGGGTGCCAAGATTGAATGACGTGATGTTGAACTCGGCCCCGGAACTATCGAGGCGCGAAATGTCGAGAAGCGCCTGCAGAAGCGATTCGATCGAGGTGAAGGATCGGTTGAGCCGACTGACCACCTCTTCCGCTCCCGGTTGCCCCACCGTTTCGGTCAACATCGAGAGATAGAGTTTCGCGGCATTGATCGGCTGAAGAAGATCATGGCTGGCGGCCGCCAGAAAACGCGTCTTGGATGCATGGGCCGATTCGGCCGCCTCCTTGGCCTGCCGAAGAGCGGCTTCGATTTTGGCTTGCTCATCGGCATGGATCTGCAGCAGGCGATTGGCCTCGGTCAGTTCTGCGGTCCGCTCCTGTACACGTTGCTCCAGAAGCGCCGCCGCCTGGGTCTCCGTCGTCACGTCCATGATCGACACGATGAACCCGTCGTCGGGCAAGGAACGGACGCGAATGTCGAGGCTCATCCCGTCGCGCCGCTTGAATCGCTCTTGCACCGTCTCGCCGCGACGCGCGGCCTTGAACCAGCCGGCAAACCCGGATCGGCGACCTTTGCGGTCGAGAATCTCATGACGCTCGACATGTTCGACGATGCGCTGAAAGCGGCTTCCCTTCTTCAGAAGTGAAAGAGGCACGCCCAGAAGCTCGCCGAAACGCTCGTTGCGAACGAGCAACTCGCCGCCCGACGAAAACGTGCAGATGCCGAGCGACATGTGATCGAAAGCGGCTTGCAGGAAATGGGCCTGCTGGTCGATCAGGCGATTCTTCTCGCGCCGGTTTTCCCGCACGATGTCGGTGATCTCGGTTTGCAGGACCGTGATATTGTCGGAGCTCGTCTGCCGATAGGAAATCTGAAACCAGCGGTCGTTCCTGAGCGCCACCACGAAGGACGAAAAACGCTGGCCGGATCTCTGCTCTTTCACCACCGGCTGAGGCCGGCCGATCTCCCCCTTTTCGTCCCGGTTCAGATACTTGCTCGCATCGACAGCCGCGAGATAGTCGTCGAAACCGAGGCCCGGCTTGATCAGCGGCTCGACATCGGGAAGCAAGTGCCGGAACTGCGCATTGCAAACCTGCAACCGCTCTTCGGAGAAGAGGGCGAAGCCGTCTTCCATGGCGACCATGGCATCGGCAAGATTTCTCTGGATGCGCTCCTGCGTCTGGTAGGCGATTTCAAGCTCGCTCGACGCCCTGCCGAGCGTGTCGAGGGCCTTTTCAAGATCCTTGGTCTTTTCCCAGACCTTCGCCTGCAGTGCGATGGCCGATTCGAAAAGCGAATAGGCGGAGCCCCCGACTTCATGACTGCGCTCAGCCCGGTTGATCAGGGCCTCGATGATCTTGGCCTGCTTGGCGATCTGGATCTCGTAGGGTTCGTCCGGATTGATCACAGCGGCACGCCTCCCTTCGGCCGGAAAAATGCGACGCCCACGAAGGTCTGGTTCACATGCACGCCGAAATGCTGTTCACCATAGGTGCTGAAACCGACGACCCGTCGCTGCCGGAAATGCTCGGACGCCTCACCACCCAGGCCCTTGCGCTCGATCTCGAGCTTGCGAAGATAGCAGTCGAAACCCAGGATGAAGTCGGGCGCTTCACCTTCCTCGTTGCTGACAGCGAGCCCTGTATCGAGGGTGCGGATGATTTCCTTGCCGCGACCGAGCGTCAGCAGCAGGCCGTCGTCGATCGCCGAAAGGAAGGTGAGCCCGTATTCGCCGTGAATCTGCTGGATCGCCCGCACGTGATAGAGATTGCGATTGCGCACCAGCACCGGGTTCTCGGCGAAGATCGTCGGCGACAACTCGGCGACGGGCACCTTGACGAGCCGCGCATATTCCTCGGCCGCCGGCGAGCCGTTGATCTCGAGAACCAGCCGCTCCTCCGGAACCGCGCGGGTGACCACCATGCGTGTTTCCGTGGGCTGGAAATGATCGAAGCCGAGACCGCTGAAGGGCAGATCGGTTTCCAAGAGCAGCAGAAGCGCGGCGTTGCTGTGGAACTCCCCGTTGCGCAGCACCTGCGTGCGCTCGAACCGCAGCCCGTCGCCGGCCGAACCGCCAAACACGGGAATGTCCTTCAGTCCGGCCTCAAGGGCCGCCATCAGGATATCCTCCTGTTTCGACAATCCGTCGGCGAAAATCAGGGCAAGCCTTTTTCCGCCCGGCGTTGCGCGAAACTGCGAGACAAGCCGCTCCGTCTGCGACACCACATCGGCAATCGAGACCGGTGAGATCGGCTCGAACAGGATCGAGGCCACCCGAAAGTGACGCCGCTGAAAGGCGATCGCCAGCAATGCGTCGTCTTCGTACCCTCGCGGCGTGATCTGGCCGGCCGTCGTGCAGCCGAAGACAACAGTATTCGGCAACGACATCCGCAGAGCGTTGGCAAGCTCAACGGGCTGCAGCCTGTTCGGCACAAACAAAAAGATGAAGCTTGGCCTTGCCGTGGCGAGCTGCCGCCTGATCTCGGCAAGGGCGAGGGCCGCGTCGTCGGCGTGCGACACGGCGATCCGCACCGCCTCCGCCGGTTTGCGATCAAGATCGTCGACAGCCGTCATGCGCCGCCATTTCTCCGCTTCCTGGCCTTGTTCCGGCACGCCTCACTGCAGGTTATGGCGGATCGAGACTTCGCGCACCAACATTGCCGCCTGCGTGCGATTATGAACGCCCAGCCGGCGCAGAAGCGCCGTGATATGCGCCTTGACGGTCGCCTCGGCCAGCTTCATCTCGTAGGCGATCAGCTTGTTCGGCATCCCTTCGCAGATCAGGCCCAATATGCGGGTCTGCTGCTGCGACAAATGTGCGATCTTGCGCGAAATCGTTTCCACCGACTCGTCCACAGCCGGGGTGCGTGCCGGCAATGTGTAGCCCGGCGGCACGTAGATCTTGCCGTTCCAAATATCCTGCATCGCCTCCTGAAAATTCTCACGGCCGATATCCTTGGGAATGAATCCCGCAGCACCGGCGGCAATGACCGACTGGACGATACCTTTGGATGTGATCGCCGAGATTACAATGACCGGTATATCGGGCGTCTTTTCCTTGATCTTGAGAAATCCGCTCAGACCGGATGCATCGGGCAGGTTCAAGTCAAGCATGATCAGATCGGGTGAAAACCGCATCCGCAGTTGGTGCAGGGCTTCGCTCAGCGAGGTCGCGGTCCGAATTCGACGCGTATTGAAGGTGTTTTCCATCGTCGCGGCCAGCGCATCGCAATAGAGCGGATGATCATCGATCACCAGTGCCGACTTAATGGAAAGCGGGTGGACGGACGAAGCGGTCCGCGGCATGGCTCTCCTCCCAAGAATACTTCCCAGGTTAACCGAGCAGCCGACCGGCTCCACGCATTACCGGCAAGTATTTCTACTCCCAATGCCGTCATGCTCTCCTCAGCACGACAGTGGGGGAATTTGTCGCACAGTTTTCCGGACCGGGCAATTCCCGAGTTCAGGACGCCCGCAATGCTGGACCATTGGCATCCGCCGGCAAAGGATTGGGAAGAGGCAGCGCGGGCCGCATCCGGATGATCCATCCTAGGGGAATGCCGGACTAGGGACTCAGATGAGCTTGCCCACGTCTGGGCGCTTGCAGCGCCATTTTTCGACACGAAGAGCCGGATGCTGCTCCGACCACTCGGCGATGTACATGACGGAGCGGAACATGCATTGGGTAAGAGAGCCTGGGCCTTGGAGCGGCAGAGTCTCCTCTAGGCACCGATCGGGTGCGGATGCAAGGCATACGGTCAATACAAGCGCTACCAGCTCCATGATAGTTTCAAGCCTTCGATTATTTTCCCCTCATCGAATTTACGCATGCGCTAATAAAAACTTCAATGAAGGCGCCCTCACCCGGTATCACCAAAACTGGGCCAATCTGTAGCTGCTCGAGGGTACTTTAGAGCGGGATGCGCTCACATGCGTTCGCCGCAGCTCTATCCATTTGTATTTGCTGCATCTGAGGCGGGTGACGCGCCATACGTCACTGCGGGCGGCCGACAGGCTGACTAACCGACTTGGAACACTCCCACGCCGCAGGCCGTTCATTCCTCATGAAAGGAGGAAGCAATGAACCAGATCATCTATCTCGTGGGATTAGTTGTGATCGTAATCGCTATCTTGTCGTTCTTCGGTTTGGGCTGAACTCGGCCGCAGCGATCTCGCATCTTCCCGGCGGCTATTCGAACCCCGCCTGGCGAAACCATTCCTGTATGCCGGCAAGCACCGCTGCCTTGGCGCCATCGAGGGTTGGCGCATAGTGGAAGCCCGTCTCGCGCGTACCGTTGCATTGGGAAATCCGCCAGGCCCAGTCGCTCATCGTCTGGCGCTTCATCACAAAGGCGACTTCGTGCCGCCCGAGCATAGCGCAATAGGTTTCGTTGCGCAGCGGCAACCACATCAGGCGAATCTCGGTAACCGACACCATCCCAACCCTCCAGCACAACCTTAAGATATAGGACGGCCGCCAAGTGCCTGAAACCCCACCAATTGGGGGGCATTGCATCCCACGGGGGCCGCGCACGCGAAGCGGCGTGTGCAACCCAGGATATGAAAGGCGGACGGCCAATGCCCTGTCCGCCCAAAAATACGGACAAACGGCAATTCCTGAGCTACATTGAGGCTCCGGGGCGCGGTTCCACCCGGGGGAGTTGCACGGAACCGGGGCCTATTTGACAACGTTTTAGAAGTTGATCCTTAGCGCGGGATCGACAGGACGTCAGCAGTCTCTGCCGGCATCGCGCCCGACGTACATGGCGACGCCTCAAATCCCACTTTGGGCATCGCATACCAGGAGGAGAAGCATGCATCAGGTGTTGTGGAGCCGTCCTATCGAGCTTGGAATTTCCGGCGGCGGCGTGCGCACGGTGAAGGGACCGTCCGACGCGCTCGCATGCCTTGCGGGCCAGTGGCCCCACCGCGGCCCTTACTATGTGGCTGCGCGCAGCGCCTGCCGTGCCGCCATCGATGGCCGCCGGACGGCCGAGGAAGCCCGCAGGCTCTTCATATCCGCGGCCGAAGAGGCCCATTTGAAAGCGCATTAGAGAGTGATCCGACGGCGGTTCCGCGCCTTGTCGAGCGGCCGACCTCGGGACCGCGGTCGCGCGTTGCGTTCTAGCCATTCACCCTGCTCGTCGACACCGCTTCCAAAAGATAATACTGTTTTCAATACCTTTCCCGAGTAGACGTATTGGTAATATTATTGTGTTGCAGCGCAATATTTCATCGGCTCTGCTCCGCCTTACTTGAAAAGTCGGGCGCCTTCTAATATAAGCGATCACGCGAGCTTATTTGCAGATGTGTCAGCGAGATCCTCACGGGTCTCGAGCCCGATTTCGAATTGAGACAGAAATCTCCGTGAAACTGCCCGATTTCTGTCGCGAAGCCTTCATTTATTGCCGCTATATTCTGAGGTGCCTCACAAAAACCAACATCGGAGCGTTTAAGTCCCTTAAAAAAGGGAGACAAAAATAAGAGACGGGAGAGCCATCATGAACGAGAGTAATCTCTATCGAATCGTCGAAGTCAGTATGAAGCGCGAAAGCGGCCGCAAGGACATCGGCATCATGACCGTGCGCCAGGCCCTTGAGCTTCCCGAAGTACCGAGCCTTGAATACAGCCATCCGGATCTCAACTCGCGCTCGGACGGCCGGTTCCTCACGCGCGACCAGCTCGAGGCTTATGCCCGCTGCGCCTGAGCCGCTGCGATTGCGGCTCTCATCATTCCTCTCGCCAGATCATCTTTGCGGTAGCCGTTCCGGCTGCTAACCTCCTTCCCAGATTCGCTACAGCGTCGAGCCTAGCCGGGCCGGCTGCTGTGGCGTTTCAAATTTTCCGCATGTGTTTCGCCGGCAAATGAAACCGTGCGACGGCCGGACGACCATGGACACCATTCTGCCACCCCCGCCGCCCGTGCTACTGCCGATCTCCGGCAGCCCCGTGGGCTTTCCTGTGAGGCGGGTCTACTGCGTCGGGCGAAACTATGCGGCCCACGCGATCGAAATGGGGCATGACCCCGACCGCGAACCGCCCTTCTTCTTTCAGAAGAACCCGGACAATCTGTTGCTGCCGGGCGAGGATTTCCCCTACCCGCCTCTTTCCTCCGACGTGCATCACGAAGTCGAGCTGATCGTTGCCTTGCGCAGTGGCGGTGCCGACATTCCGGTCGCGGTAGCGACCGACCACGTCTTCGGCTATGGCGTCGGTATTGATTTCACCCGCCGCGACCTGCAGGCCGAAGCGAAAAAAGCCGGGAAGCCCTGGGCCGCAGCCAAGGCCTTCGAGCACTCCGCTCCGGTTTCGGAAGTCGTGCCAGCCAAGGCAATCGGCCATCCGAAAAACGGGAACGTCTGGCTCAAGGTCAATGGCGAGTTGCGTCAGCACGGCGACCTTGATCAGATGATATGGACAGTACCGGAGATCATCGCGGAGCTCTCCCGCCTTTTCACGCTCGCACCGGGCGATATCATCATGACCGGAACGCCCTCTGGCGTCGGTCCGGTTGCCCGCGGCGATGTCGTGACCTGCGGCGTCGATGGTGTCGCGGCACTCGCAGTCAAAGTCGTCTAAAAGGAGCGGAGCCGAGTTATCGGCCGAAGGCCGGTGTCCAGACGCCGCCCAAAAACGAGCCGGGAGGAAGTTCGCATGCCGCTCTACGCCTTGGGATCTCTGCAACCGCAGACGCCGCCGGAAGGCAGCTATTGGCTCGCGCCGGACGCCAATCTCATCGGTCAGGTGGAAATCGGCGAGGATGTCGGCATTTGGTTCGGCGCGACGTTGCGCGGCGACAATGAACCGATCCGTATCGGCGCACGCACGAACATCCAGGAAGCCGTCATCATCCATGTCGACCCCGGCCTTCCAGTGACCATCGGCGAAGGCTGCACCATCGGCCATCGGGCGATCATTCATGGCTGCACGATCGGCGACAATTCCCTGATCGGCATGGGCGCGACCGTGCTGAACGGCGTGAAAATCGGCAGTAACTGCCTCGTCGGAGCAAACGCGCTCGTCACGGAAGGCAAGGAATTTCCCGACAATTCGCTGATTGTAGGTGCTCCGGCCAAAGTGGTACGCACGCTCGACGACACCACGATCGAAGGGTTGAAGCGCTCCGCCGAACATTACGTGAGGAACTGGCAGCGCTATGCGGCGCACCTCACGCGACTGGATTGAGCCTGCCGTTCGCCGCATTCACGCTCGGCCTTCCCACTTCGGGAAAGCGCGTCGCATGAATTCGATTGAACGTGAGGCGCTTTAGGCGCAGCTCTTGCAGTGGCCGCGGATCTCAATCGTCGTCTTCTCGGTCTTGAAGTTCTGCGTGCGGACGAGCGACGAGAGGCGCTCCTCGATCGCCTCGTCATGGAACTCCGTCACCTGTCCGCAGCCTTCGCAGATCGTGAAGGCCGTGACGCCGTGGTCGTGCTCGTGCTCATGCGGGCAGGTGCAGGCGACGAAGGCGTTGAGGCTCTCCAACCGGTGTACCAGGCCGTATTCCAAGAGCTTGTCGAGCGCGCGATAGACCTGCAACGGCGCACGAAAACCGTGGTCGCGCAGTTTGTCGAGGATCGTGTAGGCGCTCATCGGGCCGTCCGAATGGGCAAGCGCTCCCATCACCAGCGACTGGTTCTTCGTCAGTTGGGGCGTACCCATCAGCGTTGTCCTCCATGGGAAGAATGTGACGCGTGCTCAGTCCGGCGACCGACCGGCAGGAGACTCAGCACGAAGAGGGCCAATGCCGCAACCACGATAGACGGCCCGGACGGTGTATCCCAGTGGAGCGAGCCGAAAAGACCGCCGGCCACAGCAAGTGCGCCGATCAACGAAGCGAGAACGGCCATGATTTCCGGCGACGTTGCGAAGCGGCGCGCGGTCGCTGCCGGTATGATCAGCAGCGAGGTGATCAGCAGGATGCCGACGATCTTCATGGCGATCGCGATCACCAGCGCCATCAGCAGCATGAAGAAGAGCCGCGCCCTGTCCGGCTTCAAGCCCTCGGCCTCCGCCAACTCGGGATTGACGGTCGAGGCGAGCAGCGGTCGCCACAGATAGATCAGCGCGAAGATCACCAGCATGCCACCGCCCCAGATGATGTCGATATCGGCCTCCGAAACGGCGAGGATGTCGCCGAAGAGAAAGCCGACGAGATCGATCCGCACCCAGGTCATGAAGGCGACGATGACGAGGCCGATCGACAATGCCGAATGCGACAGAATACCGAGCAGCGCATCGGTGGAGAGGGCACCGCGCCTCTGCAAGAACAGCAGCAGCACCGAAACGACCGAAGCGACGATGAAGACGCTGACCATCAGATTGAGGTCCATCAACAGCGACAGCGCGACGCCGAGCAGCGCCGAATGCGCCATGGTGTCGCCGAAATAGGCCATGCGCCGCCAGATGACGAAGCAACCGAGCGGCCCCGCCACCATAGCAATGCCGATGCCGGCGACGAGCGCGCGAATGAAGAAATCGTCAAACATCGCGCTTCTCCGCCGCCTCAAATCCCTGCAGCCTTGAGTGATGCCCGCAGCCGCAGTCCGGCTCGTGATCGTGCACGTTCTCGGCCTCGTCGTGATGGTGATGACCATCGCCCGGAAAGCAGCTTTCGGTGATGCTGCCGTCGGCATGCAGCACCCGCCCGTCCGTCAGGTGCGTATGGTCGTGGTGGTGGCTGTAGACCGCGAGCGCGCCGGCGGCCCGGCGGCCGAAGAGCTTGAGATATTCCGGGCTCTGGCTGACGGCTTGCGGGGTGCCGCGGCAGCACACATGGCCGTTGAGACACACGACGGTATCGGTTTCCGCCATGACGATATGAAGATCGTGCGAAATCAGGAGGATGCCGCAGCCGGTGCGGTTGCGGATCTGCTTGATCAGTTCGTAAAGCGCGATCTCGCCGGAAAAATCGACGCCCTGCACCGGTTCGTCGAGCACGAGGAGATCGGGCTTGCGGGCGATCGCCCGGGCAAGCAGCGCCCGCTGGAATTCGCCGCCCGACAGATGCTGCACCTCGGCCTTCGCCATGTGCAGCATCCCCGTGGCCGCCAGCGCCTCCTCGATCTCGCGACCTTTCAGCGGGCCGGTCAATGTCATCAGGCGCTCGACCGTCAAAGGCAGCGTCCAGTCGACGGCGAGCTTCTGTGGCACGTAGCCGACCTTCAGGCCTTGTATCCGCTCGACCTGGCCTTCGTCCGGCTTCACGACTCCGATCGCCGTTTTCGCAGTCGTCGATTTTCCCGAACCGTTCGGCCCGATGAGCGTGACGATTTCGCCGCGATTGATCGAGAAGTCGACGCCGCGCACGAGCCACCGCCCGTTTCGCCGTACTCCGGTATTGGCAAGACGGACGAGAGGGGTCGTTTCTGGCGATCGATAATTCAGCATCAAAAAATCCAAGCTGATGGTTGCCTCTGGCTATCGCACACGTTATAGCATAACGCAATTGATGTAATAACATTACACGGCACTGCCTTGCAATGTCAGATGCATGCAAGCCCGCCGCAGCATTTTGAACCAAGCTCGGAGAACCCGATGAAATCGACGCCCGCCCTGCTTTTCGCATCCACCCTCCTCCTCTCCTCGCCAGCCTGGGCGGAAGCCCCCAACGTGGTGGTGTCGATCAAGCCCATCCATTCTCTCGTCGCGTCCATCATGCAAGGCGTCGGCGAACCCGCGCTCATCGTCGAGGGCGGCGCCTCTCCTCACACCTACAGCATGAAACCGTCGAACGCCGCAGCACTGCAGGCAGCAAACGTGGTCCTCTGGGTCGGGCACGGTTTCGAGGCCTTCCTCGACAAGCCGCTCGACGCGCTCGGCAGCGGCGCCAAGGTGGTGGAACTCGGTGAGGCTCCGGGAATCGAGAAGCTGAAGTTCCGCGAGGGCGGCGCCTTCGAAGCGCATAATGACGAGCACGAGGAAGGACACGGCGCGGGTGCCCATGAGGCCGAGGAAGCAGGGCACGAGAACCACGCCGCCGAAGCCGGCGAACATGGCCACGATCACGCCGAGGGCGAGTTCGACATGCATATGTGGCTCGACCCGATGAACGCCAAGGCAATGGCGGCCGAGATCGAGAAGACGCTCTCGGAAGCGGACCCGGCCAACGCGGCCGCCTACAAGGCCAATCTGGAGAAATTCAACGCGAGGATCGACGCTCTCGACAAGAGCCTTGCCGAGACCGTGGCGCCGGTCAGGGACAAGCCGTTCGTGGTGTTCCACGACGCCTATCAGTACTTTGAACACCGCTACAAAGTGCGCGTCGCCGGCTCGATCACGGTCAGCCCGGAAGTGCTGCCGGGCGCCGAGCGCCTTTCGGAGATCCATGCGAAGATCGAGGAGCTCGGCGCGACGTGCGTCTTCGCCGAACCCCAATTCGAACCGAAACTGATCAGTGTCGTCATCGAAGGCACGCCGGCGAAATCCGGCACGCTCGATCCGGAAGCCGCGAGCCTCGAGCCAGGGCCGGATCTTTATTTCCAACTGATGGAAAATATCGGCACCTCACTGAAGGAGTGCCTTTCCTCGGCGAGCTAATGCACGTAGCCCAAACTGTGCAGCGGGCTTGGGATCATGACATGCAGGAACAAGATCTAAAGCGCGCATGACGCGCTTTCAAGTCGTCCTCCCAAGACGGCGAAGGCGGGCCTATCCGGGCCCGCCTTTTCTACGTTTCTTCAGTGCTGCCGGGTCAGTGAGCCGCTGCGAGGCCGACGATCACGCCTGTCGCCAGGCTGACCAGCAGGAAATCGTTGTCGATGCGCACCCATTGCTGGCCGCGCGGCGGAGGCCGCAGCCGATAGCGGCGGTAATCGTGGACATAGGCCATGTGACGGCGCTCGGCGGGGCTCAGCCGGTATCCGCGCGCCCAATGCTTCTTCTTGATGATCACGCGCTTCTCGATGGTCTTTTCCACACGCTTATCGACGTGGCGATCGACCTGCCTGTGGCGATAGCGGTCATGTGCCTGTGCCAGTTCAAAAGAGCCGGCCGTCTGAGCGAACGCCATCGGCGTGGCGAGGAACGAGCTGGCGACAAGCGCGATCAGGAGGCGTTTCATGGGGTTTCCTTTCGTTGTACGCCCCTTGAAACTAGGTCTGCCTTCCTGAACGGAATATGAAATATGGCATCACAATTGCGTAATGATTACCGACGCTTATGATGAATTTCTCATAAACTAATGAATGCGGTCGAAAGTGCGCAGCGGCGTTGCACTTGGGTCTCACCCCTGCGCCGTGGTCGCCTCATAGCGGAACCGGTCGAAGTCCGCGGGCATTGCGTTGCCGGAAGTATCGAAGGCGAACATGCCCGCGAAGGCGCCGGTGAAGGAACCATGTTCGCCGCGCCCGCCCTCGTCCGAGATCACGCCGGCATCGAGCACGGGGCCGATCACCTTCCAATCGTCATCCGCCTTGGTCCGCCAGAAGAACTGGAGATCATTGTCCCTCACCTCCATAGCAAGCCGGGTCGGACCCTCGGGGATCGCGACACCGCTGCCGGCCGGAAACGCCAATCGTCCATGCGGGAAGTCCCCGGGGCAGGAAAGGATCGTAACGACGCGTCCAAGCGTCTCGTGTCGGGTGATTCCGAGGGCATGGAACTTGTGCCGGTTATAATAATGCGTGAGGCCCGCGACCTGCTGGTAGGTCTCGGGAGCGAATTCGACGAGTGTTTCGGCCCGGAAGGAATGGTGCTCCTGTCGCCGCGCCACCAGCGCCTGCTCGAACCAGCTTCCGATGCTCTCGCGACCAAAGAGGCGGAGGTGCCCCTCCCGCCAGGTGAGCGAGAAGATCCGCTCCGGCGCCGGCGTGCGCAGCCACTGGAATTCGAGCGGAAGCTCCGGTTCGTCGAAATCGGATTCGATCACGGCAGGCGGAGGGGCCGCTATCGCGTGCGCCGGCGCGGGCACGCTCACCTCAGGCACGACGCCGCCGCTTTCGAGGTACAGCCAGCCATCCTCCCGCCAGACGCACTTCTGCAACGCCGTCTCGCGCCCCAGCGTGCAGCGACGATAAGGCGGCAGCGGCCGGCCGCAAAGATGCGTGTGGTAAGCCTGCCCGTCCGGTGTTTCCACATACTGGCCGTGCCCCGCGCGCTGCAGCGCCGCCTCCGGGTGATTCTTCGAGGTGATGAGATGGGCGTTCGGATGCATCTCGTAGGGTCCATCGATCGCGCGCGACCGCGCCATGGTCACGGCATGGTCGTAGCCCGTGCCCCCTTCGGCGACGGTCAGATAATACCAGCCGTCGCGCTTGAAGACATGCGGGCCTTCGACGAGCCCAAGGGAGCTTCCGGCGAAAATGTTCTTGACGGGACCGACGAGCTTGCGCGTCCGCTCGTCCCATTCCTGTAGCAGGATGCCGTCGAAGGCCGGGCTTTTCGGCGAGCCGCCGAAGCTCTCGGGCCGGTGGTTCCACTGCATGTTGAGGAACCACTTGCGGCCGTCATCGTCGTGGAAGAGCGAGGGATCGAAACCTGACGAATTGACATAGACCGGATCGGACCAGGTGGCTTCGACGCCCTCCGCCGTCACGATGTAATTGTGCGCATCCTTGAAGTTGCCGTCGAAACGCTTGACGTCGGTGTAGACCAGCCAGAACAGCCCGTCGCAATAGGAAAGGCATGGCGCCCAGATGCCACAACTGTCGGGGTTGCCGCGCATGTCGAGCTGGCTCGCGCGCTCCAGCGGCCGCCTTATTAGCCGCCAGTTCACGAGATCGCGCGAATGGTGGATCTGCACCCCCGGATACCACTCGAAAGTCGAGGTGGCGATGTAATAGTCATCGCCGACCCGGCAGATCGATGGGTCGGGATTGAAGCCCGGCAGGATCGGATTGCGGATCATCGCGGCCATGTCTTCTGCTCCTCCATTTCGGCGGTGCATCCAGCCCGAAACTCGCCGCCGTTTCAAGACCCGCGGCGTAGGTTTTCGCTCAAGAAACAAGACGGCCAGCAGGCTCCGAATCATCGCGCCCCGGCATGAATTGCGCGCTGTCGAAGACCGCGAATTGAAAAGCCATGACGGCGGATCCCACCACTTGCGCCTAAGCTTTGAGCATTCCTGACGGGCCGATATGATACTTTCGTATAACGGTTCGTTGCCAAACAGAAAAATGGAAGCGCAGGCTTGAAAGGAGACTTGAAATCGGCACTCTGACTGTGCTTGGCAGAACACCAAAAACAGCCATTGCGGGGAGGTATCCGATGAAACCGTTACTCGGCTTCAGCCGATTGATAGACGCCGTCACCGAGAAAATCGGCAAGGCCGTCTCCTGGCTCATTCTTGTCGCCGTGCTCGTCAGCGCCGGTAATGCCGTCATCAGAAAAGCGTTCAACATCTCGTCGAATGCCTGGCTCGAGGCGCAATGGTATCTCTTTGGCGCCGCCTTCATGTTCGCTGCCGCCTATACGCTGAGCCAGAACGAGCATATCCGCATCGATATCGTCTACGGGATGTTTTCGCGCCGCGTGCAGCATTGGATCGACCTTTTCGGGCACGTCTTCTTCCTGATGCCCTTCGTGCTGCTGATGCTCTATTACCTCGTACCCTACGTGCGGATGTCCTATGTTTCGGGCGAGGTGTCCTCCAGCGCCGGCGGGCTCATCATCTGGCCGGCGAAGGCCATTCTGCTGATCGGCTTCATCCTTCTCGCCCTGCAGGGTGTTTCGGAGATCATCAAGAAGATCGCCATCATGACGGGGAACATGGACGATCCGACCCCCTACGTGCCGACCCACGCGCCGCTCGATGAAACGATTGCTCCGGAGGTACGCCCGTGATCGAATTCGTCGCCGAGAACCTGGCACCGATCATGTTCCTCTCGCTGGTCGTGTTCCTGCTGCTGGGTTATCCCGTTGCCTTCTCGCTGGCCGCCAACGGTCTTCTGTTCTTCATCATCGGCGTCGAGCTTGCGCCGCTTTCCGATTCGATCAATCTCTCCTGGCCGCTGCTGAATGCCCTGCCGGAGCGGTTCTGGGGGGTGATGTCGAACGACACGCTCCTCGCCATCCCCTTCTTCACTTTCATGGGGATCGTGCTCGAACGCTCGGGCATGGCGGAGGACCTCCTCGACACGATTGGCCAGCTCTTCGGCCCGGTCCGCGGCGGCCTCGCCTATGCCGTGATTTTCGTGGGTGCGCTGCTTGCGGCAACCACCGGGGTCGTCGCTGCCTCGGTCATCGCGATGGGCCTCATCTCGCTTCCGATCATGCTGCGCTACGGCTATGACCGGCGCATCGCCTCGGGCGTTATTGCCGCTTCCGGCACGCTGGCCCAGATCATCCCGCCGTCGCTGGTGCTGATCGTGCTCGCCGACCAGCTCGGCCGCTCCGTCGGCGACATGTATGCGGGTGCCCTGATCCCGGGCCTCGTGCTGACGGGACTCTATATGGGCTACATCCTCCTCATGACCTTCCTGAAGCGCGATTCCATGCCGGCACTGCCGCTCGAAGCGCGCACACTCGGGTCGGGCGTGACGTCGCTCATCATCGCACTCGCCGTCGCCGCCGGCATCGCCTACGCAGCCCATGTCTATCTTGCGCCGACGCAGGGCGAGAACGCCGACATCCTCGGGGCAACCGTCGGTACCGCGTTCATCTATGTGGTCGCTCTCATCGACAGGGCCCTGAAGATCAATGCATTGTCGCGCCTGGCACAGCAGGTCATCATTGTCTTGATCCCGCCGCTGGCGCTGATCTTCCTCGTGCTCGGCACAATCTTCCTCGGCATCGCGACGCCGACGGAAGGCGGGGCGATGGGTGCCGTCGGCGCTCTGATCATGGCGGCGGCCAAGGGGCGGCTCAACATGGAGGTCTTGCGCGCTGCGCTCGCCGCGACCACGCGCCTCTCCGCCTTCGTACTGTTCATTCTGATCGGCGCGCGCGTCTTCTCGCTGACCTTCTACGGCGTCAACGGGCATCTCTGGGTGGAGCACCTGCTGGTCGGATTGCCGGGCGGCGAGATCGGCTTCCTGATCGCCGTCAACGTTCTCGTCTTCCTGCTGGCGTTCTTCCTCGACTTCTTCGAGCTCGCCTTCATCATCGTGCCGCTGCTCGCACCGGCGGCCGATAAGCTCGGGATCGATCTGATCTGGTTCGGCGTGCTGCTCGGCATCAACATGCAGACGAGCTTCATGCACCCACCCTTCGGCTTCGCGCTCTTCTACCTGCGCTCCGTCGCTGCTAGGGTGCCCTACCTCGACAAGGTCACCGGCAAGATGACGCAACCGGTGACGACCGGGCAGATCTATTGGGGCGCCGTACCTTTCGTCGGCATCCAAATCGTGATGGTGGCGCTCACCATCCTTTTCCCCCAGATGGTGATGCACTACAAAGGCAGCGGCGCGGTGGTCGACCCGTCGACAATCAAGATCGAAGTGCCGGGGTTCGGCCAGGGCGGCGGCGGCGGGCTCACCCTGCCCGACAATGGCGGCGGGCTCGGTCTGCCCGGTGGCCTGCAACTTCCCGGCGGCAGTCCGCTCGACGGCGGCCAGCAACAGCCGGGCCAGCAGAACGCTCCGCAGCAGAACAAGCCGCCAGCGACTGACCTTAGCGCGCCGCCCTCGTTCAACTAATGCATGTCGCCCAAAAGTGTGCAGCGGTTTTGGAACAACGACATGCACAAAAACAAGGATCTAAAGCGCGTCGCGTGAGCTCGACCGAACGCGATGCACTTCAGGTGAGTGCGGAGAGTGCGGCCGGCCTCCGGCCGCATGTCGCTCCTCAATCGGCGCGGCGATGGCTGGAGCGGAGAGGTTTTTCACACTATGGCCCCTCCTCCGCCTGCCGTCCTTAACGAGTAAAAAGAAAACCCCGGAGCGGCGCTCCGGGGTTCTTCATTGCACCGATGATGCAACGCAGCTCAGACCTTGCCGTTGCGCTGCTGGATCATCATGAAAGTGTCGTAGTTGTATTCCGCGATCTGGGCATTGAGGTAGTATTCGGCGCGGAACGCCTTGATCGAGCCCCAGATCTTCTTGAAGGTCGGGTTCGCAGCTTCCATCTCGGCGTAGACTTCATTCGCCTTGTCGAAGCAGGCCGACAAGATCTCGGGGCTGAACGGGCTGAGCTTCGCGCCGGCCGCCACGAGCCGCTTGATCGCAGACGGGTTGAGATAGTCGTACTTCTGCAGCATGTTGGCGTCGGTCGCCTGGCAGGCGGTGCGAAGCAGCGACTGGTAGGCCTTCGGCAGGCCGTCGAAAGCTGCTTTGTTGAACATGGCATGCACGGTCGGACCGCCTTCCCACCAGCCGGGGTAGTAGTAATAAGGCGCGACCTTGTAGAAGCCGAGCTTCTCGTCGTCATAGGGGCCGACCCACTCGGCGGCGTCGATCGTGCCCTTTTCGAGTGCCGGATAGATGTCGCCGCCGGCAAGCTGTTGCGGCACGAGACCGAGCCTCTCCATGACCTTGCCGGCGAAGCCGCCGACGCGCATCTTCAGGCCCTGCATGTCGGCAACGGTCTTGATCTCCTTGCGGAACCAGCCACCCATCTGCACCCCGGTATTGCCGCCGGGGAAGCCGATCAGACCCTGAGCCGCAAGGAACTCGTTGAACATGTCGATGCCGCCGCCATGGTAGTGCCAGGCATTCATGCCGCGCGCATTGAGCGCGAATGGCACGGCTGAGCCGAGCGCCCAGGTCGGGTCCTTGCCCCAATAGTAATAGGCGACGGTGTGGCAAGCCTCCACCGTGCCCGCGGACGTTGCGTCGGCGGCTTGCAGGCCAGGCACGATTTCGCCGGCCGCGAAGACCTGGATCTGGAAATTGCCGTCGGTCGCCTCGGACACGTATTTCGACAGAACTTCCGCGCCGCCGTAGATCGTGTCGAGCGACTTCGGGAACGATGACGTCAGACGCCAGGTTACCTTCGGATTGCTCTGAGCAATTGCCGGCGCGGCGAGCGTCGATGCGGCAGCCGCACCGAGGCCGCCAATGCTCGCGTGTTTAATGAATGAACGGCGATCCATGGTTCCTCCCTATTTCCCGCCATGACGGTCCAGCGCAGCTTGTCAGCGCTACCGCCCATTGCACCTGTCCCCGCCCGCCGCGGGCGCCGGAAGGTCTCTCTTTTCTGTTCGTTCTTGCCGGCCGCGCAAGGTCATGAAGGCGCCTGCGAAGAGGACGGCATCCCTGCACCATACATAATCACCAATGCATGTCCAGCGGCCGTTTTCCGGCATCCTCTTCGACTTTTGTCTGAGTAGCCGGAAGGAGCCCGAACTTGCCCAAAATCGAGGCAAATCAAAGGATTCCGCCGGTTCAGCGCTCGGCGGACTTGGCCCAGAGGTTGATATCGGCCTCGCGCGCATAAAGATCGATTTCGGCCAGTTCCTCGGCCGTGAAGGTGTCGTTCTCCAGCGCCTTGACACAGTCGACGATCTGCTCGGAGCGGCTGGCGCCGATCAGTGCAGAGGTGATACGCCCACCGCGCAGCACCCAGGCAAGCGCCATCTGCGCGAGCGTTTGGCCGCGCCGTTCCGCGACACCATGCAACCTGCGGATGTTATCGACGATCTCCGGGCGGATGAAATCCTTCTTGAGGAAGTGGTTCAACGCGGCCCGGCTGTCCTGAGGAATGCCGCCAAGGTACTTTGCCGTCAGCATGCCCTGCGCAAGCGGCGAGAAGACGATCGATCCAATGCCGAGATCTTCGAGCGTGTCGACGAGACCGTCCTCCTCGATCCAGCGGTTGAGCATGGAATAGCTCGGCTGATGGATGAGGCACGGCGTGCCGAGGTCCTTGAGGATTGCCGCCGCCTCGCGAGTGCGCTGCGAATTGTAAGAGGATATCCCGACATAGAGCGCGCGGCCCGAGCGCACGATGTAGTCGAGAGCGCCGCAGGTCTCCTCGAGCGGCGTGTCCGGATCGAAGCGGTGGGAATAGAAGATATCGACATAGTCGAGCCCCATGCGCTTCAGGCTCTGGTCGCAGGAGGCGATGAGGTATTTGCGGCTGCCCCATTCGCCATAGGGGCCCGGCCACATGTCATAGCCGGCCTTCGACGAGATGATCAGCTCGTCGCGCAGGCCTGCAAAGTCCGTGCGCAGTATCTCGCCGAAGGCGATTTCGGCCGAACCGGGCGGCGGACCATAGTTATTGGCCAGATCGAAATGGGTGATGCCGAGGTCGAAAGCCGTGCGGCACATGGCCACCTTACGCTCATGCGGCGTATCGCCTCCGAAATTGTGCCAGAGCCCGAGCGAGATCGCCGGCAGCTTCAAACCGCTCCTGCCGCAGCGGTTGTATTTCATTTTCTCGTATCGGTTTTCCGCCGGTTGCCAGGCCATGGTCAGATTCCCTCGTTTCGGATGGGTGCTTTGAATACCCCTCCCCAACCTCTCCCCACAAGGCCCTTGTGGGGAGAGGTTTTGTCCCTTAACGCAGAAGCGCCTGTGCTTCCTCGATGTCGAAGGCGGCCGGCTGCGTGCACGTGGTGGAGAGCGTTACGAAGCGCCCCTCCTCGCCCGATTTCAATATCGACACCATTACATCGACGCCATGCAGCGCGCGCTCGAGCGAGCAGCGAACGTCGCGCCCCTTGAGGATCGCGTCCGCCATGTCGGCGAGGCCGGCCGTGCGGTAATTGGCGATCGCTCCCATCGGGTGATCCCAATTGTCGACCGCGAAGGGGTGTTCCCACATTTCCAGCGGCTGAATGTTCCTGTCGCGGCCGCTCGCTTCGACCGTGCCGCCGAAGAAGTTGGGATCGGGCACGAAGAGCGATCCCTCGGTGCCGTAGAGCTCCATATTGGCGTGGCGATGGGACCAGACGTCCCAGCTTGCCGAAAGCGTGACGGTCGCGCCGTTCTGGAATTCGAGCAGGGCATGGATATTGGTCGGTGTCTTGACCGGGATCACTTCGCCCTTGCGCGGTTCGCTGGTGATGGTGCGGGTCTCGCTCGCCATGGAGGAAAGCGCCGCGACACGCTTCACCGGGCCGATCAGGTTGATGAGATTGGCGATGTAATAGGGGCCGAGATCGAGCACAGGTCCGCCGCCGGGCAGGAAGAAAAAGTCCGGGTTGGGGTGCCACATTTCCATGCCCGGGCTCATGACATGGCATGTGCCGGAGGTAATGCGGCCGATCTTCCCGGCATCGATATAAGCCCTGGCAAGCTGGTGCGCGCCGCCGAGGAAGGTGTCCGGCGCGCAGCCGACGGTCAGCCCCTTGGCTGTGGCGATCGCCCTCAATTCCTCTCCCTGCTCCAGCGAGAGCACGAGCGGCTTTTCGGAATAGACGTGCTTGCCAGCTTCGAGGATCGCCTTCGAAACGGGGAAATGCGCTTCCGGAATCGTCAGATTAACGACGATGTCCACTTCGGGATTGGCGAGCAGAGCCTCGATGCTCTGGGCCGTGACGTCAAATTCCGCGCCGCGCGCTTCGGCGGCAGCCGGATTGATGTCGGCGCATGCGACGACCCGGATGCCCTTGAAGAGCGGTGCAAGCTTGAAATAGGTGGTAGAGATATTGCCGCATCCGATGATGCCGACGCCAAGTTCTTTTGCCATGGAAGTATCCGTCACTCAGTAGGATTGGATGGAAGCCAGCGAGCGCTTGGCGAAACGCCGGAAATCGCTCGGATTGTCATGCTCGGCAATGAAATATTTCGCCGAAGTCGAGGCAAGCGCGCCGATAAGTCGCTTCCAGTCGAGCGTCCCTTCACCCACGTCCGCCCAGCCGTCCTCGTCCGTCTTTTCGCCCTTGGGCGCGATGTCCTTGACGTGGACGGCGGTGATGCGGTCCGCATATTTCGAGATCCAGGCAAAGGGATCGGCGCCGCCGCGGACGATCCAGGCGATATCGGCCTCCCAGGAAAGATCCGGGCCGCCGGCGAAGATATGATCGAGCGGCACCGAGCCGTCGGCGAGCGCATGGAACTCGAAGTCATGATTGTGCCAGCCGAAGTCGAGCCCGGCGTCGCGGAACGGCTTGCCCGCCGCCTGCAACCGCGCGCCGAAGGCCCGCCAGCCGGCCGCATCGTTCGGGCGCTCGTCGGGCATCAGGTAAGGGCAGTAGATCGCGCGAATTCCGAGCGCGTTGGCGATCTGCAGCACACGCACCGGATCCTTTTCCAGCATGTCGAGGCCAAAATGGGCGGTCGGCATGGAGAGGCCGTTGCGATCGAGGCCCGCCTTGAACTCGGCGATCTCCGTATCCGTAAGCGCCGCATAGAGGGCGCCATATCCCTCGACCTGCGTGTAACCCGCAGAACCGAGGGCGGAGAGGACTTCGGCGAGCGGCGGGAAATTGCGGGCGCTGTAAAGTTGGAAGCTGACGTCTTTCATCGAAATTCTCCTCGTGGAATTCGTGGGAACAGACTGGTGAGGCGGAAGCGATGGGGCCTCGTATCGTGATTTACTGGATGGGATCGGCCAGTGGGGAACCGCGCACTCGAACGGCAGGGCGTGTCATATCGCTCATCCCCTCCCTTGAGAGGATTCGAGATCGTAGGCGCTGAAGCGCGGCATCGCGTCGCCTTCGAGAGGCACCTTCGGCGTGAAGCGGATGGTCTTCGTTTCGCCGGCGGTCAAATCGAAGGCGTTGTCGGAATAACGGCCCTCGACATCCGCTTCGACCATCACATGCAGTGCGAGGGCGGTTGCGGCCACGGCAACGTCGAAGCCCCCGTCCGGCCGCGGCGCCGCCTCGACCGTGAGGCCGGAGGGCAGGAGATCAAGGGCCTTGTATGTGCCATGGACATAATGCCCCTCGCCGCGCATGCCGTTCGATGCCTCGAAAGACCAGAAAAGCAGCGCGCCCGCCGGTATGTCCGTAGCAGCGATCGTGACGAGTGTGGCAGCACGATCGGGAGAGCACGACCCCGCCGCAGCGATCAGCGGCTGCCGCTCGCCGTCGAGCGAGACGAGGAAAGTCTGCAGTTCTACCATCACCGGCTCAGCCGTGTCGTTCACCATCGAGAAGGCAATCTCCCGTCCGTCCGCGGACGGAATGGCCGCGACGGCGACCGGCTGGAAGAAGCGGCGGGCCATGTAGTGCATGGCCTTCCAGTGGCCGCCATAGTCGAGGCTGGACCAGGAGGCGACCGGCCAGGTGTCGTTGAGCTGCCAATAAAGCGTGCCCATGCAATGGGGTTTCAGCGACCGCCAATGGTCGACGGCGGTGCGGATCGCGAGGCCCTGCTGGACCTGGCTCAGATAGACGAAGCTCGGGAAGTCCTTCGGAAAGCGGAAGTAGCGGAACATCGTCCCGGCGATCCGCTCGTTGCCGCCGGCATTCTTCTGGTGCGCCTCCATCACCGGCGACGCGATGTTCAAGTCGCGCGCTTCGGCGAACTGGCGGATCACCGGCATCGAGGTATAGGACTGGAAACCGAATTCCGAGCAGAAGCGCGGCCGTACGGTGCGGTAATTGTCGAAGGACTGGTTCTCGTGCCAGACGGACCAATAGTGCATGTCGCCGGCGCCGTCGACATGCCAGGCATCGCCGAAGTTGAGATAGCCGACCGAGGGGCTGGACGGCCACCAGATCGCTTCCGGGCAGGCCGCCTTCATCGCCGCCTCCACCGTTCGGTTCAAGCGATCATAGGAGACGAGATAGCGGTCGCGGTCCTTGCGGCTTTCGCCGAACCAGTTGAGCGCACCGACAAGTTCGTTGTCGCCGCACCAGAGCGCGATCGAGGGATGAGAGGAGAGCCGCTTGACCTGGTAAACTACCTCGGCGGAGACATTCTCGAGGAAGTCCGGCGTCGAGGGATAGAGATTGCAGGCGAGCATGAAGTCCTGCCAGACGAGCAGGCCGAGCCGGTCGCAGAGATCATAGAACCAGTCCGGCTCGTAGAAGCCGCCGCCCCAGACTCGGATCATGTTCATATTGGCATCGACCGCCGAGCGAAGCAGATCCTCGACCGCCTCCGTCGTGACGCGTGACATCAGGGCGTCCGCGGGTATCCAGTTCGCTCCGCGGCAGAAGATGTCGCGCCCGTTGACCCGGAAAGCGAAGCGGCTGCCCGCCTCGTCCTTGTCGGTGAGAAGCTCGATCGTGCGGAAGCCGATCTGCCGCGTCACGCTGTCTTCGAGCGTTTCGACCTTGAGAATCGAAAGAGCCTGCGCGCCGCTGCCCGCCGGCCACCAGCGCCTGGGTTGCTCGACGGTGAAGACGTGGGTGATGCGCGTTTCGCCGACGCCGACTGCGCAATCCAGCCGCTCCCGCTGGCCGTCGAGATCGAAATGGATGGGCACGATGCCCGGTTCGCGGGCAAAGAGCGTGACGGTGACCTGAAGGTCGACCGAACCATCCGCCAGCCAGAGCTGACGCGTGGTGACATGCTCGATGCGCGCCGTCTCCAATCGGCAGAGCGCGAGCGAGCCGTAGACGCCGAGCGGCGCTATGGCGATGTTCCAGTCCCAGCCGAAGTGGCATTGCGGCTTGCGCAGCATGTTGCCATTGGAGATCGGCGAATTGCCCTCGTGGTAAGGCACGTAAAAGGGTTGCGCCGCCTGCCGCCGAGCCCCTTCGGCGATCGCCGAATGAAGCACGATGCGGATGCGGTTCTCCCCTGCGACAAGTGCCTCCGATACATCCGGACGATGACGGCGGAAGCAATTGTCGGCCTTAAGCACCAGCCGGTCGTTGACGAGGGCGGAAGCGATCGTATCGATGCTCTCGAAATCGAGATACCAATGCCCTTCCAGATCGCCTCGATCGATGGCGACGGTGCGCTCGAGCACCCACTCCTTATGCGCCACCCATTGGACGTCCGCCTCGTTCCTCCCGTGATAGGGATCGGCAATGATGCCTGCACGCTGAAGCGCGCTGTGCACATCGCCCGGCAGCGCGATGGTCGAGGCGTGGCTATTGTCGGCCGAGGCGAGCAGCCAGTCGCCGGAAAGGTCGATGCGGATGGCGTCGCTGTTCAAGGTTTCGGCAGGCATTTCCATAGTCCGATCACACCCCGGCGTTCCCGGCCGGCACCATTTCATCCATGCAAACCGCAGCGTCGCCCCGGCTCGCGCTCCGCAATCGTCAAAGACGCTTTTCGCTGTCGGCGTCGAAGATCGAAGCGACACCCATGTCGAAGGAGAGGCGCACGGTGCTTCCCGGCGGATAGCGGCGCTGGCCGGCGAGCCGCACCGACATCGATTGGCCGGCGAGCGTCAGCCAGAGCAAGTTATCGGCGCCCATCGGCTCTTCGATGTCCACCATCGCCTGGTGGGCGTCACCTGCCCCGGGCTCGTCGACCTTCACGTGCTCCGGCCGCGCGCCGAGCACCACCTTCTGTCCCGGCTGGAGCTTCGTGCGCGCGGGGTAGGCGCTGACGTCGAAGGCGACGCCATCGACGCGGACGAAGTTGCGCCCTTCCCTCGCCTCCACCTCGCCGCGGAAGAAGTTCATCGATGGCGAGCCGATGAAGCCGGCGACGAAAAGGTTCTCCGGCGCGTTGTAGATCGTCATCGGATCGGCAAGCTGCTGGATGACGCCGCTCTTCATCACCGCGATGCGATCGGCGAGCGTCAGCGCCTCGATCTGGTCGTGGGTGACGTAGATCATCGTGTTCTTCAGCGATTGGTGCAGCCGCTTGATCTCGACGCGCAGTTCCGAGCGCAGCTTGGCATCGAGGTTCGACAGCGGCTCGTCGAACAGGAAAACGTCGACGTCGCGCACCAGCGCGCGGCCGATCGCCACGCGCTGGCGCTGCCCGCCGGAGAGCTCCGAAGGCTTGCGCTTGAGCAAAGGTTGAATCTGCAGGATTTCCGCCGCGCGCTTGACCCGCTTGTCGATTTCGGCCTGCGGCACCTTGGCGACCTGCAAGCCGAAGGAGAGATTCCTCTCGACCGTCATCTGCGGATAGAGCGCGTAGGACTGAAACACCATGCCGATGCCGCGGTCCTTCGGCTCCTCCCAGGTGACATTGCGATCGTGAATGAAGATCTGCCCGTCGGAAACGTCCAGCAGGCCGGCGATACAATTGAGCAGCGTGGATTTGCCACATCCCGACGATCCGAGAAGCACCAGGAACTCGCCGTGATCGATATCGAGGTTGAGCTTGTCGAGCACAGTGACGGCGCCGAAATTCAGCGACAGATCCCTGACAGATACACTGGTCATCCTTGCTTATCCTTTCACTGCGCCGGCCGCGATGCCGCGCACGAACAGCCGGCCCGAGACGAAGTAGACCGTCAGCGGCACAAGCCCGGTGAGGATCGTCGCCGCCATGTTGACGTTATATTCCTTCACGCCCTGGACCGAATTGACGATGTTGTTGAGCTGAACGGTCATCGGGTAGTATTCCGGCCGGGTGAAGACCACGCCGAACAGGAAGTCGTTCCAGATGCCGGTGACCTGCAGGATCATAGCGACCACGAAGATCGGCAGCGACATCGGCAGCATGATCCTGAAATAGATCGTCCAGAACCCGGCACCGTCGACGCGGGCCGCCTTGAACAACTCCTCCGGCAGCCCCGCGAAATAGTTGCGGAAAAGCAGAGTCAGGATCGGCATGCCGAAGATCGTGTGCACGATGACAAGGCCGGTCAGAGTGCCGTAGACGCCCATTTCCCTGAGCACGATCACGATCGGGTAGATCATCACCTGATAAGGAATGAAGGCACCGACGATCAGGATGGTGAAGAAGAGGTCCGCCCCCTTGAAGCGCCAGTTGGCGAGCGCATAGCCGTTCACCGAAGCGACTGCGATCGAGATAATCACCGACGGCACGGTGATGCGTACCGAATTCCAGAAGCCGCGCGACAGCCCGTCGCAATTGAGCCCGGTGCAGGCCTCGGCCCAGGCTTTCACCCAGGGCTCGAAGGTGATTTCGAGCGGCGGCGCGAAGATATTGCCGACGCGAATCTCCGGCATGCCCTTGAGCGACGTGACGATCATCACGTAGAGCGGCAGCAGGTAATAGAGGGAGACGACGATCAGCGTGCCATAGACGATGATGTTGCGGCGCGAGAGCCTCCTGCGGGGCTTGGCTCCCCGCGGCCCGGCCTTGAGCCTATCGGAAGCCGCATCGTAGGCCGTAACCATGCCGTTGCTTGCAATGTCATCCACGCTTGCGACCTCCTCCGAATTCCAGATATGCCCACGGCACGATGATTATGGCGACGGTCACGAGCATCATGGTGGAGGCGGCGAAGCCCTGACCCAGGTTCTGGGCGAGGAACATGTAGTCGTAGACGTATTTGGCCGGCACTTCCGATGCGATTCCCGGCCCACCGCTCGTCTGCGCAACGACGAGGTCGTAAACCTTGACGATGCCGCTCGCGATGATCACCAGCGTCGTAATGAAGACGCCGCGCATCATCGGAATGATGATCAGCATATAGGTCTTCCACATCGGGATGCCGTCGACTCGCGCGGCTTTCCAGATATCCTCGTCTATGCCGCGCAGACCAGCGAGCATCAGGCACATGACGAGGCCGGTGCCCTGCCAGAGCGCGGCAATCAGAATGCCGTAGATGACAATGTCCGAATTGTAGAGTGGATCGAAGGCGAAGCTCGTCCAACCGAGAGACCGCACGATCGACTGGATGCCGTACTGCGGATTGAGCAGCCATTGCCAGACCAGCCCCGTGACGATGAAGGACAGGGCGAACGGGTAGAGCATGATCGTGCGGAACGTGTTCTCGAAACGGATCTTCTGATCCATCAGCGCAGCGAGCACGAAGCCGATCACGAGGCTGAAGACCAGCGAGAAGAAACCGTATACCGCCAGGTTCTGGATCGAGATCAGCCACCGCGGTGCCGCCCAGAGCCGCTCATATTGATCGAGACCGACGAAGGCGAGCCGGGGCAAAAGCTTGGAATTGGTAAAGGAATAGACGACCGTCCAAGCCGTGCCGCCGACGAAGATGACCACGGCTGTCAGTATCATCGGAATAGAGGCGATCTTCGCATTCAGGTTTCGCAGCCACTGGTTCGGGCGAACCGAGCCGCGTGTTTGACCTGTCATGTTTCCTCCTCCAACTGCAAAGATTATCGAATGACGGGAGGTGCCAAGGCGAACATCGCCGCTGATGGTCGTCCGCCCCATCACACTGATCGCTGCCCCTTCGAACCGGAGCCCGTGCCGATGAGAGAGCGGCACGGGCGCGGCGCGAATTCCTCACGCCGACCGATGCGGGAGGCGGCCCCGCAAAAACGCGGAGCCTTCAACAGTAATCAGTCCGCCGCCGCGATAATTTCGGCAAAGCGCTTCTGCGCGTCTTCCGGCGTCATGGAGGGGTTTGCGAAGAACTCAGAGAAGAGGTCTTCCTTCTGCTTCTGGCTGTCCGGCGACAGAAGCTGATCGGTTCCCTGGATCACATTGCCTTTGGCAAGGATTTCGAGCCCCTTCTTCATGCAGTCGTTGGCCGTCGCGAGATCCACATCACCGCGCACCGGCAGCGAGCCTTTCTTCAGGTTGAAGGCGACCTGCGTCTCCGGCTTCAACAGAGTCGACGCCAGCGCTTCCTGCGCCTTAGACTTCTCCTCGTCCTCGAGCAGCGGGAAGTAGAACGCATCGCCACCGGTCGAGATCACCTCGTTCACGCCGAGGCCCGGGAGGCAGGTATAATCCGTGCCAGCCTTCTGGCCTGCGAGCTGGAACTCGCCCTGGGCCCAGTCGCCCATGATCTGGCCGGCGGCCTTGCCGGTGATGACCAGGTTCGTCGCCTGGTTCCAATCCTGGACATTACTACCCTTCGACATCTTGCGCGCGTCGTCGGCAGCCTTGAATACTTTCGCGATTTCCGGTCCGGCGGCGACTTCCTCGTCCTTCTTGGCAAAGACCTGCTCGAACACGTCCTTCCCGGCGATCGCGACTATCAGGACATCGAATGCCCCGGCTGCCTGCCATGGCTGACCGCCTAGGGCCAGAGGTATGATTCCGGCCTTTTCAAGCGCCGGGGCCGCCGCAACGAATTCATCCCAGTTCTTCGGAACCGGGACGCCGGCTTTCTCGAAGGCAGCGTTCGAAAGCCACAGCCATTGCCAGGAATGAATGTTGACCGGCGCACAATAGATCTTGCCTTCGATGGTGCACGATTCGAGCAGGCTTGCGGGCTTGACGATCTCCTTCCAGTTCTCGCGCGTGGCAAGATCGGTCAGATCGCGCATCAGCCCCGCCTCCACCAGCTCCTGTGCCTGACGGCCATGGTTGAACTGGGTGGCTCCCATCGGGTCGCCGCCGGTGATGCGGCTGATCATGATCGGACGCGCCGTCCCGCCGGAGCCGGCGATCGCGCCGTCGACCCATTTGTTGCCGGTCGCGTCGAATGCCTTGGCAAGCTCGGCGACCGCCGCGGCCTCACCACCCGAGGTCCACCAATGCGTGACCTCCAGATCGGTGGCGTTGGCTGCACCGAGCGGCAAGGCGACGGTTGCTGCCAGAGCGCCGGCCAGAGAACGTAATTTCATGAGTCTCCTCCCTCACTGTAACGTTACCGTAAAAACTTAGTTCAATCGATTTCGAGACGCAACACCTGCAACGACCAATTCAGAACAAATATTTATTTGCGTCTTTTGCGTGTATCCGGCGTCGGCCGGGAGTGCCCTAGCCGGGCATCCGAAAGCACCGGAAAACCTGCAATACTTAGGATATAAGTGCTTGTATCTTCGGGTCTTTTTTCACTCAGTGGTGGAAGTACAACGAGTTGCGCTTCGCCGTTGCAGTGCCGGAATTTTGCAATTGCGAGATTCAACCCTACGGTTATGCGCGTTGCGCTGCAGCAACAAAAAAGCTCGACATCGCTACTGTATCGTTACAGATTTCACCCATATGGCGTCACCTCCACAAACCCCTGCGGTAACTTGGAGTGTGGATCTGTGGAGATGGCGTCGCGGAATGGTAGGGGGCGGGGTTGCGTGTCGAAAGCGCTGCCCCTAGAGAACCCCTTGAGGAAGCGGGCTTAAGTGACGGGCATGGAAGGCAGAACGAAGAACAAAGCGGCGCCGGCGGAAGGCGGCAGGCCGACGCTGAAGACGATCGCCTTCATGACCGGGCTCGGCATCACCACCGTCTCCCGCGCGTTGAAGGACGCTCCTGATATTGGCGCAGAGACGAAGGAGCGCGTGCGTCTGGTGGCAAAACAGATCGGCTATCAGCCGAACCGGGCGGGCGTGCGCTTGCGGACGGGCAAGACCAACGTCATCAGCCTCGTGCTGACGCTGGAGGAAGAGATCATGGGCATCACCAGCCCCATGGTCATCGGGATCACCGAGATCCTCGCCGGCACTCAATATCACCTGGTCGTAACGCCATACAGCTCGGCCAAGGATCCGCTCGGTCCCATCCGCTACATCCTGGACACCGGCGCGGCCGACGGCGTGATCATCTCGCGCACCGAGCCGCACGACCCGCGCGTGACGCTGCTCACAGAACGCCGCCTGCCCTTCGCCACCCACGGGCGCACCGAGATGGGCATAGTTCACCCTTTTCACGACTTCGACAACGAGCGCTTCGCCTACGAGGCGGTGCGCAGGCTCGTCGAACGCGGCCGGCGGCGCCTGGTGCTGCTGGAACCGCCGCCCAATCTCACCTTCCATTCGCATATGCGCACCGGTTTCGAGCGAGGCTTGCGAGACTTTGGCGCGGAATCCGTCAGTTTCCATCAGGTCAACATCGACCACAGCCTCGTCGCCATCCGCGATGAGTTCGAGAAGCTGATGCAATCCTCCGACGCTCCGGATGGCATCGTCTCCGGCAGCGGCTCGGGCGCGATCGCACTGATAGCCGGGGTGGAGGCGGCCGGCAAGAAGGTCGGCGAGCACGCCGACATGGTCTCCAAGGTGCCGAGCGACTTCCTGCGCTGGCTACGCCCGGAGGTGATGACCATGTACGAGGACATCCGCGTTGCCGGCCGCGAGCTCGCCAAAGCGGTGATCGGCCACATCGAAGGCCGCCAGCCCGAAACGCTGCAGAGCCTCAGCCAGCCGGAATTCCAGCCGCCGATGGCGAGGTCGGTCAGGTAACCGGACGAGGGCAGCCGCCCTCCTCAAATGCCGACAGCCGGCCAGTACTTGTCGTCGGTGAAATCGTGCGGAATGGGATTGAGCTGCCCTAGCTTCTCGGCAACCAAGTCGATCTGCATCTTCAGATAACGGATTGAATTGGGGATCGGCGCGCCGGTGGCAAGGCTGCGTACTCGCCACTGGTCGTAGCCGGACGCCCTTATGCGCCGCTCCGCCTCGTCGCGGATGCTTGCTGGCCCGGTAACGGGCGTGGTTTCGATCGCTTTGCCCCCTTCGATCACCCTGAATTTCATGCTGCCTTCCCAATTGCTCCCAGGTTGAGATGACGTGAGCTTGTCGTGAAAGGGCGACCTGCGCCACCCTTCCTTTGGTACAAACGAACTAAACTGATCCTACGCGGTCAGCCCACGACCCCAGGGGCCGTGGTGGCTATCGGCGCCGTCGATGCGGTCGAAGCCGTGGGCGCCGAAGAAGTCGCGCTGGGCCTGGATGACGTTTGCCGTGCCGCTGCCGCGGCGGTAGCTGTCGAAATAGCCGAGCGCCGAGGCGAGCGCCGGCACCGGCAGGCCGCCGAGCACGGCCGCCGACACGACGCGGCGGAGTGCTGCGTCTGTCTCCTTGACCATCGCCGCGAAGGCCGGCGTCACGATCAGGTTTGCCGCATCCGGCGCCTTGGTGAAGGCGGTAGTGATTTCATCGAGGAACTGCGAGCGGATGATGCAGCCGGCGCGCCAGATCTTGGCGATCGTCGGCATCGGCAGGTTCCAGTTGAACTCCTTCGATGCCGCCGACATCACGGCGAAACCTTGCGCATAGGCGCCGATCTTGGCGGCGAGCAGCGCGTTTTCGAGATCCCTGATGAAGGCGCCCCTGTCGGCCACATAGAATTCACCGGCCGGCGGCAGTCCAAGAGTCTTCTCCGCCGCCTCGCGCTCCTCCTTCATCGAGGAGATGCTGCGCGCGGCAACGGCGGCTTCGATGGCGGTCGCCGGCACACCCATGTTCTGCGCCTCGATCACCGACCATTTGCCGGTGCCTTTCTGGCCCGCCTTGTCTAGGATCATGTCGACGATCGGCTTGCCGGTCAGCGGATCGGCGGCCTTCAGGACCTTCTCGGTGATCTCGATCAGGTAGGAGTTGAGCCGGCCCCTGTTCCAGGCGCCGAAGACCTCGCCGATCTCTTCCGCCGTCATCTTCAGGCCGTCGCGCAGGATGCCGTAGATCTCGGCGATCATTTGCATGTCGGCATATTCGATGCCGTTGTGGATCGTCTTGACGAAGTGGCCCGCGCCGTTCTCGCCGAGCCAGGCGACGCAAGGATCACTCTCATATTTCGCAGCGATCGAGGTCAGCACCTTCTCGACTCGGGCGTAAGACTCCTCGGTGCCGCCGACCATGATCGACGGCCCGTGGCGAGCGCCCTCCTCGCCACCGGACACACCCATGCCGATGAAGGTGAGGCCGCTATCTCTCAGCGCGTCGAAGCGGCGCATCGTGTCGCGGAAATTGGCGTTGCCGGCATCGATCATGATGTCGCCCTTGGCGAGATGAGGCTTCAGCGCTTCCATCTGCTGATCGACCGGATCGCCAGCCTTGATCATGATGATGATCGGGCGCGGCGGGCGAATCGCGGCGACGAAATCCTCGATCGTCTCGCACGGAACGATCTGCTCCTTGAGCGCTCCGGCCTCCGCATAAAACTTCCGCGTTGCATCGACCGTTCGATTGAAAACGGCAATCTTGTTGCCCTTCTCAGCGATGTTGAGCGCGAGGTTCGACCCCATGACGCCGAGGCCGATTAGGCCGATTTCCGCCTGTGACACGTGATTGCCTCCATTGGACAGGAGAGTCGGACACGGGGTCGCGATGGAGCGTTTCGTGCCGGCCCCTCGAATTGATCTGCGCGTGTCTGTCAGCCTCTGAAGGAAGAGGCCAGTCGGGACACGCGGCGCGGAGGCTGTTTTGGCACTCAAATCGATTTACGACAAGCCACTCCTGGCAAATTCAATCCTTTTCCGGCTTGTCGTTACCGTCATCGAGCACACGCCACGATGCGCCTTCTAAGTCCTCGTATTGGCCGCTCTTCAGTGCCCAGAGGAAGGTCGGAACAGTGCAATCGGAATAAGATAGACGAGGACGGCCTGGTCCGGCGCGTGCGCGCCCTTGTCCCAGCGAATCCAGGGCGGCAAATAGTAGATGCTAAGAGTAGCGAGCATCACCAGCCATTTGAACCGGCGAAAGCGACCTTCGGCCCTCTTGGGAAAGACTTTTCTGCGTTTTTCATAGAGCGGCTTGCGCACGCGCGCCGCATTGACGGGTTCGGCCTCGAAGAGGTTCAGCGGAATCGGCTTCTTTTACCGATTGAGGGCGCATTTGCGGGAATTCCCCAAGATATCGCATCTTTAGGCCCATGTTTTGCCCGATCGCACGCCCCGGAACCTTGATCTGCGTCAAGTTTGCGCCCTAATGCCGCACGACGCGTCGAATCGCCCACAACGGGAATTCTCGAGCCGGCGCGCAATCTCCAATCGGTAATGAGGAGTGAGGACGGGATGGACACCATCATCGGTTTTTTGAACACGATATTCTGGGGCTATGTGCTCATCTACGGCCTGTTGGCGGTGGGCATCTACTTCACCGTGCGGCTCGGACTTCCCCAGATCGTCCATTTCGGAGAGATGTTCAGGGTCCTGAGCAGCGGCGGCAGCAAGGACACGGCAGGTATCACCCCGTTCCAGGCCCTGATGGTGAGCCTCGCCTCGCGAGTCGGCACCGGTAATCTCGCCGGCGTCGCCGTCGCACTCTATCTCGGCGGACCGGGAGCGACCTTCTGGATGTGGATGGTCGCACTCGTCGGCATGGCGACCGCCTACGCCGAAAGCGCCCTGGCGCAGCTTTACAAGGTTCGCAACGAGGATGGCGAATACCGCGGTGGACCGGCCTTCTACATCGCCCGCGGACTGAACGCCCCCTGGGCAGCGACCATCTTCTCCGTCGCCCTCATCATTACGTTTGGGCTGGTCTTCAACGCGGTGCAGGCGAACTCCATTGCAGACGCCGTCCAGGGCGCTTTCGGCGTTCCAAAGCTCACGGTCGGCATTGCCGTTGCGGCTCTTTCCGGCGTCGTCATCTTTGGCGGCATCAAACAGATCGCGCGGGTGGCCGAGATCGTCGTCCCCTTCATGGCAGTCGCCTACCTGCTGATGGCGGTTTACGTTCTGGTCGTCAATGCACCCCAGGTCCCGAGCGTGCTCTGGTCGATCATCTCCAGCGCCTTCGGCCTGCAGGAAGCCGCGGGCGGCATTACCGGCGGAATTGCGGCGGCCATGCTCAACGGCATCAAGCGCGGTCTCTTTTCCAATGAGGCCGGCATGGGTTCCGCCCCGAACATTGCCGCGGTCGCAACACCTGTGCCGCACCACCCCTCCTCACAGGGCTTCGTCCAGTCGCTCGGCGTCTTCATCGACACAATCCTGATCTGCACGGCGACGTCGGTGATGATTTTGCTGTCGGGCACGCTCGAACCTGGCTCTGGCGTCACGGGCACGCAATTGACGCAGGCCGCTATGAACGTGCATATCGGTTCCGCGGGCACCTATTTCATCGCCATCGCAATCTTCTTCTTCGCCTTCACATCGATCATCGGCAACTACGCATACGCCGAAAATGCGCTGACCTATCTCGGCGGCGGCAATCGCCTCGGTGTCACAATCATGCGAAGCGCGGCACTTGCGATGGTCGTCTGGGGCGCCTACGAGAGCATCGCCACAGTCTTCGACGCGGCGGACGCTTCCATGGGGTTGATGGCGACGATCAACCTCATAGCGATCCTGCTTCTTTCGGGAACGATCGCCAAGCTGACGAAGGACTACTTCGACCAGCGAAAGCAGGGTGTCGTACCCGTCTTCCACGCCGCAGACTATCCGGAGCTGCAGGGAAGGATCGATCGCGAGATCTGGTCGCGCGACTAAATTTAATTCGAAGCATGTCCCGCAAAAACCAAACTTTTGCGCGATATGCATGGGAAAGACGCGGGCCGCTGGCGCTGGCCCGCGGTCCCCATCGTGGCGCGAAGTCTATGCCTTCATGGCCGATCATGAGAAGACGCCTCTTTGGGGCATCCGGCCTCTCGTCGGGTCTCGTCCGCGATGGCGACGAGTGGATCGCGCCAGGCCGCTCGGCAATGCTCGCGTCCGCTTCGCTCCCGACAATGAGTCCGGCGCCGATGGCGACGGCGCGGAGGTGATGTTCACACTGCTCAAGCGATCAAGCATGAGCGACGAACAATTCGCCGCCGATGGCGACGGCGCGGAGGTGATGTTCACACTGCTCAAGCGATCAAGCATGAGCGACGAACAATTCGCCGCCGATGCCGCCCGGGTGGAAAAGGATCTTGCCGCACTTAAATCGATCCTGGAGTCCGCAAACAACACATCAAACGACGGGAAAGACCATGGCAAACAAAGGTAACGACCGCCGCATCGACTATATCGAATTCAACGTCACGGACATCGCCGCGAGCAAGGCCTTTTACGGCAACGCCTTCGGCTGGACCTTCACGGATTATGGCCCGGAATATTGCGAATTCGCCGACGGTCGGCTGACCGGCGGCTTCACAACGCTCGGGCCGGTCCGCAGCGGCGGACCACTCGTCATCATCTATGCCGATGACCTGGAAGGCGCTCAGACCCGTGTCGAGGCGGCCGGCGGCAAGATACTGAAGCCGATCTTCACCTTTCCCGGCGGCCGGCGCTTCCACTTTGCCGATCCGGATGGCTATGAGCTGGCGGTCTGGTCGTCAGAGTAGAGGCGCGCCGTCTTTGAAGTCGCGAACGGTCCTGCCGTTTCAGATCGGACGACGCCCTACTCGCCGAAGCGGATGAACAGCGCGCCGACGAGGCCGAAGACGACGATGCACTGCAGAATGAACATCGGCCATTCCTGTGACATGTCGTTCCTCCTCTCGAGTAACCGCAGTCACATGTTTTCGCTGCCGAAGCGGACGGCGCTGAGTTGTGTCCGGCGCCATCGTGCGCAGCGGGAGAAGTCTAACATCTCCGGCCGAACTCCGCACAGAAAAGCCGCGCGCCCTTGCCGACGTGCGGCTGGAACCGGATAAGACAATCACAAACGCGCCTTGCGGTCCGCGCCGATCAGGCCGCGATAGCCCTGCGTCTGTCGGCATTTTCCTGGATGACGAGGATCGCGCCGATGAGCTTGCCGGTGCTCGATCTGCACGGCGTCATGCGACAGCGTACCACCGTGGTGCGGAAGTCGACTGTCTTGGCGAAAGAGTAATCGACCACTTCACCAGCAAAACAGCGGTCGAGATAGGCTTTCACCCGTTGCTCGAAACGCTGGAGGCCGATGAATTCGACGATGTGCCGCCCTATGAGATCCATCGGCCGGCTGTCGAGATGACTCGCATTTACCGGATTCGTGTAGAGATAACGGTAGTCCGGTGTGATGACCGCGATCCTGTCGGGAAAGCAGTCGAGGATCGCCTCGTTGAGCAGGCCTTCGTCGGCGCGCCCTTTGCTCGGGAATTTTGGCGCGCGTTCTAGGTCCAGCCCGGCGAGATCCGTCGAACGGGTCGCGGCGAAATAGCGATCGATCAACGACTGAAGCAATTGCGAATGACGCAGGACGCAGGCGACGTCGTCGGCCTCCATACGCAAGATGTCGATGAGAAACTGAAACTGGAGCCGGGCATCTTCGACACTCGCGGCCCTTTCGTCGTAAACGGCCTTCAGTATCGGCTCGAGTTCACGATCGAGAATACCGATCAGATGTTCGTCCGCCACCCTCACTGCGTATTGCAACTGTGAATACTTGAACCAGAACAACTCAATCAGTTCGTTCAATTCGAAAAGCCTCATTCCCCGCGGCTAGGCCGCGCCCATGCATTTCAAGACAAACAATGTGCCGTAGCAACAATCCCCGTTTTGATGAAATCTCCCTTTAAAACACGCTCAAAACCGCATCGCGCCCCTCACCCAAAGCGCTTGCAGCCGTCCCTCCGAGCACAACGATGAGTTTACACCCATTAGAGCACCGTTCAACAGAAGAAAGCCGGCGCGACCGACTTCAAACGTTTACGGAAGCCACGACATCGGGCGGCAGCGGCGGAAGGGCTTGAAAAACTCAGCGGATCCGCGCCGCCAAAGCGTCGTGCGAATGCTCGGACCACCGAAACGCGCCTTCGAGTCGGGAGGAACGCAAAAACCGCCGCACCTCTTCAAGTTGAAGATCGGCGTTGCAATGCATGCCGCCCGAAAGCGTGCGGCGGTCTTGGGGTAACGACATGCACAAAACAAGGGACAGTTAAAGGCTGCGCTTGATGTTCCAGCGGTCGTGGTACCAGAGCCATTGGCCCGGATATTCGCGCACCCAGCTTTCGACCTTGTCGTTCAGCATCTGAGCCGTAGCGTTGACGTCGACGCTGCCGTCGGCCCGGCGCGGAATTTCGACCGCTGGCTCCAGCTCCAGCCGAAAGCGCCCGCCGGGCAGGCGGATGCAGCGCGCCGGATAGACCTCGCAGTTGAACTGGCGGACGAGCTTGGCAAGCAGCGGGTTGGTCTGCACATCCCGACCGAAGAACTTCGTCTTCAGCCCCTTGCGGAACTTCTGGTCGACGAGCACGCCAACGCCCCCGCCGTGCTCAAGCTGGCGGGCGAGTGCGAAGGAGGAGCCCGCATGCGACGGCACGAGGTTGCCCATGCGCGCCTTGCGGAACTCGAAGACCTTGTCGGCGAGATACGGATTGTTCGGCGGCCGGAAAAGCACGGTCACATTCAGGCCGAAGGCCGAGCCCGCGACCGGCAGCATTTCGAAATTGCCGCTATGGGCCGTGAAGACGATGAACGGCCGCGGATTGTCGCGCAATTCCAGGAAGAGCGGAATGCCGGAGACCTCCACCCTGCCCGGCTCCGTGCGCTCGGGATCGAAATCGAAGAGACGGTCGAGAAAGACATATTCGGCCGCAAGCCGGCCCATGTTGCCCCAGCTTTCGAGCGCGATCTCCCGGATTTCCGCCTCGCTCTTTTCCGGGAACGCATTGCGCAGATTGATAAGCGTCAACGTGTGGCGGCGCGTCTTGGGACCGATCCAGCGAGCGATGCGATCCATGAAGTTGATCGCCCCGTCCGCCGGAAACAGCTTTAGCACTGTGAGAAGCAGAATAACGAATTGCGCGATCACCCACTGCCTGAAGCGATCGGCCGCCAGCACCAGCCGTGTGATCAGCATCCGCACGGAGATCAATCCATCCTGAGGATGATCTTGCCGAAGACCTGACGCGATTCCATCCGCTCCAGCGCGCGGTCGATATCGGAAAGTCCGACCTCTGTGTCGATCACCGGATGAACGAGGCCACGCGCCATCTTCTGCATCGCGTTGGCCATGTTCTCCATGCGGCAGCCGAAGGAACCGAGCAGCTTCAGTTGCTGCTGAAAAAGCATCATCAGGTTCACTTCGGTCGAAACGCCGGAGGTCGAGCCGCAGGTGACGAGACGTCCGCCCCGCTTCATCGACAGCATCGAACCGGCCCAGGTATCCTTGCCGACGTGTTCGAAAACCACATCGACGCCCTTCTTCTTCGTCAGTTTACGTACGACGCCTTCGAAACGATCGGTGCGGTAGTTGATGACGTGATCGGCGCCGAGCGCCTTCGCCCTTTCGATTTTATCGTCCGAGCCGACGGTGGTGATGACGGTGCAGCCGATCTTCTTGGCAAGCTGGATCGCCGCTGTGCCGATACCGGAGCCGCCGGCGTGGACGAGGATCGTCTCGCCGGGTTCCAGCTTGGCATTGTCGAAGAGCATGTGCTCGACCGTGCCGAAGGTGACGGGAGCAAGCGCTGCACCGACCGCATCGACGCCCGGAGGTGCGGGAACGAGCAGGCGGGCGGGCAGGTTGACCTTCTCCTGCGCGAAACCATCCAGATGGAAGCCGTGCACGCCGCCGACATGTTCGCAGAGGTTATCGCGGCCCTCCTTGCATGGGCGGCAGAGACCGCAGGTGCGCGCACCGTAGATCGACACGAGTTGGCCCGGCAGAACATTGGCGACGCCGGGGCCGATGCTCTCGACGACGCCGGATGCCTCCGCTCCGATGACGAGCGGCATCTTGCGCTTGGCAAAGGCCATGCCGCGCCAGCCCCAGACGTCGATATGGTTGAGCGCAACCGCCCTGACCCGGAGCGTCACCTCACCCGGGCCCGGCGCTTCCGGCTCAGGAATGTCGGTGGTTTTCAGCTTGCGGTCGTCGAGCAGTTGCAGGGCACGCATGGTCTTTCCTTTTTTATTTTCGAGCGTTTGCGCGTCTCAGGCCGGCTCGGCGGTCATGACGAGGCTGGCGTTCTGGCCACCGAAGCCGAAGGAGTTCGACAGCACCGCAGTGACCTGCTGGTCGCGCCTCACGTTCGGCACGACGTCGAGAACGATGGCCGGGTCCGGGTTCTGGTAGTTGATGGTCGGCGGCAGCGTGCCGGTAAGCATCGTCTGGATCGAGAAGACCGCCTCGACCGCTCCGGCCGCCGTCAGCGTATGGCCGATCATCGATTTGTTGGAGGAAACCGGAATCGACGGCAGCCGCTCGCCGAAGACGGCCGACATCGACAGGTATTCCATCTTGTCGTTTTCCGGCGTCGAGGTGCCGTGGGCGTTGATGTAGCCGATACCGCCCTCATCGATGCCGGCGTCCGCGAGCGCCGCGCGGATTGTCGCGATCGCCGGCCCACCATCGGGAGATGACCGTGTGCGATGGAAAAGATCGGCCTTTTCGCCGCAGCCCTTGAGGATGCCGTAGACGCGGGCGCCGCGGGCGAGCGCCGCTTCGAGCGACTCAAGCACCAGCGTCGCCGCCCCTTCCGCGATCACGAAGCCATCCCGCTCCTTGGTGAAGGGCTTGGACGCCTTTTCGGGTGGATCGTTCTGGGTCGAAAGTGCGGAGAGCAGGGAGAAGCGGATCAGCGCTTCGGCGCTTACCGAACCGTCGGTTGCGACCGTCAGCGCCCGGTCGGTGCGGCCCTGGCGGATTGCCTCGACACCGAGCTGGATTGCAGTGGCGCCGGAGGCGCAGGCCGTCGAGAGCGTGACCGGCAGCCCGCGCGTGCCGAAGCGATCGGCAAGGCGCTCGGAGATCGAGCCGAAGAGCACGGCCTCATGGAAGACGGGGTCCGCCTTCTCGCGCATGGCGGCGAGGAAGCGGTTATAGGCGTCGCCCGGCCGCTCGGAGGGCGGCGAGCGGTCGGCGAGCTCGAAGCGGGCGCTCCATTCCGGCTCGATCGGCGGCGCCGCCAGGAAAAGCGGGCCGTTGAAATCGCCGGAAATGCCGGCCTGTGCCAGTGCTTCCAGCGTCGTCTCGCGCGCCATCGCATAGGAGCGCTCGACCGCGTTCTCTGCCGGCAGCTCGATGAAGTCGACGGTACCGCTGATGCGCGTGGAAAGGCTGTCGGTCGGGAAGCGGCTGATTTTGTGAATGCCCGAAACGCCGCCCGAGAGCGCTGCCCAATTGTCTTCGAGCCCCTGGCCAAGCGAGGTGATGACGCCCATGCCCGTGACGGCGACGATCGGACGGCCGAGGTGATCCTTATAAGCCTTGCTCATGCGGAGCTCCTTTATTCCGCGGCAAGCACGGCGATGCCTTCGCCGCGGGCATGCCCGATGGTTGTGACGATCGCCGCCTTGGCTGGCGCCCCCATGGGCGCCTCGGCAACGGGATCGAAAGGCGGAACCTTCGCTGCGTTTCCGAGCGAAAGGGCGGCAAGGGCCATGCCGACGGGGAACTGCGCCTCGATGCCGTGGCCGACAAGACCGCCATAGGCGCGCACCGGCCGCCCGGCGAACTCGGTCTCGAGAAACGTCTTCTCGCGTTGAGTGAGATCATGGAAACCGCTGGCGCCCGCGAAGATGACGGTCGACTGCGGGTCGAGCTCTCTCGCCGGTTTCGCCAGGCCCCTGAGGCGTGCCTCAAGCCGGCCGTCCTCGCGGCCGCCGCGATCGCCGCCGATCGCCGCGATCGTGGCATAGATCCGGGCGCCCCGGGCTTCTGCATATTCGCGCGATTCAAGGACGAGGAAGGCGCCCACGGAGCCGAGGATCATGCCGCCACCGTTCTCAGGCTTGCGCGACCAGATCGGCTGCCATTCGCCGAGTGCGTGCCCCTGGATCGCCTCGATCAGCAGGACGATATCGAGACGCTCGGCCGAAAAAGCGCCGCCGACCAAAGTATGCGTCGACTGCCCGGCCTGGATGCGGGCGAAGGCCGTTTCGATCGCGGAGATGCCTGCTGCCTCCTCACCCATGAATGTGCGCGACGAGCCGGTCACCTTGTGGACGATGGAGATATTGCCGGCGAGCAGGTTGGAAAGCTGTGCCAGGAAGAGCGTCGGGCGCAGTTCCGTCGTCAGCTTTTCGTTCAAAAGCCGTTCGCGGTCGTTGCGCTTCAGGGCCTCGTCGACGATCAGCGAGTCGACATTGATGTCGCGCTCGCCGCCTCCGGCCGCGACGATCATATCCATGCTGCCGCAGGCATCGAGATTGTCCTTGAGACCGGCGTCGTCGAGCGCAAGGCCGGCGGCGAAAACCCCAAGACGCTGCCAGTTCTCCATCTGCCGCTGGTCGCCGCGCTTCGGGATCTGCTGCGACCAGTCGATTTCCGGCAGCGGGTGGACCGGATAGGGAGCGAAGCGCTCCATTTCGATCCGCACCTTGGGCGGTTCGGCCGCGCGGAGCAGCGCCACATGCGGCTCGGCACCGACGCCCTGGCTCGTCACGATGCCGACCCCGGTGATCACCACATCGTTAGCGGATTTCGTCATCTTCACTTCTCCGAACCGGCCGTCACGGCCATGAGTCCCAGTTCTTCCGCACGTTTGCGGACAATGTCTCCGAGCGGCACCTGGTCGAACGGAATCGTCCTCAGCTTCAACTGCGCATCGCATATCTTCTTGCCGCCCGACGAAATCTTGGCCTTCGTCACGGCGAAGCCGGATCCCTCATGTTCAAGCAGAGCCTCGATTTCAAGCTCGGCGGACGGCTCGACGAAGCTGCGCATCTTCGCACCGTCGACTGATATCAGGAACGGCATTGCGGCGAATTTCGTGGCGGCGAGCACCAGAAAGCCGGAAGCCTGCGCCATCGTTTCGATTAGCAGCACACCCGGGACCAGCGGATAGCCGGGAAAATGCCCCTCGAACACCGGACTCTTCTCCGGCACGACCGAGCGCGCCACAAGCCGCCCGGCCGCCAGATCGACGGTCTCGATCCGGTCGATCATCTGGAAATATTCAAGCAGCATGAAGGCTCATCCCATTCGTTTCGCGCTCAAGTAAAAATGCCGATGCCGCCTGTCAAGCGCGGGGCGCGACAGGCGGCATCGGGAAAGGGACCGAACCGTGTCAGCGAAGGGTCGCTCAGGCTCTAAATAGATGAAGCGGGATACAGGCGGAAAACCGCTTCACGCTTTTCCTCATCCCGCCTTGGCGGCCCGCAGGTCGTCGATCTTGGCGCAGAGGTTCTTCAGCACGAAGTATTCCTCGGTCGAGACCTTGCCCTCGTTCACTTCCTGGGTCCACTGTTCCAGGGGAATCTTGATGCCGAATTCCTTGTCGATCGCAAAAACGATGTCGAGGAAGTCCAGACTGTCGATGCCGAGATCGTCGATCGTGTGGCTTTCCGGCTTGATCGTTTCGCGGTCGATCTCGCTCGTCTCCGCAATAATATCGGCAACCTTGTCGAATGTAGCTGTCACGCGCATACCTCTTAAAAATCGAGTCTTGGCGAACCCTATAGAAAAATGCACCGCAAAAGCCAATGCCCCACGGCCTTTTGCGACCGCTATTTGAGAAACGCTGTTGCCGAACGGCTGCGGCCGGATGAAAGCGGCCTAGTGCGCACCGTCATCCTCACCCCGCGGACATCCATGGCTGATCGGCGCCGAGCAAGCCGCTATTCGAAACAGGCGGCAGCGAGACGCGGATCATCGAGAAGAATCGCGTCGGGAGCGATGGAACCCAGCCTTTCAAGCCCGTCTCGATCGATCGCGCCGACAGGAAATGGAGGATATTCCGGCAACGGAATCGACCGCGGCTGGCCGACCATCACCGCAAGGCGCATTCCAGCCTCGCGCACGACGGCCGCGCGTTCGGCCGTCGCAGTTCCCTGCCAGAGCCTGAACCAGTTGGCCCCTGCCTCTTGCGCCGCCGCGGCGGAGCCCGGCTCCTCCAGGAAGGCAAGAATTGCAATGTCCGGTCGGGCGGCTCGGGCAGCAGCAATGAGAGCGATACTGCGCAGGCCGAGCATTGTTCGCTCGACCGCGTTCGCGCGCACGATTTCATCGATGACGCGCGGTATCTGCGCCTCGTCGGTGAGCTTGATGTCCAAGAGGACGCCGAGCGGACCGCTGGCCGCGAGCGCTTCACCGACCGTCATTAGTGCCGGGAGCAGTCGACGTAACCTCGCAAGGTCGAGATCGGCCACGGCGCGCGGGTCACCGCAAAGCCGGCGGAGGTCGACGTCGTGGAAACAAACGAGAGCGCCGTCCCTCGTCAGTCGAACATCCGTTTCGATGGCGTCCGCCCCGGCTCGAGCCGCCGCGTGCAGCGCTTCTATGCTGTTCTCGGTGGCAAGCGCCGCGCCGCCGCGATGCGCGATGATGCGGGGTTTGCGTTCGGACGGGCCGGTCCACCAGTGAGTGGTCATCGCGCCTTCCGCGTTGCTATAGAGCCAGGAACGCCAAGGCCAAGGCGGCAAAGGCAAGGGTCATCGCAGAACAGGCGGAGTAGAAAACGGAAACAGCGGCGTCGATATCGTCCGCGCTGGCGACCGCGCGGCCTGAACCGTGGATCATCGGCTCGTCCACCGCCACGCCGCCATAGACCCTGGGCCCCGCAAGCCGGAGATCGAGCGCCCCCGCCATTGCAGCCTCAGGCCAGCCGGAATTGGGCGAGCGATGGAAGTGATGGTCGCGTCGCGCGACGTCGATCGCGGTCCGCGCCTCTTCGACGCCCCGCTTGAAATAGGCGCCGGCGGCAATGAGGAAGACGGAAAGCTGAGCAGCCGGCAGGTTGGCGATATCGTCCAGCCGCGCCGAAGCCCAACCGAAATGGAGATATTTCGGGCTCTTGTGGCCGATCATCGAATCGGCGGTGTTCAGCATCTTGTAGGCCAGCAGCCCGGGAAGCCCGCCGAGCGCATACCAGAGAGCCGGCGCAACGACCCCGTCGGAAAAATTCTCGGCAAGACTCTCGATCGCCGCGCGGCAGACGGCGGGCTCGTCGAGCGTCTTCGGATCGCGGCCGACGATCATGGACACCGCCTCGCGACCGCCGGAAAGCCCGTCGCGACGCAGGCCGCGGGCAACCCGAATCACGTGGTCGGCGAGGCTCTTCTGCGCGAGGAACACCGCAACAGTGATCGCCTCGAGGACGAAACCGAGGGAACCGAGAACATCGAACAGCCGGTTGAGCACCACTCCGACGGCCATGCTGACCGCGATCAGGATCAGGATCGCTGCGAGCCCCCGCATCTTCCGCCAGCCGTCGCTGACCTTACCGCGGTTAAGCGCGTCGTCGAAGAAGCCGATCGCCTTTCCGAAAAACACTACCGGATGCGTCAGGCGCGACCAGAGCCAGTCCGGATCGCCGACGAGACGGTCGATCAAGAGGGCGATGACGAGGATGGAGAAAATTTCGGCCGACACTTAGACTCCTGCCCTGTTCAAGGCTTCCGCAAGGCGACGATCGCCGTTTACATCCGCCGAAAGGCCGATGCGTAGCCAGCGCGGGTTGTAATCGAACTTGCGCGTCAGGATGTGCGCTTCGCAAAGCGCCGCATGCAGATCGTTTGCCCGCTCATGCTCGACGAGCGCGAAGAGCCCCGTGCCGCCGGCGACTTGGAGCCCCGCCTTTCGCAGAACCGAATCGAGCGCGGCCCTGCGTTCAAGGATACGGCCCTTGATCTGGCTCGTATCACTCTCCATCAGCTTCGCGGAAACGGCGAGTGCCGGACCGGAAACCGCCCAGGGGCCGAGGCGCTCCCGCAGAACCTCCAGCACCGGCTCGGCTGCGACGACGAAGCCCAGCCGCAGGCCGGCAAGGCCGAAGAACTTGCCGAAGGAACGAAAAACGACGAGGTTGTCGTGGGCGCCCACATGCGGCGCAACGCTCGCCTCCGGTTGGAGATCGCCGAATGCTTCGTCGACGACGAGAAGGCCGTCATGGGCCTTCATCGCCTTCGCCATGGCCAGGATCGCCTGCGGCGGGAAAAGCCTTCCGGTCGGATTGTTGGGATTGACGACCACCGCGAGGCCGTGCCGGTTGGCGAGATCCTCGACGCTCTCGATGAAATCCAGGGCGAAGCCGGCCGCCGTCAGCACACGAGCATATTCGCCATAAGTCGGCGCGAATATGGCGGCACGTTTCCCCACATCCGCAAGTTGGGGCAGCAGTTGAATGACCGCCTGCGTGCCGGGGACCGGCAGTGGCAACACGCCACCTGCTAGGTAGTAGCGGCTTGCCGCCGCGCGCGCCGCATCCTCGATATGCCGGTCCGGCAGCCGTTGCCAGACGAGCGCTTCGATCTCAGGAAGCGCAGCCGGGCACGGGTTGATGCCGGTCGAAAGGTCGAGCCAGTCGGCGGGTGCGCCGCCGAAGCGAGCCGCAGCCTCCGTGATTGCGCCACCGTGAATGATCGGAGCGGTCATGGTTATTCCGAACGATCGATCAGATGCATGAAGGAACCGGCGACGTTGCCCCGGCGAAGACCTGCGCGGCCAAGCTCGAGACCCGCGGCGTCCTTGACCGCGAAGAGCTGCTCGGCCGCCCCCTCCGAAACGATGGTCGCATAGTGGAATTCGTGCGCGGTCATCGGTCCATCGAAAAATGCGTTGTCGAGCGGCGCCACGCGCCGATACCCGAGGTGCCGCTTGCGCTCTGCGAAACTGGTGACGAGCGGCAGCAGACCGAGCATCTCGTAGCGCCTGCCGTCGGCCGCGACAAGCCCCTCGCCCAGCGTCATGTAGCCGCCGCACTCCCCGAAGATCCGAGTGCCCTGCTCGGCCGCACGCCACATTGCGGAGCGAAAATGCAAGGCACCGGCAAGCCGCTCGACATGCAATTCCGGATAGCCGCCGGGAAGATAGACCGCATCGGCGCCCGCATCGGGCGCTTCGTCGTCCAGCGGCGAAAAGAACGAGAGTTCGGCCCCCTGCGCACGCCAGCCGGACAGCAGATGCTCGTAGCAAAAGGCGAAAGCGACATCTTGGGCGATAGCGATCCGCTGGCTGAGCGGCCTGAGCGCCCTGGCTGCGGGCATCGTTCGCGGCTTCGAGGGCGCCGCCGCCGCGGCGAGTATGGCGTCAAGATCGCAACCTGACGCAACGCGCACGGCCGCATGGTCGATGAAGGATTCGAGCGTCCCGTGTTCGCCTGCCTGGACGAGCCCCAGATGCCGTTCCGGCAGCTTCAATGCGCTGTCCTGACGCAGCACCCCGAAGATCGGGATGTCGACACGCCGAAGGGCGTCGCGGAGCATCGCCTCGTGCCGGTCGCTGCCGACCCTGTTGAGGATAACGCCGGCGAGCCGGATATCGGCGCGATGATCGGCATAGCCGCGGACCAGGGCCGCAACCGAATGGGAGAGACGGGCACAATCGACGACGAGGATCACGGCCAGCCCAAGCGTCGCGGCAAGATCCGCTGGCGACCCCGTGCCATCGGTCGCGCCGTCGAAGAGTCCCATCATCGCCTCCACGATTAGCGTAGAGCCGTCTCCCGTGGCCGCCGCCGCATTGGCGAGGAGCAGTTCTCTCCGCATCGCCCAAGGATCATAGTTGAGGCAGGGCTCGCCGCTTGCCGCCGTGTGAAACGCCGGATCGATATAGTCCGGCCCTGCCTTGCCCGGTGCGATGGCGACCCCGCGCTTCTTCAGCGCCCGCATCAGGCCGAGCGCGACCGTCGTCTTGCCCGAGCCGGAGCTCGGAGCAGCAATCATAATGCCGCTCATGCCGGGTTCCGAAGGATGCGGCTCGAAAACGGGTCGGCCGCCAGTGCACGACCATTGAGCGCGCCGAGCCAGTCGAGTGACGGGCGGAGGCGGACGACCTCGCCGACGACGACGATCGCCGGCGGCTCGAGGCCGGAGGCCGCGACATCGGCTTCTGCGCGCGACAGCGTGGTCTCGAGCACTACCTGCTCCGGCGTCGCGGCGTTGCAGACGAAGGCAACCGGCTCCTCCGGCGATCGGCCGGCGCCGATGAGATTCGCCGAAATCTGGCCGATATGCTTCATTGCCATATACATGACGATCACCGGCGAACCCTTGGCGACGCCCTCCCAATTGATCCGGTCGGGCACCACGCCGGACGAATCGTGACCGGTTAGGAAGGTGACCGCATGATTGACCTCGCGATGCGTCACGGGAATCCCGGCATAGGCGAGCCCACCAATGCCGGCTGTGATGCCCGGCACGATGCGAAACGGAATGCCATGCTCGACGAGCGTCAGCGCCTCCTCGCCGCCGCGGCCGAAGACGAAAGGATCGCCGCCCTTGAGGCGCAACACCCTGAGCCCGGCGCGCGCAAGCTCGACGAGTCTGAGCGAAATGTCGCGCTGCTTCGGCGACGGCTTGCCGCCACGCTTTCCCGCGAATTCAAGCGTCGCGCCGGCTTTCGCCAGCTTCAGGCAGTCGCCATTGACCAGAGCATCGTGAACGATCACGTCCGCCTGGCGCAGCGCGTTGGCCGCATGCAGGGTCAAGAGACCGGGGTCGCCCGGGCCTGCCCCGACAAGCCAGACGGTACCCGGTTGGAGTTCAGGCAGGCCGGCAAATAAGGTATCCGTCATCGTCTCTTACTCCCGGTCGAACGAAGCAGTGGAAACGGCGCCGGCTATCGCCGCCGTTGCGCGCGCCGAGCGGATCTTCGGCACGATCAGGACCGCATCCCGCCCAGCCCCGGCAAGCGCGGCCCCTTCCGCAACGCCATGGCAGCCGGTATGGGCGAAGACGATCTCGGATGGGCTTTGCAACCGTTCCGCCTCCGCCTCGAGCGTTGCTGCGTCAAAAAAGCGAAGCGGCACGGCAAAGTGTTGCGCAGCGGCGTGAACGGCGGGTTCCTCCGAACGCGTATCGAGGGAGACGATGAGAGCGAGATCGCTCCCGCAGGCGCCCGCATCCGCCAGCGCCCGTTCCGCAAGCGCGATCACTTCCCCCGGTGGCGCGTGGCGCTCGCAGCCGAGACCCAGCACGAACTTTCCAATGGTGACGGCTGGTCCCTCGGCCGAAGACATACGGTGCGGCTCCCTACAGCGGCGGCCCTCTCGACACGCAAGCTGCGACTCGGTTGATTGCTGCGCGGGGATTTCGGTTTCAAGGCCCAGCGCAGCGGTCGGCGTTCCATACGAAGCGCCGGCCGGGCAGATGCCCCACACCGGTCTGGACAGCACCGGATCAAGCCCCCGAACTGGGTCGGCCGCACCGGACGCTCTTTCAGTCCGTGTGCACGGACGCCGTCGCATGTCCGTCATTTTTATCGAAGGGTATCCAGACGGTCAAACCGGATTGCGTCATCCGCGTGTCGTAGATGGCGTAGCGGATCTGCTCCGCTGGCCGACAATCCTTTGCATTTCGCCTCCGGGTCTGACACAAGGCGGGAAACATTTGGCTGCCTTCCATTCGAGTCCTCCGTGTCCGATCTCGCCTTTCACATCCTGCTCTTCCTATTCGCCGCCGCCTTCATTGCCGGTTTCATCGATGCGATCGCCGGCGGCGGTGGCATGATCACCATCCCCGCGATGCTGATTGCTGGCATTCCGCCGCTCGAAACGCTCGGGACGAACAAGCTGCAATCGCTGTTCGGCTCCGGTTCGGCGAGTATCGCCTATGCGCGGCACGGCCATGTGAATCTGGTGGAGCAATTGCCGATGGCGGTGACGTCGGCGCTCGGCGCCGTGCTCGGCGCTCTGCTGGCGACGGTCGTTCCCGCCGACGCGCTAAAGGCCGTCTTGCCCTTCTTGCTAATAGCCATCGCCATTTATTTCGGCTGCAAGCCGAATATCGGCGATGTCGAAAGGCATCACCGCATGACGCGCTTCATGTTTACTCTCACCTTCGTACCGCTGATCGGCCTCTATGACGGGGTCTTCGGTCCCGGCACTGGTTCCTTCTTCATGCTCGGCTTCGTCACGCTCGCCGGCTTCGGCATCCTCAAGGCGACGGCCCACACGAAGTTCCTGAATTTCGGCTCCAATGCCGGCGCCTTCATCGTCTTCGTTCTCTACGGCGTCGTGCTCTGGAAGGTCGGACTGATGATGGGTGCCGGCCAGTTTCTCGGCGCGCAGGTCGGCTCGCGCTATGCGATGGCAAAGGGCGCGAAGATCATCAAGCCGCTGCTCGTCATCGTCTCGATAGCGCTCGCTATCCGACTGCTTGCGGACTCGACGCATCCGCTGCGGCTCTGGCTGGGGATGTGATTTCGACGCCGACCGGCGAAAAGGGCAATAGGCGCCGCAAAGACAGCGGAAGGCGGCGCCCTACTGCATGTCTCCTTAAATCGCCTCGATTTAAGGAGAAGGACATGCAGCGATTCAAAGTGCTACAGCGACCTTTGCGCGTCTGGTAAGACGCGCGGCGCTGTAGCCGGAGCTTCTAATTAGAATTCGACGCCCTTCTGCGCCTTGATGCCGGAACGGAAGGGATGCTTCACCAATTCCATTTCCGTCACCAGATCGGCGATTTCGATCAGGTCTTCCTTGGCGTTGCGGCCGGTCAGGACGACATGCGTCATGTGCGGCTTTTCTTCCTTCAGGAAGCGCACGACCTCGCCGATGTCGATGTAGTCGTAGCGAAGTGCGATGTTGATCTCATCGAGCAGCACCATCGAGTTGCGCTCGTCACGGATGAGTTCCTTGGCCTTTTCCCAGGCTTTTTCCGCCATGGCCACGTCGCGGGCACGGTCCTGAGTCTCCCAGGTGAAACCTTCCCCGAGCGTATGGAACTGGCAGAGATCGCCGAAATGCTTCTCGATCAGATCCCGCTCGCCGGTGTGCATAGCGCCCTTGATGAACTGCACGACTGCGCATGGCATGCCGTGAGCGATGTGGCGGAAGATCATGCCGAACCCCGCGGTCGACTTGCCCTTGCCCTTGCCGGTGTGGACGATGATCAGGCCCTTCTCGTCCGTCTTCGTTGCCATGATCTTGTCACGGGCGGTCTTCTTCTTCGCCATCTTCATGGCGTGACGGGCTTCGTCCTTCTCGGCGGCCGGTTCCCCGGTGTTTGCGGTTTCGTCGCTCATGGCGTCCTCCCTATTCGTTTCCGGCGGCTAGGCGGTCGTTCGCCGCCCGGCCGGTCAGGCTGCTGAGTTCAAATCGCGCCGAATTGGAGCGCGGGTTCCAGAGACGGCGGTCGATTGCTTCCACGAAGCGCTCCGACATTTCTGCAAGGGCGGCCGGGTTCTTCTCGCGCAGGAAGTCGAGAACCGCTTCGTCGGCAATGAAGGCCTGGTAGGCCGCCTCGAAATGGTGGTCGCGCACGGCCCCTGTCGTCGCTGCGAAGGCGAACATGTAGTCGACAGTCGCCGCGATCTCGAAGGCGCCCTTGTAGCCATGGCGCATGACGCCGGCGATCCATTTCGGATTGACCACACGGGCGCGGACCACGCGACCGATCTCCTCCTCCAGCGAGCGGATCACCGGCTTTTCCGGGCGGGAATGATCGTTGTGATAGATCGACGGCCGCTGCCCGGTCAGATGCTCCGCCGCGGCGCTCATGCCCCCCTCGAACTGATAGTAGTCATCGCTGTCGAGCAGATCGTGCTCACGGTTATCCTGGTTCTGGACGACGGCTTCGATCGAGCGCAGGCGCTCCTCCAGGAGGCCGCGTTCGGCCCTGCCATCCTCCCCCGCGCCATAGGCGTAGCCGCCCCAGGTGAGATAGGCTTCGGCGAGATCGCCGCGGCTCCCCCAGCCCTTCTCGTCGATCAGAGCCTGCAGGCCCGCGCCATAGGCACCGGGCTTCGCGCCGAAAACGCGGTACGAGGCGCGGCGCGCGGCCTCTTTCGGTTCGACGCCCTTCTCCTCCAGACGCCGAGCTTCGGCACGCATGCGCGCGGCAATCATGTTGTCGGCATCGTCCTCGTCGAGCGCCCCGATCGCACAGATCGCCTTGTCGAAGAGCGCGATCTGCTCCGGGAAAGCATCACGGAAGAAACCGGAAATACGCAAGGTGACATCGACGCGCGGGCGGCCGAGCACGGCAAGCGGCACGATTTCGTAGCCGGTCACGCGGCGCGAGGCCATGTCCCAGACCGGCTTGGCGCCGATCAGCGCCAGCGCCTGGGCGATGTCGTCGCCGCCGGTGCGCATGTTGGAGGTGCCCCAGGCGGTGAGACCGAACGAGGACGGCCATTCGCCGTGATCTTGTAGGTACCGTCGGATGAGTAGCTCCGCGGACTTCTTGCCAAGTTCGTAGGCCGCCGGCGTCGGCACGGCGCGGCTGTCGACGGAATAGAAATTGCGGCCCGTCGGCAACACGTCCGGCCGGCCACGCGTCGGTGCACCGGAGGGACCCGGCGCGACGAAGCGGCCGTCGAGGCCGGTGAGCAGACCTTTGATCTCCGCCTCGCCGGAGCCCTGGATCGAGGGTTTTAGGCGGGCGTCAATCTCGTCAAGAACAGCGCGCGTGTTGCCCCAATCATCCGGGCACGCGATTTGGCCCGAGACCAGCTTCGCAGCGAGAAGTTCGATTCGCTCGACCGTATCGCCTGCGGCGCGCCAGGGGGCATCCGAGAGTTCGGCGAGAAGATCGGGTCGTGGGCCGGTCCATGGTGCGGACATTACGCAGTCAAGGGGATCAAAGGGTTGCGGGTATTGGGAAATACCCCCCTCTGCCCTGCCGCCCGGCAGGGCAGAGGGGGGGGCAGCCGCGCCCAACCTGAGATCCGCCGCAATCGCCCGCTGCAGACTCTGGTCCCCACCCTCGCCCAGTCCGCGCGGCACGCGGGCGAGCGCGACCGTAAGATCGGTCAGCAGCCGTCCTTCCGGCGCCACACCGAAGACATGCAGACCATCACGGATCTGCATCTCTTTCAGGTCGCAAAGATACGCGTCGAGCTTTTCCAGCGCCTTGTCGTCGCTGTCGTTCTTGTCGATCCCAGCATCATGGTCGAGGCCGATGTCGCGGACGAGATCGAGGATCTGCCGGCTGAGCAGCCTTAGCCGCCGCGGATCACCGCCCGCAGCTTCGTAATATTCATCGACCAGGGCTTCCAGGTCCTTGAGCGGCCCGTAGGACTCGGCGCGCGTGAGAGGCGGCGTCAGATGGTCGATGATGACGGCACTCGTGCGGCGCTTCGCCTGCGTGCCCTCGCCCGGATCGTTGACGATGAAGGGATAGAGGTGCGGCGTCGGGCCGAAGATGGCCTCTGGATAGCAGGTCTCCGAGAGAGCCAGCGCCTTGCCAGGGAGCCATTCGAGATTGCCGTGCTTTCCCATGTGCACGATGGCATCGGCTCCGAACATCTCTCGCAGATAGGCGTAAAAGGCGACATAGCCGTGCGGCGGGACGAGGTCCGGAGCGTGATAGGTTTCCTTCGGATCGATATTGTAGCCGCGCGCCGGCTGGATGCCGACGAGCACCTTGCCGAAATGGGCGAGCGGCAGCGCAAAGGCATCATCGAGGAAGAAGGGATCGGCTTCCGGCTCCCCCCAGCGCTCGATCACCTCCTGCTGAATCTTAATGGGAAGACTGGCGAAGAACTCCTTGTATTGACTCAAGGAAATGGCCTCGCGGATTTCCCGGTCGCGGCTTGCGGCATTGGTCGGGCCGGCCATCAGGAAGCGCATCAACGCGTCGCCGTCTGCAGGCAGTTCACCGACGGGATAGCCTTCATTCGCCATTGCCCGCAGCACCTCGATTGTACCCGCAGGCGTGTCGAGGCCGACGCCGTTGCCGAGACGCCCGTCACGGTTCGGGTAATTGGCCATGACGATGGCGACGCGGCGTGCCTCTGGCCTCGCGCGGCGCAGTCGCACCCATCTGGCAGCGAGTCTGGCAGCAAAGCAGACGCGGTCAGCAACCGGCTCGTGGCCGACGATATTCGCCTCCACGAGCGGATCGTAGACGGATGCCGCCTTGAAGGATACGGCGCGAGAGAGGATGCGCCCGTCGACTTCCGGCAGGGCGACATTCATGCCGAGATCGCGGGCCATCAGGCCCTGTGGAGAGGCCTCCCAGGCTTCGCGTGACGAACCGGAAAAGATGACTTGTAGAACCGGCGCACGTGTCGATTCGAGCACCGTCGGCTGCCGGTCGGCACCGGGGGCCGAGACGGCAAAGCCGGTGGCGTTCATTACGACGTCTGGGGCAGCCTCGGCGAAAATCGCTTCCAGCGTGCCGATCGAGACCTGATCCTTGAGGCTGGAGACGAAGACGGGTAGCGCGCGCATGCCCTCCACGGTCAGTGCATCGATCAAAGCCTCGACTGGCTTTGTCTCGCCGCTCTGGACGAGGGCGCGGTAGAAGCAGATGGCGATGGTCGGGGGTTCGAATCCCTCCTCCATCTTCGTCTGCGCGAAGTCACCCCCCTCTGCGCTGCCGGGCATCTCCCCCACAAGGAGGGAGATTGACTCGCGGCTACCACTCGTTCCCACAAATACGCCGGAAACAGCGGCACCGACGGAAGTCGTAGAACGCGCCTCCAATTCGACAGCCGTTGAGGAGCGAGGGATTGCATCCCTACTCTCCCCCCTTGTGGGGGAGATGCCCGGCAGGGCAGAGGGGGTTTCGCCGATCCTTCCGGCAGCACGCATCCACTCGCCAACCCCAATCACACCCCTGCCGGGCCACCAAATGCCAGCCTTGAGCAACGGCCGCGCCGGCTGCGGCTTCTCGCCGCCGTCGATCAGCGCCTCCGCATAATCGAGGAAGAGGCCGGCATTCTCGGCGCCGCCTTCGGTGAGATAGGCCCAGAGGCGGCCGCGGTCTTCAGCCGGCACTGTGGAAAACGGCTCGAGACCCGGATCCGGCTTGTCATCGCCCGACAGCACGGCGATGTGGAACTTGCCCGCCACCGCCGCGGCATGCAGCGCCTCCAGCACGTAGCGGAAATAGCTTGCGCCGCCGAGCGGGCGTACGACGATCAGCTTGGCATACCGCGCCGTGCGTTCGACGTAAGTGTCGACCGACATCGGGTGCATGAGGTTCATGAGGCTGGCGATGCGCAGGCTCTTTGCTCCCGCGCGCCGCCGGTTAGCGGCGGCGATCGAGGCGAGTTCCGTATCGGCGGCCGATAGGAATAGCATATCCGCCGGGCTTTGCCCGAGGTCGATCGCCTCGTTGCCGTCGGCGATCGTTCCTTTCTGAGCGAGAAGCAAGTGCATCTTCTATCCGATCACACCAGCGCCGAAATAGCCGTGCGGACCGCCGCTTCGTCCATGTCGTGCAGGCCGATGACGACGAGGCGGGTGCCGCGCCTCTCGCCCGGCGTCCAAGCGCGATCGTAATATTGGTCGATGCGGCTGCCGACCGCCTGGATCAATAGCCGCATCGGCTTACCGGGAACGTCCGCGAAACCCTTGAGGCGCAGCACGTCATGCTCGGCAATGACGCCTTTGAGGCGATCGACGAAGGCGGCCGGATCGGCGATCGCTCCGAGTTCGACGACGAAGCTGTCGAATTCGTCGTGGTCGTGCTCCTCGCCCGCCTCGTGCTCCAACTCGTGGTGCGACTTGCGGTTGGCGATCTCGCCCTCGGTGCCGACGCCGAGGCCGAGCAGGATCGCGGCAGCCACCTCGCCGTTCTTCGCCTCGATCATCGTCGGCCTGCGGCTGATACGAGAGGCCACCTCCTCGCGAACCGACTTCAGCCCATCGGCGTCGATGAGATCGGTCTTGTTGAGAACGATGAGGTCAGCGGCGGTGAGCTGATCCTCGAACAATTCTTCCAATGGACTCTCGTGGTCGAGGTTTTCGTCGTTGACGCGCAACGCATCGACCTTGTCGTGATCGTCGGCAAATCGCCCTGCCGCGACCGCAGCGCTGTCGACGACGGTTACGACGCCGTCGACGGTGACTTCGCTGCGAATGTCCGGCCAGTTGAAGGCGGCGACGAGCGGCTGCGGCAGCGCTAGGCCGGAAGTCTCGATGACGATATGATCCGGGCGATTCTCGCGCTCCAAGAGCTTCGTCATGGTCGGGATGAAGTCGTCGGCGACGGTGCAGCAGATGCAGCCGTTGGTGAGCTCGATGATATCCTCTTCCGAGCAGGCTTCCGCGCCACAGCCCTTGAGCACGTCGCCATCGACACCGAGATCGCCGAACTCATTGATGATCAGCGCGATGCGCTTGCCCTCGGCATTCTGCAGGAGATTGCGGATCATCGTCGTCTTGCCGGCGCCGAGAAAGCCCGTGATGACGGTGGCCGGGATCTTGCCCTGTTGGGGCTTTGCGAGTGTCATGGATCAACCCTTCATTTTCAGCGGCAGTCCGGCCGCAACGAAATAAACTTCGGCGGATTTCTCCGCCACCATCTGGTGCAGCCGGCCCGCGTGGTCGCGGAAGTCGCGCGCCATGCGGTTTTCCGGCACGATGCCGAGACCGACCTCGTTGGAAACGAAAACGAGCCGCGCACGCGCCTCGGGTAGGAAAGCAGCAAGTGCCGCGAATTCGGCCGCCATGCTGCGCTCCTCCATCATCAGGTTCGTCACCCAGAGCGTCAGGCAATCAACGAGCACGGCGCGGTCGGAAGCGTCGACACGGCGAAGCTGGCCGACGAGGTCGAGCGGCTCCTCGTGAGTCGTCCAACCCTTGCCGCCGCGCGCGGCCTGATGATGGGCAATGCGCTCGCGCATCTCGTCATCGAAGGCGCGTCCGGTCGCTACATAGTGCTTCGGCAAGCCGGATGCCTCCACGAGCCTCTCTGCAAAGCTGGATTTTCCGGAGCGGGCGCCGCCGAGCACAAGGATCGGGCCGACATTTGAGACGGTCATGCGGCCGGCCTCAGCGCACCAAGGCGAGGCGGGAGGCCGCAACGACAAGCAGGCGCGCCAACGGCGCGTTCAATGGAAAACCTGTAAGCCACGACAACCTCCGTGCTGGCATGGGGAAGTGCTCCCCTGGGCGAAATGCCCCGACGGATGGCAGGTCTCCTGGCTCACGGCGCCACGGCCCTCACTACAGCAACCGCGCGTCCTTATGATGCGCAAAGATCGCTGCAGCACTTGCGTGACCGCATGTTCCCGAGATCGTTTCGATCCAGCAACGACGCGGCAGAGAGTCGAACGGGTTCGCCTCGCCTTCCCGGCGCATGCGGTATCGTGAAAGGCGGACGATTCGTAGAAGAAGAGGCGTCCAGCCCGGCTGATCACGATGCCACGCCAGTGGCTTTTCCGGTCTGTCGCATCCTCCCGCGAGACTGCCCCATGCAGCTCATCAGAAGGCAACGACCGACCGGACGGCGAACCCTGACCGTTCTACAGTCGCGGGGTCGGCTGCGATAAGGGCGCCCGGCGTGGGTCCGCCCCGTCGCATTCCCATTTACTCCCCCGCTCCATCTGGGTGCGAGGGAACCATCCGTTCTGCGTTAATTATGAAGCGGGGGCGGCAAAGTCAATCGACGGCCTGCGACACCGCGCCCGCGAATTACGCCAGAGCAGCCTACCGGCCCCGATCCGCTGCTACTCCGAACGGGTAGGGAGACACCTCTGCCCCGCGCGTGATAAGAATGTGCACTTTTGGGGCATAGCGCGACTTATCCATCGCTCGCGCTTCCATGTTCACGTTCGTGGCCCCGCTCACATGAGCGGAGTTCACGGTGGAGGGTGCGATGTTGCGTCTGCGTCACGCCGCGATCGCCACGCTCAGCGTAGCGCTTTACGGTTTCACACCGACAATGGCGGCCGAAGCGGTCGGTGAAGCGGTCCGGATCAAGACCGACGTCAGCGGGCAGAGGGGACCGCTCGCGGTCCGGGACCCGGTGCATCGGGACGAAAGGATTCGGACATCGAGATCGGGGCTAGGGCAATTCGTGTTCCGCGACGGCAGCAAGTTGGCCGTGGGGGCCGGGTCGTCCGTCGTCATCGACAAATTCGTCTTCGACGACTCGAAATCGGTCCAGAAGCTCACCGTCGCGGCGGCGAAGGGCACATTTCGCTGGATCAGCGGCAACTCGAAGCACAGCGCCTACGAGATTGTGACACCCGCCGGAACGATCGGCGTCCGGGGCACCGTCTTCGACTTCTACATCGGCGGCGACGGAACGACCGCGATGGTCCTTCTGAGCGGCGCTGCCGAGTTCTGCGGCCGGGGCGGCTGTCAACAACTCACTCGGCGCTGCGATTGCGTAATCGCCAAACGCAACGGGAGCGTGACGGAGACCCGCCGCGTCAACAGGAATATCTTCAACACGCTCGGCAATCGGGCGGCCCTCCCCTTCCTGTCAGGCGATCAGAAACTATCCGGTGCATTCCGAGCCGCCGGCGGCAGTTGTGGCCTGACGGCGGCACTCGAAGTCAAGCCGCCCGATCGTGCGCCCTTACGCGCAACCACGCCGCAGCAGCAGCCGAAACCAACAAAGCCGGACAAGCCAAGGGACAAACCGCCTAGCGACGGGGATCCGCCGCACAACGACCGGGATCCTGACCGAGATCCGCCTGATAGGGATCCGCCGCAGGGCGATCAAGATCGGCCGCATGACAAACCGGATCGTCCGCACGCAGACAATCACGACCGGCCACACGACGACGAGGGCGGTTCTGGCGACGAGAGAGACTGAGGGATACAGAAGCTTTCCTTCGCTGCCGCCGCCTGTCGTCGGGCAACGCCATCACTTCGCCGATGTTTCGGCTTTGGGCACAGCCTCGTCGGCGAAATGGTCAGCCCTGCGCGAAATGCGGCGGTAGAAATCGGGTAGTCCGGCTCCAATCCGTGCGGCCTTCATTTTCGCCGCCGCAAGTATTTTGCGGCTCGTCGCAGATCGCGAACGCAGAGCTTCGATCAGTTGCGCGTGGATGCGCCGTAGCTCTGTAAATTCCGGCGAGGCGGCGAGACGCTCATCGCCGACGACCGCAAAGAGCCGCGTGCGAATGCTCCTGCCTTTCAGACCGAGCGCTCCGGCTTCGAGCAAGGCGCAGTCGGAAAGAGATCTCGCCGTGCTTTCGGAAATCAGAATGTCGAAGGCGACATCCTTGCAGGCGGACTCGATCCGCGCGGCGACATTCACTGCGTCGCCGACGGCGGAGTAGTTGAAATGCGCCTCGGCCCCCATGTTGCCGACGCAGGCGAGCCCCGTATGGATTCCCACTCCGATTCCGACACGATGCTCGCTCCCGAAACCGAAGGCGTCGCTTTCGTTGAGGCGGGCAAGCGTCTCCCGCATGGCCAAGGCCGTACGAACGGCCTTGCTGGCGTGATCGGTAACATCCACCGGGGCGTTCCAGAACGCCATGATCGAGTCTCCGATGAATTTGTCCAGCGTGCCCTCATTGGCAATCACATCGCGGCTCAGAGCGTCGAGAAGTGTGTTCAGGAACCGGACCACCTCCGTCGGCGAAAGACGCTCGCTGATCTCCGTGAAGTTGCGGACATCGACGAACATGATCGTCAGCTCACGGTCATCGCCGCCGAGACGCAGGGCATCATGCGTGTGCTCGATGCGGTAGAGAAGCGACGGCGACAAATATTGCCCGAAGGCCCGCCGCACCACTCGCCGTTCACGGTCGGTGACGAGGAAGCGGTAGGCAGTCGCGGCGAAATGGGTGATCGACCCGGCAAGAATCGGAGCCAACGGATCGAAGAGAAGCCCGACATAACGAAACACGAGCCAGGAGGCAACGAGAGCCATCGCGGTGATCAGCAGGCCGCAGGCAAGCGCGACTGCCGGGCTGACGAAGGTCGTGAGCAAGACAAGCAGGCTGCCCGCCACGGCGATTGACAGGATTTCGAGCCCGTCCGCCCAGTCCGGACGCGAGAGAAAGCGGCCGGACAGGACCTGCTCGACGGTCTGTGCGTGCAGCGACACGCCGGGTACGTTGTGCCCGAGCGCGGTGGTGCGGATATCCTGCAGCCCGGCCGCCGAGGTGCCCACGAAGACGATGCTGCCCTCGATCGCCGCCCTGACGTCGGCAGGCACGCCGCCGGGCGCCAGCACCCGGCCGGCCGAGACATATCTCTCCGCGCGGTCGGGACTGACATAGAGCCAGAGTTCGCCCGCCGCCGTCACGGGCACGACGAAGTCGCCCACCTTGATCAGCGTTATGGTGTTCGGTGCGTCCGGTGCACCGGCCAGAACATACGTGGAGGCACCCTGCGCAACACGCAGGGCTTCGAGCGCGAGGTTCGGATAGAGCTGCTCGCCGTCGCTCAGGAGAAGCGGAACCGCGCGCACGACCGCCGACGGGCTGCCGGGGTTGAGGCTGATGTGGCCGATGCCGGCGGCATTGGTTTCGAATTGCGGCCGCAAAGGCGTGGCGGCGGCAAGCCGCGGCGGCGCATCGAGCGGACTTTCCCCCGTGAAGGCGAAACCCGCCTTAACGGGCGGACGATAACCCCCTTGATTGGAGAGCCCGAAGCCGAGCACCACGGGCCGCCCATCCATCGACCGGGCGAAGATCTCGTCGTTGTCCGGCAATCGGTCGATCAGCGCCGGATCGACACCGCCGACGTCGCGCACGACCGTGCGCGGTGACAGACGGTCGGGCTCGGAGAAGAGAATGTCGAAGGCGATGACCGCGGCGCCCATTTCGGAAAGCCGGTCGACGAGCACGGCAATGCGATCGCGCGGCCATGGCCATTGGCCGAATGCCTTGAGCGAGGCCTCGTCGATATCGACAACGCGAACTGGAGCGGCCTCGAAGCTACGGGGCACCAGCCGCTGATATTCATCGAACGTCACGTCGCGGGCGAGCCGCAGGATTGGCGGGTCGCTTGCGCGTAGCGCAGTAAGCGCGGCGACGATCAACAGGCCGAAAATGACGCCTACCAATTGCGTACGTGTCATGGCCGCGCCCTTCACGCCGGACGTCGTCGCCATCAACTGCGTCGCAGATATCGTCCTGGCCCCGGTTCATGCTGCCCTTTTCAAAAGGACGATGCAATGCGGAAAGCCGCGATCGCCCGGCGCGTCACTCTCCGACGGGAAGAACCTGGTCAAGAAATCGATGCATCGCGCCATTGAACAACTCCGGCCGCTGCAACGGGGCGAAATGGCTGACATCGGAAAGCCGGAGCAGTTCCGCTCGGGGAATGCTGCGGGCAAGGTACTCGGCATGTTCACCCTTAATGAATTCGTCATGCTCGCCTTGGACGATGGCGACCGGAACGCGGATCTCGGCCAAATCGCTCGCCGAATAATTGGGCTGTGTGCTCATCATTTCGCCGACGGCTGCGACGAAGTCGTCGAATGCATCGGGCGTGGAGGACAGTTCTGCGTAGTCCTTCGCATGCCGCCGGAAACAGCGGTCGATGACGGCAGTGGACTCGAACTCCTTCGTGCCGCTCGGGTCCATGTTGCAGGCAAAGAAGAAGACACCGGCGATGCGCGCGGGAACCTGTCTGGCAAGAACGAGGCCAGTGCACGCCCCGTCGCTCCAGCCTACGACGGCCGCCTTGTCTAATTGCACGCGATCCATCACGGCAAGCACGTCGGACGCCATCAACTCATAACTATAGGGGCGTGAATCGCGCGTACTGCGGCCATGACCGCGGCTATCGATGAGTACGACTCGGCGACCGGTCTCGACTAGCGATGGCACCTGGTGTCCCCAATTGCCGCTATGGCCGAGGCCGCCATGCAGCAGAATGACGGCCGGCCCTGCGCCGTAAGCCGAGTACCAAATTCGCGCGCCGTCCCGCTCGACATAGCCCTGTTCCTCGGCCTCCGGCAGAGCCGGCGCGCCATGCGCTTCGAAATGTCGTAGATCGTCGTCGTGTGCCTCCATGGCATCCCTCCCACGCGTTCCCGCCCCTCATGGGCGGCCGTGCGGCCGCGACGATACGATGCCTGCGAGGAATTGACAAACCGAAGGCCGGCCTGATCAGAGGCAGTGAAACCGGCCCTTACCTCAACAGGCGCTCGACCCATGCCCGATCGAGCACCGCTTCAAGCTCGGCGGCGATCTCGTCGAGCGCCGCATCCACCGAGCCGCGGTAACTGCCTCCACCCCCCTCGATACCGAAGCTTCTGAGCAGCGCCGCGCGATAGGCATCGCTGCCGAAGAGGCCGTGCAGATAGGTCCCCATGACCTTGCCGTCGGCGGACATGGCCCCGTCCGGGCGACCGTCGATCGACACCGGCGCCCGGGCACAATCGGCGCCCGTCGTTTTGCCGAGATGGATTTCGTAACCCTCGAGAGCCACGTCGTGCTCCAGCGACCAGGCGCGGCTGTTGCGCACCGTCTTTTCCGGTGCCATCTCGGTTTCGACCGCGAGCAGCCCGAGCCCGGCGATCTCGCGCTCGCTACCCTCGATCCCGATCGGATCGGTGACGCGGCTACCCAGCATCTGGTAGCCGCCGCAAATGCCTACCACGCGGCGGCCGCGACGGAGGTGGCGTTCAAGGTCCCGATCCCAGCCTTGGGCGCGGAAATCCTTGAGATCGGCAATGGTCGATTTCGAGCCCGGGATGACGACGAGGGCGGCATCCTCCGGAAGCTGCATGCCGGGCCGGACGAAGACGAGATCCACCTGCGGTTCGGCCGCCAGCGGGTCGAGATCGTCGAAATTGGCGATGCGCGACAGGACCGGCACGGCGACCTTAAGCGCCTTGCCGCCGCCACGCGCCAGCCTCTCGAGCACGACGGAATCCTCGGCAGGCAGCCGCGCTGCGCTTTTCAGCCAGGGGACGACACCGAAACAAGGCCAGTCGGTGAAGCGGCGGATTGCAGCGATCCCCTCGTCAAAAAGCGTGACGTCGCCGCGGAACTTGTTGATGAGATAGCCGCTGACCATCCGCCGGTCCTCGTCCGGGAGGATCGCGTGTGTCCCGACCAGCGAAGCGATGACGCCGCCGCGATCGATGTCGCCGACCAGAACCACGGGCACACCTGCACGAGTGGCAAAGCCCATATTGGCGATGTCGCCGGCGCGGAGATTAATCTCCGCGGGAGAGCCGGCACCTTCGACGATGACGAGATCGGCGCCGGCGGAGACCTGCTCGAAACTCTCCATCACCGCGCCGAGAAGCTTGGGCTTCAACGCCTGGTAGTCCCTGCCCTTCGCCTGCCCCGCAACCTTGCCCTGAACGATGATCTGGCTGCCCACATCCGATTGCGGCTTCAGCAGCACCGGGTTCATGTGCACGGAAGACGGCACGCGCGCGGCCAGCGCCTGCAGCCATTGCGCCCGGCCGATCTCTCCGCCGTCGTCGGAGACGGCGGCGTTGTTCGACATATTCTGCGGCTTGAACGGCCTGACCTTCAGACCGCGATTGGAGGCAAGCCGGCAGAGGCCTGCCACCAATACCGATTTTCCGACATCGGAGCCGGTTCCCTGCAGCATGATCTTACGTGTCATGCCTCTCCCGTAGCACCGAAACCTTCTCCGGCAAAGCGCTGTCTTGAAGCGATTTCGCCGCAATTCTGCCGTCAGTGATCACGGTCTGTTTCAGGCCTTCAGCAGGCTTGCGGAATTGCGACATCCCGTGACGAGTTTGGCATTCAAAAATCAGCGGCGCATGCCTATATGACCGGCATCGAAAACATCCCGGAAATCCGGTCCTCCCAAGGTAGAAAAGCCATGCTGTTCGTCTTCAGCAAACCCAACTTCGTGCAGATTGCCTGGAACTCCAAGGCGCCCAAGAGTCAGTCCCGCGAGCGCAACGTTGTAATGGACGCGCCGTTCGGCGCGCTCGGTCTCATTCGCACGTCCAACGTCGGATAAGGAGGTCACTCCCGGCCTGATAGATGTCGCCCAAAAGTGCGCAGCGGTTTCGGGCGAACGACATGCACAAAGAGCAAGGATCTAAGCCGCTCCGCTTCGGGGCGGCTTCTTTTGCCCTGACGACGGCGACTTTCACCGAGCGCTCAACGCGAAAACCGCACCCAACCCCTACAACGGAAGGATGCGGCCGCGAAAATCGGGTCCGGCACGCACTACCTGATCCGGACCTGCGGCAGTCGCCCGCCGCAGGCAAACAATTATCCCGACAACGTTACCGTATGGTTATTGAGCCCTTAACCAAAGGTGAATTCCGCTTTTTTTCTCTCGCTTCTCAAAAGCGAGCGAGGCCGTGCCTTACGAGCGCAGCCAACGCATCCAAGAGGTTGATTTCTCATCGGGAACTCTTAGGCTGTCATGAGGAGATCGATCCGGCACTCGACCGTGGGCGATGCAAAGATTTGGGGAGCTCGGACAACATGAGAGAACTCCTTGCTTCCTCGGTTCTTGCCGCCGGCATCTGGGCCCTGGCGGCGCCCGCCGGAGCTGCGGAATGCGGCGAGGTCAGCATTGCCGAGATGAACTGGGCCTCTGCCGGCATTGCGGCACATGTGGACAAGTTCATTCTGGAAAACGGCTATGGTTGCACAGTCACGCTTGTCGCGGGCGATACGATGCCGACCTTCGCTTCGATGAACGAAAGGGCCGAGCCGGACGTGGCGCCGGAACTTTGGATCAACTCCGTGCGAACTTCTTTGAATGAGGCGGTGAACGACGGTCGCCTTATCGAAGGCGCCAAGATCTTGAGCGAGGGCGGTGTCGAAGGCTGGTGGATTCCGAAGTTCATTGCCGACGCGCACCCCGAGATCAGAACGGTCCAGGACGCGTTGAAGCGTCCGGACCTTTTCCCCTCCCCTGAACATCCCCCCAAGGGAGCGGTCCACAATTGTCCCCCCGGCTGGAACTGCCGGATCTCGACGGCCAATCTCTACAAAGCGCTCGAAGCGGAGAAGGCCGGCTTCGAGCTGATCGACACGGTCTCCGCCGCCGGCCTTGACGGCTCGATCGCCAACGCATTCGAGAAGAAGACCGGTTGGCTCGGCTATTATTGGGCGCCGACCGCCATCCTCGGCAAATATGAGATGGCGCTGTTGTCCTTCGGGGTCGATCATGACCGGGCGGAATGGGACGCCTGCTCGGCCGTTCCCGACTGCCCGAATCCGAAGGTGAACTCCTATCCCGTGTCCGATGTCTATACGGTGGTGACTAAATCCTTTGCCGACGAGGCCGGTGTCGCCATGGACTACGTCAAGACGCGCAGTTGGGACAACGCGACGGTCAACAAGGTGCTGGCCTGGATGGACCAGAACCAGGGCACCAACGAGCACGCGGCACGGTATTTCCTCGAGAACTTCCAGGGTACGTGGACGCAGTGGGTCAGCCCGGAGGTTGCGGAAAAGATCAAGGGCGCTCTCTGATATCGGGCCCGAAAGCATGATACTTGCTGAGTGCGACGCAGTATCGTCGTCTGCGTCGCAAACAGCACAGCGGACGGCATGTTCCGCTGTCACATTTTTGATGCGGGGAGCAGAAGAGCCCACAAACGAACTGCGCGGGGAAAGCGGCAAACGGTTTTCCCCAGACGCAAGCGGCCGAGAGAGGCTCCCAGCCGAGAAGGGGAAAGGTTGTTCATGGCAAGTCACGCAATCGAGGTGAAGAACCTCTACAAGATCTTCGGCCCCCGTGGCGAGGAGTATGTCGATGTCGTCAAGAACGGCATGGGCAAGACCGAGCTCAACGAGAAGCACGGCCACGTGCTCGGCCTGCAGGACATCAACATCTCCATGCCTGGCGGCTGCATCACGGTCGTGATGGGACTGTCCGGCTCCGGCAAGTCGACGCTGATCCGCCACATCAACCGGCTGATCGATCCGACCGCCGGCGAGGTCCTCTATGACGGCGTGGACGTCTGCAAGATGAACGAAAGCGATCTTCGCGCGTTCCGCCGCAACAAGACGGCGATGGTGTTCCAGAAATTCGCGCTCCTGCCGCATCGCAACGTCCTCGAAAACACCATCTACGGCCTGGAGATCCAGGGTGTGGAGCGGCGCGAAAGTGAAAAGCGCGCGCTCGGCTGGATCGACCGCGTCGGCCTCAAGGGCTTCGAAAAGCACTATCCGAACCAGCTTTCCGGTGGCATGCAGCAGCGCGTCGGCCTTGCCCGGGCGCTTACCAATGACGCCGAGATCCTCCTGATGGATGAAGCCTATTCGGCGCTCGACCCGCTGATCCGCGTCGACATGCAATCGGTGCTGCTCGAACTGCAGAAGGAATTGAAGAAGACCGTCGTCTTCATCACGCATGATCTGGACGAGGCCCTGAGGCTAGGCGACAAGATCGCGATCCTGCGCGACGGCCGCGTCGTGCAGCAAGGGACCGGCCAGGAGATCGTTCTGTCGCCGGCCGACGACTACATCACCGCCTTCGTCAAAGAGGTGAACCGGGGACGCGTGATCAACGTCGAAACGATCATGCGGCCACTCTCGGGCAATCCGGAAGGCCTGCCGCTAGCGGCCGGCACCGTCCTCGAAGCGGCGGCCCGGACAATGACGGGCGCCCATATCAACGCCGCGCATGTCATTGACGCCAATGGCCGCCCGATCGGCGCGATCGACCTGCAGACGATCATCGCCGCCATGGTGACGCCAACCGGCCACGTCGCCCGCAAGGCGGCGTGAATTGCGCCCCAGGCGGTAGAAAGGCTCTGGGCGACCCTCTCCTCGGCTACACGGCCGCCTGCAATTTGCCACTGATGAAGCGGAATTCCTGCGTTTTGCCGCCGTAGCCGTAGGCTGCGGCGGAGACCTCATGAACGAGCACATAGCTCTCTGGATGCACCTTTCCGAGGAGCAGTTCGAATGCGGCGAAGATCGCCTCGATATAGCGTGCTACTTCCTGCTTCGTATTGGTGCCGTCGACGACCTTGATATCGAGCCAGAAACTGTTGGTCTCTTGAGATGCGATCGACTTCCCGCCGGCGAACCAGTGCTGCGGATCGATATAGGTGATGGCGACCGCCGTGACAGTGGGATCCTTGCGTAAGTGAAGCTGCGTCAGTTCGCTTACGGCCTTAGCGATTTTCGCGGAAATTTCCGGGTCGGATTGGGTGGTAACGAAGATGTTAATGATCGGCATGGGAATCTCCTTCCTTGGTTGATGTCGGTGCCAAGTTCAGCCTGCCATCACTAGTTGATCAGAAAAATCGAATTGTTTTGCATAAATAATTCCATATTATCGAACCATGAGGATGATCGACCCCGACCTGCTGCGAACCTTCATCGCCTTTGCCGAAAGCGGCTCGCTCGCCCGCGCGGCAGCGGCGGTCAATCGCTCGCCATCGGCGGTGACGGCGCAAATGCAACGGCTCGAAGCGCTCATCGGCGAGCCTCTCCTCGCGCCGGCGGGGCGGGGACGAGCATTGACCCCGGTCGGCGAAGAATTCGTGGACCATGCTCGCCGCATCGTCGAGGCCCATCGCGACGCTTGGCTCAGCCTCAAGGGGGCCCGGGCGGATGGTCGGATTGCGCTCGGCAGTACTCAGGATTTTGCCGATACGGCGCTTCCCGTCCTCCTGCGCCGGTTTGCCCGGTCCTATCCGCGGGTTCGCCTCGACCTTAGGATCGGCAGGACGAAGGAGTTGACCTCGGCCTACGAGCAAGGCCAGATCGACATTCTGCTGACGATGCGGCAGGGACCTGCGGCTGACGAACTGCTGGTGCTGCGAGAGCCGATGCTCTGGTTGTGCTCCGAAGCAGGCCTGGCCTCCGTCGAGCACGAGCTTCCCTTGGCCGTGCTCGACCCGCCCTGCGGCTTTCGCGCGACCGCCATCGCCGCGCTCGAGGGCGCCGGCCGCGCGTTCCGGATCGCTGCCACGAGCCCGAGTCTCTCCGGGCTGCGCGCTGCTGTCTTAAGCGGTATCGCGGTGACAGCGCGCACCGAACGCTTTCTCGGCCCCGGCATAGCGGCGGCGCCGCGGCATCTCGAACTGCCGGCGCTGCCGGCCGCGGAATTCGGCCTGCGCCTGCGCCCCCAGGCCCACAGCGTGTCCGCCGACCTCGCGGCCCTACTAGCGGATGAACTGCCGCGATTAAGCATAGATACTTGAGGCCGCCCAAAGCCATCGCCGCGAAGCCGGAGGCATGGAGGCGTATTTAGTTTGATTGCCGATTGCAAAGACATAAAGATATCTTTATATGTTGCTGCAACTCATTCAGCCGGGAAAAACTGATGTCCGTTGCCTCCAATGTCCTTTCCGATCTTCTCGCCCAGAAGGGCGTGCTGCTTGCCGACGGTGCCACGGGCACGTCGCTTTTCGCCATGGGGCTCGAGGCCGGCGAAGCGCCGGAACTCTGGAACGAGACGAAGCCGGAAAACATCACCAAGCTCCACCAGGACTTCGTCGATGCCGGCGCCGACATCATTCTCACCAATTCCTTCGGCGGCACGCGTCATCGTTTGAAGCTGCATCAGGCCGAGGACCGCGTGCATGCGCTCAACAAGTGCGCCGCCGAAATCGCCCGGGCGGTCGCAGACAAGGCGCCGCGCAAAGTCATCACCGCCGGCTCGGTCGGACCGACCGGCGAATTGCTGATTCCGCTCGGCGCACTCTCCTATGAGGATGCCGTATCGGCGTTCGTCGAGCAGATCGAGGGCCTCAAGGCCGGCGGCGCCGAAGTCGCCTGGATCGAAACAATGTCCTCGCCCGACGAGATCCGTGCAGCAGCCGAAGCCGCCACGAAGGTTGGTCTTCCCTACGTTTATACCGGCTCCTTCGATACCGCCGGCAAGACGATGATGGGGCTGCATCCGAGGGACATTCACGGGGTTGCTGCCGATATCGGTGACGGTCCGGTCGCCGTCGGTGCCAATTGCGGCGTCGGTGCGTCCGACATCCTCTCCTCCCTCCTTGACATGACCGCCGCGAGCCCGAATGCGAGCGTCGTCGTCAAAGGCAATTGCGGCATTCCGGAATTCCGCGGGTCCGAGATCCACTATTCCGGCACGCCGCCGCTGATGGCGGAATATGCGCGGTTGGCGGTCGACGCCGGCGCCAAGATCATCGGAGGCTGCTGCGGCACTTCCTGCAATCACCTCGCCGCAATGCGGCTTGCGCTCGACAATCACACGAAGGGCGAGCGCCCGACCCTTGAGGTGATCATCGAAAAGATCGGTCCCTTGCGCAACAAGACGGCAAACGAAGGCCCCGCAGCACCGGTACGCGAAAGACGGAGCCGGCGCGCCTAGAGGCCCTTTCATCTAAAGGGTGGAAGCATCGAGCGCGCCCGCGGGTTTCATCACGCCGGAGAGGACCTCCTGCTCGGCCGCGTCGACGAAGGTGCGGTAGAAGTTGAGGAGAGCCCCATCTGGCGTGAGCCTCCAGCCGAGAAGTGTCCGTAGTCCTCGAAAAGCGCGACGCCCTTGTCTTCGACCTTGCAGAAGTCTTCGTCGCAAAGATAGTCCATGAAGCTGACCACAGGATAGTCATCGCCGATATCGGCGATGACCTGGAGCACGTCCTTGTTGTCGGCGCGAACATCCTTCAGCGACAATTCACATCGCTCGATCGGCTGACCCAAAAGCCTCGCTCTCGCGACGCAGAGGCCGGTATCCCTACCGTTCTGCGGCGGCGGCGCCACCCAGACCGTCTTGAAACCGTTCGCCTCCAGCCAAGCAAGCGTCGAACGGGAGTCATCGATGAGCGTCTTGATGTCAGCGGGAACCTCCCGACGCCCGTCGAGAAGCACCGTCTTTTCGTTCAAATACTGGCTGAGCTGCGATGAGAGCACGACATAGCGGATCAACCTGTTGGCGAGCAGGAAGCGCCTGACATCCGCATTGTGCTGAGCACATCCCTCCGACCAGCCGCGGCCAAGCCGGGGCAGAATGGGCGCCAGGTCCAAAAACGGGCCGCAATTGTTCTTGGTCAGTTGCACCAGCCGCACGTCGGGTTTCGAAGCGATGATGCCGTCGACGAGATGCCGGGCGTAGGAGTCGCCCCAGACCGCAATTTCGGGCTTTGGACTCGTCGCGCATTTGAGGTCGATGACTGCGTCACACTCCTTGGCGAGGCCGACACTCGGTTCGATCAGCCGCGCAAGCTCACGGTTTCGGGATGCGAATCCGTCGGTGCCATCAAGGCTCAGCCCCGCCACCATCGCGGCTCCGCCAACGGTGAGCGTCAAGGCAAAAAGACCCCACGGGCGACGCGAGCAGGTTTGCGGAACGGCAGTTCGATGTAGCGCCAGCTCAGATAGGCAAGTACCAGGCATAACCCAAGCAGGAGGATGTAGCCCACGGGCGGAATCTCGTCGATCGCGCGTAACCGCGCGAAGGCCAAGACCGGCTGGTGCCAGAGATAGAGGCTGTAGCTGATGAGGCCGATCGCCACCAGCGGCCGGGCGCACAACAGCCTGCCGACAAGCGTATCCGCCCGCCCAAAAGCGAGGACCGACGCGGTCCCAAGCACCACTGGCACCGTCGTCCAGCCGGGATAGAATGCGGATTCGCGGACCAGAAGATAACTTGCAACAATGGCGAAGAGGCCGAAGCCGGCTGCAAACTCGCGAAAGCCTTTGGAAAGACGGGAATAGTCCTCGCCAGCGAGCGCGAGCATTGCGCCGACACCGAGTTCCCAAAGCCGGCTCGGCAACAGGTAAAAGTTTGCCGCCGGATCGACGCGGGCGAGAATCTGCGTGGCACCAAAACTGAGGACACACCCCGCGACCAACACCTTCAGCACCGTCTCTACCGGATAGCGTCGAAGTGCCAGCAAAAACAACGGAAGCACGATGTAGAACTGTTCCTCGACCGCCAGCGACCAGGTGTGCAGGAGCGGCATCAATTCACTGCTCGGCGCGAAATAGCCGGTCTCGTTCCAGAACACAAAGTTCGATCCGAACAGATTTATGGCGTAGAGACTCTTGCCGAAATCATTGAGCTCCTGCGGCAGCATCCACATGACGGCGAAGATCGCCGACACCACGCATACGAAGAACAGCGCCGGCGCCAGCCGGCGTGCACGGCGCTCATAGAAGGAGACGATGCTGAAACGCCCCTCACGAATTTCGCGGTGAATGATCGACGTGATGAGGAAGCCGCTTACGACAAAGAAGACGTCGACACCGGCAAATCCGCCCCGATGAAGTCGAAACCTGCATGGAAAAAGAGGACGGGCACGACTGCGATCGCTCGCAGTCCATCGATTTCGGGTCTGTAATGCATCAGGAACGCCTGTTGGAGGACCGCCCGTTACCACGGCCTCCGCCGACGAGCCACCGCGCCGCCCGGTATATCCACATTTGTGCGAATTCTAAGGCAGCTTCCGTCCCGTAGGATAGAAATGAAAGCAGTAGCGTCCGCCGCGGAACCCATGTCCGTTGTTGCGCATCGTCGGCGGCTCGCCTATCCGCACAAGGACATTCAATGTGAGGGAGACGATTCCATGAGTGGGCCAGCCGCCTTTCCGGACCGGGATTCGACCGCCGCCAAGCTTTCGAGCTTCGGCGATACCGATCAGGCCTTCATCAGGCTGCTGATGGAAAATCCCGAACAGGACGAGAATTTGCTGGAGGGGCTCTACCGCCACCTCGACGTCGCCGCGGAAGCGCGCTTCCTGAATTCGTTAAAGCTCGAAAAGCTCGGAGAGTGGCTCGGCAACGAGGCGCCGCCCCGCCTGCAGATGAGGTTCATGGAAGCTGCCCGATCCAGCCAGCATCCGGCTTATCAGGCCTTCAGGGCTGGGCTGAACAAATCCGGCGGATTGCAGCGCGCCTTCCCGAAGGTCTGAAGGGCCTCAGCCGCCTCACGCGGCCTGCATCCCACCGATCTCTCCCCGCCTGACGGGGAGCGATCTATTCTTCGCGCCGCGGTTCAGCTCGGAAACCGGGCAACGACGGCGACGATCGGCCCCAGCGGAAACAGCCGGTCATGCCGGTTGATCTCGGGCGCGTAGAGGCTCGAAATCGTGCCGTCTAGGAAAAGCGCGTTCGGACAGCCGAGCTCGTCGCGAAATAGCGACGCGAAATCATGGAAGCGCACCGGCCGCTTCGAAACGGCGAAGACCACCTCGCCCGAAGCCGTCCCCCCGACGCCGTTGCGGGTTTTCAGGCTGTCGCTGTCAGGCAGGAAGCGCGGGTGAAGCGCACCGTCGGTGACAAGCATCGGCCCCGACTGCGTCGCGAAGCGCGGCTTGATGCCGGCGGCACGATAAGCCTCCGCCGCCATGACGCCCGCCTTGCCGTCGCCGACATAGAAGACGCCGTTCGGCAGCATGTGGAAATTGCCCCAGCCCGGATTGGTGTTGAGCGACGCCTGCTCCGTCCCCTCTTCAACATGCAGGCCGACCGGAGAAAGGTCATCGTGATACATGCCGCCATTCATGGCGAAGACGAGATATTCGCCGCGTTGACGCAGTTCGAGCGACAGTGCCTTGAAGGATCTGAACGGCACACCCGCCTGATCCTTGTTGTAGAGGCGAATGTCGCTCGCCGCCGGATCGAAGCTGCAGGCGATATAGGCCTGGCCGAGATGGTTCACGTTACGGCAGGCGGCGAGTGCCGGCTCGGCAAGGCTCGCGGAGAGAATGGCGGCCCCGGCAAGGAGAGAACTGGGAAACAGCGGCATGATTCGGAACTCGAGTGGAATCGTCATGGACAGCATCGCATGGATTGCGGCGGATTAATGCGCGCCCGCAGATGCGTCCGTTTCTCTTTTTCGACTTCAACGTTGTTCACGGCGCAGACGCGCCGTAGCTGGATTCCTATGACAAGCACAGGAATCCAGCAGCGCCGCGTCTACGGCGCGAGAAACTCTGACCAAAGTGCACAGCGACAGGTGGTTTGCGCAGCGGGACATCGCGCTACTAAAGGCTAAGCGCCGCCATATGGAAACCGATCTGCGCTGGCCGATAGCGATAGTCTCGCCCCAACGGGCACATCTCGCGCGAACGACAGCCATCGGCGAGGCAGCCGCCTACCCCGGCATTCGTCCTCAGATGGGCGCGGCAGCCGCCAACATCAAATGTGCCGGACGCCAAAGCATCCGCCGGACAGGCGGAGATGCACGGCCTTCCGCAGCTATTACATGCGTGATGGGCCGCCGCCTCGCCCGTCGCCGGCATCGCGCAACCGAAACCGAGCGCGCCGCGATAGCCGTGCCAGAGGCCGTATGTTGGATGAAGCAGAATGCCGAGCGGCGACGGCTTAAGCCCTTCGGCACGCATCGCCCATTGCTGGAAAGGCTGCCAGGGCGGATCGGATGGGAAATAGGCCGTGGCGCCCACTGCCTTCGCCACCGGCAGGATCGTCTCCTTCGACCAATTATCGAGCGGATCGGCACCGCCGCGATCCCGCTGCCCTTCGCGCCAGCGGCTGAACGGCTCCCACATCGAACCGCCGATATTGCCGATGAGGACGACGCTTGCGGCGGGCGGGCCGCTCTTCAGCTTCGGCGCCGCTTCGCCGGGCGCGAATGTGACTGTTCCGCGCAAAAAAAGACCGTGCGGCTTGAGTGCCGCACGGAGCGTTTCGACGAGCTTTTCTGTCGGGGGAACCGTCATTTCGGTTTCGGTCCCTGAAGTTCGTAATGCGGGCGCCAGACCTCCTTCTGGATCATGTCGGCCACCTGCGTCCTGCCGCCTTGCTCCCTGGCGCGTTCGGGAGCCTTTCAGGTGAAGGCGTCCGGCATCGAGTCCTTGCGCTTGGCGATGTATTCCTTGAGCGCCTCGTCGATCGCCGGATCGAGATAAGGCGCCTCGTAGTGCTCGAGCCAGGAGCGGGCAAGCGCATTGGCGCGCTGTTCGATCCGCTTCTCGCCTTCGATCTCCCACTGCTCGAAGGAGTTGTTGTCGGCGAGCGGCGAACGGTAGAAGGCGGTCTGGAAGTTCGCCTGGGTATGGGCGCAACCGAGATAGTGGCTTCCCGGACCGACTTCGCGGATTGCGTCGAGCGCCTGGGCGTTTTCGGAAAGGTCCACGCCCTCCGCCATCTTCTGCATCATGCCGAGCTGGTCCTGGTCGATCATGAACTTCTCGTAGGACGAGACGAGGCCGCCTTCGAGCCAGCCGGCCGCATGCAGCACGAAATTGGTGCCGGCAAGCAGCGTCATGTTCAGCGTGTTCGACGACTCATGCGCGGCTTGCGCATCCGGAACCTTGGAGCCGCAGAGCGAACCGCCGGTGCGGAACGGCAGGCCGAGGCGGCGAGCAAGCTGCGCGGCACCGTAGGAGACCAGCGACGGCTCCGGCGTACCGAAGGTCGGCGCGCCCGACTGCATCGAGATCGAGGCGGCGAAAGTGCCGAAGAGCACCGGCGCGCCCTTGCGGATGAGCTGGGTGAACGAGGCACCGGCGAGCACTTCGGCAAGAATCTGCGTCAGCGTGCCGGCAACGGTCACCGGGCTCATCGCGCCGGAAAGAATGAAGGGCGAGAGCACGCATGCCTGGTTATGGCGTGCGTAAACCTTGAGCGCGCCCACCATTGTCTCGTCGAAGACCATCGGCGAGTTGGCGTTGATGAGGTTGAGCGTCACCGTGTTGTTCTCGACGAAATCGTCGCCGAAGACGATCTTCGCCATGGCGATCGTGTCTTCAGCGCGGTCCGGTGCGGTCACCGAGCCCATGAAGGGTTTGTCGGAATAGCGGATATGGCTGTAGACCATATCGAGATGGCGCTTGTTGACCGGAATGTCGACGGGCTCGCAGACCGTGCCGCCCGAAGAATGCATCGAGGGCGCCATATAGGCGAGCTTCACGAAATTGCGGAAATCCTCGATCGTCGCGTAGCGGCGGTTGCCGTCGAGGTCGCGCACGAAGGGCGGACCATAGACCGGTGCGAAGACCGTCGCCTTGCCGCCGATATGAGCGTTGCGCTCCGGGTTCCGCGCATGCCAGGTGAAGTTCGACGGCGCGGTCTTCAGGAGTTCGCGGCAAAGACCCTTCGGGAAATGCACGCGCTGGCCGCGCACGTCGGCACCGGCGGCTTTCCAGAGCTCAAGCGCCTCGGCGTCGTCGCGAAACTCGATGCCGATCTCCTCGAGCACGATGTCGGCATTACGTTCGATGAGCTGCAGGCCTTCCTCGTCAAGCACCTCGTATTCGCGAATCTTGCGTTGGATATAGGGCAGAGACGGTCCCGGACCACCGCCGGTGCGGGATGCCCGGCGCGCCGCCGCTCCCCGCCCCTCGCCACGCGCGCGGCGTCCGCCGCCTTCGACCGCGCCTTGTTCTGTCACGTCGCTCATTCGCTCGTTCCTCTCCCGCAGCGCCCCGCGCATAACGCGCGAAGGACGCTGCAACACTTTGACTAGGTGGGCGCATAATGCTTTCCGCGGGTGAAATCCAGCGGTCGGCACCATGCGCCCGGCATCGATTTGGCCTAATGCTACCAACGCGCCGGACCGGTACGGGTCTCAATGCGCCAAGAGGTGGCGCATCTTAGACACTCGCGCCGCGGTCGTTCCATTCGCCTCAAGAGCGCCAGCTCGTCGACCTTGGTGGAGCGAGGCCCCGGAAACAACACTCTACAGCGCCGTGCGTCTTATCAGACGCGCAAAGAACGCCGTAGCACTTTGAATTGCTGCATGTTTTTGTCCTTAAATCGGGGACGATTTAAGGAAACATGCAGTAAAGCCTTGAGCTGTTGCATAATTTTACCACGCCGCCGATACCGAACCGCGAGATAATGCGTTACGACAGGGGAGCGGGGGGATTTGCGCCGGGGCGTCGTCGTTTTTCATCATATGCGACGTCGCTTTCGAAAAGAGTTTTTTAGATGTGGCCCGCTAAGGATTGGGGAACGCGTCCGGATTGCGCCCTCTCGTGCCGCCCCGCGCGAAATGCTTATGCCAGGAACCGAGGAAACCCTACTATGGCAGACGATGAAATCATTCTCGAGGACCTTTCCGACGAGGAACTCGTGCAGCAGATGCATGACGACCTTTATGACGGTCTCAAGGAGGAAATCGAGGATGGCACGCGCATCCTCCTAGAGCGCGGCTGGACGCCTTACGACATCCTCACCCAGGCGCTCGTCGAAGGCATGCGCATCGTCGGCATCGACTTCCGCGACGGCATCCTCTTCGTGCCGGAAGTGCTGCTCTCGGCCAATGCGATGAAGGCCGGCATGTCGATCCTGCGGCCGCTCCTTGCCGAAACCGGCGCGCCGAAGCTCGGCAAGATGGTGATCGGCACCGTCAAGGGCGATATCCATGACATCGGCAAGAATCTCGTCGGCATGATGATGGAAGGCGCCGGTTTCGACGTCGTCGACCTCGGCATCAACAACCCGGTCGAAAACTATCTGGAGGCGCTCGAGCGCGAGCAGCCGGATATCCTCGGCATGTCGGCGCTGCTCACGACCACCATGCCCTACATGAAGGTCGTGATCGACACCATGAAGGAAAAAGGCCTGCGCGACGACTATGTCGTTCTCGTGGGAGGTGCGCCGCTCAATGAGGAATTCGGCAAGGCGGTCGGTGCCGACGCCTATTGCCGCGATGCGGCGGTCGCCGTCGAAACCGCCAAGGATTTCATGAAGCGCAAGCACAACAGGCTCGCGGCCGGCTGAGCCTCGCAACTGCGAAAGATAAAAGCCGGCTGCGCGGATGAAAACGGCAGCCGGCTTTCTTATTTGAATGCGATGAGATGGCGCGCGGATGAGCGCGCTGCTCAATTGTCAGTTTGCGGCCCTGGCGACCCGGCGTCCGGCTCCTTCTGTCGCGTTCACGGCGTTTGCAGTATCCTGCCCCATGCCGCGGATCGTGTTTGCGCAGGAAGTCAGGGTTGCGAGCGCCACAATGACGGCGCCGATCATCGCGATGAATTTTGTTGTCATGACCATGATTCCTTCATGTTGCTGCAAGGCGGAATAAAGATGGAAAATGCAACGGCGGCAAGAGAACGTGCGCAACCAAAGAAAGTTCATGTCATTGGTTGCGGCGCCATCGCGCGCGAGATTCTTGCCGTCTGCGAATCAAATGGGCTCGATCATATCGACCTGAACTGTCTGCCCGCCATCTGGCACAACACGCCAGAAAAGATCGTCCCCGGCCTGCGCGAGGCGATCGCCAGGGCACGCGCGGAGGGCTTCGAGCGCATCTTCATCGCCTATGCCGACTGCGGCACCGGCGGCCTCCTTGATCGGCTTTGCGAAGAGGAAGATGTCAAGCGCATCCCCGGCCCGCATTGCTATTCCTTCTTCGCCGGCAATGCGGATTTCGCCAAGCGCTGGGACGACGACATCAGCGCTTTCTTCCTCACTGATTTCCTCGCCCGCCAGTTCGAGGCCTTTGTTATCGAACCGCTCGGCCTCGACCGGCACCCTGAACTGCGCGACATGTATTTCGGCCATTATCGCAAGCTCGTTTATCTCTCGCAGGTGGAGGACGAGGCGCTGCAGGAGAAGGCTCGCCGCGCCGCCGAGGCGCTGGGGCTTGAATATGAATACCGCTACACCGGCTATGGTGATCTGACGCGATCGCTGATCGAGGCCTGACTGATTCCCGCGAACGGCGGACAGAGTGACACGACTTCACCTTCCTCCCCTCTAAAGAAAGCAGCGTCATTCACTGTGCGTAAATCTCCAATGCCTGCGTTAAGGTCACCGTAAGCCATCTCGGCATATTGCTCGCACACGACCAAGGCTTCGGTTGCCGCTCCGGCAATACCGGCTACCGCCAGCATGAATGGGGTTGCGAGGATGATGGACATCACCAGCCAGCCAGACGCAGGGCAGACGCCCGCGAAACCGGCCGGCGGCCGCATCGTCGTGATCACCGCGGGCGGCGACAATCCGAATGTCATGATCAACGCGCTTGCCGCGCATTTCGACGATGTCGTGGTCCTGCAGGAGCAGCCGGAGTCGAAGGCGGTCTTCGTCAAGCGCCGCGCCCGTAAGCTCGGCTGGATCACGGCCTCGGGCCAACTCGCGACCATGATCGTCTCTCGTTTCGGCAAGCACTTCACCCGCCGACGCGCGGTGGAGATCCTGCGCGAGTACGGCGTTTCAGCAGCGCTCGATCCGGCGCTCCCCGTCCATCGGATCGGCTCGATCAACGATCCGGAATCCCACGTCCGCCTGAAGGCGTTACAGCCCGCGGTCGTCTTCCTCATCAGTTGCCGCATGCTGAAGGCGGAAACGCTTGCCTCGATCGCTTGCCCGGTCCTGAATTTCCATGCCGGCATCAACCCGCAATATCGCGGCCTGATGGGCGGCTACTGGGCGGTCGTGAGCCGCGATTCCGAGAATTTCGGCGCGACCGTTCATCTCGTCGACGAGGGAGTGGACACTGGTGGCATCCTCTACCAGTCACGACAAGTGCCGGGCCGCGCCGACACGATGCACACCTACCCGCTGCTCCAGACTGCAGCCTCGACCGGCATTGCAGTCAAAGCCGTAGAGGATGCACTGACCGGACGCCTCCGGCCCGTCGACGTTATGGCGCCATCCCGGCAATGGTACCATCCGCCGATCTGGACCTGGCTTTGGAACGGGTTGCGGTGTGGAATCTGGTAGGTGGCGCGATGACGATAAGCCGGCAGAGCGTGTTTATTCCGCTATTGCAGGCCGACCCGAGTGCTTCGATGCGGCACCTTACTGCGCCCCTGACCTTAGCACCTTTCTCGTCGCACTATCGACCGCGACGCCGGTCTGGGCGCTGTCCTGCCTGAACCCGCGCGCGGTATTGGCACAGGACGAAAGTGCGAGAAGTGTCAGGCAAAGGATCGTGATAACAGCCTTTGGCATCGTCAACTCCGTATCTCCGCAATTCTAAGGAAATGATGCGCGTCCGCGCTAAATCAAGCTGGCGTTGTCTCTAGGGAGCATCTGAGAGAATATTAGCGCTTCGTCACATCCAATCGATGATTGGAGCACTACGATGACCCGCAAATCGCTAGTCGCGACCGCGATCGCCCTTCTGACGCTCGCGGGATGCATGAGCAGCCAGTCAGCTCAAAGAAATACCGCCCCTCCGCCTCCGAGCAGTTCTGGCGCTGGTACTACCGGCACTTCCGGTACGCCCGGCGGCGGCGGCATGGGGGGCGGTGGTGCACAGGGAAGCGGAAGCGCCGGTTATTGATGGGCCCGCTCGGCAACCGTTTGACCTGATAAGCCAGGACCGCCCGCAAGGCCGCGCGGGCGGTCTCCCACGCCTTAGTAGTAAGGCGAGTAGCACTGCTGCCGCGGGCCGCCATAAGGCTGGTAGGAGTTATCCCAGGCGCGGTATGAGCGGTATCTGGAATAGCACCAGCTTACGTGGCGCGACGGGAGCCCCGATCCGGTATAGCGAGGTGCCGCATAGCGCGGCTCGACGTAACGTGGTGGCTGCGCGATGGCGCCGCCGATGACCATCCCTGCTCCGAATGCCGCCAGCGGATACCACCAGCCGTCGCTGTGCCGGCGATAGCCATGGCGGTGATAGCGGTAGCCGCGATGGCCGTTATGCCAGCCGTAACGAGGACCATGACCGTACCAGCCACGGCGCGGCGGTGGTCGGTGCCAGCCACGGTGGTCGACCAGTTTTACGTCGTTCGCCTGCGAGCCGGAAAGGGTTACGACAGGCATGGCCTGCACAGGCGCGTAACTCGTGAAAGCCGTCATAGCGGCGAGGAAAAGGATCCCAATCTTCTTCATCTGCACACCTATCAGTTTAGGATAGGAGCAGATTTCATGCTTTTACGTGAACTGACCATGAATGCCAACTTCATGATATTCTAAGACAATATCCCGGCGCCGAGGATGAGCGCCGCCGCTTATCCGTGAACGGCACTTGTCTTACACATCGGCAACCGCCAGTCGCCAGCGATGAATTACACGTCCCTCCTCGGATTGCCGACCACATGGCCGCGTGGCGACGCCGCGGTGGAGCGTCGTTTTTGGACATATCCGACGTCGTGGCAAGGTGAGCCACCTTAAATGGACATGCGCATTGTCGCCTTTAGAGGAGACCAGAAATCCGATGGCAGATCGCATAATCGTCTACTGGCGCGACATTCCCGCGCAGGTCATCATCAAACAGGGCCGCAAGAGCGCAAAACGCGAGCTTTCGCTGCGCTTTACCGAGGCGATCGACATGTGTGCCATGCGCACTGGCGCCGCCGAGACGGACGACTACCTCGCCGAATGGCGCAAGGCCGATCCGGTACCGGTCTCGGACGATCTCGAGACGGAAGCCGACAAGGCGGCGGCCGAACTGGAAACAGCCTACGACAAGGAGCGGCTGGTCGCGCTCGTCAAGGCCGGAGGGCGTGAAAATGCCTGATCCGAAAGTCGTCACCGGCAACGCCCAGCCCGCCAGGAAAGCGGCAAGCGGCGCCTACATTCCGACGAATGTCTCACCCAGCCGACGCTCGCGCCACAAATACACCGTCCGGCTCTGGGCCGTACGGCATTCGCGGTTCCTCGAATGGTTCTACAACCGCTTCGCCGACATGTTCCTGAAGCTCCACCCGCTTTGGAACGCCATCGGCTACGGCCGCGTTGAACGGCCGGTGACCTTCGTGGAACGCCACGTAAAGGGTTTCCTCTTCGACTGTCGCATGTGCGGCCAATGTGCGCTCTCCTCGACCGGGATGTCCTGCCCGATGAACTGTCCGAAGCAGTTGCGCAATGGCCCGTGCGGAGGCGTGCGCGCCAACGGCAATTGCGAGGTCGAGCCGGACATGCCCTGCGTTTGGGTGCAGGCGTGGAAGGGCTCGCAGAACATGGTGAAAGGTGATGCGATCATGAACGTGCAGCCGCCGGTCAACCAGTCGCTGCGTGAAACGTCGGCCTGGCTGCGCGTGACCGCCGAGGCTGCGGCCCGCCGCGAGGCGGAGCAGAAGGAGGGCCAGCAATGAGCCCGGACATCAACCCGCACGATCCCGGCGCGCCGCTCGATCCCCTCCCCGGCCACTCCTCGCGCGGCCGCCTTGAGCGCGTGCTCCGGCGCGGTGAGTTTGCCGTCACGGCCGAGCTCAACCCGCCGGACAGCGCCAATCCGCAGGACGTTTACGAGCGTGCCGCGATCTTCGACGGCTGGGTGGACGGCATCAACGCGGTCGACGCCTCGGGTGCCAATTGCCACATGTCGTCGGTGGGCATCTGCGCGCTGCTGACCCGCATGGGTTATGCGCCGATTATGCAGATCGCCTGCCGCGATAAGAACCGCATCGCTATCCAGGGAGACGTGCTCGGCGCCTCCGCCATGGGCGTGCAGAACATCATGTGCCTGACCGGTGACGGCGTGCAGGCGGGTGACCAACCGGGCGCCAAGCCCGTCTTCGACCTCGACTGCATGTCGTTGCTCGAAACGGTGCGCATCATGCGCGACAATTCGAAGTTTCTCTCCGGCCGCAAGCTGACGACGCCGCCGCAGGTCTTCCTCGGCGCGGCGATCAATCCCTTTGCGCCCCCCTACGACTTCCGGCCCTACCGGCTGGCGAAGAAGATCGAGGCCGGTGCGCAGTTCGTCCAAAGCCAATATTGCTTCGACGTGCCGATGTTCCGCGAATACATGAAGAAGGTGCGCGACCTCGGCCTGCATGAGAAATGCTTCATCCTCGTCGGCGTCGGACCGATGGCGTCGGCCAAGACCGCTCGCTGGATTCGCTCCAACGTACCGGGCATCCACATTCCCGACAGCGTCATCAAGCGGCTCGAAGGTGCTCAGGACCAGAAGAAAGAAGGCAAGCAGCTCTGCATCGACATCATCAACGAGGTGAAGGAGATCGAGGGCGTTTCCGGCATCCATGTCATGGCCTACCGCCAGGAGGAATATGTGGCCGAGATCGTTCACGAGTCCGGCGTGCTGAAGGGCCGCAGACCATGGAAGCGCGAGGCCACGCCGACAGATGCGCTGGTTGCAGAACGGCTCGAGCATCTGCGTGAAGGCATCGAGGAAAATCAGCAGCAGATGGCGGAGGCCGCGGCTCATCATCCGCACTGAGCTTTCGACCCGGAGGGGGCCGCCAATCGTGCCGTCCTTCGATTAGAAGAGGAAAACCGGCGCCAGGTACGCCTGGCTGCCTTACAAACACGAAACGGGCCTATTACATAGCCCCACGCTCCAAGGATCAGAGGATCTTATATGACCCGTACCATCGTCGCCTCCGCCACCCGAGAGATCGTCATCGGCTTCGACCAGCCCTTCTGCGTCATCGGCGAACGCATCAACCCGACCGGCCGCAAGAAGCTCGCCGCCGAAATGATCGAAGGCAACTTCGAAACGGTCATCAAGGACGCGCTGGAGCAGGTGGCCGCGGGCGCCACGATGCTCGACGTCAATGCGGGCGTGACAGCTGTCAACCCGAACGAGACCGAGCCGCCGCTCCTCGTCAAGACGCTGGAGATCGTACAGGGCCTCGTCGACGTGCCACTGTCGATCGACAGTTCGGTGACGGCGGCGATCGAGGCAGGCCTGCGCGTTGCAAAGGGCCGGCCGCTCGTCAACTCGGTTACCGGTGAAGAGGAAAAGCTGGAGGCGATCCTGCCGCTCGTCAAGAAATACGACGTCCCTGTCGTGGCGATTTCCAACGATGAAACCGGTATCTCGATGGATCCGGATGTGCGCTTCGCCGTCGCCAAAAAGATCGTCGAGCGCGCCATGGATCACGGCATCAAGCCGCACGATATCGTCGTCGACCCGCTCGTCATGCCGATCGGCGCGCTTGGCGATGCTGGCCGGCAGGTCTTCGCGCTTCTGCGTCGCCTCCGCGAAGAGCTCAAGGTCAATACCACCTGCGGCCTCTCCAACATCTCCTTCGGCCTGCCGCACCGCCATGGCATCAATGCCGGCTTCATCCCGATGGTGATCGGCGCTGGCATGACCTCGGCGATCATGAACCCCTGCCGTCCGCAGGAGATGGAGGCGGTGCGCGCAGCCAACGTGCTCAACGGCACCGACCCGAACTGCACCAACTGGATCATGACCTATCGCGACCACAAGCCTGCGGAAGGTGGCCATGCCGTGGCGGCGGCTGCCCCGGCGGGCGGCGCCGGACGGCGGGGTGGACGTGCGGCACGCGCCGGCGCTGCCGCACGGACGGAGTAAGATGGCGAAGCACCGTTCCCTTGCCAGCGATCTGGCGGCGCTCTGGTTCCAGGCGCCGATGGTCATCGCCGCTCGCACTCAAGCCATGGCTGTTGCGGCCATGACAGGGTCCGCAACCGACTATGTTGAGGCAAGCCGGATGGTCACGGAGAAGATGGCGGCCGCCGCCGAAAGCGTCGTCGCCTGTAATGTCGCCTTGGCAAAGGAAGGCATGGGCGCGGCCGCGGCGTTAGCCCTCGGCAAGATCGGACCCGGGGCCGGTCACAAGCGGATCGCGGCAGCGGCACTTCGCCCCTATGCCAAGCGCGTGCGGGCGAATGCCCGCCGCCTCTCGAAATAGCCATTGGCGAGATCAGGAAGATGTTGAACGTGCCCCCGAAGGACAACAAGACGGACCCGCTGGTGCTCTTCATGCCGTCGGGAAAACGCGGCCGCTTTCCGGTAGGCACGCCGATCCTCGACGCGGCACGTTCTCTCGGGGTCTATGTCGAAAGCGTCTGCGGTGGACGCGCGACCTGCGGGCGCTGCCAGGTTTCCGTGCAGGAAGGCAATTTCGCCAAGCACAAGATCGTCTCCTCGAACGACCATATCTCGCCGATAGGCCCGAAGGAGCAGCGCTATGCAACGGTGCGCGAACTGCCCGATGGCCGCCGCCTTTCATGCTCAGCTCAGATCCTCGGCGATCTCGTCATCGACGTGCCGCAGGACACAGTCATCAATGCGCAAGTGGTCCGCAAGGCCGCAACCGACCGGGTCATCGAGCGCAATGCTGCCGTCCAGCTCTGCTATGTCGAGGTGGACGAGCCGGACATGCACAAGCCGCTCGGCGACCTCGACCGGCTGAAAGCTGTCCTGGAGAAGGATTGGGGCTGGAAGGACCTGCTGATCGCGCCGCACCTCATCCCGCAAGTGCAGGGAATCCTGCGCAAGGGGAATTTTGCGGTTACCGCCGCCATCCACCGTGACATGGATTCCTCGCGTCCTTTCATCGTCAGTCTCTGGCCGGGTCTCAAAAACGAGGCCTATGGCATTGCCTGCGACATCGGCTCGACGACGATCGCCATGCATCTGGTGTCGCTGCTCTCCGGCCGTATCGTCGCCTCCTCTGGCACATCGAACCCGCAGATCCGCTTCGGCGAGGATCTGATGAGCCGCGTCTCGTACGTGATGATGAATCCGGACGGCCGCGAGGCGATGACCAAGGCGGTGCGCGAGGCGGTGAACGGTCTGGTGGGCAAGGTCTGTGCCGAAGGCGAGGTCGACCGCCACGACATCCTCGACATGGTGTTCGTCGGCAACCCGATCATGCATCACCTCTTCCTCGGCATCGACCCGACGGAGCTCGGCCAGGCGCCCTTCGCGCTCGCCGTCTCCGGCGCCCTGCAGTATTGGGCGCATGAGATCGACATCGAGGTCAATCGCGGCGCTCGGCTCTACACGCTGCCCTGCATCGCCGGCCATGTCGGCGCGGACGCGGCCGGCGCGACGCTTTCGGAAGGCCCGCACCGGCAGGACAAGATGATGCTGCTCGTCGACGTCGGCACCAATGCCGAAATCGTGCTCGGCAACAGGCAACGCGTCGTCGCAGCCTCCTCCCCCACCGGCCCGGCCTTCGAAGGCGCCGAGATCTCCTCCGGCCAGCGCGCGGCACCGGGCGCGATCGAGCGCGTGCGCATCGACCCGGAGACGCTCGAGCCGCGCTTCCGCGTGATCGGCGTCGACAAGTGGTCGGACGAGGAAGGTTTTGCAGAGGCGGTGGCAGCGGTCGGCGTCACCGGCATCTGTGGCTCGGCGATCATCGAAGTCGTCGCCGAGATGTATCTCACCGGCATCATTTCGCAGGATGGCGTGGTTGACGGAGGCATGGCCGCAAGAAGCTCGCGGATCGTCCCGAACGGCCGCACCTTCTCCTATCTGCTGCACGACGGCGAACCGCGCATCATGGTGACGCAGAACGACATCCGGGCGATCCAGCTCGCCAAGGCGGCGCTTTATGCCGGCATTAAGCTGCTGATGGAGAAGCAGGGCGTCGATCATGTCGACACGATCCGCTTTGCCGGCGCCTTCGGCTCCTTCATCGACCCGAAATACGCCATGGTGCTGGGGCTTATCCCGGACTGCGACCTCAACGAGGTGAAGGCGGTAGGCAACGCCGCGGGCACCGGCGCGCTGATGGCGCTCCTCAACCGCGGTCACCGCCGCGAGATCGAGGAAACCGTCAGGAAAATCGAAAAGATAGAGACGGCTCTTGAATCGAAATTTCAGGAGCATTTCGTCAATGCCATGGCGATGCCCAACAAGGTCGATGCCTTCCCGAAGCTTGCGGAAGTGGTCACCCTACCGGAGCGTAAGGTGCTCGCGGATGAGGGTGAAGGCGGCGGACGCAGGCGGCGCCGGAGCCGCTAGCAGAGAAGCTTTGACGCGCCCGCCCGACCTTCACCCCGTCCATCGCCACAAAGTACGGAACTTTCTTGATCTGGAAGGTCCAGCGCGATCGGGAATTTTCCGATGATCAGCGCCGTGTAAACCTAATCTTGATCAAAGGCTGTCACTTCTGCTCGCCGATGCAGACACTTCAAGGCTGGCGGGAAGCGGTGTGCGAACAAATTTCAGAATAACCATCCATGAGAGGCTGGAAGACCTTTCCCCGGAATGGCCCGTTGGTGGTCGGCCACCGGCGCCTAGGGCGCGTTTCCACGCGTTTCAGACGGCAACTTTTCTCAGTGCCTGGCTGAACAGCTTCGGACGTTCCGGCCGTCAGAGCCTGCAGTTTATCGAGGTTCGAGACGAAGCTTCGCTGCCCCTGATCTTTATTCCTTTACGTATTTTACACCGGGGCGGTACACGGCTTCTCCAGTTCGTGGATCAGGATGCGGCCGATTACAACGCGCCCATTCTCTTTGAGTCGCACATGATCTGGTCGCGTGAGGTCGCAGAGGATCTGTGGCGGCAGATTGTCGAAATGCTGCCCCCGTTCGACGTCGTCGAACTCATCAAGATGCCGGCGGAAGTGGAGGGGCTGATCAACCCTCTCGCATATCTCGGCGACCGTCAAAGCGAACTCTCGTGCCATGCGACGGATCTGCGGCGTTCCTGGAACGAGATCGACAGGGAGGTGCCGCGCCGCACCACGCTGCTGCGGAAAATCCGTGGTCTTGAGCGGGTGGCGCCCGTGGGATTCCACCTCGCACAGACTCCGGACGAAGTGAGGAAGATCACGGATGTAATGCTCCGCCAGAAGCAGCGTCGCTTCGAGGAGACGATGGTGCCGGGCTTCGATGTCGACCGCGACAAGCATGACTTCTTTCGCGAAGGGACGCCCCTTTTCCATCGTGAGGAGATGCTGACCCTCTTCTACCTGACGGCCGGCGAGACGATCGTTGCAACCATTTGGGGTCTGGTCGCAGACAAGCGTTATTACGCCATCATGCTGTCCTTCGAAGGCGACGAGTGGACGAAGCATTCCCCCGGTAGCATCCTTTTTTACAAAGCGCTGAAATGGCTGCACGACAAGGGCTACGAATGGATGGATCTCGGCATCGGAAATGAGCCCTGGAAGCTGGAAAGCTGTAGGACGATGATCACGCTTTCGGAACGCAGCGAAGCCGTGACCGGGCGGGGCAGGTTCTATCTGGCCCGTCTGCGGGCGAATGCGCAGCTGCGGGCGACCAAGGCCTACCAGAAGCTGCGACCGCTGAAATGGATCGTGCTACGTTCCTTGCGCGGCCGGCGTCATATGACACCGGCAGACGTGGACACCGGTGCCTCTCTCGTCTGCGAGCGCAGAAGGGGCGGCCCGCCCCCTCAACCCACTTGAGCGGCATAGGACGCCAACAGACCAACCCAGCCTTTCTCGGAATCGAGAACACCGCGGAGTTCCGCGGTTCTTGCGCCGTAATTGGCAAGATCCCGGTGCTCAAGAGTGACGATCGTCTCGCTCTCTCCCTTTGCTTCGAAAAGCACCTCCACCTCCGTCCGGAATGCAGGATCGAAGTCGAAATCGGCATTGAGCTGCCAGGCAAAGACGATGCGGTGCGGCCGGTCGCAATCGATGACGCGCCCCCAATCGCACTCTTCGCCGGCGTTGCCGATCTCATACCAGCGGCCACCAGGGACGGCCTCGACGACCACCGTCTTCTGACCGGACTGCGTCACGCTGTGGTCCTTGATCCACCAGCTCCCCATGCCGTTGACAAAGACGTCGAACGCCTTTTCCAGCGATGCACGAACGGTGACGGACTTGCGAACCGCGGCTGCGTCGATCGTATGCATGACATCTCCTCCTGCTGTTTCCTCTCATTTGAAACGCATTGGACCGTGGCGGCCGGAGTGCCTCAGCGCTATTTCCGGTTGTTCCTTCCTTCGACCGCAGTCTTGAACGCCGCGAGTTGATCGCCCCAGAAGCGCTCGAGCCATTGCCGAAGCGGTCCAAGACCCTCGGGATCGACCGAATAGATCCGCCGTGCGCCCGACGGCTCGTCGCGGACGAGCCGCGCCTCCTTGAGCACCTTCAAATGCTGAGAGATCGCCGGCTGTGACACCGGTATCGCTCGGGCGAGTTCGGCAACCGAATGCCGCCGCTCCGCGACTCTTTCGAAAATTGCGCGCCGTGTCGGATCGGCCAGCGCAGCAAACATCTTATCTTCATAAGTCATGGCTTATTATAAGCCAATGCTTATAATTGTCAATCAGCACAGTGCGCGGCCAACACATGAGACGCCGCGCATTCCTGGAATGCGCGGCGTCTCATGTGACGGCTATCAAACCGTCAAAAGTGGGTCGGCGAGCGACGGCGTCGGGGAATAGCCCCGTCCTATTGCGTCTGCAGCTCGGCGAAGGCCTCGCGGACGTGGTCGGCAACCGCAAGAACCGGCGCAGGCGCGTCCTCGATGACCTTCAGGCCGATATCGTAATGGCCGAGATCCGGAAGGCCATCGCGCTCACCGAGCTGAACCATCTCCCCTTGGACGAGATAGCGCGGCAGCGGCGCGATCGCGAGCCCAGCGAGAACCGCCGCGCGTTGCCCGGTCGTATAAGCACTTAGGAAGGCGACGCGGAATTTGCGACCGGCCCGCGACAGCTTCTCCACCGCATCGGCGCGCCACACGCAGCCATCTTCCCACATGGAAACCGGCAGCGGATCGCGCAGGTGCGCGTTGCCGCATTTCGCGCCCGCCCAGACGAGCTTTTCCTGCATCAGGATTTCGCCGTCCTTCGCCGATTCGTCCGAAAGGCTGTTGTAGATGGCGATGTCCAAGCGGTGCTCGTCGACCCTCTTGCGCATCGCATTGCTCATGCCGATCGAAACGTCGACCGTCACGTTCGGATAGGTTTCGGCAAAGCGTTTCAGGACATCCGGAAGAATGCGCTCGCCGACGTCCTCCGGCGCACCGACTCGCACCACGCCGTTCATGTCGGGCATCAGGAAGCGCGAGACCGTCTCATTGTTGAGCGACAGCAGCCTCCGGGCGAAGCCGAGCAGCAACTCGCCCTTCGGCGTCAAAGACACCGAGCGTGCATCGCGCAGGAAAAGCGTGCAGCCAAGCATCTCCTCGAGCTTCTTGATCTGCATCGAGACGGCCGAGGGCGTGCGATAGACAGTCTCGGCGGCCGTGGTGAAGTTGCCGGTCTCGGCGATGGCGACAAAGGTCTTCAGCACGTCCATCTCGAGCAGCGGAAGCGCGTGGCGCAGCATCATGTTCATGGCGGCATCCTCATTCAGAAAATCTGAAAGATAGCTTTATTTCATTTCGTTTGATTGAACATCACGTGTGAGCGATAGTCAAGCTGCAAGGAGGGAGTTGTGCAAACCTCCTCCGAACCCTGACGAAGGAGAAGGCTATGTCCGCTATCACATTGGCCATCGACAACGGCGCCGCCGTGGGACGTTGGATCGCAGGCGCTGCGACGACCGAGCAGACGATGCGGCCGGCGGACGGCACGGCCGATCGCACTGGAACCGCCCCGCAACGCCCGCGCGATGGAGATGACATCGTCCTAGTAGTTCTGTCACGCGCGCGGCTGTTCATCGAACGGATGGCCGACAGGAGGCGCGCCGGCAATATCGTCAGGAATCGGGTGGAAACCCGCCGCCAATTGGCGAAACTGCCGGCCAGGGTTCGCAACGACCTGTTACCCGCGGAACAGCAGCCGACCTCGACACCTGATAGAACCTGCTAAACGCGGGCGGCAACCGATCACCATGTTTGATGAAAGACATCAAACATATTCGTTTGAATGATCAATCAGGTTGCGCCATACAGATGCATGGTCGCGACCTTTTGAGAAACTCAGAAGGAAACCGGAAATGTCTGCGAACGAGTATTCGTCATCCTCATCGAACCAGGGCCATTCGGCACTGCCTGGCCTGTTCAATCTCCGGGCCCGCGCCTGGGCCGCATGGAAGCGGCACCGCAATGAACGTGTTCTGGAGAACCTCTCCTACGACACGTTGAAGGATATCGGCTTCCCCTCCGTCGACGATGCGGTGCATAAGACGGAACAATGAATAAAGGCTCCAAATGCCACCCTCCCGGCATTGACCGCAAAGTGAGCCTCTGAAGGGCATTCCCGAAAAGGAATGCCCTTCTTGTTTTGGAGGAAAAAATTCGCCTGAATTGGACGTCCGGCCTTGAATCTATGTTCGGCCGCTCCATGCGTTCCTACTCAAACATTCCCTTCGGTGTCTTGCCCTTGAGGAACGGCTCGATGAAGGCGTGTAATAGCTCTGTCTGGCCGATGACCGCGGTATGCGACGTTGCCGGCATCACTGCAAGACGGGAAGCTGGGAGCGGCTTGCCCATATCGCCCATGACACCGCCGCCAAGCAGCCGGAACAGTGCGACTGAATGCTCGAGCGTGGCGACGTCCGCGTCGCCGGTGATGATCAGAACCGGGGTCTTCAGTGTCTTGACGTCTGGCCCCCAGGCCATCGGTTCGTGTTCGAGAGCGATCAGCTTCTTGACCAGGGCCGGAAAGCCGTCGGGATTGGCAGCGAGTTTGCGGTGTTCCTCCGCGAACGGCATGTTGACGAACATCTCTACCGTCATTTGCGGAATGAAGGCCTTGAACGCCGGCTGCCAGCCCTCGGCGTCATAAGCGACGGAGGCGGCGGCGAGCTTGTTGACCTTTTCCGGGTGACGGATCGCAAGCTGCAGGCCGGCAGCGGCGCCCATGGAATAGCCGAAGACGTCGGCCTTTTCGACGCCGACGGCATCCATGAAAGCTGCGACGTCGTCAGCAAGATTCGGATAGGTGATCGGCCGTCTATGTCGGTGGTGCGGCCATGGCCCTGAAACTCAAGTGCGTAGACCTTGTGGGTCTCGGCTAGTTTCGGGATGATTGCGCCCATCGAGGGAATGTTCATATAGGCGCCGTGCAATACGATCAGCGGATCGCCCTCGCCCGATACCTCGTAATACATCTCCATACCGTTGACCTTGACCCGGTCACCCGCAGGTTGGGATTGGGCCAGCACGGGGCCAGCTATGAGCAGGGCCCCGGCAATCAGTGCAGTGCGAAACATCGATGTCTCTCCTCGTCTCTACGCGGCTCATGCCGGCGTCGATGATAAGACGAACGAGGTCTCCGCGCCCCGACATTGTCGGAGCCGACGTTTTCGGCAAAGCCCACCCGCTTGCTTTCAAGCGCGTCGCGCTCGATAGTCGCGACGACCTGCCGCGGGTTTTGGAAGCGGCCCAGACAAGCGACGATCGGATGAGTGAAAAAGACCAATTGCCCATCATTCACTTTGGCGACGCCAAGGCGTTTGAGGACTGGCTCGCCCGACAGGAACCCGATTGCCCGGGTCTATGGGTGAAGTTCGCCAAAAAGGCGTCCGGCATCGCAAGCATCACCCCGAAGGAAGCGCTCGACGTTGCGCTTTGCTACGGCTGGATCGACGGCCAGCGGGTCGGACTCGACGACGACTATTATCTCAACAAATACACGCCGCGCCGGGCGCGCAGCAGGTGGTCCGAGATCAATCGCACGCGTGCGCTGGAGTTAATCGCGGAAGGACGGATGACGCCCCGGGGCATGGCCGAGGTGGAGAGAGCGAGGGCCGACGGCCGCTGGGAAGCGGCGGCGGCACCGCCGAGCAAGGCGACCGTGCCGGAGGATCTGCAGGATGCGCTCAAGCGCAACGGGGCGGCGAAGGCACTGTTCGACGAACTCGACAGCCGGAACCGCTATGCGGTTCTCTTTCGTATCCAGGATGCGAAAAAAGCCGAAACCCGGAAGGCACGCATCGAGAAATATGTCGACATGCTCGCGAGAGGGGAAACGCCCTATCCACGCGGGAAAGGCCGCGCGCAGCGGAAGAGCTGAAAGAGGCCCGCACTGCACGCCGCGATGGTTCGATCTCGACGGCCAACGCGGGGCCGCACCGAAGATCCCGCTCCTCTACTCGGAGTATCCGCCAGACCTTGTCAAATACCGACATGGCTCGCACAGCCAAATGAAGAGTCGCAATCGGAAACGTGACGACCAAGTGCGTGCGGGTGCCCTCTTTTCCCCAATTTACGGGATTTTTGCCCGATTGCGCCATCGCCGCTGGTGGCGGTGTCGCTTTTCATACGATCGCGGCGCCGTTGTCCGAGATCTCTTACTGCGGCCATGTCGCAATGCGAAAATTTCTTCTCCGTCGCGGCTTTCCATGCCAATGTCGCAAATCGACAAGCCGGGCGGCATATTCCAAGCGACGAATATGCGAGCCGTAGCCTGGGAGGTCCAATGAACAAGCCCCTGACGAAAAAGCGTTCGCTCGTTTTCTTTCTAGTGCCGAACTTTTCGATGCTGCCCTTTTCGGCGGCAATCGAAACGCTCCGCATCGCCAACCGGATGCTTGGCTATGAGGCCTATACATGGCGCCTCGCCTCGACCGACGGCCAGAAGGTCTTCTCCTCGGCCGGCATTGCTCTCGAGGTCAACACTTCCCTGGCAGACGAACGCAAGTTCCTGAGCGGCGAAAACCGCCCCTCGATGGTTCTGGTCTGTTCCGGCGTCTATGTCGAGGAGTTCCAGAACAAGTCGGTGAACGCCTGGCTGCGCGAGGTCTACAACCGCGGCATCGCCGTCGGCAGTCTCTGTACCGGCGCACATGTACTGGCTTCGGCGGGCCTGCTCACGGGCAAGCGCTGCGCCATCCACTGGGAAAACCTGCCGGGTTTCTCCGAAAGCTTCCCGCAGGCTGAGGTCTATGCCGACCTCTACGAGATCGACAGCAACATTTACACCTGCGCCGGCGGCACAGCGTCGCTCGACATGATGCTGAACCTGATCGACCAGGATTTTGGTGAAAACCTCGTCAACCGCGTCTGCGAACAGGCGTTGACGGATCGCGTGCGCGGCCCGCACGACCGGCAGCGGCTGCCTCTGAGAGCCCGCCTCGGTGTCCAGAACGCCAAGGTGCTGTCGATCATCGAACTGATGGAGAGCAACCTCTCCGAACCCTTGTCGCTCTTGGAAATTGCCGAAAGCGCCGATCTTTCGCGCCGCCAGATCGAGCGGCTCTTCCGCCAGGAAATGGGGCGCTCTCCTGCGCGCTACTATCTCGAGATCCGCCTCGACCGCGCCCGGCACCTACTCATCCAATCCTCCATGCCGGTCGTGGAAGTGGCCGTGGCCTGCGGCTTCGTCTCCGCTTCGCATTTCTCCAAATGCTATCGCGAACTCTACAACCGCTCGCCGCAGCAGGAACGCGCCGAACGCAAGCTGACACTGCAGATGGCGCGTTGACGGACAGACGGGGAGGCAATCGAAAAGTCGCCTCCCCTTTTCGTGCACATAGAGGGGCGACTGGTCGTCCGAGCAAGCGGACGCTCGCTGCCGCTCTCATGACACCAGAGCATCAAGCAGTGTCAGTTCCGACATCACGCGATTGCGGCCGGCATGTTTCGCCATGTAGAGGAACTGGTCGGCGGCGTGCAGGTAGTTTTCGAAGGATTCGGACGCTTCGATTGTCGCAAGCCCGATCGAGACGGTGATCGTCAGTTCCTCTTCGTCCGCGACGATCTTCGATCTCGCAAGCTCGAGGCGCACACGCTCGCAGAAGGCAAAAGCCTCGCGGACATCGAGACCGTTGAAGAGGATGCCGAATTCCTCGCCGCCGAGACGCGCCATCAGGTGCTCCGCGCCGACCAGCGCCTTCAGTCGTCGCGCCACATGTTTAAGCACGAGATCGCCGATCTCATGGCCGTAGGTATCGTTCAGCCGCTTGAAGTGGTCGATGTCCAGCACGGCGATCGACGTGCCCTCGCCCCGCCTCAGGCACTGATCGACCAGGCGTGGCCCTGTGAGGAAGAAGTGCCGGCGGTTGTAGATGCCCGTCAGATAGTCGCTTGCCGCCGCGCGGCGTAGCGCCTGCATCCGCTTCTGCATTGCCGCGGCATAGCGCACGCGGCCATGGAACTCCGCTTCCAGCACCGGCTTTCGGATGAAATCAGCGCCGCCAGCCTCGATGAAGCGCGCCGCCAGTCGCGCGTCGCCCTCTTCCGAAAGGCCGATGACCGGCGCGGCCTCCTCGCCCTGCCGCCTGCGGATTTCCTCCAGCAGGCTCTTTCCCGTCATGTCGGCGAGATTCGTGTCGGTGACGATGGCGTCGATCGCCTCGCCCGCGTCGATGAACTGCAGGGCCTCGGCGCCGCGCGACGCTTCGACGATCGAGAGCCGCTGCCGGCGCAGGATGCCCGCGAGATCGTGGCGCGAGACCTGGCCGGAATCGACAAGCAGCACCGTGGTCCTGCCGCTGGCAAGCGCTCGACCGACCGAAGCGATCAGGCCGTTGAGCGAGTGCGGCTCGTTCTTGACGATGCAATCGACGACACCGCGGCTCAGGATCTCGTCACGCGTGCCGTCGTTGAAGGCGGCCGTGAAGACGATGGCCGGAACCCCTTCCTTGAGGAGGAAGTCCAGCGCTTCGCAGTTCGGCGCGTCTGGAAGGTTGAGATCAAGGACGGCCAGCGAAAACTCCTCGGCCATGTCGGAAAATTCCGCCTTCACCGCTTTGAGCGACGCGCAATGGGTGACGCTGACGCCATGCGTCAGCTCTAAGCCATGCTTCAGCGCGGTCGCGAACATACGCGAATCCTCGATGAGCAGCAGACGCTTGTCGCGGTGCATCTGCACGGAACTCACCCGTCCCGGCACTCGGCGCAATCTCACTGCAACCCCCATCCCCACCTGCATGATTCCTTAAATCGGCATCGATTTAAGGACAAAATGATGCAGCAACTCAGACGCGCATGGCGCCGCACCCAATCGAACCTCGCGTGCCCCGCCGCGCCCCTGCCGTGCTGGACGTCATAGAGCGGCCGCGCCTCCAAGAACGCTGCAACTCGCCAGTCCTCGATCCCTCGGACCGATACAGTCTCGGGGATCATGGACGCAAGTGACGCTGACTGGATATGCAATTGCGCCGGCTCGAGCCCTGTTCCATTCGGCACGGCGGGCATCGCCGGGTATTCCCCATTTCTTTTAAGGGAATTGAAAGCTCTATCGGTTGCAATTCCGTTAACGGATCAACCGCGGTCGCCGAAGGCTGCCGAGATTGGCTGCGCCCGTCACGCGGGTATTTTCGTCTTTGCGCTTAGCGTCCTGATCTTGGTGAGTGTGTCGAGGTTCTGATTGACCCGGCAATAGAACTCCTCGTTGACGAAGGGCCGGACCACGAAATCGTTGCCGCCGGCCTTGAGGAAACGCGCCGAGAGCAGCCGGTTCGTCGACGAGGAGACACCGATGATGCGCAACTGGTGGGGTCCGTGGGCTGCGCGGATGCGGCGCGTGAGTTCGAAGCCGTCGATGTCCGGCATGTTGTAGTCGGTGATGACGAGCGCGATGTCCGGATTGTTCTTCAGGATCTCGAGGGCGGCAGCACCGCTCTCGGCGGAGCTCGTGCGGAAATTATAGCGCCTGAGTTGCGTCGTGAGCACCGCCCGCGCCGTCGGGCTGTCGTCGACGATTAGCACGTGATGCTTCTGGTTGGTCAAGAACCGGCAGACCGATTCCGCCAGCATGTCCACCGCGAAGACGCTGTCCTTGATGACGTAGTCGACGATGTCCTTGGCGAGAATGGCCTCGCGCGTGCTCTCCTGGAACGAGCCGGTGAAGACGATCGTCGGCACGCTCATCTCGATCAGATAGCCGAGCGCCTCGCCGTTCGCCGCGCCCGGCAGATTGATATTGGAGATGGCAAGCGCGGGTGGAAAGGAAGCATTTTCGACTGCGAACTGCAGATCCTCGTAGTCGCGGCAGACAATCACGTCGACATCGAACAATTCCTTCAGCCGCTTCGAAACCATCGAGGAAAACAGATTGGAGTCCTCGGCAAGCACGATGCGGTGCTCGCCGAGGGATTCGCCGGAATAGTACATTCCGGAAACGCCGAAGAATGACATTGATCGCCTATGAGAAAGAGTGTCCCCGCTGACATCCTAGAGGCAAAAGGTTTTATTGGGTGTTAATGGGAGCGACCACTGAAAAAGCCCGACCAGCGGCCCAATCGGGCCGCCGATCATGGGCCACGGTAGGGACCTTAGGCAAAGACGATATCGTCCGCCGAGAGATCGGACAGTGAGACCTTGTCCAGAAGGAGACCGAACGTGTCTGACCCGTTGAAGGCGATGTAGAGTCCGTCCTCCGTCTCGGTCGCCGCTGCAATGAGGTCGGCGAAGCTGCCGATGCGCGTGGTATTCGGTGCATGACCGATGAAGCGCAGCACGTCGCCGCCTTCAGTATCGAAATCGGTGATGCGGTCGACACCCGAGAACGAAAACGTGTCGGACGACCAAAGGAAGGTATCGCCACCGGCACCGCCCGTCATGACATCATTGCCGGCTCCGCCCCAAAGTTCGTCATTGCCGGCGCCGCCGTCGAGACGGTCGTTGCCACCATTGCCGGTCAGTTTATCGTCGCCGGCGAGCGTGCGGATAATATCGTCGCCTGCGCCGCCCTCCACCTGAAACGTCTCAATATTGGTGAATATCAGCCTCGTGCCGAACACGCCGGTCGCCGCATCGAAGTTGGTCGTTCCGACAAGTGGCTCGGTGACGTAGAGAGTGTCGTTGCCGTCCCCGCCATCGATGAAGCCGGAAGGAGCGCGGACCTGGATCAGGTCGTCGCCGGCACCGCCATCAATGATCGTGTCGCCGTCATCGAAGGCCGTTCCCGCGTCGTGGATCTCGTCGTTGCCATCGCCGCCGGCGAGCACATCATTGCCACCGACGCTGATCAAGATGTCGTCGCCAGCGCCGCCATAGAGGGCGTCGTCACCGCTTCCGGAAGCGATGTAATCCCTGCCGTTGCTGCCTTCGACGTAGTTGTCGCCCTCGCCCATATGGGCGCTGAGCGAGAAGAGATTTCCGCCGATTAGCGTATCGCTGCCGCTGCCGAGATCTACGCTGGCTACCTCGATGCCGCTGATCAGCGTGCCTGTCGAGGCAAATCCGCGCACGAAGTCTATGGTCACGTCCTCAGTCCTCTCGTCGTCGAAGAGGGAGAGCGTATCCCAGCCGTTCCCGCCGTCGATCACCGCGGAGGCGAGAGTGGTAGTGATCTTGTCACTGTGGTCGCCGGCGAAGATGCGATTCGCGCCGCTCATGTCGACGATGATGTCACCGCCGCTACCCGTCTCGATCGTGTCGTCGCCGAGCATGCTGGTGCCATCGTCGACGTCGGTGCCATGCGGCCCGATGATATCGTTGCCTGCGCCCGTCGAGATGATGTCGTCGGTGGCTGCCCCGAAGATCCGGTCGTTGCCGCTACCGGTGGTCAGCACCAGTCTCTCGATGCGGTTGAAGAAGATGTGTTCCCAGTTCGATGTATTGTAGCCGATGATACCGTGCCCGTGCTCCCCGCTGAACCGGACGGAGGTGCTGACGTCGGAGAGGTCGATCACCAGCGTATCGAAGCCGCCACCGCCGGTAACCGCGCCGCCGGTACCGGTAAGCGTGATCTGGTCGTCCCCCTCGCCGCCATCGAGCCGGTCGTAGCCGCTGCTACTCGCCAGGCGATCGTCCCCGGCGCCGCCGTAGACCAGATCATCGCCGTCACCCGCATCGATCTCATCCGCGCCAATGAGGCCGAGGATGCGATCCTTTTCCTCGGTTCCAAGTATCACGTCGTCACCGATCGTGCCAACAATCGTGCTCATGCCCCGTCTCCAAACAAATGAATATGGCTCTTAGCATGGCTTAAGATATGTTTGAATCAGTATTGTGACTCGATCTCGAAAATACATTAACAATTCAAACAAAAATTATATTAGTTCAAAGATAAAATTATGTCGTGTTTAAAATATACTTAAATGCAGGCAGGCGATTGATCCAGCACGCAGTGAGCGCCAGCAGCGACTGCGAGGTGGAGTCCACCATGCGTGAAAAGGCGTTTTCATGTCGGTTGGAGATCCCTATTCGAGCTCGCTAGCGGCAGCGATGATCTCCTCGGGGGTGGGAAAGGTGCCGATGCCATTCGGACCGTCACTTGCCTCGATCTTTGCCCAGCGCACGATGCCGCCCGCATCTACCAGGAAATGGCCGACAAGTTGTGTGGCATGCTCGGCAAAGATTGCCTGATCGGTTTCGTCGAGTTCGAAGCCGTCTTTGGCATTCAACACGAAGTTGGCTTCCATCGGCTGCGTCGGCTCGGCCAGTTCGCCCGCGGGATTGATGCGTGCCTCCTGGAACTGCGCCATGGTCGCGCGTTCGGGCCATTGCGGCGGCTCGGTGCTCGCCTCCGGCAGAAACTGGACACGCGGCACGCCGAAGGCGCGGTGGGTGAGGCAGTCAGGATCTGAGAGAAGCACGACAGGTGTCGGCTGGTAGCGAAAATACAGCCGGGCGCGCTCGAGCGACGTGTTGATGACGGCAAGCGTCTCCACGCCTGCGGCACGTAATGCCGGCTGCAGGCCGGAGAGCTGTCTGAGCTGGCGCCGGCAGAACGGGCAGTGCAATCCGCGGAAGAGGCCGAGGAGAAAGGGACGCCCGCGCAAATCGACAAGAGATACGATCCTGTTGGCATCGACTGCGGGAAGCGCAAAGGCGGGTGCGGGTTCACCCGGTTGCAGCGGATTTATCTGATCGCCCATGGAGAGCTTTCTGTGACGCGAGGCCAACTGCAGTGCCTCTCGTCACTATAGCGGACATCACATCCTGGCACCATCGGCGCGCCCGGCCGCCTGAGAGCCCGGCAAAGCGGATGCCTCCTCGTATTTCGCTGACCGCGTGCGGATTTCCGTATAGAATGCGCCCATGAGTGAAGCCCAGTCTCTATTCGAAATGCTGCGCCAGTCGGTGAAGCCGGAGATTGTCGATGCGTTCGCGCGGCTCGTGCGCGACGCACCCGATCGCAAGCTCTGCCGCATCAACGCGCTTGCCTTTGCGGCCGCCGAAGGGCTCGACGAAGAGGACACGATCGCGGGTTTCCTGCAGGCCTCCCGCCTTGGCATTTTCGAGCTTTCCTGGAACGTGCTCTGCCCTGGCTGCGGCGGAGTGCTCGATGCCAATACGTCGTTGAAGACGGTGCAGGCCACGGAATATACCTGCGCGCTCTGCGCCGCCGGCTACGAGCCGACGCTCGACGAGATGGTCGAGGTGACCTTCACGGTAAGCCCGCGCGTGCGCCACATCGGGGCACATAATCCGCACGAATTGCCGGCGATCGAATATTTCCGCCAGATGTACTGGGGCTCCGGCATCGACCTGCCGGAGGACGATTACGAGGAAAAGTTCGACGAGTTCGTCATCGAGACACTGGAACTGCCGCCGGGCGACAAAGCCGTCATCTCGATGCAGCTTCCGGCCGAATTCGTCATCGTCTTCGAACCGGTGACGCATGCGGCACAATTCCTGGACGTAAAGGGAGAGCCGACGAGGGAACGACGGAACCTCGTGCTCGTCTTCGACCGTGCGCATCGCCATGCCGAGACCCTGAATCTTCAGCCGGGGCCGCTTCGGATCCAGGTGGAGAACCATGCCGAAGTTCGCACGCTGCCTTCCGTCTGCGTGGCAGGCGAGGCCCTGCACGAGATGCTTGGCCGCCGGCGACCATTCCTCACCGCCAAACGGCTCCTCTCCAACCAGACATTCCGCGACATTTATCGGACCGACACGCTCGACGTCGACCAGCGGCTGAAGATTACCAGCCTCACCTTCCTCTTCACGGACCTGCGCGGGTCGACGGAACTCTATGAGCGCGTCGGGGACCTTGCCGCCTTCGACCTGGTGCGAACGCATTTCCGGGTCCTGAACGAGATCGTCGCGGCCGAAGCCGGCGCCATCGTGAAGACGATCGGCGACGCGGTGATGGCCACCTTCCCGACGCCGGACCGCGCGGTCGCCGCGGCGATGCGGATGCGGGACGCGATGCGCGAGCTCAATGAGGAGCGCGGCAGCGAGGACCTGCTATTGAAGATCGGCATCCATGAGGGGCCATGCATCGCGGTCAACCTCAACGAGAGGCAGGACTATTTCGGCCAGACCGTCAATATCGCCTCGCGCGTCCAGCATCTCGCCACCTCGCGCGAGATTTTCGCGACGGGATCGGTGCTCGAAGACCCGCGTGCCTCCAACCTGCTTTCCGACCGCGGCCTCAGCCCGATGCCGCACAGCGTGACGCTCAGGGGAATCGCCAACGAGGTCAGTATTTTCGCCATTCCGTGAGCGGATGATCGGCCATACGGGTGGTGCAGATGCGCATGGAAGCGCCGGGCATCGCCCGTTGTTCAGTGCCGGTTCAGGCTCGTTAACGGAGGGTATTAGCAAACGAAGGAGAGAGCCATGCGTATGCACCTTGGCCTGTTTGCTGCCGTGGCGATGACAGCTGGCGTCGCCGAAGCCGGAAGCCAATCGTCGAACACGAGTTCGAACAGTACGTCCAATAACGGCATCGTCGACGAGCGGATCGTCGATACCTATTGCGAAGATGGTTATTGCGAGCGCCGTGTGTTGCGCCGCGTTTACCGTAACGACTGGCGCCATGGCGACGAAAGCAATTGGCGCCGCTATCATGATGACGATGATTGAGGTCGAATCTGATCAAAAGCGTTATGACTGCCGCAGGCATTCATGCATGGATCCACCTGCCGCCGGGGACGAAGACACATGACAGGGCCCTTGCGGCCCATAACGCCCCAGCGCGGCATCAGCCCGGAGCGACGGATCGGAAAATTTCAGGCGGCCGCTGTCGGCACCGGCGATCGTCAGGCGTCCTCGGGATCAGAACATCATGACCCAGGAGAAACGCAATGAGGAAGATCATCGTCGGTGCATTCGTTAGCCTTGATGGCGTCATGCAGGCGCCCGGCGGGCCGCAAGAGGACCCCATCGGTGGCTTCGACTATGGCGGCTGGGCGGCTCCCTACTTCGACGAAACGATGGGACAGGCGGTCGAGGAGATGTTCGCCAAACCGTTTGATCTCCTGCTTGGTCGAAAGACCTATGACATTTTCGCCGCGCACTGGCCCTATGTCGGCGCCGACGATCCGATCGGGCCGCTATTCGACCGCATCACGAAATATGTCGCCACGCGCAATCCGGACTTGAAGCTCACATGGCAGAACAGCCAGACCCTCGGCCCCGACGCGGTCGCCACGCTCAAGCGGCTAAAGGACGAAGACGGACCAGATCTGTTGACACAGGGCTCGACCGACTTCCTGCAGACCCTTTTCAGCAATGATCTGGTCGATGAGATGTATATCTCGTTCTTTCCGCTCGTGCTCGGAAAGGGCAAGAAGCTGTTCGGCCGCGGAACCATGCCGACAGCGCTGAAACTCATCAATTCGAAGGTCTCCGGAAGCGGCGTCACCGTCAACAAATACGTCCGTGGAGGGCCGGTCGTGACCGGTTCTTTCGAGTTCGAGCAGCCTACCGAGGCGGAACTTGAGCGGCGGCGGAAGCTGACCTGACCGCGCGCGCTGCATCCGCCCGCGCGAGCGCTACGCGGGCGGATGCAGCCCGCTCCCGGGAGCACCCGGTCATGCATGCAACGGCTAAATTCGCGAAACCGCTTCGGGACCAACGATTGGCCACGATTTTTGGCGTATAATAAATGCCGTAGCTGATCATGGGAGGTTACCATGAGAACCGAAGAAGCAATGCATCCCGGCGTGCGTTGGATCGGCCCGGAAACAGATTTGCGCACGATTGCGCGCATCATGAAAGAAGAGGATATCGGCGCCCTGCCTGTCGGCGAAAACGACCGCCTGATCGGGATGGTGACGGACCGCGACGTTACCCTGCGCGCGTTGGCGAACGGCCACGACATCTCGACGCTTACAGCCCGTGACGTGATGACGAAGGATATCATCTACTGCCGCACGACTGAATCGGTCGAAGACGCCATTCACCTGATGGAGTCGAAGAAGATCCGGCGGCTGCCGGTGATCAACGAGCAGAAGCGAATGGTCGGTATGCTGTCGCTGGGCGACATTTCCCACTGCAGCAGTCAGGAACTGACGGGCGAGTTGGTAAAGGCCGTGACGGGTCACCACGCTTGAGACCCCACCGGATTGCGCCTGAAGCGCGCGTGTCACGAAGCGGCGCGATCTTCTGTGCCGCTTCGTTGCGGCAGAACGTGGGAATTTCCGCCTATTTCACCACGACGGAGCCGTTGACGATCTCGATCGTCTCGTCTCCCTGGAGACCAACGCGGTCTCCGCTCGGCGCGGTAACGAAGCAGCCGCTCGGGCAAATCATTTCCGTTGCACCAGATGCGATCGCAAACTCCATTCGGCTCTCCCCCTCGACGATCACCAGCACCGCGGTTTTTTCATCCCGGTTGGTCACCGTAGCCGCATCGGCCACACCAGCCATAAGCATGCCGCAAAACAAAGCAGCGAAAACTGTCCTCATCGCCCATCGGCGCCTGCGCGCCGTCCCCTCTCGGCAGCCCCTCGTCCCGTGACGAGGTCACGAGCCGCCTCTTCAGCCGCCGCCAGCCTACCGCACAAACCCTTAAACCGGAAATCGATTTAAGAAGAAACTGTGCAGCGATTCAAAGCGTTACCGCGACGCGCTCCTAAGCGGGGGCGCAGCGCCGCAAGGCGCGGCATGAAGTTGGGGAATTCATGCGGGCTGCGCGCTGAACCGGCGCTGAATGAACCGTTGCGTGCGGTTCAGTATGCGAAGCGGGATGCCTCCGATCATCACCGGTTTCGTCGTGCTTCCAAGCGATCCCAATTCCGCGCCCCCCGACCATCGCAGTTTAATCAAATATCTGCTGCACCCGATGTTCAGCCACTTGATCGCCCGATTGTTCACGGTCTATGCGTTTGCGCACGCCACCGGGCGTTTCGGGGACAACAAGGATTACCGCACATGGAGATTTTCACTTCCGCCGGGCTGGCGGCGCTGCTGCAGGTCATTGTCATCGACCTGGTGCTTGCCGGCGACAATGCCGTGGTCATCGGGCTCGCGGCGGCCGGTCTGCCGCTCGAGCAGCGCAAGAAGGCCATTCTCGTCGGCATTCTCGCCGCCACGGGGCTTCGCATCGTTCTTGCCATCTTCACGGTCCAGCTTCTCGCCATTATCGGGCTGCTGCTTGCGGGCGGCCTTCTCCTCCTTTGGGTTTGCTGGAAAATGTGGCGCGAAATTCGTTCCGGCGGGCACGAGAGCATCGATAGTTTGGAGGAGGCGAATGCTTCAGCGCCGAAGAAAACCTTTAAACAAGCGGCGACCCAGATCGTGCTCGCGGACGTTTCCATGTCGCTCGACAATGTCCTTGCCGTTGCCGGCGCCGCGCGGGAGCATCCGACCGTTCTCGTCTTCGGTCTGATGCTGTCGATCGCGTTGATGGGCGTTGCGGCGAGCTTCATTGCCCGTCTGCTCAATCGCTATCACTGGATCGCCTATGTGGGTCTTGCGATCATCTTCTATGTTTCGCTCGACATGATCTATCGCGGCGCGATGGAGGTGTGGCCACACGTGGTCCCGGTCGCCCAGGCACTGGCGGGACTATGACGGTCGGGCTGAAGAAACATGCAGTAGGATATGCATGACATCGGCGCAAAAAGAGGGAGTGGCATCGCCACTCCCTCTTCGCATTTTGCCCCTCTTTCTCGTCAACGGCTGCGGCGCCTGCTGATGGGCCGTTCGACTGCCTCGTCCTGTTCGGGTTGCGGCTCAACCTTCTCGTCCTCTATCGACGGGGGTTCGGCCTCTTCCTCGGGCGTCACGTCCTCGATCTTCATCGGGAACGGCGCACCGATCCCCTCGTCGCGGAAGCGCTCGTAGATCGAAACCCGAATGTCGTTACGCACATCGCCCGCCTTCAGCACGTCGGCGACATAGATGCGCAGTTCGAAGGCCATGCGCTCGTCGCCGAAGGTGGTGAAGCCGACATTGGGAGCCGGGTTCTTCAAGACCATGGGATGGGCTGCGGCGATTTCCTGCAGCAGCTCGATCACCCGGCGCGGCTCGCTCGCATAGGTAACGGTGACGGCGATTTCCGAACGGCCGAGCTTGTTGCGATGTGTCCAGTTGCCGACCGAAGCGTTGATGAGCAGCGAATTCGGCATCATGATCGATTGATGCTGGAACGTCTCGATCTCGGTAGCGCGGACGGAGATGCGTCGCACGAAACCTTCCGTCGTGCCGCTGACGATCCAATCGCCTACCTTGAAGGGCCGCTCGACAAGCAATATCAGGCCCGACACGAAGTTCGAAACGATGTTCTGCAGACCGAAGCCGACACCGAGGGAGAGAGCACCGGCAACGAGCGCGAGGCTCGACAGGTCGATACCGGCGGCCGAAAGGCCGATGAGCCCCGCGAGCCCGACGCCAACATAGCCGATTCCGGTGCGAATGGAGTTGCGCACGCCGGCATCGACGCGGCTGCGCGCCATGATGTTGCCGTCAATCCACCGCTGTACCCAGCGCGTGACGACATAGCCAAGCGCGAAGAAAAGGACGCCGGCGAGGATACCGACGAGCGAAATCGTGATCGTGCCGATCCTGATTTCCGTCAGGATTCGGTACGCCCAGGATTCGATGTCGGCGATCTGGAAGCCCCATTGCAACAGGATCAGCGGGATGAAGAACAGCACGGCCAGGGCATAGATGCCGAGCCCGGCGGCAAGCCCGATCTGGTCGAGCGCAACCTGCTCCAGATTGAAGCGGCGCTCGGCATAGCGTCCTGCGGCCGTTTCGGCGAAGGCGCCCTGCTTGGAGATCGATTTCCCGGTGAGAAGGCCAATGTACATCGTCACCAGGATCGCGCCAGTGACGATGATCTGCGTGGCGATGAAGCGCGCGAGACCGACATAGCCTGAGAGCGCAATGGCGATGAGCGCCGCGCCCATCAAAAGGAACGAGAGGGAGATGACCCGCGGCCAGGGACGGCCAGGCGCTTCGAAAGGCTCGTCGGTCCTCAGCATCGGCCGGATCAAGGCCATAGACATCAGGATGAGGCCGATGATGATCGAAGCAAGAAAGCTTCTCGCAACCGTTAGCACGACCGGTGAGCCGAGGGACTCGCCGATGCTGCCGAGCAGGTAATCGAGGCCGTTGACCAAAGCCATGGCGAAGATCGGCACCATCAGCATTCGCGCCCCGCGGTCCGAGACCCGAACGAGACGCAAACTCGACCGCTTCGGCGAGAGGACCGAATTGGCCAGTCGGGTGACGAAGAATACGGCTACGCTCATCGCCAAAGTGATCGCGATGATCGGTCCGATGTCCGGTCGCAACACATTGAAACTGTTGAGGAAGAAATAACTCGACGCCGCGAAGGCCGTGAGGCTCATGGTCGGGATCAGCGTCGACCAGAATGCCAGCGAAAGCTGTCGGAAGTAGGTGGGCTCTTCCTCTTCGTCCTGGTGGCGCAGGAAGGGCGAAAAAAGCCGATAGCCGCCGACCAGAAAGAGGAATGCCGCGCAGAGCGAGAGGAAGAGCGCGCTGAGCAAAGGCACGCGCTTGTAGTTCCAGGCGAATGCCAGCCAGCTTCCGATACTGCGCGACAATGCCCTCGCCTCGTCGACCGTGGCCGTAACCGCCTCGCTCAGCATCGCTGCTGAGACATCGGTGTGTTTCAGCAGCGTATTGGAGAAGAGCGCGCGACGGGTGGCGGTGATGCCGTTTGCCAGCTTCCGTGACTCGACCGAAAGATTTTCCGCCCGCCCGGTCAGCGCATTGATCGCGCCGCGCTCGGCAAGAAGTCGCTTGCGCTCCTCGGTAATGATCGCCGCCTCCGGCGGCTGCCCTTCGCCCGGCGGATCGCCGAGCTCGGTGAGCCTCGCCTTGATTTCGTCGAGCCGCGGCCGCGTGCCGACAGATGCGGCGATGATCTGCTTGGAAAGTTCGTCGACCTGGACCTTGAGCTCGGCCAGCAAGGTATCGTCTTCTTTGGCAGCGTCGACGCGCTCGGCCAACCGGTTGAGTTCCCGCTCGGCTTGCGCGAGTTGGTCTTCCGCCTGTTGGAGTGCAGGAGACGCGGCCGCCGCCCCGTCGTCGGTCTCAGTGGCCGCTCCGGGCGGGGCCGGTTGCGTCGGCGTCCCTTGCGTGGCCGCCGGCGGCTGCTGAGGCGGCCGCACCTGCCGCGCCGGCTGGCTCGGTTGAGCGGGCTGTGCCGTTTGCTGGGCCGTCGCGAATCCGCCGCCGAGCGTGAGCACGCCGAACGAGCCAGCGATCAAGAGAGCGGTCAATTTTCCAACGGAATGCAATTCGGTATCCTTCGAAGCGCGGAATGGAGCCCGAGCGGAATCGCCCGAGCTGTCGTCATGATCGATCTGCATACGCAACACGGCAAAAAGATGCAAAGGCGCACGGATGAGGACTATTCATACGATTTTCCTCGGCGCTGGTGGCCTTCCACCGCAGTCCCGGTAATTCCAACCGAGGCAACGCGACTCGCCGGGAGATCGACTCCCGGCGCCGGCACGGGTGCAGAGGGGAACCGTCCGCATGTCCCCTCTTCGGAACTTTGTATCTAGTGCTTCCTCCGCTTTCAACGGTGGACCCCCAACACAAAGGAAGGCGATCGCGTTTCTGCCGAGCAGATCGCAGTGCTTCGCCCGCATTCACCCTTTCGGTTTCAACGCCTGCTCTGCGTATTCCCGCAGCAGTCCGTCGTAGTCCTCAAGGGCCGGGAGCGCGGCGTAACTGTGCACCGCAGGCGTCGCGGCCCAAGGCAATCCCTCGCTCGTCCAGGTCTCGATGAACGGCGTGAACCAACTGGCGTCGTCGAGCATCGTCGCGCGGAGATTGACGAACCAGTCCATGCCCTCCGGCCGGGTGAACATCCAGCTCATGCAATGGGGGCAGAAATAGTGGCGCGTCGCACCGTGCAAGCCGCCGATAACCGGTTCGCCCCGTGTCACTGCAAAGCCTTCGCTCGGGATCGCAACGCTCAGCGAGAACGCGCTTGCCGTCATTCGCTGACAGCCAGTGCAATGGCACGCCATTGTCAGGAGCGGCGGTGCGGTGACTTTGACGCGCACTTGGCCGCAGCGACATCCCCCCTCCCAAGGCAGGTTTCCTGCGCTCATAGCTTCCTCCTAAGTCAATATCCCTAGAACCCGGCACCCGGCTGGGCCAGATATTCCTCCTCAGCCGGAGTCGATGTCCGCGCCAAGATGGCGTTACGGTGAGGAAAGCGGCCGAACCGTTCGATCACCTCGCGATGGCGGATGGCATAATCGAGATAGTTCGCGTCGCCGAGTTCGGTAAAGAGCTTCACGGCCATCGTCTGATCCGTCAGGTCTTCAGAATGCTCGAAGGGCATGTAGAAGAAGACTCGCCACTCTTCCGGCACGGTCAGATCGGCACTCGCACCGACGGCAAGCTTCGCCTCGCGCAGCGCCAGGCAATCCGTGGCAAATGCCAGGGGCGAGCCGCGGTACATGTTGCGTGGCAACTGATCGAACAGGATGATGGCGGCCAGCCAGTTGCTGGGGGTCGCCCGCCAAACATCGTCCAATTTCCTTGAAAGAGCCAGATGTGACGCCTGAAAACGCTGCACGCACTGCTGGTCGAGCTCGGGATCCGGCGTGAACCAATGGTCGTAGGAAAGCTCCGTGAACCAGAATTTCAACACCTCTTCCGGCGTGCATATCTCAATTTCATCGGCCATCGATGCCTCCCCCTCATCGGCGAATCTACTCCCGCCCATCAGATAGGGGGCGATCGTGCGGTTTCCACCGACAACCTGCAAGGCTGCTTCTACACCTTGGTCAAGACAGGACATCCATTGGCCGCCCTCCTCACTCAACCTCGCCGCTTCAGGATGGCGATGAAGGCGACGCCGCCGGCAAGGCCGGTGACGACGCCAATCGGCATGTCTTCGGGCGCCATGGCGACACGCGCGACGAGGTCGGCGAGGATCAGCACGAGAGCGCCGCAGCCGGCCGAGAGCGGGATGACGCGCACGTTGTCGCTTCCGGCGAAGAGGCGGACGAAATGCGGGATCATCAGCCCGATGAAACCGATGGCGCCGGAAAAGGCGACCATCACACCCGTGAGAAGCGCGGTGACGACGAAGAGCATGAGGCGGAAACGGCGCACCGGAATGCCGAGGGTCATCGCCGTCTCGTCGCCCATGGCGAGCGCATTGATCTCACGGGCCCGGATGATCAGCCAGGCGAGCGACAGAGCAAGCACAAGCCCCGGATAGGCGAGATGCTGCCACTGCGCGAGCCCAAGCCCGCCGAGCATCCAGAAAATCACGCTATGCACCGCCCGCGGATCGCCGAGAAAGATGAGCAGGTTCCCAACGGCCGTCAGCGTGAACGCTACGGCAACGCCGGAAAGCACGAGCCGATCGGCGCCGGTACCGAGCACACGGGCTATGAAGGCGACCAATGCCGTGGCGGCAAGCGCACCGGCGAACGCGAAGAGCGGCACCGTAGCGAGGCCCAGGATGAGTCCCGTGTGCAGCAGCGCCACGATAGCGCCCAGCGCCCCACCCGCCGAAACTCCGAGCAGATGCGGGTCGGCAAGCGGGTTGCGCGTCACCGATTGCAGCACCGCGCCAGTGACAGCAAGGCCAGCTCCGACAAGCCCGGCCAGAAGGACCCGCGGCAGCCGCACGTCCCAGACGATGTTTTCGCGCCCGGCCGACCAAAAAGGCTCGACGCTGCCGGGCACGATCCTCTCGACGATTATCGACCAGACCGTTTGAACCGGAATAGGCGCGGTGCCGAGCGACACGCCGGCGGTGACGGCAAGGCACAAAAGAAGCAGTGCCCCGAAGAGGAAGAACAAGGTTCGCACGAATATCGGACTTTGGCAGTTGCGATGGCTGGACGCGGCGCGTGTGCCCCGAGCCAGCAATTCTGTTAAATCAATGCCCTATGGATGTTTTCTGAGGACGCAACAGGAGGTACCGGGCGGAATGCCGCCGCCGGCATGCCCCCGATAACAGCCGAAAGGTGCCCTCGCCTGCTCACATGACCTCGGCATGAAAACTCTTTGCCAGCCGCTCAATCGCATCGATGTTGCGCGGACCAGGCGTCGCCTCGACGTAGTCGAGCACGACAAAGCGGTCGTTCCGGACCGCGTCGATGTTCCTGAAGGCGGGATTGTTTTTCATGAAGGCGATCTTCTGCTCGGCTGTCACTTCGCCATAGTTGACGATGACGACCACCTCGGGGTCGCGATCGATCACCGGCTCCCAGGAGATCTCCGTCCAACTCTTTTCAACGTCGTCCATGATGTTGACCCCGCCCGCCGCTTCGATCATGGCCGTCGGAATGCCGTAGCGACCGGAGGTGAAGGGCTTCTCCTCGCCTGAATCGTAGACGAAAACCCGCCTTGGGCGCTCGATGGCCTTGGTCTTGCCGGCGACCTCGGAGAGTTGCCGGCGATATCCGTCGACAAGCGCCTTCGCCCTCGCCTCAACGCCGAAAATGCGGCCGAGATTGAGGAGGTCGACAAACATATCCTCCATCGTCGGCTTTTCCTTCGCCACGACGTGAATGCAGCTTTCGGTAAGTTCGTAGACCTTGATCCCGAAGGGCTCGAGCGTCTCCGGCGTCACTTCGCCGCCGACCTTCATGCCGTAGTTCCAGCCCGCGAAGAAGAAGTCGGCATCGGCATTGAGAAGCACTTCCTTCGTCGGATACTTCGCCGAAAGCTCCGGCAACGCCTTCACGTCCTCTCGCAGCTTCTCATCCAGCGTCTTCCAGCCGGAAACGCCGGTGTAGCCCACCATGCGGTCCTGCAGCTTCAAGGCCAGCATCATCTCGGTGAGATTGACGTCGTTGGAGATCGCCCGCTCGGGTGCGGCTTCGAACGTGACGTCGCGGTTGCAGCTCTTGACGGTGATAGGATAGGCGAAAGTCGGCGCTGCGGCCGCCAGAATGACACCGGCTGCGAGCAGTATTCTGTTCATTGGATTTCTCCTGTGGAACGGAGGGAGGAAATTCGGGAATTGGACCGCTTCGCGGGCGCTGCGTCGGAGCGCCGGAGCGAAAAGGAAAAGCGTGACGCATTGCTTTCCGGGGTCTCGTGTGCCGTCGCATGCACCCCGAAGGCAGCTGAAAGAGCCGACGGTTCCAGCACGGCACCGGGTACGCCGAAGGCGGCGAGCCGTCCTTCCGCGAGGATTGCCACATCGGTCGCGAATTCGGCCGCGAGATTGATGTCGTGCAGCGTCGTGACGATGGTGAGCCTGAGGGTCTTCAGGAGCTCGAGGATTTCAAGCTGGTGGCGGATATCAAGATGGTTGGTCGGTTCGTCGAGAATGATGATGCGCGGTTCCTGGGCGAGCGCCCGTGCAATCAGAACCCGCTGTTTCTCGCCTCCGGATAGGGTGGCGAACTGGCGTCCGGCAAGATGGCCGAGATCGAGATGATCAAGCGCATGCGCAACCTGCTCCCGATCCCGCGCAGTCCAGCCGCCTATGCCTTCACGCCGCGGGATGCGTCCCATCATCACCACATCGCGCACGCTGAATGGGAAATCGCTAGGCATTTCCTGGAGCACGACGGCGATGGTTTTCGCCGCCTCGCGCGCCGTGATGCTCCAGAGGTCGACGCCGTCGACTTCGATCTTCCCGGCAGCCGGCTGCGCGGCGCGATAAAGGCAGCGCAGAAGCGAGGTCTTGCCGGCGCCGTTCGGCCCGATGATTGCAAGCCGGCCGCCAGACGCTAGGGAGAGACTGATATCGCGGACCAGCCGGAGCCCGGGACGCGGCCCCCATTCCAGCCGTTCGACACGGAGGCTTGCGCCTGTTTCAAAGCAACTCATGGATCAAGTCTTCCCGTCCTCACTGCAGCCGCCCGACCGGCGCTTCGGATAGGATGAACGCGGCCGGATGGGCGGGCCGATCCCATTCGAATTCGGGATCGGCGGTGCCGTCGGCGCAGGCGGCGGCATATCGGACGAGATCGTCGACGTTTTCATCCGGCGAAACGTCACCGAAAAGATAGGTGGCGCTACCGGACGCCTGGAAAGCGATTGTGCAGGGACGCGTGCAGACCGCCATGCACACTGTGCCGGTGATGGCAAAATCGTCACCTAGCGGCTTGCCGAGCGCCGCAACGCTGCGGTTGAGCAGCGCCAGCAGCTCAACGCCCGGCCGGCATGGCCCTCCGGTAAAGCGGCAATCGGTTGAGACGACTATCTTGTGCTCTGGAAATTTCGCCATGCCATTTCTCCGCCGGGTTGGGCCGGAGAGAAAGTGGCAAGAATGCCGTAAGGCGGTTGACCGCCAAGCAGAAGCCAATTCTTTTCCATCGGAACACCCCGTCCGCTGTTGTTGATCGGGTCGATGGCAGGTCTCCTGGCTTGCGGGTCGCTGCGCAGTCACGTCTTCCCGGCCGTTCGCCAGTGACATCGTGTGAATGCGCTTTCCGCTTACAGTTGCGGGGGCAGCCACGGCATCGGTCCCTTCTGGGTCGTCCTCACCGTGTTCCCTTTTCAGCCGCCGCCGAGTCACGACAGCAGCACCATCGTCGCCTTGGTGGCATGAATCGCAGGCGGAGGCAACAATTGGACAGCAGGGGTGGCGGATTTCAACACCGTTCGCTCATCTCGATGATCAGGTACTCCTAGTTATGAAATAACATAACAAACATCAACAAAAAAATTTTCTGGAGCTTCGCCACGAACCCGCGCAGCTCGCCGTCGACGGCGCCGCGCGTTTTATCAGACGCGCAAAGGTTGCTGTAGCACGTTGAATTGCTTCATGTCTGTCTCCTTAAATCGAGGTCGATTTAAGGAGACATGCAGTAGCGTTATCGCAGCGGCCAGACCCACATCAACGCGGGCACGGCAACGATCACGATGACGATCGACAGAGGCAATCCGAGACGGGGATAATCACTGAAGCGGTAGCCGCCCGGACCCATGACCAGAGTGTTGCACTGGTGACCGATTGGCGTCAGGAAATCGGACCCGGCGCCGATTGCGACCGCCATCAGGAAGGCATCCGGCCGGTAGTCGAGCGCGGTCGCAAAACTCGCAGCGATCGGCGCCATGACGAGAACCGTGGCGGCGTTGTTGAGGAACGGTGTCACGGCCATCGCCGCGATGAGGATGAGGGCGAGCGCGCCCGCCGGCGGCAGCCCGGCGGCAATGCCGCTGAGCCAGCCGGCGATCAGATCCGATCCACCTGTCGTGCGCAGCGTATCGCTGACTGGAATAAGCGCTGCGAGCATGACCAGGATCGGTCCGTCGACAGCGCGATAGACCTCGCGCAACGGAATGACGCGGAAGATCACCATGGCAAGCGCCGCGGCAAAGAAAGCAACGGGGATCGGCACGACGCCAACGGCGGTCGCGCCCATTGCGGCCCCCAGCAAGAGGAGCGGTACCGTTGCGCGTCGGATGGTGCCGAGCAGGATCTCCCGCTGGGCGAGCGGCAGGCAGCCGAAATCCTGCAGGAAGGAAGGCAGTTCTCTCCGCGTCCCCTGCAGCACGACGATATCGCCGGCCTGCAGCCTTATGCGGCCGAGCCGCTGTTTCAGGCGCTCGCCCTGACGGCTCACCGCAAGCAGGTTGACATTGTAAGTGTTGAAGAGCGCCAGGCGCTGTGCCGACATGCCGATGAGCGGTGAACCGGTGGCGATCACCGCCTCGATGGCTTCGATCTCAGCGCGAGCACTCTCATTTGGCGTCGGCGAACGGTCGCCCGATATCTTGAGCTTCGCCTGCGAGACGATGCGGTCGAGGGCCGCCGGTCCGCCTTCGAGCAGCAGGATATCGTCGAGTTCGATGACGACGTCGGGCAGCGGTGCCAGATGCGTGCCGCGACGGAAGACCGCAAGGACAACCGCGCCGCCGTCGCCGATCTTCACAAGATTGCTGAGTGGCTTACCTATTACCGGTGACCCGGCGGGAACCACCGCCTCGGAGGTGTAGTCCGTGATCTCGATCGCCTCGTGCAGGGCGACCTGCTGGCTCTTGCGCTCCGGCACCAGTCGGTAGGCGAGAAGCAGGAACAGTGAGCCCACCACGGCCAGCGTGGCGCCAACGGGCGTGAAGTCGAACATGGTGAAGCTTTCGCCGGTCAGGTCCTCGCGCATCCGTGAGACGACCACGTTGGGCGAAGTTCCGACCTGCGTCATCAACCCGCCGATCAGTGACCCGAACGCCATCGGCATCAGGAAGACCGAAGGCTGCACGTTGGATCGTCGCGCAAACTGGAAAGCAACCGGTATCATGATCGCCAGCGCGCCGATATTCTTGATGAAGGCGGAAAGCACCGTGACGGTGACGACGAGCAGGGCGAGCTGCGCGCGCACGGATTGCACGTTCGGCAGGAAGCGCTGGATCGCTGCATCGACGGCACCCGAACGGGCGACGCCGGCGCTGACGATAAGCGCGCTGCCGACGATAATGACGATATCGTCGCTGAACCCGTCAAAAGCCCGATCGAACGGCACGATCCCCAGCGCGACCGAAAGCATCAGCGCCGAACAGGCGACGATGTCGTAACGAAAGCGGTCCCATATGAAGAAGACCATCATGGTGCCGAGAACGAAAAAGGAAAGCGCCTGTTCAGCGGTCATGGGCAGTCCCTGAGGCAGCGGCTGGTCTGAGCACGGCCAGCCTTGGATGCGACGCCTAACCCGCAGGAGGTTAGCTCGCCGTCAATACCGCTCGGCAGGGCCCGCCGTCTACATCCTTCAAAACATCAGTCGCATGCAACACAAAAAATCAGGCAGCGACCGAGTAGCGTATTGCGCCACGTACCGAAACTTACCGGTTGGGTGCTCGCTGTTAAAGGAAGAACAGCGGTGCGGCGCATTTGCCGGTCAGCAGTTTTCGCGCCCTTGCAAGGCCGCAAGCGCCCCCGCCCCGGGATGACACCTTGAACCGGTTCCGATTTAAGGAGAGAATTGCCGCGTCCGCAGTTTTTGCAGCGAGCTTTGCGCGCCAACGAGTGCGCGGCGCTGTCGGAGCACTCCATGAAGATCGCTTGGCTCACCCTCTGCGCGCCGCTCTTGCTCAGCGCCTGCACGCCGACGCAAACCGTCGGTTACGGCCCCAACCTGGAGCCGATACCCGGCAGCATCACCTATGGCGGCCAGCCGCGAACGAAGCTGACGAAAGCGCCGGTCGGCAGCATCGTGCCGCATCAGTTCTTCGACGATTTCGGTCACCGCGTCTACGAGACCTATGTTATTGAACCGGACCGCTCGCTGCGGCTGACAAGCCGACGGATAGACTACGATATCTTCAACGACTGAACATCGGTGAAGTCATGTAAATGCCGAGGACTGTCATGAAAAGCGCTCTTCCCGCCCTGTGCGCACTCGTGCTGCTGAGCAGCTGCGAGGTGACCACCACAGGCTATTCCCCCTATCTTGAACCAATTCCCGGTAGCATCACCTATGGCGGGCAGCCGCGCACGAGACTGACCAAAGCACCGATCGGCAGCATCGTTCCGCACCAGTTCAACGACCGGTTTGGCCGGCGGGTCTACGAGATCTATGTCATCGAACCGGATCGCTCGCTGCGTTTGGTAAGCCGTCGTTATCGCGGCCTTTTCCCCTTCGATGACGACGACTGAGCATGCGGCAGTCGAGGCGTGGAAAGGTCGGTGATCATCATCCTGCTCTAGCAGCATCAACGTCCGTTTGACGACATCGGCAAAGGTCACGCCGAGCGCTGCACCAGCGATGCCGATGACGCCGAGTGCACCCATTCCCATCAGCTTCCATCTGCGCACGTCCTCGATCACCGGGTTCATCCCGGCAATATCATCCTTGACGAGCCTCATTGATCCCTCGAGCGTACTCACGCGCTTGACGAGTTCTTCCATGCGACCACTCATCGAGACCCTCCCCGCCTCGGACCTGTCTTCCGACCGCCGGAAATCCTCGCGCAGGTTCTTCACCTCCGCGATCAGCGTCCCAAGCTGCTGGTGAACGCCGGCGTCAATCATCGTCGCGCTCCCCGTGCCTGGCGCATTCGGCCCTCGTCCAGACGGAGGCGGCGCAGAGGCCGACCACCGTGCGATCGATCCTGCGCTGATCCGCCGGCGTCGCACCACGCGCGCTGACGAGCTCAGTTCCGACGACCTCGCGAAGGCCGCTCACACTTGCCGACCCCGAAGTTCCACGGCCCGCCAGAAGAAGAGCAGGCATCATAGTCAAGGCGCTGTGCGTCAGCGCTTTTTGCCGCTTCATTATTTTGCCTTTCAATTGAACTGCGCACCGCTCGCGCGCCATCTTCGCGGATCTCGTGCACGGCCCAGGAGATGGCAGGAAGCACGAGCACTCCGACGAATAGTTTGCCCCAGGGAAACGTCATCGCCTGAGCCCCAATGCGTCGCGAACCGCCGGCATCGATGAGATGGCGTAAATCGCAAAACCGACGATCGTGGTCAGAATGGCTAGCTGCACCCGCCAATCGAGCGCCACCAGGTTCAGTTCTTTGAGCGCCGTGATGATGGTGCCGCCCGCCGTCAAGAGCCATGTCCAGAAGCGGCCGGATCGGGCAACCGGCTTGCGCGGTCTTGCCGGCCTCCCTACCGCCGCCTCGCCTGCCCGACCTTTTTCCTTTTCCGGTGAGCGGCCGGCAGCCAGCGCCGCGCGAAGCACCGCTTCGAACGTCTCCGGCTTCACCAAAGCCCTGTTGAGCCCGTCTCCGGCATAGTAGGACTGCCCACGCTTCACCCGCCGCCGGTCGCCTTCGGTATCGGCAAGGACGGGCAGCGACGCCCACTCCATGGCCAGGCGCTTGCCGAATTCGGGGAGGCTGATCTCACCCCCCCAGGTAGGCGGCAAATCCCCGGCGGTTGAGTAGATGATAGCCGAGCCCGTCCTGAAGCGCCGGATCGAAGACGAGATCTCTGCTCAGTAACGGGATTTCCTTCAAAAGCCCGGCCAACGTCGCACGCATGAATTGCTAGCCGCCCGCCGCACTCGACCCATGCGCCTTCGACCACGTCTTCTGCGCATCGATCACTTCGCCGAGCGTCATCGCGGTAAGCGGCTTCGCTAGGTTATCCTGCCGGTGGGCATAAATGACATCATAGGACGCGCGGTCGCTGCTGCCGACTTCCGCCTTACGGATATTGGCACCGGGTGCTGCAAGCTCATCCGTCTCCCATTCCGGGTGATAGGTGGTGCACTTGCCCTTTTCGATCAGCGAGTAGATCGGGGTGTCTTCCGGAGTGATCCGAGACACCACGTCGGAAAGCTCCTCGCGGTTGCCGACGGCCTGGGTCGTCTGAAAGGTATTGGTGAGAACTGCCATTTGCTGGTCCTTCTGTCGTGATGAAATTCACCGCCCGTGCGCTCGGAAAGGCACGCGGAAAGCGTTGAATGTGGTGAATGAAGGCGCACCCGAACGTCGCTGAACAAGCGCCTCTTGCATGCTTGCCGCTCGGCTCACGCCTGTCGATTACTCGAAATCGACCGCCATCGCGTCGCGGATCGATCCCGTTCTCGAAAGCCGCTGCATCGCCTCCCGGCTTTCACGCCTTTGGTGCTGCGCTTGGCTCCTGGCCTTCATGCGCGGCGTGGACACCGGTGCGGCGTTGACCTTCTGCAGTGCCTTTGCCCGCGCGCGTTCCGCAAGAAGCCCGAGCCTGGCATAATGCGCGAGCTTGAAGAGCCGGTGGTCGACGACCTCGCGTACCTCCTCGTCGGAAAAGCCGAGTTCCCTTGCCGCCTCAAAAGCGTCTTCGAAGAAGGCTTGCCGCCCCTCATCGTGCCGCGTCTGGGGGAAAGCCTCGAGGAGCTTGGCGTTCTCTGCCTCCAGCCTCTCTTCGCTCGCCGCGGCCTGAAGCTCCGCCGCAACGGCTGCCGGTCCTTCGCCGAGCGCCATTACCCGCGCAAGCTGCTCCAGCCCCGCCTGGTGCAGCGCCCACTGTCGCTGATAGGCTTCCGGATCGTGGCGCCTCAATTCCACTGGCGGCTCGTCGGGGATCTGGGCCGCGATCAGTTCCGCAACGCCGTTGGCCGTAGCAGCGACCCGGCTACTCATGCTTTCGAGCATCCAGCCGCGGTTGGCGAGATCCTGGGTCTTGTGCCGGTAGTCTCGGTCCCGCATGTAGCCGAGCTTCAGTTCCTCGAGCGGAACCTCTTCGCCGCCCTTGAGCGTGACGATCATGTCCTCGGCTTCGTTGGCCGCCTCCTCCTCGTCAGGAAAGGTCGGCTCGTCGCCTTCGGCATCAGCATCGTCTCGCTCTTGAGCAAAGTTCACGGTCTCCTCGCCGTCCCGCTCTTCCTCGTCCTGTGGGTTGGCCTCGTTCGGCTCCCAGAAGTCGAGGTCGTCAAAGCTTGCGGGCTCAAGCGAGCCGTCAACGGTTTTGCTCCCGCCAAAAGGCAGGTTGGCACTATCGTTCATCATGGAAAGACCTTTTCAAGAGATTGTTCGGGGCGGAGCAATGGCGCCAAGCGCCCCTTCCGCACCCGGAAAATTGGCGTCGTTTCAAAACGCTGCGGCGGCTTCATGAATCTCATTCACGCGCCGCTTCACAGAAGGCAGGACCAACAAGTCGCTCTGACATCCTGCCTATGAGAGCGCCAGCACTTCACGCCGGCGCGTTGGTTCCCTCGGCCTTGGCTTGCTCCGTCAGGAACTTGAGCTTGCCTCGGAACTTGCGGATCGCCCGCGCCTCTGCCGCAAAGGCCGCGCGCATCTCCTGGTCGGTAATCTTCGCATTGATGCAACCGTTGATTGCCGACGTTTCCAGTTCGTCCATCAGCCGATCGAACAGCGGACTGTCGAGCAGCGCCCGCGCAGCGGCAGTTCTTTCCTCTGGTTTCATGTCACCTTGTCTCCCTTGAGAAGTTACACGGCTGATTGCTGTTTTGTTCTGAACTACCTACTGGAGTACAAGTAGGGTCCACCCTCACGGCAGGGAGTTCGAATCACGTTGCACGGAGGGATTGATTCCCGCTTTGTTCCGGTCTACCACTTGCTTACGGTAGAAGCGTCTTGGCTGAGAACCGCACGATTGGCCGAAAAGATCCCATCCGTGACCAACAGGGCTCAACTATGAAGAAAATTGGCCTCGCATTTGACGCTGTTGCCGGCGTCGTCTTCAATATTCTCGATCTGCTCATCTTTGAACCATCGCACGGCGCGAGTAGTTGTGCCCCTGCTGAGCCTTGGCAAAATTCAAGTTCAGGAAATCTATGCAGAGGATATCGCGTTTAATTGGCTTGGCCTCAAGCGCCTGCCATCTGGCCGGCTCCTGCTGAGCTCTTCGATGAGCAACCTTGCGGGCGCTGTCTTCTGGTTCCTTTGCCTCGCGATATTTTTCCTAAGCACCCGGGGTTCATGAGGGTCGGCGGACTGCGTTCTGGACGTTCAATCGCTCCATTGACGTTGCACTTCTTTTAAGGAAACCCGGCTGGGGAACAGCTCATCCCAAAGCCCGCCTCTCTTTCCGAAGGCGAGCTACCATCTGTCGCTGGTTGACCCGCCGCTGGCACCCGTGATCTGCGCTCGGCCGGGGCCATTGCCGGTGCGTTGCGATGATCATTTGGATTTCCCTTGTAAGACTCCTCCCAGAACTTCGGACTCTGATGATAAGCGTCATACGCGTCGTGCCATGTGATGCCGAAGTCGCGGGAGATCCGGTCGGCATAAGCCTCATCGGGATTGAGCGTGTCGTTGAACATCGACTTACCCATTTTGTTGCCTATTCTCTTAAGTACCTGATTGAGCAAAAGAGCCTGCATACAGCTCTCTCCATTGGGCAAAAACCGCGCATTCGGCCGCAATGCGACCGGATGCACGGCTTCTTTGGTTTTTGTGATTGGGTGGGGCTGCTAGCTCGGTGAGCTATGCGCTCCTTGTCATAACGCCATGGACAGGCGCCGACTTACTTACGCCGGGTTAATGCTCACTTAGCCCTTGTAAAGCTGGCTCGTGTTTGGCGCGGTTGGCCTGCTGGCCGGCGCCTCGATGGTGGTGATCCCGATGTCCGGCGAGCCGTCGGTTGCCCAGCATGAACATGGCTCACCCGCCGGGCCGGTACCATAGGGGCAAACCTGCTCGGGGGTCGTGCACTGCCGGGGGCCCGGCTTAGCCACGGGCTGGGCTCCGGCCGGCTGAAGCTTGACCGAGCCGCGTGCCGGCGCCGTTGGCACAGCTGTTTCGCTGCACGAAGAGAGCACGAGCGGAACAGCAATCAAGAACAAGGAGATGCAGCGAAGGTTCTTCATGGCATTAGCCCTATTCCGGCCGCGACAGGTTTCAACCCCCACTTGGCACCATCTTCGATCTTGCCCCAGCAATTGCATATCCATCCCGCGATCGCTGCCGCCGCGCGGCCCGGCACCACCAAGCGCCGGCACTCCCTTGGTACGCGCTTCGCGCTCATGCGCCGGGTAGCTGGCGATAATCCTTTGGCGCTCTTCCGGCGTGTAGTGCTCGGCGTCGTCTATCGTCATGGTGATGACCTCGCGATCCGGCGATTTTTCCATCAGATATCTCGCCACCACGGCGCTCAACCCCTTGAGCGGGGTAAAGGTCACTGCAATCGAGCCGCGCGTCGCATTGGTGCGGGTGATGCCCTCGAAGTAAACGTCTTCCGGGGGCTCCTCGTCGAACCAGACGTAATCGACCGTGTTCGCCTGCCATTTGCCGCGCCCCTGCTCATAGGCCTTGAAGAGCAGCGTCGAGGTACCGCCCGAGACATGCCGCACGGTCACGCTGTCGAGCGCGCCGGAGGCCCCCGAGCGGCGAGTGGTCGCGACGATCGTTGCTTTCGGAATAAAGCCTGTGCCCCAGTCGTCGTCGTTGAGTGGCGGGCCGATCAGCAGACGCTGGACACCGTCGCGCGTCAGCTCGTAGGACTCCGAGCCCGCCAGCATGACGATCGGCTTGTCGAACTGCCTGCCCTGCCACCAATCCGGGTAGCGCCCCGTCAGATGCATCGCCGCTTCCGCCGCTCCGGCGAGCGTCTTGCCGAGCTGGTTGCCGGCCATAAACAGGCGTTCGCGGACGACGGCGCCTGCCGCGTGGAAATCCTTCTGCTTCCGATAAGGCTGATAGCCGGCGAGTAGGTTCGTGCGCCGCCGCCGGTCGAGCTCCGCCAGCAGCGCAATTTGCTCCCTTAGCATCACGGAGAGCTCGGACGCAGCGCTTCCCTGGGATGGGCCCTGGCTGTGTAAAAACGCTGATGCCATGGCCAATTGTGAGATATGAGCGTTGCTCAAGCGTCATCGTTGGCGTTTTGTTTTCGAGCGCCCTCCAGATGCCGAATAGGGCTCTATATC
>Ga0214543_1000079_pt1 | contig 119686 bp, 67 predicted proteins | sample CNSS2metaG_FD_160094 | JGI IMG/M metagenome (GOLD analysis project Ga0214543, IMG submission 160094) | Root nodule microbial communities from cowpea collected in UCLA plant growth center, Los Angeles, California, USA - CNSS2 | ecosystem: Host-associated > Plants > Roots > Nodule | place: USA...
ATTTTTTTCATATTTTCTCCATACATTTCACTTTAATTTTTATAAATATACTTTTATTTTGTTCATTAACTTAATAACATTACAATATCATCAATTATAAATATAATTCGAAAAATGCGTACACGCAAGCGCGATAGCGCCTGTGTTTACACTAGTATTTATAATATAAATTTCAGTTGATTAGTTTAATATTATTATCATCTTCAAGCAAATATCAAAGTAGACAAGATAACGGTAATAACCACGGTAAACAACATCGATAAAATATAAACAATGAAAAAAAAAATGTAAATTAATATTATATCAGGGAAAAAACCTAATAGTAATAATCTTAAAAATATTGAAAAAATAAATCTATAAAAGAAAATTAAACATACTAGAAAAAAATCTTATCATAAAAAATTTGAAAAGATTAAAGTATTATACCGAACCTATTTGATCAAATTATTTTTTTTTTCCTTTTTTTTGTGAAATTGTTGTTTTATTTATTTATTTATTTATATCGTACTTTTATAAATCTATCTGAACCTTCCTTTTCTATACTATTTAAGGGATTCATCTTGGAAAAAAAAGTCCTAATTTCTTTCTCTCACAAACCCTATCTCGCAACAATTTAATTCCTATTCCTTTTCTTATCCAGTCATTGCGCGTTCTCCGTGATCTCTTTGCCCACCTAATAATTCCCGGTAAGCATGCGATTCTTTTCTGTTTATTTATCATCTCTTTGATCGCTTCTTCATATGCTATTTGGTGTTCGCTGACTACCCTGAACATCTTGATTTAGTTGACGATGTGTTTTCTCTCTTGTTATGCATATTTTCTGTATCATTTGTTATATTTTATATTCTTTATTGGTGTTGATTTGATGTTAAAATATGTGACGGTGCGCTCTTTCACTATTCCATGTTCCATACCAGCTTATTTTCTGTTTTTTGTTGAAATCTTTTATATGTGCACATGGGTTGATGAATAGGGCCGGACTTCGGGAATTGTATGTTTTTTTTTTTTTCTTATGAGAGATGCTATGTGTTTGATGAAAATTCTGAAGTTATATAGATCACTTGTGCTAAGCCAATGAATGAATGAATGCGTGGAAATGTTTCTATATTCTTTTCTTTTGCGGGTGCGGAAGGGATCTGTATTTTTTGTGTATGATGGTTTTCGTCTAGTTGATTTGGATCTTTGGTTGAGCATGTGTTGTTTGCTGAAATGTCTAACCCAATATTTCCCCGCTTTCTGCGTCATGAATTGATAGGTTTTGCTTAGGTCCATTGAGATTTGAAGCCTGTACAAATTGTTGAGATTTGGGTGTTTTAAGATGTTTGCTTTATCTGGTATGTGGATATGAAATTTGCATGTTCTATATTCAATCAAAGGATGTATAGTGTGAAAAATTTAGAGCTGGGTTTGGTTTAAAAAAATTAGAACCGACTAATTCATGGGTTTTTCTGACCTGAACCGTCATATCCTATCTGGGTGAAGGGTTAGGTTTAACCTTCACCAACAATATTTGCAACAACAATATTTGCAACAACGGTGTTTTAGGACACAGATATCACACCCCATGGTTCTCCCGATGGTAGTGTTGGCTTATTTTATGGCATGATTCAACTGTTCCTTTTAATATTAGGTTTATGTGGAGTCTTTTGTCAAGGTTATTGTATTGATTGTTGTTTTATAGTCTGGTAATGCTCATAAGTGGCTATGGTCCTTGCCTTTTAGAGCATTTATCCTATTGGGGACAAGTAACTGAGCATCACTGTGATGGCTGAACCTCTCTATGTGAATAAGAATTCATTCTTTGTACTACGCATGTTTGCACGTTGCAGTCTATTTCAGATTATGGACCACAGTGAGCTGGTCCTTTTATAGTTACTATCATGGAAGAATTGTAGAGTGTGTGATATCTTGAATTTGGATAAAAGAACAATTGTTATATAATAACAGGTTAATATAATATATGTGGTGATCCAGTGTAACTCTGATTATAGGGAAATAAGATAAATGTATTAGCAATGTAATCTGTCTTTTTTTTTACCTGTGTTAGCATTCATTGCTCTTGAAAGGGCTATATATGTTGTTTTATGTTAAATAAGGGATCTTAACACATTAAAACAGAAAAAGACTCACCATCTGCTAGGTCATGGACCTTCCTTCGGAAAGAAAAAACCTTTCCCCCTCCCCCTTAATCTGTTTCTGACAATGAAGTTGTTCTTTTCTCTTCTCAGGAGAAAGATTGAAATTGAAACATCAAGATGCCTGCTACAGCAGGAAGGGTTCGCATGCCTGCGAACAATAGGGTTCACAGCAGTGCAGCTCTTCAAACCCATGGCATATGGCAGAGTGCCATTGGCTATGACCCTTATGCACCCAACAAGGAAGACAAGAAGGATTCTTCACAAAATCTGCCTAATGCAGAACCTGATGCTGAGAATGCATATGCTAGCTTTCAAGGTCTTCTACAGCTTGCTAAGATAACAAATGCTGATGTGGATGTATCTCGTGGGGCCTGCAAGAAATGTGGCCGTGTTGGGCACCTCAAGTTTCAGTGCAAGAACTATGTGAAAATCAAGGATGACAATGAAGAGAAGGATCCTGATGCAATGCAGCCTGTGGGGTTGGTTGGACTGGATAAAAAGTTGAAGGTTGAGAAAGTGGATAGGAGAAGTAATGTTGAGAGCTCAGAAGAGGAGGAGGACAGTGATAGTTCAGATTCTGAGATTGATTCAGAGATTGAGAGAATTATCGCCGAAAGGTCTGGGAAGAAAATTAGTGGGAAGAGAAGTTCTTCCGGCAAGAAGGGGGATTCAGATGATGATGGATCGGACAAAGATTCTGACAAGAGGAGAAAGAGAGGTAGATCAAAGAAGAGGAGTTCTAAGAGAAAAGTTAGTGATTCAGATGATTCAGATGAAGAAAGGAGGAGAAGGAGGAGGAAGAGAAGAAGGGAACAAAGGAGGAAGAGGGAGAAGTCATCAGATGAAGATGATGAGTATAGACGCAGGCGAAGGAAGAGTAGGAAGGAGAAGAGAAGAAGGAGAAGCCATGTATCAGATTCTGATTCATCTGAAGATTCCATTGTAAGGCACAAACGAAAGAACAAAAGAGCCTCATCATCTTCTGAAACTGATTCAAGTGGTCATGATGATTCGAGGAAGGGTAGGCGTGTCAACAAATCAGAAAAGAGAAGGAGCCGTCACCATGGGGATGATGAATGATTATTGTGGTAGTCGATTTTATGCCCCTTGATGGTTCTAAAATTCACGTGTAATACATCTGTATGGTTTATTGGACCTTGTGCTTGACTTTCAGAGTTTGGACGTTCAGTTACTTCGACTATTGCTTGTGTAAGATTAAATACATGCTTGACTGTTTTGCAGGAAATTGTAGTATATGGTGTTATTTTATTTATATCCTGTCAAAAAGGCCTTAGCCGAAAGAATTTGATGTATAAGGGAAGGTTCAAGGAACAACAAATTTCGATTTAACCAAGAACAGATAGAGTTGATATATGGTTTAGCCTAGCAGAAACAAGTTTTACTTCATCTAATTTCTTTGAAACTTATTGAAATTAAAATATCAGTGAAAAAACTTACTTCACTTATTTTAAATGTTACTTCATATAAATCATTTGATGTTATGAGATAACTTCTCTTTTTTTCGTATTAGAATTATATTCCTTGCCTGTTAACTGTCAGAGATCCTTATAGCTCAATGCTACATAATCATTTGTGAATAAACTCATCAAACTTATAACATAAGCTCGTTTATACTATCAATTTCATTTCATGAAAAATATTTAAAAAAGGGATTAAAATAAACAATTGGTTACAATTATTTGTTACAATACATTTATATGTTTATTTAAATATAGTGCATTGCTCTGCTTGAGTTTTAGAGTTTTGATGTTCAATTACTTTGTCTATATACTGGTTTCTACTGGCTCTTTAAGATTAATCAATGGCTGTTTTACACAAGCTTATAGTATATAGTGGTGTATTTATTAATGTATCTGTAAGTCACATTGATTTCCCTCACCTTTTACTTTTGCCAATTTTTGTTTGTATGTCAAAATGGTTTGAACTTTTATTAAACCATTAAAACATTTCTATTGTAAAAATAAGTTTCTAAAGACTGTTAACTAAATAAGAACAGAGATCAAATTAATAGCTAAATAGGGAAAAATAAATCTTCTTGAACAAATGGCGAAATCTGAAATATAAGTTGATAAAATGACTAAATAAGTTACCTTTCATCCCCAAATTCAGTGATTTTTTTCTTCTAATATTTAGATAGTGAAATTAGTTTGAAAGCTATCAAGTGCATTTAAATACTAAACAAAAAAAAATCAATATTATGCTAATGTTAATACAATAATTTTATGATTAATTTTGTAAATCCTAAAAAACCTGAAATATTAATACTTAAAACATTTTTTAATTAAATTTTTTTCATAGCATTTATAAACAACCGGTGAAGATAAGTGTATGTTTAGTGGCTAAGCAAGATCTCAACCATTAGTTGATTATTACACAGTAATTGAGGATAAATGCGAATATGATGCATTGAAGCACAGTCAAAATTTTGACAAAGTGGTCAAACAGTGTTGTACTTTTATTTTGAAGAAAAGCATTAGTGCAACCTAATATTTTTGAAAAATGATCAATCCTACATCAACACTTAATATATTTCTAGAGAGTAAAAATGATAAATTTATAGGTCATATATTCTGATGAAAAGAAGAGATATAAAAAAAAAAAAAAATATATATATATATATATATATATATATATATATATATATATATATATATATATTGATAGATAGATATGATGGATATAGATCAATGGTAACAACTGTAGATAAAATAAAAGTGTATGTATCGTTGTTCAATATTTTTACGCATATAACGTAAATATTAAAAAGTTGTTAAATATATTTTTTTATATCGTGTTTTAAAAATTTGTATTTCGTTTATAAACTAAATATTTATCTATTTAAAAGTTTGTTTTTAATTATTCAAAATTAAAATTAGTTTTAAACTTTGTAGTTTGAAGAAAATACTTGTACTCATTTTTTTATCAATTTCTTTACATGAATATTATCACTAGGAGTATTTTGAAAGGAAATCAAACACATAATAAAATATTTGATAATGACAACGTAAAATAAAAATATGTTGTTATGTAAATGACGTATGATTACCAATAACATAGACAAAATTCTAACTATATTTAAAAAAGATATCAGAACGAATACTTTCTAAAACACAGGAAATAAAATAAGTTAGTAAGCAAATTTATTTTAAGATTTAAGAGAATAAAAATATACTTAAAAGTTGCTATTTTAGTATTACTGGAATATCATGGAGTGTCATCCCATCAAAGAGATATTTGGGAGAGGAAGAGATTATTTATGAGTATAATAAAATGAAAACAAGAGTGGAAGTAGAAGTGAATGAAATAACATAAAGCATTGATTCTTTGTTTATTTGATCAAAACCATTGCATGGTGAACTGTTTTGGTTGAAACGTGGTACTGTGTTCCTTCATTTTCATGATGAAATGTCAATTCCTATATCTAGAAAATATCTATTCTTTTGGCCTCAGTTTTCTTCTTTGTTCTTTTCAAAAAGCAACTCCCATTATGTTTATATTGCATTCCAACATTTTCCTCCCACCAAATGGTTACTGAGATGTATTTGTGCTAAAGACTGTGGAAAAATAGTATTTCCAGAATATTAAGCTCCAAGAACCTTTATAATTTGGCTATGATGTGACGAAACTATACTACTATAATACAATACAAATAGCTGAACATGGGAATCGATTCACATAATGTTATTTTAACTTTCTCATGGTCTCGAATTCTATATGTTTAGTTAAATTAAATATTCACGAGAAACCTTTATTTTTCACAATGATTCTACTTGACTTGAATAAGAATGTATCTAATAAATGATATATTGATCAATGAAAGTAAAAAAATACACCACAAACCTCTTTTCACATTCTGCAATTTGCATTCCAGTGAGACAGCATCTTACACCTTTCTGCTATCTTTCTTTTCCCAAGATTTGACATCTTGTTTTTGGCTGCAATAAGACAAATAATTATAATAAGTAACGTGTGAAGTAAATCAGAAAAATAGATTCCCAGTAACCAAAAGAAATTGGAGACAATGTCATATCTGTCTTAACTTTCTAATGTTGCTTACAAGTTACACCACTAGTGAAATTCTAATGCAGCCACTTATTCACTAGGATAAGAAGGTAATGGTTCAAAGGGCGGTACCATATGTTGGATTATACTTATTCAGAAGATAAGAAGCTTATTCTGATGTCAATTGATGTATATAAACAACACGTGATCTAATCTATTAGCCCTTTGTCATACTTACTGATCTTAGCAGCAGAAAATTGTAGGAAAGGGAATGTGAAAGGAATCAACATGTAAAATGTGGCAATTTGACTGGAAAAAGATTGATGTGATGAATCTGATATGTTCCTCATTTGCCCAGACTGAGGTGAGTCAATGACAAATAACGAATATCTCATCGATTACATGTAAATTTCCACCGTTAGAAATTGAAAACAAGCAAATAATAAACCCTGGAACATTGAATGGGGAATGTTGATGTGGTGAGGAATATATCATCATGTTTGTTCCCCTGTTCTGGGAGGCTGTTGAATTCCTCTATATATTGGAGAAAACAGCCGTCATCTCACCATTCTTCCAAAACTTTACAAACAACAAAGTACAACAAATAAATTTCATGATGTTGACACATTGCCATGAACTGTGCAAGCCAGTCTCCATCATGATTCTAGTTAACTTGGCTCTGGCTTTTGTCAATTTGCTTCTGAAGAAGGTTCTTAATGAAGGAATGGACTACATGGCCATTATAACATATCGACAGGCAATTTCGTTTATTTTCATGGCACCTATTGCCTTCATCTATGAAAGGCAAGAACCAAATTCATTTCTCATAAAATTCTAGTTAGAAGAGAAAAAAAAGTTACTGTTGAATTCTTCTTTCTCTGTCACCTTAATCAACACATCTTTGGTTAACATTCACGACCTTGTTTGTTTTAGTGACAACTTTTCTCGTAGAACTACCTATATTTTGCAAATGACAGAAAAAGCCATTTTTTTGCTTTCTACAGGAAACACAAAGTGGAAGTTCGCATAATATTTCTCCTTTTCCTCAGTGCCCTACTCGGGTAAGTAATATTGTAACTAAACATAAGCTTCTGGTTCTGTATTTATGTTGTCTAAGTAAATTGTAACATAAAAAGTGATTAGTGGCTAGCAAAATCTCAGGATATCTTGAAACATAATCCTTCCATCCAAAACCTCAACTTTAAACAAATTGTAACAAGCATCCCAATGTTTATGATTTGAATACCTTATTAATGCTTTTCAGAGTAACAGTTCCACAAAACCTATTCCTTCTCGGACTTGAATATACGTCAGCCACGTTCTCATGTGCGTTCCTCAACATGGTGCCTGTATTTACGTTCATTATGGCAGTGCCATTTGGGTAAGTTAAAACAAAAGGATATTATTTGATTATGGAAACACAACAACAGTAATTTTGATCCTTGGGCTTGAAATTTTTCAAGGATAGAGAAGGTGAATATGCAAAGCAAGGGAGGAAAAGCTAAAATCGTGGGAACTTTTGTTTGCATTGGTGGAGCCTTGTTGTTGGTCCTTTACAAAGGAATGCCTCTTATCAAGCCAGAATCTCAATACATAGCTGACAAAGTTACAAGTGTACCTTCAACTGCCAAGTTAGGGACGTGGATTATAGGTTCCATAATTTTGACTGTAAGCTGCCTCCTGTGGTCTTCATGGTTCATCATACAAGCAAAGATTAGCAAAAAATACCCATGTCAATATTCCAGCACAGCTATTTTGTCACTTTTCGCTGCCATTCAATCAGCAATGTTAACTCTGATCATCAAGAGAAATAATGCTTCGTGGATTCTCAAAGGAAAGCTAGAAATAATAAGTATTATATATGCTGTAAGTACATTCTTCATAATATCATGATCATTTTAAATTATTTTTAAGTAGTCTGTTTCTTTGCAAATTCTAAGCTCAAATTAAAAACATTGGTTTGCATTTCAAGTAGAAGATTCAGCAATCCTAACTGCATGTCCAAGCCTTTGACATTCAAATTTGTGTGAGTTTAGGGACTGGTGGGATCGGGCTTGTGCTATGTGGCAATGTCATGGTGTGTCAAACAAAGTGGTCCAGTTTTCACCGCAGCTTTTACCCCCCTTATACAGATATTTGTGGCCGTCCTTGATTTCTCTGTACTAAAGGAGGAAATTTATCTGGGAAGGTTGATTTCTAATCTCATTCTTTTGTGATTTCCGCCCTTTCTACTTTTCATCGCACCTCTCTATCTGCAATAAACAGTGTTGCAGGATCTGCGTTAGTTATTGCTGGCATGTATATTCTTCTGTGGGGAAAAAGTAAAGAGCAAGGACAAGATGTTCAGAAGGATATGCAAACAAATCAAGATGTAGAACGTCAATAGCAATGCCATCAATGACAATGAATAACTAGCTGCGAATGTGTCCTCTAATCTTCGCGGGACACGAGTTCTCTAAATAACAAAAAAAGTATTGTGTTATTATAGGAACCAAAAGCAGTTACACTTGAGACTCTACAAAACAAAAGATAAAAAAGTTTAGCTTGAGGATGAATATTTAGTCCATTATTCAAGTCAGTAGTAGACTCTAACCTATGCGTCAATCACTGAATGCTTAATCTTGAAGTTTTATTCAAATATATATTCTATATGGATTTATACATGCGAAGCACGAGTTCCAACTTCATATGGAGAGATGGAACAGCATCTACTCATCAATATCTGGACCATTACAGCAAAAAAGTTCACTTTCAACCAATCACCAACGCACGTTCAAAATGTAAAACTTCTTAATAAAAAACACCTTGATTTTGTTTCCTTGTAGAAACAAAATATCAGTAAGCAAACATCTGAACATGAAACATCGAGTTCATTTCAGACAAGAATACTTAACATAAATTGTTGCAATCATGATGGAAACCCAAGCTAGGTTTGCTTGGATAGGAGGATCTTTTCACTCAAATTTCACAAAAAGAGCTTTTGGTTAATTGGTTGGATCTTGGACAGATTTTGAAAAGATTCTTTAATAAATCGTAATATCGATTTTGCAAAAGCTGTGAAAAGAAAATATTCATGATTATAATTCAAGAAAATGCTACAAACTATATATTTTTTTAATTTATTTTCTATGAGATATTCAAGATTATAAGACCAAATATCTTTTTATCCAATCAAGGGTGGTCATGAGAAACAAGTTATTCCTAAGATAGCTAGCTTATTCCTATCTCCAAACAAAGATGCTCAAATTCAAGCTAGGCTAAAACAATATGAGAACACAGTTATTATTCCCTTTCCAATAAGATCAATTTCACTTTAATTTTAGCTGAGAATATAACTGCATTAGTACAGAAAGATAGAAATACATAACACCAAAAAAGGAAAAGCAGCACACAGAAAAAGAAATACATCTAATGATGCAGTTATTTCCCACTCATTAACTGGTAATTAGATTCAAAATTTACATTTAGCAAGTTGTACTTACATATTAGATGGCTTTCTTTTTCTTTCCTTTTTTGGATAAAAAAAAGTAGCGTGAGAATGGTTCCTCAATTTTAAGGCTGGGAAAATCTCCCAACTCCAAGAAAACTTACAGATGACTTCATGTGGGTGACGGCATGTTGCTCAACCCATAAATTTAGAGGACTTCTCATTTTGCTAAACAATATTGAGCATTTGAGATAATTCTTCTAAAAAAAAGTAAATAGCTACAAACTTTTAATACCGTCTACTACTCAAAACAGAAGCAAGTCATCTCCCATTGATGTATCCTTCAGCGACTTTTCCCTGTCTTTGTACCAACTAAATTTCATTTGACGGAAAACAAAATTTAGCATACAATAAGTTTCCTCTGAATCAGGATGCGTTTTATCGTGAGCAATAAATCTGTGAAGGACTCCAGATATTTCAACAAAACTAAACCCGGGTGATTTTTTCACACCTCTTCTATCCATAGTTTCTCTCAGGCTTCTTGCATCATCCCAGCGTTTGTCCACAGCGTAAACATTAGATAAGCCAATATATCTACCATCATGATTTGGTTCTAGCTCAATAAGCTTCTTGCCGACTGTTTCTGCAAGAGCTAAATTTCTGTGGTTGATACAACCACTAAGCAGGGCACCTAACATGGCAGCCGTTGGCTCTATGGGCATTCGACAAATAAATTGGTATGCCGAGGTTAATTGATCTGCACGTGCCAACACATCTACCATGCAAGCATAGTGCTCGATTGTAGGCGTCATACCACGTTTATTAAGACTCTCAAAGAAGTACCATGCTTCCTTAACTAACCCTCCATGGGCACAAGCAGCCAACAAGCACAAGTACGTGACCTCATCAGGCCGGATACCAACCGTTTGCATTTCCTTAAACAATTTAAGGGATTCTTCTACCAACCCATGTGTCGCAAGACCTCCAATCATTGCATTCCAAATCAACACATCAGTTTGACTCTTAGAGACCCCACGGAATACAAGCAAAGCCTCCTCTATTGCCCCACATTTGGCGTACATGTCCACAATAGAAGTCTGCAAGACCAATGTCAGTGGCAATCCACAGTCCACTATGTACTTGTGTATCATTTTGCCCTTCTCTAAAGCACCCAGGTGTGCACAAGCACATGATACACTCACCATGGTAACTTCATTGGCTTTGGGCCCAACAGCCCGCATCTTTTCAAAGATAGACATAGCTTCGCCATATTCCCCAGCCTTAACATAACCGTCGATCAAAGAGCTCCACGAGCGAACATCCTTCTCTGACATAGAGTCAAAAATTTTCTGAGCTGTAACCATTTCTCCACACTTAGCATAACCATCCAACATGGAATTCCACGAAACCAAATTTTTTCCCTGTATACTGTCAAATACCTTTTGAGCCCACATAATATTCCCGCAAGAAGCATACATGTGAACCAAAGAATTCTGAATAAATATGTCAGACTCGTGCCCAGTTTGTATAATATGAGCATGCACAGATACTCCAATTTCCTGGTTTAAAAGGCGGGCTGATGCCTTCACTAGAAATGGGTATGTAAAGTAGTCCGGTGCAACCCCAAGTCGCAGCATCTTTAGAAAAATAGACAGGGAATTAACTGGAATTTTGCTATTTGAGTAGCCTCTTATGATTGTATTCCAGTTAAAAATTGTTGGACTGGAAAGCTGAGAGAAAACCCTGTACGAATAGTTAATGTCGCCTGAACTGGATAGAGCAGAAAAACAAAGAATTTTGGATATAAATGGGTCATCTTGAGATAAGCCGAAGGAGATCACAACAGCATGAAGTTGCTTCAGTTCAAGCATTGATTTGCATTTTTCAATGAGGCTAAGTAGATTTTGGTTTAAATTTGTAATTTTACATGACCATGACACACCAAGCATTTACCGATATATCTTGTAAAACCTGAAGATCTAATGCTTCAAGATTTATGTATCATCAAAGCAAGGGAGAGTCCAGGCAACACTGTTAAGAGACAGAATACAATGGTTAGGCTTCAATAGGTCCTCTTGTTGCTCTGAATTTAATTTACAAAGTGAGTCATTAATGAACGAGAACGAGCTCTGTAAACCTGAATCAAATTACACAAAACGGAAGCAGTCAGTCTTAAGCCTAACTAAACAAAAAGGTAACAGACTTTTGAACAAATGAGGAAATAAAGGAACCCGACTTCTTTTATTGTTTATTTTAATAAAGATATTCAAATCATAAAACCTTCCAATACATCACCGCAAAACTTGAAGAATAACCCAGTTTCATATTTCTTGACTTCAAAGTCCTTCCACCAATAATTTAGTCACCATTCTTTAAAAACCGAAAAGATAGAGTTTTCACAGCATGACGGAGACTGACCCACAAGATTAATAACAAAGCATTAAACATGAAAACAAGGATCGTACACAATCCAGACCTTTAATCAAAGTTACATAACATGCTTCATCCTCAAATCACAAAGCAACATGATGAAAAGTGACATTCTATAATTGACACCCAGTGAGCAAAACCTCTCAACTAAGCAGATGGATCATAATAAATTCAACTTAAGCTATAATCCCAAACTAAATATAGCACACAACAATAGCATTCCCCTATGTGACTTCTTATCTTTACACGCTGCACTCTGTCAGGCAACAAAATTCAGAAACTGCAGTTCAAGAGAGTGAAAGTTCAAAATGTTCAGCATAGCAATACATAATATGAATTCACTTTTAAAGCACTCCAATTTGCACAAACGATTTATCCCCCATCAAGTTGTTATTTATGCAGTCAATATTCTTTCAGGCATTTTATCAAGCAGTTAGAAGTCGCTAACTGTGTATGTGATCCCATAAGGTAGCACAAACATCTTTGAAACTAAGTCAGTTCAATCATAAAATCAAGGGGAAATAACCATGCTGTAAAATGAAGCGTAAAATAGAACAATATAGCTAAGTCCATGTGAATCGTACCCACAAAAAGAGACGTGTTGACGTTTATGAAGATTTTCTTCCACAACATGCCACTGCAATTTCTGCTCGCGCAAGCGTTCTTTCTGCGTCAATACTATTTATACCGTATTTGCAATGCAATTTCATGCATTTCTTCACTCACTCTATTTCTATCCAACTTCTCTCATGTGCTTACTTAGAAGGAATGACAGTAGGAACAAGCTCATAAAATTTAATCGTATTTTGTTTTGTTTACTTAGAAGTAACGACACTTATTTTAAATATTAATTATTTTAATTTAGTTTTAATACATCTATTATATCCCAAAAGAATAAAAAAATTATAAATTTAAAATATTTTTAACTATAAAATCAATAATATAATTTTACGATAATCATAAAACCACACATTGTAAACAAACAAAATGTTCACGTAAAAATATGATAATTTTCAACATTCAAATGAAATAAAAAGATTGAGTAACAAATTGATTAAAAATATCTAATTTAAATTTGATTAAACTTTATTTTTATAACAAACTGTAGTTTTATATATTTTATTACTAAATTTTAATTACAAGATATTTTAGAAAAATAAATTTTAAAATTTAAAATATAGATGACATTAGATTACCATAAAATTATAATTTTCCCAAGTACTCTTATTTGTCCATTCTAATAATTTTTATTTATTCAATATTATCTTATCGTATTGATCCAACTATGCACTGAAAGTTTTTTAAAATTTCATTGGATACAGTCGTATGTTTTACACGTGTTTATATTAAAGATATCCAAAAGAAATCGACAATAGAAAACTCGTGTTTTCTAATATAACATGTAACACGTGTGTATAGTAATTTCTTATCTGTATAAAACTTCAAAAGTTCAATACCAGACAACATTTAAAAAAAACATGTACTTATATAACAATACCCGTGAAGTAATTTATTATCACACTGTCTATTTCAATTATTAAATTTTAAAATATCTTTCATGTTCGTAAACTTAGCTTGTTGAATTAATTGATTTGTTAATCAGTTAATAATTACTATATTGGGAGACCATGATCTGGTGATCTTACCTGAACCCAGTCAATAGTCAATATAAAGAATGTCGTACCCAACACGATAGAATAATTTGTTTTTTTCTTCTCAATTATAAAATAAAAAATATTAACACCTAATATAATTATTAAGTACGTAAGTAAAATAATAAATGATACTATTCCGATAATCTCAAGTTCCTTAAAAATTAAGGCTTAAAATGATTTAAATAATTATTTATTTTACACAGATAAAACTAAGTAACAACCTTTAAAAATCATCAAAAGTCATTTGACTTAATTATTTACATTAACCTCTAATTTAAAAGTAACATATTGTGTGTCGCTTAAAAGTTAAAATCTAAAATGATTTAAATACTCATTCATTTAATACAATTCAAACTAATAAAATGTAACTACACACAAATTACATTATCCTCTAAATTAAAAAATAAGAGTGTGTGTGATATGGATTTTGATTTTGATATGTTTATTGTTCTCATTGTTGTTGGTTGAGTTGGTCAGAGATGAAGAAGATTATAAATCTTGAAAGAATGGTGTGGTGAAGTGGTTGTGTATTATGTATTGTGTGATTGATAATGGGGTTAAAAAAATCAATCATAAAATGATGGAGAAAAATAATATATATTTTTAATTTAATTAAAAAGATAGTTAATAATTGGTTGACACGTGTAAGTAGATGTGAAGCCAATTTGGTATATAGGACGAATAAAATCAATATTTTTGAAAGTAGAGAGATCAAACAACTCTAAAAGTTTAAACAAATAATTATTTTCAGATTTTTCAATATTTTAAGAACCAAAATTATATTTATCTCATTGTATAATGCTTTAAAAATAGACAATGAATATAATAAAATTTCTTAATTATAAATGATGTTTTAGATTCTGAGAAACACGTTTCAAAAATAAATTTAACAAATTTTGATTAAAATAATTCATTCAAATTTTAATAATCGTTAAGATATAAAAACATATTTAATTTTAGTATGCTTAAATAACTTTAGTACAAGCACAAGTTTAATTTTTATTTTAGATGTGATGTCTATATTAATAGAACGTTTGAACGATAAAATATAAAATAATATCTCAAATTTGTTTTCTTTTTTATTTTAAATGACTTATTTAATGAAAAAATAAAAAACTAAAACTAAAATTAAAAAATTAACACAATAAAATTTATTCATTAAAAACACAAGAAAATTGAAATTTCACTGATAATTTTTTTACACATTATACCAAATGTATTTAAAATTATTTAAATATTTAAATTTGGAAAATAATTTTTTTTAATGATTCTATCTAAATAAAATATTTTAAAAAAATTATATATAAGTAATTTAAATGTTATGTATTTTAACTTTTTAGAATTTTTGATATTTTTCACCTCAAAGGAAAGATGTTTCATTTTTTTACTAGGTGGATGGCTCAAAATCTACTTACAGAAAATAATTTAATTCCAAGATAAGTTGAATGAACCACACTCAAAGTTATTTAAAATTAATAAAGAAAAAATTACAAAATTAGTTATTATTTGTCAAAATATAAAAAAGTGCTTCAAAAAATGTTATTTAAAAAGAGAATAATAGTAATACATACATTTGATGAGGTATTCTTCCTGTTTTATGTTTTCGTTATCTCATAATTAATATAAGAAAAACAAATAATTTTTCAAAAAGTAAAACAAGCACGTTGTCTTCTCCCCCAAGTTTTAAGTTACTGGGAATCGGCACGAGGAGCCGTTGATCTTAGGGAGCACGGTGATGGACGGTGATGTTGAATCGGAGCGTCGAAGCTTGTGGAGCCCACAGCGTCTCCTTATTCCTTCGTGTGGACCTTTTCATTTTTGATTTTGATTTTGATCTTTCTCTCTAACGTCACCAACCTTCATTTCCTATTTATTTATTTTCTAATATATATATATATATATATATATATATATAGTATATAACGTGTAATAATAAGTTAATTAACAATTAATTATATAATCATATTTACATATATTCTCTTCGATTGATTCGATCCTCTTAATCTATCTCCGCCTGCTTCATCTTCAATTCCTCTCTCTTTCACCGTTTTCTTCTTCTTCTTCTTCTGCTTCTTCTACTCTCGCGTTCGCATGGAGAACGACACCGCCGCCGCCGCCACTAACAATAACACCGCCACCGCGAAAGTAGGTTCAGGAGGAGTGAAATCGAACAATCATAACCTAGAGGAGGAGCATTCCAATTTGAATGGCGAGGAGCACATGGCAGAGCAAGTGGAGGCGGAAGAGGAAGAAGATCGAGAAGCCGATGTAGGTGAAGGAGAACCAACTGGATCTGCGCTCAACCCTCGCCAACCTACGCGAACCCCTTTCACTAATCTCAGCCAGGTCGATGCTGACCTTGCTCTCGCCCGAACCCTCCAGGAGCAGGTTTCGCTCTTATTCGTCGTCTTCTTCTTCTTCTCATTCTATTATATTCCTTCTTTAGTTCTGTACCTGCGGTTAGAAACCAAAATCAAGTGAACTATAAGCTATGTAATCCAATTTTGACAGTGATTTACGAGTGCTGAGTAATCAAAATGATTTTCTGTATCAGGATGCTTGAAGCTACTTAAACCCTATAGTATTACTGAAATTTTGTTTTACTTAAATTGTATTTAGGTTAATGTTTCGTTTTATTTAGTAGCGCTTGCTTGTCCCTGCTGTACTCTTTCACCCGTCTTTCACAAACAGCTATCTTTTCATGTCGTGAATCGGTGTCTGATTTGATCAGCTTTGCTGTTGAAGTATAACAGTTATGATTCTCCCCCGAGCTGTTTCCTCTCTAATGATAGATAATCAAAACCGAACTTCACATCAGAAGTTTTCGGGCTAACACTCACGAAACCAACTAATTTTAATGTTGATCAAACTGTCCTGTTCCATGTAGAGATATGGAATGAGTGTTGTTGTATGACGAATGTGATTTAGTAAGTTGTTTTAATTGGGCTCCCCGCCTCCGTATGTGTATAATATACTTATACGTCAATAAACTACTAACTACAGGGTTGGATTTTTGTTTTTTATTTTCACATTCTTCTTATTGATATTGTGTTTTTAATTACTAAATAGGAAAGGGCATATATGATGCTGAGAATGAATAATGAAGGAAGTGATTATGGTAGTTGGGAAGGTGAAAGCTATTTGCATGATGATGGAGATGATTTTGATGATCTACATGATGGTACTGATGTGGATGAGGATGATGAGGATGATGATGATGACGATGATGAAGATGATGATAATGAGGAGTATGAAGATGAAGATGCATTTGATGTCCATGCTAGTGCTGGAGAACATGATAATCCCAGCATTGAATTTGACCCAGATGTTTTTTCAAGCGATGAAGCTTATGCTAGAGCATTACAGGAAGCTGAAGAGAGGGAGATGGCAGCTAGATTGTTGGCTCTTGCTGGGATAAATGATCGTAAGTTTTCTTGGCTGACTGTAATTAATAGGTTTTTATTTTATTCTTTTTGAAATAACCACTAATTTCTTTTTCAAATACAGGGGAGGCAGAGGACGTAGAAGAACATGGTGCTAATTCTCAGGTAAATGTCTCTGTACATGTACTCTCACACAGACCCATAGACACAATACCAAACATTTAAAAGGTGTGAAACCTCTGTACTGTATAATTTGGGGTGTATTTTATGGTTCCTTGGAATATAATACCTGTGGGTGGAAATTTGCTTTAGTTATGGACATATTTTGATCCTTTTTGGAAATTATCGTAACCCAGGGGAGACATTTTCTTTTTGAGGATACTTTGGAGGTTTTTTTTTGGTCTATCCACTATTGCATCACTTTTTAGGGTAGACAACCAGCTATTCCCTTCAACTGTTTGTGCATTCAGTATAATAAGTATAGGATTACGAGATTTTACTTAAACAGCCCAGGCTTCTTCAATTTCAAATCTTTAATTTATTTTGTTAACAAAAATGAGCAAGCCTTATCCAACTCAATAGAATTGGCCACATATATAATGATGCCATTTGGCTTTATCAATTCCAAGTTTTCAATAAATCCATTTACGGCATGGTTCTTTCATCTACTTTCTACCACTACACTCTAGAGAGCTTACTAAATTAAGAGTGTATGATTTGTTGTCATGTGTGTTTGGACACTCAATAAAGCATTGTCTCTGTATGTGTTTTTTTTTTTGTGTGGGGTCATAATTTCCCCCCTGGGTAATTTTTTTTTAATTATTTCACACTTTTAGAATGGGGCTTTTTTTTTTTGGATATTTTGGAGATTTTATCATTTCAGGGACATTTTCCCCTTATTTTTCAGTTAGATATACACTTCGATACTTTAGGAAGTGTTTTAAAGCAGTTTTTTTCATTTTTAGAGGTTGGCGATTATTAGAACAGTCAACCTCCTTTCATGCTGTCTTATGGTTAGCAATTCATCTATACCCATAGTTATATGATTACCGGATATCAGTGTGGAGGGAATGTTTGCCCCCAAAAAGATGTTGGAGCGGTATTGCATATAGCTGAATGGCTGCTATTCTGACTATTATATTATACATTTATACTAACACCCATATATTGAAAAGTAAAAGTTATCCAAATTAATCATATTCATTATTACAAAAAGGAATAGTGGTGAGGGATTGAGTAGCAGAGCAGGTGTAAAAAAGGAATGAGGCTTGCAACCTGCGTCTTGGGGTATGAACAGAGAATGAGCATTGGAATGGGTAGAGTGTGCAGTTGAGTAGTGAGGGTGTTGGAAAATGAAGGAGGGCAAAAATGCTCCATGAAATGAGGTTTGTGGTGGCCTCAGGCTGTAACATGCTGTGATGGAATTAGTGCTGCATTCTATTGATAACTATGCCTTCCTACACCTTAACTTCATTTTCCAAAAAAGAAGGATGATTGAGAAGTTACCGGTGCTTGTAGTCAATGAACTGTTGGCATTGCCAGAGTTCCTCTACTTTTACTTGGCTTGAGGAGAATCTCCTAATAGCTCATCAAACATATGTTGATTTGATTTGGCTAAATTCTTTCAAAGACAAGCTTGACCTGTAATTTATTTTGGAATAAATTTAGTAACTTCAATTGTTCTCATCTATTTATCATTTATAGTGTATATTATTTTACTTGCACCGAGGGAAAGCCTTGGCACCATGGTAAGTTTGTTGCCTTTGGGGGTGGGGTCAGGCTCTGAATATAAATACCCTTCCCAGACCTGTTCAGGAACCTCCTTCCTATCTATAGGGAAGGATAAAAAGAATAAAGCACCTCTCACCTTGATTGGGTTCTTTGGGTCGTTTATTTGAATACTTTATTACATATGTAATTTATTTTTTCAGATGTTTATGGGTAATGTTTTTTGAAATTGGAGGTTTGCTCACTAAAACAAATATTTTTTGCACTGGAAACTAATAGGGATGCGACCAAAGCTATTCGATGATAGGCTTATATTGGGGACCATTTATTTATTTTATGGCTTATCTGTGACAGCAGATTGGGTAGCAATCTGTAAAGGACAAAGTTGATAATTCTAAGAGATTAAAGTCTTTGTACTTCAAAAAGTATGGTAACTACTAATTACTACGGATTCTTGTCATGTCAAGTTCAATCCACATCATATAGAAGTTAATACAGGTAGCTTTTGTGTGTTGGACATGATTTTGCAGGATGACGTGACGTGAGTATAAAATGCATTTCCAAACATGTGAGTTAAGTCCCCAAATTCCAATTAGTAAACTAAAATGAACTAAAAGTCAGGTCAAGAAGTCTTAAGAAGTTGCAGAAAAGAACTGAGAAATACCTAATGAACCTAAACAATTTGATCACTGAAATTGAAGACCAGATCAAGGTCGGAACTGTCTGAGAATGAGCAAGTCCCAAAGTAATTTGAACAATGGTAGAAGTGTGAAATCCCAGCTGTGTGTGGGTGGACATAAAATGGCAAGATTTGTGATTTTGATTATTTCCTAAATATTGCGTGTGTATGGAGCTAGAAGTAGTTGCAGACATTCAATGATGGTGAGTTTTAGTGATGTTAAAACGGAAAGGTCTCCCTTTAGATTACAATTCAGTGTTGCTGTGATGGCCAAGACTATGTCTAAACTGCTCCGTTATTTTTAGATAGTGCCTGTTATATTGACAACCTGCTAAAGCTCTGTCAGTAGCTTTAGCCTGTTTTAATAGTAAATTGGTGATAACTTTGTTAACAAAAAATCCTATGTATTTATGGGGGTCAAAGTCTTTGAGATAAAAGGTTAATCTTATTTCATTTACTTGCATGTCTGAGAAAAAGTAGAAATTATTAGAAAATAAATAAATACAAAAACTAAAATAAAGTTTAGGGGCGTATTAGTACTGTCAGAATATCTTGTTCTGATTTGGCTTTTTCGTCTTGTTTATTATCACATGTTATTGTAATCACAGAATCAGTTAGGCTGGATTGATTTGTTACTATTTTTGGAATGTAATATTAATCACACAACTCATGTATTTTTGTTAATTCTGTAAGTGCTTCCTGTTAATCATTTGTTTTTGTAGGATGCTTGGGAGGACGTTGATCCAGATGAACTTTCATACGAGGTAACTTTCATCTACATACCAAAGTTTGTGTGATGCTGTCCACCCTCTTGGTCTCCTTGTGTCTCATGGTTGATAGTAAATTTCAATTATTTCAGGAATTACTGGCATTGGGTGAAGTAGTTGGAACCGAGAGCAGAGGTCTTTCAACTGATACTATTGCCGGTTTGCCTTCACTCAACTACAAGGTTGGGAGTGATCAGCATGGAAGCAATGATTCGTATGTGCAAATTCTGTTACTTGTAAACTTAACTTTGTTAATGATATCAGGGTGCCTAATTGTTGTGACCCTGTTTCAGGTGCGTCATTTGCCGGGTGGACTTTGAGGATGGTGAGTCTTTAACACATCTTTCCTGCAAACATCTGTACCATCCTGAGTGTATCAACAATTGGTTGAAAATAAACAAGGTATGCTTTTGCCTTATCGTTTTCATATATTTACATACATGAGGTCAACGTGCATATTTTCATGTAGCTATTAGTTTCCAATTTCAACAAGCAAGTTCTAATTTATGGTTCCATTAGGTTTTTTGCGCACACCTTTTTGCCTCTGGTTGGATAATCCATTTGTGCCCTAATCCTAAGAGAATTATAGGGTGCATAGATACTCTTATGTGGGTTTTGGTCTTTTTCTGCTTTAAATACCTGGAATTGAGCATGAATTGCACAGTATATCTGTTTTTGTCTTCATTTTTTACCAATCCATTACAACCTAGATTCTCCTTATTACACATACATCTACATGTTTTAATAACTTTCACAGACCAGACCCAATTTTACATCTGATTATTTTTATAGTCTTGATTTTTCTGTTCGCTATTTCTAGCTGTAAACTAACAGTCTTCTATGATTCTATTCCCATGTTTCACAGCTCTATATCTTCTTAAGTTTTATAGCTTGTATTAGACATTTCCTTGAGTTTTTTAAGAAAGTGTGGAGTTTTAAATATTTCACTGGCATTAGCAGACATTGATATATATATCCCTTCTAAGGTTTTATGCACTCATCGATTAAACATTTTGTCACTATCCGAATTTGAAGGAAGCTTTTAGAAAGAAAATAACTGGCCACAAGCTAAATTAAACTTCGAAGAAATTAGCTAAGACCATTTAAGCTGGTGTGGAGTTGATGCTTGAATAATGATTGTTCTACCTCATTGTTCAGGACATATATATTATTACTTATTTCACGATAACTGTTTTAATTCTCTAGTAGTTTAAGTTTCATTTGCAAAACCTAATTGTAATGTATCAACAATTCATAAATTCTTCCATAGTTTTTATCAAATTCCTTGGCTCTTTGTCGGCAGGTTTGCCCAGTCTGTAGTACCGAGGTATCTGCTTCTGGGAGCAACTTGTAGGAGGGATTTAATAGATGTTCTCCACATAAAATCGAAGAAAAGTTGTGCAAGATGGGGCCTAATATTCCCTTATTTTTAATAGCATTGCCATGTTGGGGGAGATAGTCTTATTTCCAGCTCCTTCGTTTTAAATGTAACATGTAACTTTTGGAACCAGCTCTCTAGAGTCTAGATTGTCTTTTTTTAATGGAATGAATGGCGTTAAATTGGCCAGTTCTTTTATAGGATAACTCTGATGATTATTGTCGATGTTTTTCTCTACTATCATCTCAATTTCGGAGAATGCAAATATGTGACGGGATTCCGAACACCGGAATTATACACTACACACAGCAATAAATTCGTTTTATGGAAATGCTAGATAGGAAATGAGATCAAATCTAAAATTAGTATATTAAGGGAGAAAAAATTACACTACGTGTATTGATTTTTAAAATTACACTACGTTGTGATGATGGAAGATTAAAGTGTTTTGTTTAGATCAGTTCAGGAAATCAATCAAATTCTAAGAATATTTGTTTAAAATGTTATAAATTAATCCAACAAATGAATCAAATTTTAAAACAACATAGTTAGAATACTTCACTGGATTAATTTAGAATATGCACAAAGGTATATCTTTTTAGTAAGATATATCAGCTATCTTCAGACATGTAATGGTTCCTCAAATTTTCAAAATCTCCCTTTTTAATCTCACCATCAGTTGAATATCCATGGTCAAAGATGTGACTAATCGATTGGTGCTTACTTGACTAATGATAAAAAAAAATTACTCGTAGTCTATTATATAACGACTTTACAGGTTCCGTCATATATAGAGATGTTAACGGGACGGGTAGGGTACAGGTAATAGTTCTCCCATACTCTATCCGTTGGATAAATATCTCTCCCGTACCTGTATCCATATTCGTCGGGTACCCGCATATTTTTTTCATATCCACGGGTATTTGCAAAATTATTTAAAAAAGAAACATTTAATCATAAATTCAAATAAAATAAAATAAAATACACCACTATCATAAATTTTAAATAAAGTTCAAATAAACTCAAGTCGATAAAAGTTCAAATAATTGTAAAAGTAAATATAAAATGACGTTCAACCCAATGAAAATTCTTTAATTAGTGTTTTGATCAACAAACTCACTTCCTCAAATTGATTCCTGAAAAATAAACAAATAATAAACGTCAATTGCCACGTGCCAAGTATTCTTATCTTGATTTCATCATTTGACAACAAGCATACTATAAACATCATTGTCTATATAAGATTTGATGTATATGCCCAATTTCAAAGAAAGGAAAGAGAAGAATGTCAAGGGGATAAGTTTAGCGGGTACGGGTATCCACGAGTACGGATACTATGATACTCGTACCCACCCCGTTAACATGCGGGTATCAAAAATATCCGTACCCGCAGGTAGTGGGTATCCATTTTCTATCCGTTACGGGTTTTATCCGTAGATACCCGCGAATACGGATTTTTTTGACATCCATAGTTATATCATACCTAAGATATAATATGTACCATTTATTAAGTCTTATTTTAATCTTAAATATTTATAAACTTTGTATCATTTAAATAAATTTTTTTATTTGAAACAAATTTTCGTATGACTAGAATAAAAAATAATTTATATGTTGAATACATTTGTATAACTAAAATAAAAATATTACTGTATAAAAAAAACATAGTAATATGAAAATATGAAGTGGAGAAGAGGGAAGTTTTGAGTGAAAATAAAAAGTAAAAGTTAAATAAATTAAACTAACATACTATATTGCTAGATAAAGGAAAAGACATTTTTTTTTTTTACTTTCAAATTAAAAAAATAATAAATGTCAACTAGAGGAAGAAATGAAAGGAGGAAAATCACATTTACATGAAGTATTATAAAAAAATATAACAAAAAATTCGCCACTTTGTGCATCTTAAAAAAATTTTGAGCTCTGGTTGTGTTTGTCACAACAGAAAAACGAAATATCAACACATTGTCCACGGTTTGGCATGACTACGGAAAGAACAGAAACATAGCGCTCCTTTGATCAGCTGTTATGTCTCTTTTTCTCTTGAATTACTTAGGATCCAAATCAAGTAACGCGTATCTTTGAAAATTCTGGAGCTCAAGTTCTTTTTGTAGGCAAATTATCTGCAGCGTCACATGTTTTTGTGTACATTTGTTTCTTTTCAAATGCATCAATTTTTACTTGTCCGATGTAACATCTACTTCCTTTGACAGTGGCATACCAATTTGATCAACCTTTCTACTCCGACGGTTTACAAGCAATGCGTAGGAAGTTTCCCAATGCATAGGAAGTTTCCCCTCTTCACTTAAATCTTTCATACCAGAAGATGTTCTGTGATCCTTGGAAAATTTGTCCATTGCATCCATCACAACGGGGTAACTTTTATCATGGGATTCTGGGAAAAATCCTGAATAAACCATCTCCTTAAAAATCTCAAATGCAGAGGCCAAGTCCATATCAGACAGAAAAGCACTGAGCAATGCAATGTAAATGAACGAGTCGGGCTTCATTTCTTTTTGTTCCATCTCACGTAAATATTGTAGTGCAGCAGATGGCCTATTGCACATGCAAAGACCATAAATAAGTGCCATAAAAGCAACTCGATTAGGAGAACAACCTTTTTTTTCCATCTCATTCCAAACCAAGAGTGCATCATCAGGCCTTCGTTCTCTGCAAAATCCATCCACCAAAGTTGAGTAAGTGACGACATTGGGCTCCCTGTCTTCTTCAGACATTCTCGACAGAAGAGACATCGCCCTATCAACAGAACCACTTTTGCACCAACTATCTATAAGCAGATTGTAACTCAGAACTGAGGGACAGAGACCCTTCACTACAATCTCATCCAACAATTTTTCAGCTTCTGCAGCTCTGTTGACCTTGCAGAGCCCTCTGATAATTATGTTAAAAGCAACCACATCAGGACAATGGCCACGAGAGCACAAATCCCTGAGCAAGTTCAATGCTCGGTCCACTTCTTGAATCTTGATCAAACCCCCCATTGCTGCAGAATAGGAAACTATATCAGGAAGGAAACCTAGCTGGACCATGCTGTCGAGAAAATCGCATGCTTCTACAGCCCTGCCATGATCACACAGTTCTTTCACAAGAAGTGTGGAATTTTTTATCCACGGTTCATGCCCACAAGCACGCATCACTTTCAACATATCGATCGCTCCTAAAACGTCCTTTCTTTTACAAAGGCATCCATAAATTGAGTTGTGAGTGAAATGAGTTGGTTCAATTTCTGATTCCTTCATCTCTCTCAACAGCTCACGGCTCTCCTCCAATCTATTAGAATCGCAGAGACCATTGATCAGATTGTTGTAAATCAAAACGCTTGGCCTACCAACAAATTGTTTAAGGTCATTGAAAAGACTTAGAGCGAGGTCCAACTGACCATTTGTGAGTAAGCCATCAATGACGATGCTAAAGGAAGCAGCATTTGGGAAAACCAATCTCTTGTCCTTGAAGAAATCATCCATCTGGACATCACTGGATTTGCTCTGAATCATCATCTGAAGAAGGCGGCAGGCTTCATCCATCATTCCATCGTTAACATAACAAGTCAAAACAGCATTGTAAATCAAAACGAGAGTTTTCTCCTCTTTATCTTCCGGAACCTCTTCCAGCAACTTGGCAATCACACTTCTGTCTGGAAAAGCCGATATCAATTTCGTAAAGATTCCAACATCTGGGGCAACCCCAAACTGCTTCATCTCCGAAAGCAAGCTCAGAGCTCTCTGAGCATCATTACTCTTACACAGTCCTCCAATGAGAACATCAAACAACGAAACAGGAGGAGTGAAGCCAACCCGACACATTTTCTCAAACAACTGAAGGGCCCTATCAACCCGATCCTCCTTGACAAACCCATGAATCAAAACACAGAAAGTCTTCTCATTTAGCCTCACCCCCTCTCCCTCCATCCTCTCCACCAACTCAAACGCTTTATCCACATCCCCCCACTTGGAAAACGACAATGCCAGCATAGAGCAAACACGCGCATCAACCCAACCTTTTTCCTTCATCCCATCATAAACCCTCAGAGCCTGATCAAATCTGCGAGCTTTGCAATAAGCTTGCACGACAGGCGTCAGCGTGAACTTATCAAACTCCCACCCAAACCCCTTCATCTCCTCCAACCTGGCCTCCACCAAATCAACCTCCCCGGACTTGGACAGAGCCTCCAACAGACAGTTGTAGCAGTAATCATTCGGAACGCAAAGACCCTTCACCCGCATTTCATCGAACAGGTGGTGGGCCTCCTGCGCGAGGCCCACTTCGCCCAAACAGCGAATGAGAAAGCCCAACGCGCCGGGTGTGAAGGAACAAGGAGCGGACTCAACGAGGTCCTTAACGATTGTTTTGAGATGGGTGGTTTGGCGGGAGCGGGAGAAGATAGATGCGATGGTATTGTAGGTGTAACAACTATGGCGGTAGCCATGCTGGTGCTGATCGGAGGCCCATTGGAAGAAGGAGAAGGCGAGTTTCCAAGTGGGGAGGCGCGTGAGGACGGACTCGACAAGGGGAGGCGTGAGGATGGGAGCGAAGCGGTTGAGTTCCGGCGCGGCGGCGTTGGGCTGTTGGGTGAAGACGGCGACGAGGTTGTCGACCACAGAAGAATCATAATGAAGATTGTTATGGGGTGATGTGGAATATGAGAATTTGGCGATTACAGAGAACAGTGAAGAGAGTTTGAGTTTCTGGGTGGTGGCGAGAGCCATTAACACACTTTCGCACGAACTACTCTTCAGGTTTTCAACATTTATAAGCTTTTATCACTGACGTAAACATTTTAGCTATCATTTTCATTATTGTCGTTATAGTTTTGGGTAATGCAACTTTACACTAACTTTATCATGAAATGAAATTTTGAAATTGAAAATTAAACCAAATAGTAATTTTTGAAACCAAAAATGACTCTCGATTATAAATAAGAAAAACTTAACTAAATTTGGGAATAATGAGTTTTAACTAGTGTTTGGATTTTTAAATTCATTTAATTAGACTCACTTTTAAGCCTGGTACAATTTGACATTCACATTACATTCCAGTTAGATACTAGGGATTTCATTTTCAATTTAGATCTTTTGAAGAAAAAAAATATTTTTATCTTCACCTTTATATTTAATTAAATAATTACTTCTAATTTTACAAACATTAGTAAAATAAAGTTAAAATAATTTTTTAAATATTATAAAAAATAAATAAATTTTAAAGTTTAAAAAATATTTGAAATGTTTATTTATTTTCATTATTTAAATTTTAGTAAAAAAATCGTTAGTCATTAATAAATATTATAATACATCACTTTAAATTTAAACATAAATATTTCTTGGAAGTTAAATAGTGATAAATATGATTCATCACAGTAATATTAAATTAGTGTATCATAATAAAATTAACATTTTTCATTTTTATATAATTGTAGCGGTAAAATTATACTTATGATAATAAATTAAAAAACAAAAATAATCATATAAAAATTTATTAGAACATTATCATATATGGTACAAAATAAATAACAAATCAAATATTATAATTTTATGATTTTTTCATTAATGCTCGAATCGAGATTAATTAATGAGAAAATATCATTAACTCGTGCATAAGAGAAATTAATGAAAACAAACTACTTTTATTATAATATGTTTAATTTTTTTTATTTTTTAATCTACTAAAATTCATCTATTATCCCTTTCGATCAATCCACATATGTAAATTAATTTTCAGTTTTTAAAATTTGAGTTAGCATTCTCTTATCCTCTGAATTTTGTTGGGAATAGAATAAATGTGAGTCAAAAAGTTTCACATTGAATATAATATACAAAATTAAACATTATATAAGAATAAAAACTCATAACACTATTGCATTAAGGTTTTTGGTTAAAGTAGTCAAATACATTATATATGTAAGACTAATGTCATATAATCATATGAAACCAGAATCTCTTAATTTCTATAACCCACATGACACAAAATATATATATATATATATATATATATATATATATATATATATATATATAACCCAATAACTTTAGATACTCAATTATCTTCTTTCCATCGAATACATATATTTTAACACAATGCAATACTCATTTACTTTAATAAAACATTTTTTTATTCTTTTAATTTCAGTTCATCTTTACATATAGAACGAGTAAGATCGATAAAGAGAAAGAATTTGAATTATACAATAACTTATATTCAAAAAAACATGTATTGTATGTCATCCTATGAAGAATTTAACAACCAAGACAACAAAAAATCATTAAAATAATTAAGATAAAAAAGGTCTAAAAATTAGCGAGAAGTAGAACGTCTAATTCACTAAAAGATAGACTATAATATAATCTTAAATGTAATTTATTACACGCATTCTAATGTTACACTTTAAGTAAGACTATCATAATTTTATAGCTCAAACATAAATTTTTATCACATGAAACCCAAATCAATGTCTTCTGTATAAGGAATTCTCTTGTTTATAAATTTGGTAGTAACACCACAACTCATAGAAGGATAACTTCAGATAAAATGATTCCAATTTGGTACTTTTCTGTTTAATTATGTGTGTGTGTGTTTTTTTAATTAATTTTGTGGTGTTATGACAAAAACTATGTTGAGAATTTTTAATTAATTTGATGGTGAATGGCCCTGAATCGGTGTGAGGAATATTGCAGTGGTGTATGATCTATGTATGTGGCCACAAAATAACGAATATTTATTTTTAATGTTATATATAATTGGGGAAGAGAAAACAGATAATAAAAATAACATTGATTCTTCGTCGTAACTTTTTCCTTTCCTTTATCGTTTCATTCACAACACATGGACGCCGTGACACTGTCACTCCCTCCGGTTCCGGTGCGTACAGTCTCTGCATCTGCGTCAACCTCGTACTCTGTTCCTGTCTCTAGCTCCTGGTCGGTCGCGGCGAGGCAGAGGCTCTGGTCTCACAGAACAAGACGCGGATTCCGGAGTTACTCCTCTGCGGTTCCTCAATTGACGGTGACGTGCGGTGCCGGCGTGGCGGAGATTAACGAGAGCCAATTCAAAGAGACGGTGTTGGAGGCGAAACGTCCTGTTCTGGTTGAGTTCGTCGCCACTTGGTGCGGTCCTTGCCGTCTCATCTCTCCGGCTATGGAATCCCTTGCTAAGGTTTTTTCTCTCTCTCTCTCTCTCTCTCTCTCTCTCTCTCTCTAATTCCCATTTTCTTTTGCTTCCTATAGCAGAAGCTACTATTGTTCTGTTAGTTAACCACCTTTATGCATTCTTTGGGACGTTTTCTTGATTCGTTGCTGCTGTGTATAACATCTGAATTCTTGATTGCAGGTTAATTTTTGTGTGTGTTTGTTAAACATTTTTTCTGCCTTTTCTATAAAACTGGTTTGTTTCCAGAAACAGATGTTTCAAGTTTTTAAAGAAAGTCGTCCAAGATTTTAGAAAAACACTTCAATTGGTAACTTTTCACGCAAAGCTCTCTTGGGAATTCATAGCAAACTAGTTATGAGAAATTATGAGAAATGTGTGAGAAGTTTGCTTAGGAAATTCCCTAACAGTGATTTTTGTGTAAAAGGGTGATGACAATGGAGGAGTTAAAAATTTCTACAAAATTACCTTATGCAAGCTAATTTGATTTTCTTTTTCTTTTTTTCTTTCAAGTGCTTGTAGATAAACTTGTCCAAATAGACTCGTAGTCTACTAGAGGATTGTTAATTTGTCACATTTTTCTCTAGCAATTCTGCTTTGATATATAAAGAATGGAGATTTACTCTTTCATCGTCTGATACTGCCTATTTGTTGCATTGAGTTTACTGTTAGGTTGGTCTTTTTGTTAATTGGCTGACAAAACGAGATTCAAGGAGTTAGCAACTGATCAAAAAGACCTTAAATGGGTGGTGGATGGAATTTTTTACAAAAATAGCTCACTGTCAATTTGTTTTTCTTTTCTTTTTATCAAAATAGCATACTAGGGCTTTTATTTACTCAGATAGCATGTTGTGCTTGTTCAAAATTCGGTTTTCGGTTAACCGAATTCTGAATATTATTTTATTTAACACATGTTTTTTTAATATAAATACCAAAAACATGTTCAGAATTTGGTTTTCTGGAAATCGGATTCTGAATTAATAGTTTGTTATCTGTGAAAAATTTATGGCGATGCCTTTAAAAAATGATGTCAGGACTACACTTTTCAAATTTGAAATTTCTGATAACAAATTGGAAACAACAGAAAATCATCTGGAATTGTTAGCTAAATAAAACTCAATCAATCATAGGTAAAGACCATGGTGAATTTGGAACCCCTTTTGTAGACCCATTTGAACAACCCTTTAATGTAAGGAATGTTAAATTTGTGTTTCCGAAGTTTCATGGTACTCAGGTTTACCATGGATATAACTGACGGAACAATTTTTAGTTTATTATGAAGTTCCTGATGAGCATGACTGGTAATAGCAGCTGAACCCATTGAAGAAGATGCTGTTCCCTGGTTTCAAATGATGACAAGAAATCAGACTTTCCATCATTGAAAGAATTTAAAAAGCCCTTGAACCAGCGTTTGGTAGTTAAAAATGACAAAAATTGTGTAGATCTTATATTTAATGAATCTCACTTGTGATTTTATAGTTTTAATAAATTTAAACTAATAGGAGAAAGTTTGTGTTAGAGTGTTTTTGTCAACACTCCTCTGAAATAATCCAAAAATTGCTTTTCTGACCATTAGTTATGGTTGGATCATTCTTATTCATGATTGATGGAGCAGAATTTTCTCTGAATGTGAAACATATATCAAGATTTTCCCAGAAACTAGTGTCAAAGTGTTCTTTAGGTTCATAATTTTTTTTCTCCCCTGAATTTTTGTATATAATAAATTGCAGGAATATGAAGACCGATTAACTGTTGTGAAGATTGATCATGATGCCAACCCACGGCTAATTGAAGAGTATAAAGTTTATGGATTACCAACGTTATTACTGTTCAAGAACGGGGAAGAAGTTCCAGCAAGCAGAAGGGAAGGTGCAATTACAAAAAGTAAACTTAAAGTGTACGTTGATGATTTATTGAAATCGATATCAGTTTCATAGTCATCATCATATTCATTCATGCTTGAAAATTCCGACTTGTTCTATGAGACTTTTGTTTCCATGTCTTGTATGAAAAGTGTACGGGGGAGAACTTTTGTTTAACAGGCTTGTACAATTGTATAATCGGAAGCTGCAAATACAGCATAGTGCGGTGAAGGAAGTTTGTGCTAAAATGATGCTGTTTCAGCTGTGTAAATTTCTGTTCTATTCAGGGTCGAAACTCATTCATTCTAAACCCCAAAATAAAATTTGAGAGTGTGAGATACAAAGAGAAAAATAAATAAATTTAAAAAAGAGTGAAAAAATATTAGTAATTCAAAAAAAGAAATAATGTCCATTTTCTGAACTAACAAATGCCCACAAAAGTGTTATATATTTTAAGTGTTTTTTTTTAAATACAAAATTTTAAGTAAGAACTTATTTTATAATGTAAAATATATTAATAATAACATGTAATTCATAAGAATGAGTTATAAAAATTAAATAATTTCTCTGACAATAATTTATTTTTTTACGTGATTTAATCATGTATTATGTTATTAATATTATTATTTGTGTTTATTATTTTATTCGTTAGAACTAATATCTTATTTTAAGGATTTAGGATAAAAACTAGTTAGTTAAAATTTATAAAAATTATTGTTTTATAAACAATACTTAATTTGGTCATTAATTAATGGTAGTAAGTTATTTATAATTCAAAATAATATTTTAATTTTTTAGAATAAAGTGTTGCAAAGTTAGGTGTTTTTATGTGCTTTGAATTAACGGTTCATATCACATCTATTATTTATCATAACATGAAAATTTATTAAACAATGAAAAAAATAAAAAATATGACCCAAACCAAATACATGTTAAACTTATGAAGCAAGTTCTCAAAAACCAATGCAAATCTAAATATGGAAAGACAAAATAAAAAAATAATAATAACCACTAACTTTGCCAATTAAAAAATAAAAATAAAAAACTTATTGGTCGATCATCTACAAAATCCCTTATTGAAAGCCATTTTGTCTAATAGTATCGAACATTGGGGAATTGTGTACCTTTATAAATTAAACGGATCGGATAGAGTCCGATCACGAATCATGATCTGACATCTCATGGTCCAATCCTGTGTTCTAATAAATGGAAATATAATTTATCTAATAGATCAATTATAGGGTAATCTATTGACTCATATATATTTTAAACCAAACATAATTTTACTTCATAAGTACCCTTAATTTGTGATATCGCAATGTATTTATGATTCCAAACCTCCAATTCCATTTTCATGAAAAAAATGAAAAACAAAATTAATTAAGGGCTCGATATAAACTAAAGATTCAGCATAGGTTACACTAATTTTTTAAAAGTAAGCTAATGTACCTAATATTGTTACTTGGCACGTACACAGGATGGAATTGAAGAAAACCCTCTCAAGTTGATGGATAAAGGCACGTTTGAGTTACTGTTGATGACGCTGGAAAGTTTGCAAAAGGAATTCACTGCATTAATTAATAACGCATTTGGAATAAATGTGATCTGAGTCCCATATTAACAATGGCAAAACAAGACATGCTAAGTAGTCAAGATGGTATGTGTTAAAATACTTTCAATTGCTTGATAATACCACAAAATACAATAACCCCACAATTACATAGTGTACAAAAATTGTAGTGTGTAGATCCCAAGGGACTTGACACTAATCAACTTACCTCTGCAGTATGTTCATCGTAAGCCTTGGTCAGCTGATCATCAAAATATTCATAATTATCTTCTTCGTCGTCTTCCTCAACAAATCTAACAACGCCACTACCATTAGGTAAACTTTTATTTTCACTGAAATGCACTATGAGCTCATTAACCTCTTCCCTTTCATGATCAGTTTTTGCTAAAGATAGAAGAACATTTTTAGCTTTCTTATCGGGAGAGATTCCATTAGACTCCATTTCCTTAAACCAATGAACAGCATTGTCGAAGTCTCCACTTTTTCCATATGCATCCATGATAGTAGTCAAAATTGTCTGATTGGCCTTTATTCCCCGCTCAAGCATTTCTTCGTACTTCTTCATCAACATCTCAAGATCGTTTATCTTAGCATACCCTTTCATTAAGGTTCCGTAAGTGACAACATTAGGCTCAAAACCATCTTGTATCAATCTTTTGAAAAACTTCTCAGCACCCTCCATATCCGATGCATTGACATAAGCCGATAACATGGTAGTGTATGAGCAAAGATCTGGAAAGAATCTGCGTGGGTAAAGTACAATGATACGAGGAGAATGCTAAGTGTTGTACACTAAATAATAATATAGACAGGAATATATTCTACAATTCAAATTCACTTGGTACATGAATTTGAATAGTGTGTTTAGATTTATGTTAGCAAACACTAACTGTCCATTCATCTCAATCCATCAAGAGAAATTTTTTTCCATATGGATTCATTGGAATTTGTGAAAATTATGTTTGATGTTTATTTCTGACCATACCTAAAACCTATATCTATTAATTAACTGCTGGATAAGTCTCCAACATTATGCCATCGGCTTCGTGCATGATCTCATTATGTCCCTGGCTTTACAAAATGTTGTTTTAGTCCTTAAATTTTATCGTTAGTGAAATTTTTTTTGCAAAGACTGACTAAAATAGGATTCAAAAAAACCAGAATTTAAAGCAATTGACACTTTCATTTCAGAAACCAGTATGGGAATTCACTCACAATCCATCATTGGTATTTGGCCTTTCAGATGACCTGCGCTTTGATGGAGAAAAGGTATTTTACATAAATTTCATTTTTTTTTCTTATTTACTACTGTAGATCCTCCTTAATCGTTAGTGAACAATAGTATTCGTTGAGTTTATTTTTCCTCCTACATAAAAAAGGAGGGCCATGGATCCATATCCATGCTTGATTCTTAGTTGGCTGTTTGACTGGGTTTTTCATTTTGTAATTTGCCTCAAATCTCTTATTCCCACATTGTTTTCCCCTTACCACAGTAATTGTGTTGTGAATGTGTTTTTCCAAGGAAAAAAAAAAAACAGTACCCCCAATAATTCTCTCTCTTTTTTATTAGGTGAGGAATAAAAAAAGCAGAGAGGTGGAAGAAAAATGAACCTTGAACCTTATATTTCTCTGTATAGTCTGCTAACCTTATTTTTAAGTTTCATTTTAGTCCTATATTTACTCAAAATGAAAGCTCCTTCAGATATTTAACTGTCAATTGCGACTCAATTACCAGAAAGAATCAATGCCCCTAAAAAAGCTTTCCCTGAGTGGTGAAAAAAAGTTGACCAAATAAAAAATAAGTTGGAGAACAAAATTGATACAAAAAAATGACCATGACTAATTTGAAATACAAATATAACCATGGAGAACCAAACATGTATAATTTATTTTTGTCTAATAAAGACTGAAGAAGAAAGGAAATGCAACTCACCTATCCCTTCTCATACTCTTAAACACGGTCCGAGCCTGCTCCACCATACCCGATATAGAAAATGCATCAAGTAAAATATTGTAAGCTTTCCGAGTTGGCCTGTGAAAAAGAAGAGACCATGGTAACTTCTATGATAATAAAAATAATGATCATTTAGTAAATAAAATGAAACCCTATAATGCACGCATGTGATACTAGTATTTGATTTGGTGATACACTAATTCTTAAAAATAGAAGACCCGATATGTCTTAAAAAGAATTAAATTAAGAATATATTTCTTAAAAATTAATAAAGATAAACTAGAAATTCTAAATCCATATATATACCTAATCAACCTTCACTAAGTTTCACTGAGCATTGCTCCCTATATTTGAATCCTTCTCAGAAGGTGCATATACATTTAAATGAATCTTATTTTTGAACATCACAAATTGACTCGTGTTTGATTCCTATTTGGCATTTCATTTTCATTTTTTAAATAGCAAGCATAACTAAGTATATGGTTTGGACACGCATCCATAAAGTATTGGAATGTATCTTAATTTGATAGGTATAGAATACAGACAAGCATCCGATATGGGACGAAATATCACATATCAATGCATCAGAAATAAAAAAAGTATCTAATTTAGCAACATATTCAGAAAATAAAAGTTCTAAAAATAAATAGTAGCCAATTTAAATAAAAATAAGTCTCTTATTATCCAAGATTTTTTGGAGGAGAAGAACTATCTGTATAAGAACAGAAGATAAGAGTTGAGGTGGATATAGTAAGGATGGGCATTTAAACACTTCAATGATTTTCTCATAATAGCAACAAACAAGACTTACCAATGTTTAAGTGGTAGATATTTAGCTACGAATAGTGATTGCAGGTATAGGAGTTTGAATACGTGACTAGCAGGCTACTAAAATCCATCGAGTAACTAATAGTTACGAAGCTGATAATTAAAATTACACAGCTTGCTATTCATTTTCCGCATTAATAGTTCAATTCCCTGACATACCTGACTCCAGCGTCAAGCATTTCCTCAAATACAGCTAATGCTTCTTCTTCCCTCCGGGCCTTCCCATATGCACTCACAAGTAAGGCATAGCTCACAACATCAGGTCTGAGATCAGCTCTTTGCATCTAAAATTAGGCATTCACTTCAAAATCTGATGAATTAATTATAAGCAAGAAATTAAAGGGGGTACAGAGAAAAAAGATGAAAACTAATGGAAAGTCTTGAAAATACCTCAAGATTAAATAAATTATGTCCACCAAAATGTTGACAATATTAGTCCAAGTAGATGATGTTTGCAAGGATTTAATTTCGCCATTCTCATAATTTAATAAAAATCTGACTGAACTAGCACGGAGAAAGGTTTGCAAACCAAAACAGATTTCAAATAATCTACTTGCAGAAATTAAATCTACAACGAATCCTCTATATGGAGAAACGTGACACCGTTCGTGCCTATACAACAAAAGTAGAAAGCCAAAACAGTTGAAAATTGAGTCTATTTTTAAGATGTATGGGTTATCTTGTATGAAGAAGGAGATTTACAATTTAATTGAAGTACCTAAACGTGTTACTGTTCATGCAGAATATGACAAGACCATTTTTGTTACACAAGTTAGTCAAAACCAGTTTCTTCCTCATTTGGAAATGATAAAAATAATATGATGTTGAAGTAGTAGGCTTGTTCAGACTTCAGAAAGTAATGTTGTGTGTGATAAACATGCGAATACCTGATCATATATGTTCGAAACTTCCTTGTAATTTGTTTCAAAAGACATCAAGCTATTATAAGTTACTGTAGATTGTTCAATTCCTCGTTCAGCCATCAGTGCAAATGTCTTACGGGCCTTTTCATAACTTCCAGCCTTTTTAAACATATAAATCATCATGTTAAACATCTTCTGGTCAGGTTTCAAAGGCGAGTTTTCATCATTCAGTAAATTGTCAAATACTTCTTCAGCTTCTTTAAACTTGTCCCCCTGTAAGTGAATCAATATAAATGTAAAACTGAAAGTCAAGAGACTCAATAGCAGTCTGTAAAATATTTAAGAAATGTTCACCGAGTTCAACATAGTTATCATGGGAGATGTGTGGGAATTGAACAATCATGGTAAGTCATTGTTGCTGCCTCATTCACAGCTTAGACTTATATGCGAACAATGAACACATTCCTCCTATCAAATTCAATTTCCATCAAGGTGGTTTACTTTAAGTGGCGGGGCATCAATTATATTTGACTTTTATTCAAAATTTAGCTCAGGGTAACACAAGTACAAAAACCACCAGCACAAACACCACCTAGCGGCCATAACTCATAAGAGGAATTAATTTCAAAGTAAAAGTGTAAAGGATTAATAAAATAAAGATGTATGCTCACATGAACAAATGTTTTAAGTATTATCTGGTATGTTAAAGCAGAAGGTTCAGGACCCCATTTCTGCATCCTTCGGAATATCGCTTCAGCATTGTTATATCTGCCTCCTCTTCCATATGCTTCCATAAGTGCAGTCTGAGATACAACATTTGGCGCATAACCATTATTATTCATCAAAGCCAAGATCTTCTCGGCACCATTGAAGTCTCCCAGCTTCCCATATGCCGTGATAAGCATGAAATAATCCATCTTACCAAAATCCCACCAGTTTTGAGTCCGAAGCCATTCAAGAATCTAAAGAATCGTGTAATAAAGAAGTTAGACTCATGTACAACTAAAACCAAAAGAAAAGTTGAACTGTATACCTCAACGACAAGGTTCCACTTTTTGAGTTGTTTAAACCTAATCAAGGTACCAACAATAAGGGCTTTAGGAACACCCTGGTTGTTAATCTTCTCAGAAGAGAGAACAGAAACAGCAGAACCGGACTCATCGATTTCAGTCATGATTCTCCTCCAATTCTTCTGGTGAGCCTCATCCGCAGGATCCTTGAAAACCTCCAGTTTCCTCCTCCTCTGCATGAACTTCCTCGGTTTCAACATTCCCCGACACACCACCTCCATTCTCCCACTCATCCTCACCATCGTAATTCCATTGCTACACAAACAAAACACAACACGTTGAATCACCGAACCATACATACACATACACATACACATAAAACGCAACATTGAAAAATGAATAACTCTACCTCGTGCGAGTGGGTGGCAGAGGGAGGTGTGGCAAGTGACAGTGTGACTTCGAAATGAGACTACACATAATCTACCGATGAGGATTTTTCCCAAAGAAGATGATTGTATTAAGGAGCAGAAAGTAACTATAAATATTAGATAAATATAAATATCTATTCTAATTTCCATATACATTTCATGGGCCGAACTATTGTTTTTGGGTTAGGCCCAATAAAATGGGCCCGGCCGGTTATATAGAAAGAGATCTTCCTCGATCATCTAGAGAGAGAGAAAATAGCGAAACCAGAGAGAAGACGAGAGGTTGTGTTGCGATTAACGACGACGAAGAAGACGACCAATGATGTCTTCCGGCGGGGACAGTGGGAAGCCATTTTTCTGTCACGTGTGCACTCAGAGGATCACGTGCACCGATGAGTCGGAACCGTTCTGCCCGATCTGTCTGGAAGGTTTCGTGGAGGAATGGAACCCTAATAACCATAGTCATAACCCTAACCCTAATTTCACCCATGAGAGTGGGGGGGAATCTATGGATCCTGAATTCCCGTTCGATTTAATAGATACCATGCTCCCTCTCTTGCTCAACGCGGGTTCCAGGACCCGGCGCGAAGCCGCCGACATGTTCGACCCAAGGACCTACCTCCAGAACTACCTGCAGAACCTTCGCGCCGACGGCGCTAACATTCAATTCTCCTTCGGCCAGAATTCCGACACGGGGTTCCGCCCCAACCCCCCGCCGAACCTAGGGGACTACTATCTCGGCCCCGGCTTCGAGCAGTTGATTCAGCTGCTTGCCGACAACGACCCTAACCGTTATGGCACGCCACCGGCCGCAAAGGACGCCGTCGAGAATCTCCCCACTATCACCGTCGACGACGAGTTGCTGAACTCGGAAATGAACCAATGCGCGGTCTGCCAGGACGAGTTCGAGAAGGGCACGCAGGTGACGCAGATGCCGTGCAAGCACGCGTATCATGCTGACTGCCTCATTCCTTGGCTTAAGCTGCATAACTCTTGCCCCGTTTGTCGGTATGAATTGCCCACCGATGACGCAGATTATGAGAATCGGACGCGGACCAGTGGCGACGATGGTGGGTCGAGGTCTGATGTGAGCGATAGTGGCAGTGGCGCGAGTGGGGGAAATGGTAGACCTGTTCACCGGACTGTTAGAATATATTTGCGGCATCCTTTTGATGGAGGTGACTCTGCGCAGGACAGTCCCGAAAGGGGATGGGAAGGTTGGGATTGAAATTTGTGTAAGTGGTTATGTATTTTATTTGTTTTATATGATTTCGGTTGTTGTACGTTCATTGGTTTTACTTTGATTTCAAGCTTATTGTGCTTTGATTGACAATTGGTGGCATTTAAGCTTGTTGATTTTAGCTTGTTAGGCTTGGTTGTTCTGATGCCCAACTTCGATCTTGAGGTTAATTCCCGTGCTTTATTTCTACAGAGAGTGACGAAGCTTTAATGCTCATGAAAATAAACATGTCTTCTTGTACATCAGCCAATCTTTGAGCCATTGAGTTGGTTATGGTTATTCTCAGTGGTTTTAAAAACTTATTCTGTATATTTCATTCTGTGGTCATTTTTATATTTTGGGTGTTAATGCTCTTAACTGCATCTGAATAGATCGTTAAACTGGTTATATTCTGTTACGTGTATCCCAGCTTTTTTTTATTCTGTATAGTTTCCATGTTTATAGCTCCTTTACTCAATATTTTTATCTGAAATCCATATGTATTGTTTGTAATGGTAACTCTTTGTTGAGAGCTTTTGACCGTGGAGCTGCTTGTCCCGCACTCTTGCACAGTGGTGTATGCAGGAATAAAGAGAAGGAGGTTTAAATTTCTGAACTAACTATTTTATTTACTTCTGGAGTCTTGCACTTCATGTAAATGGGTTTTCCTTTTCCAATTTTAGTTAAGGCTCTGTGTTTAGTAGAATGAAATGGGGATGAAGAAAAATGAAAATAGAATTTAGGATATTGAAGGCAATTAAACGTTTAATTGATTCAAGTATGAAGATTCACTACTGCTTTGCAACTTAATGGTGAAAGCCGGCGGGGCGGATTATCTTCCATTAAAGCCTCATTCAATTCTAATGTTGGTCGGGAATCTTAAGAAATACTGAATAAATGGTGCTTGTTGTTCCTCTCGGAGAAACAAAATAGATGGGAAATTTTGTTTCCCGTCGAATTTTACTGTTTAACATTTCTGTTGTCATATTTTGCACTCTATTGAACTGTCTTACATATTGCTTGATCATTGTTTCTGTCTATACATGGCCATAAAACTGTTACATAATTGTGTCTATGTTTGGTTTTCAGTTTGATGTATGTTGATATCAAGTGGTGATAGTTAGTTTGTATCTGCAGGCAGGTATTGTTCGTGCTTAAAAATCTGGAAACTATTTTGTGCAGCTAAGGGCTCCGTGAATAGATTACTATCGTTGCCATGTTTGCAGAAGTCCTTGTGAGGATTGTAAGAGATGTTATTTTGCGTGGCCATGAACATGAACTTTGTTCGATCCAAGCGGATTTCATGAAAGCTCACAATTATTGAGACTTTAGGTACTGTGTTATTTTGTACAGATCATCTACCTTTTCATATTTAGTCATGGTCTATATTTCTCCTATGTGTGTATAAAACGTTTTAATTTCGAAATTTACCATTTTAGAAGTCTTTGCCTGTTTTCCAGTGTTTTACCAGGCTGATTAGGAAATAAGCTTTCGTTAATACACCTTCGAATGGAAGACTTTTTAAGTCACACCAATAACATCTCCATGCAAGGGTTTTAGTCAAAATCTTAAAGTCTAAATAAGATTTTAGTTTTATAAGAAACCTTTTCTTTTTTATTTTACAAGAGTTGTACTTACTGTGAAATGTAAATATAAAATTATAGAAGTTTGGATCTTAATAGAGTCTTTACATTCGAACAAAGGTTTTTAAAAAGATCACTCAAAAGTTAAATAAACCTTATGTTATTAATATTAATATAATATACATTTTAGAAGCAATTTATTATTTTTTTATGAAACATTTCGTAATAATAATTAAAATAATATACTAAGATTAATTAATTAGTATGTGTTATTAGGTCAGAAGTGTCTTTGATTAAACATTAGAGAGTAATTGACAAGTATAATCTAAACCATGGAATAGTATTTTTGAAACACAAATAGTGGTTTTTTTACAAAAATGATCATTTTGACCCATTTATTACAAATATTTTGTTACAAAAATGTGTTAATTTAATAATTAATTATATAATTACATGACAGTTAGATTACTAATGATTTGACTTCTTTCTATTTATTTTTAACTTTTATATAATTTTTAAAGTTTTATATATTTTTTTATAAATAAATTGTTAATAATTTGATTAAAAACATTTTAACTAAAATTTTATTAAAATTTTAATATTTTAAAACTTAACATTTTAAATTTTATTATTACATTTTATTATAAAATTTGATTATAAAATGTAGAATAATAATATTTGATTAAAAATATTTTAAATAAAGTTTTATAAAAATTTTGATATTTTAAAACTTATATTTTAAATTTTATTGTTTCATTTTATTTTAAATTTTATAATAATGAAATTTTATTTAAAATATTCTTAATCAAATTATTAAAATATTATTTTTTAAAAATATATAAAATTTTAATTTTTTTTGAAAAGTTGAAAAAAGTAGAGAGAATTAAATTTCAAATCTACGGTATAATTAATCAATCAGTAAATTGATCTATCTTTATAATAAATAAATTAAAACAATTCAATTTTGTAAAAAAAATTAATTAAATCATTAATAAATTAATAATTAATTAATAAACTGATTTATTTTAATAATAAATAAGTCAAAGTTACCCATTTTTATAAAAGAACCAACAAATAGTAAACCTTTTTATTTAGAGTTTCATGATTACACCTTTTCTATAAACATAGTTCACATAGTAAAAACGTTTGCTTAGGCATGATGAAATAAGTTTATGCTGGATGTTGTAGGACTAATTATTTGGTTCTTTTTAGTTCCTTCAAAAGCAAAAAACACGATTAAATTTTCTATAAGTCTAGATTTTAGCATCAGACTGAGCTTAATCAGTTTGATTTGTAAATTTATGTTAGATGGGTACCTCGCATGTTGTTCTAAATTATATTATATATGTTTCTTGTCTATACTGATTTTACAGATATAAACTATCCAAGTACTGATTGTTAGTATTTTCTAATATTTATAATCGATAACAAAGCTCACTCCGTAGTTTAATATTTAAAATATATAGATTCTAATAATTTGAAATATATAAAAATTAATATTTAAAATATATAGATTCTAATAATTTGAAATATATAAAAATTAATATCATAATTAATATATTTTAAATGCAAAAACAACACAATAAATACAGCACAATTTGAAGAGAAGCATGAATAAAAAAAAAAAAAAGCGGAAGATTATATTGGTTCATTTAGGATATATCTAGTTCCTAAAAGAAATTTTAAGAGTTTATCTAGTAAAAATTAATTACAAAAACAGTACAGCAGTCATGTCCGATTTATCATATTTAGCATAATATTTATATTCAATAACAATCTAATATTTATGAAATTATTGTATACTAAATGAAATAAGGTTATTTGAAAATTATATATGATAAAAGTAAATTAGTCTCATTTTCACGTATTACAAATATATATAGAACTTATTTACTTGAAGAAGCCCAATTATTATAATAATAAAAGATCCTTGAAATATGCGAAAGAAGTGTGGTTATTACATTATTAGAAGAGATATATATCAACAAAACCTATATTCTCAATGTTCATATAAATACGGTGTAGAAAAGTCAATATTTTTTTTCTAAATACTATTTACTAATATATTGTCCACTCGATTTTATTGACTTTCTTCCTATTCCTGCCAATGAGCCCACTCTGAATTGGTCATTGCAGATTTTCTCATCTACCTCAGAAACTACTTCTTGACGACCCAATCAAAATCTGGAAAATATTTTTATGTAAACAATTTATTTTAACAATCAATCATAATAATATTATTTTTTATTCATCAAATTATACATAAACAAATTATGACTCTTTGTTTTTTATTTTTGTTAACGAATATTAGGTATTTAGATGATTTTATAATAGGAAATGTTTTACTTATAAAATAAGAAAAACAATTATGCATTCTATACAAAATATCTAATTGTATATAGTGTATATTTAGAATTATAAAGAATTATATATAATAAGTTGTTATCTTCTTGTCCATAAAAAATTAATTAAAATATTATACTTATTTGTTAGATACTTCGCATGTAAATTTGATCTTATACTTATGAATTAAATCATTATCTATCCATGTGTTTAATTACTGAATATCGTGCCTTTTTTAGTATACTTATTATTATAGCGCTTTTACAGTGAACTTTATTATATTGAAGATTAAGTGTTTTTTAGTCTTATTTATTATTTATTATTATAATAACTTATATATGTATTTCCCTCGTAATAATTTTTCGTATTATTTATATACTCATTCATTTTTTTATTATTTCAATATTCAATTAAATATTTTACAAAAACATAAAAATCACAACAGAAAAATACAATATTATCACTTATTTAATATTAAAAGATACTCGTGTCTTTTTTTTAACATCAAATATCAAAAAGGAAAAACATTATTAAACGGGTATCTTATAAAAACGTTATGGAACTAATGAGAAAAATAAAAATAAAACTACTAAAAAAGTTTTTTAGATATATTACTTACAAAATAAAAAATGTTTTGACAATTTGAAAACAGAAATTGATATAAAAACCAACATGAATATGAGAACACGGAAACAAATTCGAACCAAATATGTATATCTACATAATAATTATTTATATCCAATTTAAAAAATAAATATTATCCATATTTACCAAATCAATACAAAAAATATCTCTTTAAAATTATGACGGATTTAAATAATACCCACAAATGTCATAATGATTTATTATTTTTCTCTATTACAAAGGATTAATTTTGTAACTAAAAATAAGATCAATGACATTGAAATGTTTCTTTTATTAAATCTGTGACATACATGTTATTTCGTGTATTTTCCTTTAAGTATAATCGTCCAACTTTTTAATATTGATAACAAGATTCAAAATTTAAAATTGATAACAAGATTCAAAATTGATAACTACATCCAGCTTTAGGATTTGCATATTTGATTCATTCATAAGAATATATGTTTAAAAATAATTTCAAAAACTAAAAATTGAATTGGGGTGAGAGAGGCTCGAACTCTCGACCTCAGGATAACTCAGAAGCTATGAGACCTACGCGCTAGCCAACTGCGCCACCACCCCGCACGTATTTCTAATTTCTGTTTTATCATTACATTTATCTAATAATTTAAATATAAAATCAAGTATAGAAATAGTAACCAACGAATAAAAGATCACATCTACGATTCAAAAGATTTATTACTAAGATTAAATTTTGAATTCAATTTTCTTTCCTTTGTAGAATCATTTAGTCCCATTCTATAATTGTGACACGTAATTAGCACCGTTAGTGTACTGCTAACCGAAATGATATAATTATAATAAATTTTTCAAAATAGAGATTCAATTAAGTCAAATAAAAATAAGAAAACTTACTTGAGATTTCAACTAAAGAAATAAAGACCTCTGTAATAATTTAATCCATCTTTAACTATCACAAGGATTAATTTTGTACATAATTAATGACATTAAAATATTTTTTTTACTTAAGTTGATACATATATGTTACTTCGTGTTATAACTATTAAATTAGTCATAGATGGTTGGAATTTCCCCAACAATCACACATTTTAATATAATTAGTTTGATGGGGAAAATGAGTAAAAAAATTAAAATTAACAAAACAACATAATGTGAAATCATAAAATAATTAATTAGATTAATATAATTATTATTGATATAAGATTACAGAAACACTTAAAAATACAATGAAATAGAACTTTAAAATTTTGATACATTAAAAATAGTATAATGCTATAAGTTTTATTTAATACATGTTGATCACAGTACTAGATCCAGCTTTAAAATTTTGTACGTTTTATTCATTCATAAGAATTTGGTATTTCTTATTTCCGTAAAGTTAATTATTTGTAGTGAATTAACTTCAAAAAAATTATATATGTCAGAACTTCAATCTAACAAAATAAATGTTTAAAAATAATGGCATACCAAAAATAAAAGTTAAATACTTTCATATCCATTTTACAAATCTACAACTTTTTCAATAAAAAGGATTGGGATGAGAGAGCTCGAACTCTCGACCTCAGGATTACTCAGAAGCTATGAGACCTACGCGCTAGCTAACTGCGCCACCACCCCACACGGACTCTTAATCGTTGTTTTATTTTTATTCAGCTTTTATGTTCTTTACCTAATAATTTAAATATAGAATCATTTATGGAAATAATTACCAATGAATAAAAATTATTATTTATTATTCAAAACATTTATTGGTAAGATTGAATTTTGAGTTCAATTTTCTTTCCAGGGTCAAAGTTTATATTCATTTAGGCCCATTATATTCTATCACTTTCACACCTCCAACCTTTTCATGACTTTTTATAAAAAAATGCATTATTTGTATTGTATTACACATTTGGTAATTTCTTTTTCTACACATTACATAAACTAGTTTCCACAATATATATTTTGCATTATAGATCATTACGAAAGGAGAAAAAGGGTTTGTCAAAAATAATTTACATCGATACACTAATTTTAGAGCTCATATCATATGTATCAGAAAGTTAATTAAGAAAAATATCTCATACTGGAAAACTTATTCTAAAAAACTTATTCTGAATGAAATATAGAAATCTTATTCTAAACACTCTGTTATGAAAATCTTCTTCTAGAAAATATGTTTGAGAAATCTTCCAGAAATTTCAAAAGATTTCTGAGAGAGGTAATCAAGAAGTCGCCTTTACAAATAATAGAAGGGTTAAATATGTGTTTGTTACCTTAAGTTTCAGTGAATTTAGGAATCAGTCAATTTTGAAACTTTAAACCAATTTAGTATTTCATTTCTCGAAATACATGAATTTAATTATTTTAATCAAATTTTGTTAAGTTTATTTGACATTCCAAGCGTGTTTCAAACTAGTATTTGACTTAACATTAAAGCAAAAATGTGTCAAACAATATAAACAACTCAAATACAATTTTGGAATGCGTACGAAACATCAAATAAACCTAATAAAATTTGATTAAAAAGATTAAACCCACGTATTTAGAAAAGATGAAGGATTAAATTGGTCTAAAGTTTCGAGATGGACTAATTCGAAAATTCACTGAAAGTTAAGAGATCAAAAATATATTTTAAAAAAATGACTATTTTAAATATTATGATGGGTGCAGAAAGAAAAAGCATATATCTGGTCGGTAAAAGTTGGGCTAAGGCCCAATTTTATCGGGCTTTAATAGCTCCATGAATAGACGTTTTAGAAAGAAAAAAAAAAAAGAATGCACTTGGGTGGATTCAATTCGTTTGTCTTGAAAATTTAGAGAGTTTGAGCAAGAGAAACATGGATGAAGATGATGGCGTAAGAGACAACACTGTCACCCATTCACCCACCAATTCGCAACAAACGGGTAACTATTTTCGCCATCCCAAACTTTTGCAGCTTTTTCTTTTTCATTTCCATTCTTCATGCTACCTTCAACTGAAAATGCAAAACGTTGGAGTTGATAATTATCAGTTGAGCTTGAGCACTTTCAATCTTTTTCATTTTAATAATTATGTGTGTTCATTTCATCAGAATAGTTTATTTTATTGGTTCGATGTCAAAGTAACAGATTATTTTTTAACACTTATTGCTTGTTTTCCCCAATTTGATGAGAGGTGTTATGAAATCCCTGTGATTGAAGACCATATATTTGCATCCAATGAATTTTTACAGATGACACTACACGGTCACAATTTACCTTGCAGTTTATCTTGATCCTTTCTTGTTTAGCGGGAAGTCATCGCTGCTAACCCTATTGTGTTGGTGAGACTCGGGATTAGAAGAAGATACTCTGCCCTAATATGGTTTTCTTCAAATAATAGTGAACGCTGATGTGATTATGGAATACATTTCAAATTGTAATTCACTAACTGTTTTGAAAGAGTAGAATGATTGTAGTCGAAGCAGAGATTGGATCTTACCTTGGATAGGATATTGTAGCATAATGGACATGATTAGATTAATAAGTTGATTCAAGATCTTTTTCTAAGAGGTTTGATGCAAGATAGGTTAGCTTTATGTTGGAAACGAAGCTGAGAAAAGTGCAGGTTCAAATAGTCATTTCAAGTATCTTGAACATAATTTAACTTTTCTCTTGGCTGTTATGAATTGCCTTTTAGTATTTGACTCACTTTTATATTTTCTTAAGAAATAAAGATACCATTTGTTAGTCATTGTAATTACTTTCAGGTTAATAGATGTGACAGTCTTAAGTTCAAGACATTAAGAATAACACTAATATATGTCCATAATATGATAATATTTTAATCGATGTCATCTATCTCGTTGAAAAAAGAAAATGAAAATAACTCAAGAAACATTCACCACTATAAAAATGACCTGCTCAGGACAAGTTTAACCAATCATTTGAGTCTACATTTGTGATTAAATTGGACCAGATATTTGACCAATCTCTTTTATATAAATCAAACCAGTTGGTTTAGTCCAGCTCTTTCTCAAATTGTGTGCTTGGCATGTATTGATGCTTTAGGTTAATCAGTCACAGTTTCTAATTCTACCCTTGTTTGCTTTTTTACTTCCTGCTTTGAAGTTGTTATCATTACTATTGAAGTCAGCATTGTCATGTGGCATCTGTGAACTCCATATACATATTTTGCAATTGATATACCTTTAAATTCTTTTTCCCCAATAAGTTGCATGGTGTTTGTACATGTTGCATTTGCTGGTGTAGTTTATTCTTTGATTTAAAGTGTGTTCTTTGAGCCACTGGGGTTGAGCAGTAGTTTGGAATATGTGTGTTTGCTCGATGCAATAGGTTTAGACCTCAATGCTGTCATTACAATCATTCATCTGGTAGATTATATCTGGAAAGTTATCCTTTCTTTAATACCGTGAACTTCCCGCTGCATTTGCAACATGTGACCCAGCATTAAGCTAGCTAACCGTATAATTTTTCTTTATTTAATTTAAATACCAGTTTCTGATGATGACGAAATAGACTACACAACCAAACCAGAGTTTTATGACCCGGATCTTGATGATAAGAATGAACAGTGGATTCATAAAAAGAGGCAAGGACGTGTCTCCGATGCTGTGCTTAGCTGCCCTGCTTGCTTCACCACCCTCTGCCTAGAATGTCAGAGGTGCACTTTTGAGTTATTGTTTTGCTTGCATGGCCATACGTATATATTTTTACTTAAACTAACATTTTAATTTGGCATAAGGAATTACTATATTGGTAGATTGAACAAATGATTTGTTTTCATCCAGAGCAGTGATTTATTACCTGTGTCTGCGAATGGACTTGGAGGTTCTTTATATAATTACACGAGTACAAAGTGCAGTAAACCTTGTAGAAGCGTGCTTTTGTTGTGTGATAATTAGAGACGACAAGCACAATTATCCATTCTGTTTAGATGATCATTTAATGTTCGGAAAATTTCCTTCCCGTAAGGAGAGGAGTGGAATAAGAAAATATGCGTTGCTGATAAAGACAAGAGACTAATATATTGCTTTACTGTAAACATTTTTCAAAATTTCTCTGTATACATCTTGATACTCTGTCTCTGGATAAAATTAATCGATCATAGAAAAAAAAAATTATTTTGAAAAAACTAACACTTTAGTGGGAGAAAGTAGTTCTACTCCTTAAAGATGAGTTTTTGGAAAAAGTTCAAGAATTTTGTAGCGCCATCACTATCCTATCCACTAACCTGTTAAACTTTCGCCTTTTCACCTTTTACTTTTGGAATCTTCTCCTGGCTAACAACTGCAAGCATGAACTTTTCTCAATGAGCAGCACTACTCATGGATCAGTATTATATTTATGCAGATGTTCTGCTACTACAATCGCTACTGATATAGATTTCAAACACACCAGAGAAATTTATTATAGAAAGGACACAAAAATTAGAGTTTGCTTTCAAACAATATTATTTTTTAGCGGGTATCGTGTCCAAGTAAATAATATAGTCGAATGACACTATATTTGTTCGTGACAGGTTTGACTAACCTGTCGGTGGTGACTTATGATTTGAATGACTGACCTTCTTTAGTTTCTTGCAGGCATGAAAAATATTTGACCCAGTACAGGGCAGTATTTGTTGCAAACTGCAAAATCGGGAATGACAAGGTTTTGAAACAAAATACTTCAAGATCAAGAAAAAGAAATAGAGGAAGTGAAAGATTTGATAGAAATGACACTAATTCAACTAACGGTGAAACATTCAAGCAAGTTTGCTGTTCTGTTTGCTCGACAGAGGTTGGTGTCATGGACCAAGACGAGATTTATCATTTCTACAATGTTCTCCCGAGTGAATCCTGACTGATTTAGATGTATCTGCTCAGAAGTGGCCTTCTCTGAATCCCACTACCATTCAAATTTCCAACTCAGAACTAGTTTATCTCACTATCTCCATGCTTTACACCCATGAAGACATAATTCATACACGTCAAATATTTCATCCCCGGAAGCATATTCTTGGGGTAACCTTCGCTGGAGGAAGAAACTATATTTGTGGGTAAAACCTTGGACACGGAGATATTGCTTAAGAGAACAAAATTAACATCTTTGGAGATATACTGTATGACAGTGTCTGTTGTATTTTTCTCAATACCATGCGAAGTTCTGTTTATTTTTTCTACTATTTTTGTTTTTCATTTTTGTTGTCACGGACAATTCCAATGATGCAAAAGCTTGGAATACTGTTTCATTAGCTCATTATAGGCTGCTTATACAATTAGCTCCATATCAAGCAACAATTTATAAAACCTATGCGCGTAAATGTTTTCAAAAGTCACAACATTTAACCACCAAGTCAATGTTTGTTTCTGAGGTGACACCAACGTGTGTGTGCTGGTGTTTTTTTTTTCCTTGCAATAGTGAGGTTTGAACTTCTGACATGTAATCTCTCCAAAGTCTTCACCACCATCCCAATTTAGGTGACTTTGACAGTTTTGAGCCAAATTTTGTCTATTGTATGTAGATTCTTCCAATGGTGACTTTCAATTTTCTTTTCTCTTTCTAACACTGTATTGATCCTGCCGCCAATTTTGACTTAGTTTCATCAATTTCATAAAATGGTAACAAGCTACAGAGTTATTTAAAACTGGCCACCAACAAAGGAAAGGCCAGCGTTTGTCCATTATCATAAACCTACCTCAACCACAACACTCGGAGTACATAGATGTCGGACATTAAATATAAGTGATGCTATATTTCATTTAAATAAAATATATTTTTTTAATTTCTTTAACATTTTACATAATGGGGTTGTATTCTAGCAGATACAGATTTTTTTTTCTCCTCTCGATTATTCATTAAGTGTAATTAAAAAGGTTGTTTAGAAGAATGTGTGAGTAGATTCCTTGGATGAATATAAAATTACAGAAATAGGATTATGATCAAATATTTTAATGTGCTAGCATGGAATGTTCCATCATTTCAAGCGGAGAAGTGGGAGTATGCAAATCAAAAAAGGGTGGATCAAATCCTTGGCATAATTATCAATCGCTCCTTTTGAGTTGCTTACACTAAACAACAAAATGTAGTGGTTAGGAAACACATTATGTATATATATATTAATATCAATAATTTAGGTATTTAGTATCAATATATTACGGAAGAGGCAAGAGACAGCGCATCAAAATAGCTATTTAAGATATGGAACATATGTCCGTGTGCACTAGATAATGAATTTATTTTAATTTAAGATCACGGTCTCTCTTTTTTCATTATTTGTTAATTGCTTTCTGTATAAACATATTTTCTTAAGAACAACTTCTGTTAATCACTTCTTATATGAAATCTTAATATTTTAAATGTTGGAGAGTTACGAAAATGTTGAATACTGAAAAAATATAAGCTTACGTATGTTTTTAATTTCTAAAATTTGTCGCAAAATAGAATTTCATCCACGTCCGAAATTTTGATACATTTTGACCTTCAAACTTAAAAATTGTTGAATATAGTCTTTTCAACTAAATTACACATTAAATATTCCTGATGTGTCAAATGTATTTTTAAGGTAATATTGAAGCGATAACATATTAAAGAGTGTAAACAATTTGAATGTTAACATAAAACGCATCTTAAAAATCAAAAAATTTAGTGTAATTAGATTAAAATAATTAAATTTATACATTTTTAAATTGAGAAAAAAATATCTCAAAATTTCAGAAAAAAAATAATTATATATTTTTATCATTTTAATAATAATAATAAAAAGGGGTTAAGAGAATAGTAAGTATCTTTGTTTCTGTGTGAACATTTGACCAAGAAGTGACTATCGATATACAAAGATGATATAAAGATGCCTACCATACTACGAATTAGCCCATCATTTAGGAATCCATCATCTTAAACAACCAAATCAAACAAAGAAGTACTTATCCATCATCACAAAATACCATTCTAATTCTAATACGATACTCTTTGCTTTAGGATTTCTTTTTTCTTTTTTGCTACCAACCCCACTGCTACAACTGCACTCTATAAGAGCCTTCACATCATGTTTCATGTACATTACCATGATTCAAGAAAGTTCACAAAACTTTAACTTTTACTTCAATAAAAAACATCAACAGTCAAATTTCATAATTCGTCCGCATAAAATATTACACTACTTTCAATTTAAAATTTTAAAATAGTAAATTTATGATCTTTATTTTCATATAATTTTTATTTTTAACTAATATAAAATTTAAATTCACATTTAAATTCTTAACGATAACAAATGCGTTCCACGTCGTTATAATAAATATTTATCATAATAAGAAACTTTTAATTTTTTGAAACTATATTCAATTCATTCTTAACGTTAATTCTGTTATGAGATTTGGATTCATAGCTTTGGGTGGAAAGTTTGTATAACATTATATCCAATGGTATTTTTTGCAGTGTTGTTTGTGAAAATGTAATATTTGATCATAAAATACACCTACTACAAATTTTAATGGTATTTTGTTATGGCAGAGATATAAAACGCTTTTATATTAAGAAAATGATATTTTTATCTATTTTTTTGACTCATTTTTAATATAGTACTTCAATCACTACTAGATCATTTTTTTTAATTCTTTTTTTGTGATGTGATGTGATGATTTAATGATAATTAAAATAGTGAATTAAAAATGAGTCAAAAAAAATAGATTAAAATATCATTATTCTTTATATTATGCTTGATTCCAACATCGAATGTAAATTGTGTTTAAGAGTGATAATATTTTTAAATTCTATTACGAACATTATGAACTTTTAAGTTTCATTTCAGCATTATATTTTCTAACATGCATTTTTTTCACATTTTATTATTGATTCAAAATTGTAAAAAATGTAAAATAAAAAATAGAGTCTAATTGAATAAACCAGGACTTTTATAAAAAATATGACTCATAATAAATTTGAATTAAAATATAATGTTGGAAGAATATATTTGATGACGTGTTAACTTTTTTTTTGGCTTTTTCAAATTAGGAAGGGATGGGTCCTACATTTTTCTTCTTCTTTTTTCTTACGCCCTGTTTGGTGTGTGACTAAAATAGTCTAAGTTCCTTTTTGGGTTCTTGCAAGCTGGAAAAGGAAAGTACCCCACAATTCTTTCATTAGCTGAAAACACTTTCCAATGAATCAATGACGATCACAATCTTAACACAAGATTATTCATGCAAACTAATACTCCTCATTCAAACTCACTTTTTTTGAGAATAAAAAAAATCTTTGGGCTTGATGAATGTGTTTTTCTTAATTGATAATTATTAATGGAAGATTATTTATAAATTGTTGTGTTTGATTCTACTAAAACTATTTTCACAATAATCTGGAAAGCATTGCCGTGAACACTAACATTTTGCCTCTCTTATCAAACCTAATCTTATTAGTAAATATTAATCATTTTAATTCATAATGTTTGTGCTTAATAATTAAACTTCAACGTAGCAATATGAACTGAATTAATCCTCATAATTTCCAAAATACTACTCATAATAAAAGATTAAAAATGTTCATTCATTGTACGATTATAATAATTAATAATAAAAAAATTTATATTTAATTACAATTTTTTTATGCTTTAGTAATTAATTTTATAAAAATGGCCTATATTTCTACTAGTAAGTAATAATGAAAATGTATTTATTAAGTAAGAAAATTGATATTTTGATTGCTATTTTTTAACCATGGGAAATGAACTTTTGTGGCCCATTTGAGCCAGAAGGGCCTTGGCGTAAAAGCCCAAACCGAGCGGCAATAGTTGCAAAGCGTGTTTCACGCCGAATATTAAATAAGTAATGTGGAAAAATAATAATTTGGATATATCTCGGGAAGAAGGCCACGTGGGAAAACAGGATTGGATGATGAAGATATAACAGCTAGCTCCAGATTACCCGAAACTTCCACTCTGATAACGAAAGTACCTAATGTAGTAGATCATTTCATTACTTACTTCTTATATTTAATAAAAAAAAAAACTGAATATTAGAACATTTTTAATACTACATTTTCTATATATTTTATATTTTTTATATTTATTTCCCTCTGCGGTTAATTTTTATACATAAATTAATTAACAATAACGTCTGGGTGGTGTAGTAAAAACGTGTAGGCATTCAATAATTCAGCATAAATTTGTGAAAACGAAAATGATTGTAATGGTTTTAAAAAATATTTGATAAAACTAAAGTAATAAAGAATATGAAAAATAAAGGTGAGTGGGTCCCAGCGCGTTCTCTTCTCTGGGTACCCTATACTCTGGTGAACAGAGCGTGTCCCATTTGTTAAATACTGAAAGTGAAAACGGTGCGCAAAGGGACAAAGTTTTGCTTTGATGTGAAGAATGAAGAAGGGGGGTGAAGAAATGAAAAGAGGGGGTGGTAAAAGGGAAAGGGTGGTGGGAGAGAGTGAGGGAAGGCGCGTGGGAAAGAGGAGTGGTGGAGCCCAGCACCCATGTGCCCTCCTCCTGTCTCCACCAGCTGCTGCCGCTCAATGATTAGAGGGCTGTTCCCCTCCTTCCTTCCTTCTTTCATCAAACTCTTCTCTTTCATTCAAACACACTCACTCACTGTAATCTCATCTTTTTCATTTTCTCATTCCCACTCTCAAAAATCAATACAATAACACACACACAGATATACCATAAACCGCACACATGTCAACCTCTGACGGCAACACTAACGGCGTCTCTAACGCCGCAATCATTGACCCGCAGCGCCAGCAGCCGCAGGCGCTGGCCGTGAAGAAGCCGCCGTCCAAGGACCGCCACAGCAAGGTCGACGGACGCGGCCGCCGCATACGAATGCCCATAATCTGCGCCGCCAGAGTCTTCCAGCTAACGCGGGAGCTTGGCCACAAGTCAGACGGCCAGACCATCGAGTGGCTCCTGCGCCAGGCCGAGCCTTCCATCATCGCCGCCACCGGCACGGGCACCACGCCCGCCAGCTTCTCCTCTGTTTCCCTCTCCGTACGCGCCGCCAACTCCGCCTCCCTCTCCTCGCCTTCCTCCGCCTCCGACCACAAGCCGCAGCTCCTCGCTCCCACGCCCTTCATCCTCGGCAAGCGCATACGCACCGACGATGACACCTCCAAGGACGACGCCGTTTCCGTGGGCCCCTCCCTCGTGGGCCCCTCTACCCCGCCCGGACTGTGGGCCCTCCCTGCTCGCCCCGATTACGGACAAATTTGGAGCTTCGCCGCCGCTCCGGAAATGGTCGTGCAGCCCGCCGCCGTGTCGGTGTCGCAGCAGCAGGCGTCTCTGTTTGCTCATCACCAACGTCAGCAGCAGCAGGCCATCGGAGAAGCGTCGGCGGCTAGGGTGGGGAATTACCTTCCGGGACATCTGAATTTGCTGGCCTCGTTGTCCGGCGGACCTGGGAATTCTGGCCGGAGGGATGACGAGCATCGTTGATTGGGTAACGGTGGCGGTGGTGGTGGAGGAAGGTGGTGGTGGTGTTTTTTGGTATATATATAATCTCGTGTTGTGGCTGTTGCTTTGTTGTGTGTGGGGAAGCAGGAGATTCTTAGGGTTAGGTTTTTTTTCTCTTAGTTTTGAGTGGAGAAGTCCATCGATTAAGAAATTATTCAATTAGGGTTTTATTTTACTTCCTGCTTCTTGTTTGGAAAATTAACTAGGTGCTAAGAAAGTTGGATAATTGTTTTAGATTCTGGGGCTTTTGTTGGAGGAGAGGGAGGAAAATGAGGTGTTGTGATGCTGAAATGTTGAAGCTTGGTCGGTGTGGAAGTGCGGTTGAATTTGTAATGTTGTTGTGGTGGTAGAAGTTCAAGTTGAAGAAAATGGTTGCTTCTGTTTCACTTGCGTAGTGGGTTTTGAGTTTTGACTAACTGGGTCTACAAGTTTGGTGGTGGTTGCAGTTAAGGTAAGTAATTCTTAGTGCTTGCAAGCTTGTTTCTGAGGTGAAAAGATTGTGTTTCCCAAATTCAACCGTCACTCCCAGATTGTTGGAGCACCCTACTTTACATTCCAACATGGGTTGGTATTGTGACATGTTTTGAGGTTAGTTTAAGGTGGTAATGTGAAATTGGTGCAGCTGCTGGTGGTAGTGAGTTATGCTCTGTCTCTATCTCCTCTACTTTCACGCCCCTTGATGGTCTATGTTGTTTTCAGATGTGACTGGTGTGTGTGAAAGATAAAAGAAGAAGAAAAAAGCTCTGGTTGTACTCCGTATGACTACTGTTTTGAGATTTTTTTTATCTTCAATTCTTAGCCATTTCTTAGATTGATCAGCGTGAGAATAATGTTTTCTTGTATGTAAGTGGATTGTTTTGGGGTGCCAGTGATGTGAATAAAATCCCATCTGTTTCTTTCTTTACCTCTTTCCCTCTCTTGTCACTTTATTTGTTTCCATGTATTCTGCAACTCGTTTTGTTGCATGACGTTTCAATTTTGAATCCGTATTTGTTTCAGTGTGCTTTCTGTTCTTTAATCTGCAGCAAAATTGGCCCCTCTTTTCTCTTTTTCTTCTGAACTTGGTGTGGCCAAGCCACTATATAATAAATAAATATAAATATAGTATTACAGAAGTGAAGTAAATTTGATTTGGGTGTTGTGAAGCCCACTGACCACCATGTTTGATTTCGTTGGAGCATCTTTGGTTTCTCTGCCAGTTTTTGTAATTTCCACGTACTCTTTCTGGGAACTTGTACTCTGGCTATTTCTGTATTTAAGGAAAGATAAGGTTAGGTACAGCCTGTATTCAAGTCTTGAAATAAAGATCTACTCACATAGGTCTAATGCACACTGTTTTTCATGTTTTCACCAAGGGTGAAAACAAAAGATAGTGTTGGTGCATTTGATGCAACACTCAATCTGGGGTTGTTACTGATATATATATACATGCATAAAAAAAAATTAAAAACTCAAATTTTGCTGATGTGTTGCATCTCAATAATGGCATATTTAAACTGGTTGTTATGTCTTTGACTTTTATTTGCACACCCTTGCAAACTTCCATGTGCCTCTGCACCCTGCCTTATCTGCTTCACAGCACACAAATTTAACACAATGCTGAGAGAGCTTAGTTTTTTTTTTAAGTGCCAAAAGGATCACCTGAAGCATTCATCTCTTTCTTTCTTTCTTTCATAAACTAATTTGGGGATTCTGTTTCAGATATCTTCCAAATTTAAAATTCATTTATAAGATGCCTGACATATTTGAGGACCATTTGAAGGGAAATTGGACACAGTTATATTTGATTTATAAGATGCCTGACATATTGATAAGCTGTTTTAAGTCATGTAGCCAAGAGTAGAAATCCTTTCTGAAAAACCAAGTCAAGTGGAATTTCTGAAAGTGGGATACTCATTTATCTCTCCACTTAAAGTGTAGGGTAAATAAATTTCATTACAAACTATTAGTGTAACTAAGAGAATTTTACCAATCATTTACAGGTGCAGGACTGTGAAATTTTATATATTTTTTTATTTGTTGAGAAAGAAAGTTGTGCAGCCTTGCAGAGGATCTCTGATGAAATTTACACAGGGCACGAGTATGATATGGTGGAGCAAGTCTTTAGTCGTTTTATACTCTGTTTTTTAAATAATAAAAAGCACGTGACCACTTTTTCAGTGCATAACAATTAATTAACAAATGTATTTTTTACTTCTGAAAAAAAGTTTTTTAGTCGATAATAAAATTTTCATTTTTACACACGAACAGAAAATGAATATATTAACGAGCTTAGCTCTGTAATAGCTGTTCTAACATTATGTGACATAATTATTTCAACGTTAGTTGTGTACTAATTATGTCAGGCTTTACTGCTACATAACAAGATAGTACAACACACACACACAAGGTTTGTTGAACATGATCTATCACGAACTTGAAGGAAAATTACAGTGATGTTTAAATATTTTAGAAAAAACAGTAGTTGAATTATTTAGAAATCATGTGAGATGTTGTTAGAAATTTAAGTCTGAGTCTAAATTTTATATTGGTTAAAAATAAGAGTAGAATATTATATAAGGATAAAAACCTATAAATTTATTGACTTAATATTTTGGGTTGAGAGTGATATCAATGTCTCGTATGATTGGATTTAGGTCTCATTGGTATTTTGGTGAAAGATGGTTTTGTAATTTTATGATGAAAATGGGTGTGAAAATAGTTATATTGTGATGGGAGAAAAAGAGAGGAAAGTAGTGAAAAAAAGAAGAGGGAAGGATTTGTCTTCAAGTTCCGAAGTGATGATTTTGTTGATGTTGTTGTACTTTTGTATGCATGGATTATTGGTGGGGTTTTCGAATTTAGGATGCCAACATGTTTTCTTAATTATTGTTAAACAGAAGGGTCAGCTCCCAATAATTGATGGGTCCCTGGAATTAAATGTCGGGTGAAACAAGTTAAAAACCATGTTATGATTTGGGACCATATTTAAAACCTCATATGATGGACTTTTTGAACTTACTTGCAAACTCATTCTGGACCCACATTCATTTTTTTAGGGCCGTTTAATTGGGTTACGCGTTGTGGGCCGTATCCAAATCCAGTTTCTGTTTGCTCACTCTTCTTGGCCTTTTCCCTCTGGTTTGTTCGGCTGGGTGTCATTTTTTAGAATCGTGAAAAGAAAAATTGGCAAAAAAAAAATAAAAAAGAAGTTCTTGAACCATATATTTTATCACTACCTGTGAACTTTTAAACTTTTTTACTTCACAATAAAATACCTATGACAAGCCTAATCAAGATCAATATGACAAAACAGATTTTAACGATCCATGTAAGAAAATAAATAATGATAATTTTCAGCGTAATAAGATTAACTTATAATCTTTGTGACAATTTTTATTGAGAAAATTCAATAAAATTTTCGATGCATGTTTAAGTTTAACTTAATTCATATTTAGAAAGAATAAGAAACTTATTTATATTGATATGATAATTTTAATCGGTTAAAATGGTTTTTAATAAGTTAAACTATATTATATACTTAAATTTCGAACCAGAACAATTGTAAATTCATAGTTTTCTTAAATAAATTTATATTCGTAAAAGATATCATGAAAAAGTTCTTTAAATTCATTTAAATTTAAAGATATTTATTTATGATAAATTGAAATGATAATATGACACATACAATATTCAAAATACAATTCTTAGAAAGAAAGTTTCTTTAAATTATATCTTTTAAGACGAAATTTGTTTTTTCTCTAATATTATTTATCACACTAAATAATAATTAATACCTGGAAGAAGTTGAGGTGTTGCGAATCGTCATCGAAATCGAATCGAATTGAAGGAGTTGCATTCGAGACAGAGAGTTTGATGGGTTCTTGGAAGAGTGGTTCGATGGGTTTGGAGAGGATGAGCGTGGAGCAGTTGAAGGCGGTGAAAGAACAAACCGATCTGGAAGTGAATCTTCTGCAAGACAGTCTCAACAATATTCGCAGCGCCACCACTCGCCTCGAGATCGCTTCCTCCGCCCTCAACGACCTCGCCGTCCGTCCTCCCGCCAGCCAAATCCTCGTCCCACTCACCGCCTCCCTCTACGTCCCCGCCACTCTCCAGGACTCCACCCACGTTTTGATCGACGTCGGCACCGGATACTTCATCGAGGTCAAACCTTGCGCTTCTACATTTATCGCTTTTAGGTTTTATGTCTCGCATTTAGGTTTTGTGTGTCGCATTTAGGTTTTATTTGTGACACTTAGGTTTTGTGTATTCAATTTAGGTTGTATGTATCGCATTTAGGTTTTATGTATTGGATTTACCGAGAGAGCTTTGTGCAGTTTGTTACTTGCTTGTTCATTGACTGTGATTGTTATGCGTGTTATGCGGGAGCAGAAAACTATGGAGGAAGGTAAAGATTATTGCGAGCGAAAAATCAACCTGCTCAAATCAAACTTTGAACAACTTGTTGAGGTACCTTTCCTATTGCGTATAGCAAGCTGTTGTGTCTGGATGCACTGTCTGTCATGAATTGCTATTAAAATCTATCGATGTTCATGAATTGCTGTTAAAATCTATTGATGTTTTTTTATATGCGGTAAATAGTTACTCTTTGCCATTACGCTTGTGGGGTACTGCATTTTCTAGAATTCTTCTTGAATTTTGTGGTTTGGCCTCGCCGAGCTTTGGTGGTTTAGTACGGCTTGAAATAAACTGGGGCAGTGTTTCAGATGGGAAAAGCATTTCAATGGTGACCCATCATAATCTAATGGGTTGAAAATTTGTGCATAGGTGAAGTTCTGTTTTTGTTTTTAGATGAAAAGGTTTATCCAAATAGATCTTGAAGCCACCTTGTGACTCGTGTTGAGTTGCGAATTTTGTTCAGGTTTAAGTGAGTGCAAGGATGCTTTTGACATAAACTTGTTATACAAATACAACATAACACTCTTTTCTTGTTGCCACAGTTGGTTGTAATTTATCAAGAACTATAGGAGAGTCATCAATCAAGGCTTCAAAGCCTACCGAATTAGTGTGTTGGTAGCATTTGTGTACAGCATATATTGTTGTCATATTGTAATGTATCACAATCTAACATTTGTGTGACAGATTTTTTACCTGCATTCTGCCAATCCTTTTTGTTAATGTGTTTTTTGAAATGAAGTTAAGAAGAGTTCTCATATCACCTTTCCCTTTATCTCCAAACGGAAAATGAATTTTGTACAAATCTCACCGCAGGTTGCATCAAAAAAGAAAAACGTGGCAGATGAAGCTGGGGTTGTTTTACAGGCTAAATTGAAGCAATTAGCATCTTCGTCCTAGACGTCGTGCTTCTTCCGATCCAGTGTACCATACAAAGGGTGATGTTATATGTTATTTAAACCTTTTAATTTGGTTGAAAGTGTTTAGGGAATGGAGTCAATGAGTGAGAATTGAAATTTTAAGGGTATTTAGGAATTTAATAGTGGTGTTTCAATTGCATAATTTGTATTAGAGCAGGTCGTTGAAGTACGTGTTCATGGTTGGCCTTTCTGCTGTGTTCTTGTTTCACCCCAGTTTTTTCTTGATTATTACGCGCAGTAAGAGAAGGGTGTGCTTTAGAAATATTGTCTTTTTATGAGTAGAAGACATGGTTGGGAGTAAGAGAAGTATGAGCTTTAGAAATATTGTCTTTTTATGAGTAGAAGAGATGGTTGGGATGAACATTTAGTTTGTTTTTATGGTCTTGCATTAATAGAATTTTGGTGCTTTTAAGATCAAAATATAATCTCTCGTAGGCATGTTTGAAGAAAACTCCTCATAGGTTGTAGGACAGAAAATATAAGACAAAATAAGTTTTGTTTTGTTGAAGTTTTTTTTTCTAAAATTTTTACGAAAAAAAGAACACAATATTATTTTGTACAAGTTTAAAGTCCTATGATCTACACTGTCATTTATTTATTTAATAATTTTGTCTATTAATAAATAAATAGAATTTAATATTTATTTAATAAAAAAAATTGAATAAATTTTTATTTTGATTTTTTTTTAATTATACCATATACAAAGAGATAATTTTCTTTGTTGTCATCTCTTAATTAGTTAATTTTATCTTTTGATTAATAAAAAATCATATAGTTATTCACTCTAAAATTAATAATGAAATAATGTCTTTATTTCAAAGTAATTAATAACCTTCTTTTTAAAAAGTAAAGGTCACATGATTTTTATAATACTACTTTTACAAAATTATATATATTTTAGGTAATAAAAATGTGAATATACATTTTCGAAACTTCATTAGTGGTAGAGATATACAATTTGACATTATTTTGATGGCATCTTTTAATAGAACAATTTTACTCTTTAATAAATAAATTTTATTTATTTAATTAATAAAATAAATAATTAAATAGCTTTTTTATTTTTAGATAACTAATTTTTTTCTGATAAATGACGGCTGTAACTTCAAATATTAAGTTTAAAAATTATATATATTTTTAATGTAATAAAGACGTGAATAGTGCCTAAATGCGTGTCTTCACTATATTAAATAATTAAGATTCTTGTAAATTTTTTAATTCAAATTATCCCGCATATTGTTTATTTAAAAATTTAAATCAATTTGAATTTAAATTTTTTTGAAAGAATTAAATTATTCTCTTACTAAGCAAGTGCTTGTTGGGTAAAGAACGAAAAATATTTATAAATATTTCATGCTCAGCACTCAAGCAAAAACAAACTCCTCCAAAGACTTTCTATAAAATAACTTATGTTCATCACTTGTCACAACTCTAAAGATATTATTATCCAGAATTCACCATGCCACGTTCTAAAATCCTTTACAATTGTGAAGAATATCCAATTACGATGAACATACCGAAATTATTGTTTGTTAACAAAAGAAGATTCTGCAAGATCGATGGCACGAGCAAGGGCTGCAGCTTTGTTCTCGCACTCTCTCTGCTCATCAGATGGATCACTGTCAGCAACGATTCCCGCCCCAGCCTGGAGATGGGCAACCCATTCTCTGCGTTTGTTCCTATGATCCTTGTAAGAGTACATTGTATCATAACGAGCATTAGTAGGGAAAACTATGGTCCTCAGTGCAAGGGCTATGTCCATATCGCCATTAAAAGATATGCCTCCAAATCCTCCGCTATATGGCCCCCGTCTTGCCACTTCCAACTCATCAATCAACTCCATCGCTTTTACCTGTTTTACAACAATCCAGCTCCAATCAACCAAGCCTATATTGTTCTTTCTTTACATAATGTTCGCACAGAAACTACATTAACCTAAGCTACCACCTTCAAGAGTTCTAAAATTTACCTTCGGTGCTCCGCTAACTGTACCAACAGGTAAAGCAGCACGCAATGCATCCCAGCTTGTTAAGTTATCTAATAACTCTCCAGTGACCTGCAAATACAGGTCTACTTTACCATCATCTCAGAGAAAGCTTCACCAAAAATCCATTTCTGCCAAACCAAACAGCAGAATTTGGACTCTGGCATAAAACAAAAATGAATCAAGTAAAACCAAATGCCACTCTAGCTTACTGGCGGCATATCATTCATGTTTCTGAAAGTGCGAAAACTGCAAGATAAAAGGAAAATCATTGAAAGAATACAAACTTTTAATCAGCGTATTGTGCTTATCTTGGTGTCGACTGAAGAGACATGCCTAAGAAAGAAACACTAAACACTTCTAACTAACAACGTATTTTACACATCAGGAGAAAACAAAAGTCCTTGTTATAGTTAATGTACAAGTAATGACCACTCCAGTGGCCATATTAACAAGAGCTGACCTTCAAGGAGACTCCAGAATTAGAAATGGGGTATTGAAGAAGTTCTGTATACTTGGGGACTAGGTAAGAAAATGGAGAGAACATTAACTCTTAAAAATAGTATAATTATAAATAATGCACACAAGACTACAAACGAACAAACCAAGCAAAGCAGGTGCAAATCCTATTCAAAAGCTTCCGAGTCAGTTGATTTATGAAATTTCCAATAAATGAAACCCGTGCCTTGTTGCCCTTTAGATTTGATATTAATAATGAATACTTAAAAAGCAAAGTAGTTATATCAAATAATCTTAGTGATGTATTTGTTTAGCTCAATATATTGAAAACTCATGGACGTATACTGTCACATGCTGAAGGATGTCATATTGCCCTTTTCTACTTAAAAAAGTCGCCGAATATGGAAAATTTTCTTCATTGAAAAATGGTAACCTAATTTTAAAAGTAATCTTAATATTCAACATCTCACGAAATAAGCTCTTGGTCATAATTTCTTTGGAAAAAATATATGCTGCGTAAGCATGGGCCTGTTGGTTTCAATAAGCATTGATTAAGGGAAAACACAAAGATGGGCACAGCTTTTCTAGTTTTTGATTTTAAAAGTTCTTACTAAATACTGGAAAGTGATTAGTCAGTATAAGAGAAGTAAACATTCACTTTCCCTGCAAGTGATTGTAAAACAAATATTGTTATATCTGACATTATCGGAAACTCGGGGCAGTTTATTCTTCAATTTGATAAGAATAACCAGTAAAGCAGAAATATTGAAGAGATCAGAAAATAAAATGTTAGATTTTCATGTGTAAACACCCAAAATTCTAAATTATGTGTAAGATATTAAGTCAAATAGAAAAGCCGCCAAGGATGAGTATTACTTCCCAACATTTATATTAGTTAATATTGTCAGCAATGTAAAATTTGAACTGCACTCACGTAAGATTCAAATCCTTGGAACTTACAGTTGAGCTTATGTGCATAACATGGGAATAGCGCTCGATATTCATGAGCTTTTCAACTTGAACAGAGCCGGGTTTGGAGACCTGCATATTCATCTTACATTAAACATATGGCTAAAACACAAACAGCCCAACTGAAAAGCTCAAAAATAGTTATGATCATAAATTACCCAACTGCAAAGCAACTGTAAATGCATATAAAGATCTGTTAAAATAGCAACATGGCATTACAATAAGGTTAATGCTATGAAACATTGACTACTTCAATAGGGTGCCTGATAGTCATGTTTGCTTTGCACGCTAAAAATAGATAAATAATAAAAAAAAAATACTGTCAATAGAGTCCCTCAATTTAAAGGGTTTATGTAGGTAGAAAAACAAGGACGTAGGGAATTACAAGTTAGGACCTGATACCGTTGGTGATAATAACTAATTATATTAAGTAGTAAAATGCGATTGGGGGAGTTAGTAGGAATTGGTTGAACTTTGTTACAAGAAAATTGGGAGGAAGAGAGGACATTACTCTGTTGTACTGATGTGTTGTGCTTGATTCTGTTCAGTATCACGTTGATAACAGTGCAGAAATTGATTGTTCGAAAATATTAAGCATCATTATGAGTAAATAATTTTTTACATATTATGGTCCAGTTCTATCAGAACCATTTTCCAAAATCATATTGAATTGAAAGATTCCTTTTACATCTGGAATTAGATCAAGGGTTTACCTGGCAACCTTAGTCTTAAAAGTGCAAGACTTTAATCTCTATGATATAAAAGATAATAAGCCTGGAATTGAAACAATTTACCTTTCCAACATCATTTCTCCCCAAATCAACTAGCATTACGTGCTCTGCACATTGCTTTTCATCCTTCAAAAGTTCTTCCTCCAACATGATATCTTCTTTGGGTGTTTTTCCTCTCCTAACAGTACCAGCAAGGGGCCGGTTGGTGATGTGCCTCTGTCAAAAAGAATACAAAAAGCCAATCAATACCTTTAACAACACTTGTAATGAAGTTAGCAACATTGACCAGTTTAGAAAAATTTATGAAACTTAAAAAGGGTTAACGAACAAGGCAAGCCCAACTATAAGCATTTGTTAATAGTATTGATATTTTGGAGAAAGAAAATTAACCGGTAAAGCCAGTTATTGGAGTCTTATCGCACAAGGATACCTTCTTCACCCGTGTAAGAATTTCTGGACTTGACGCAACCAAAATACTCCCTCTGGCCTGACACCAGTATATATTTCAACAAGTTAACTTTTGAATGCAAACTAAATAATACAATGATAATGACAAGAAACTGGCAAACCTGTAAATAAGTCATATATGGACTAGGATTAACAATCCGCAATGCTCTGTAGACTTCAAATGGATCTGCAAAAGTTCTCCGTTCAAAACGTTGACTTAGTACAATTTGAAAAATATCACCAGCCAGTATGTGCTCTTTAGCCTGCAATACTGCCCTCTTGTATTCCTCATTTGTCATATTTGAGGTCTCCAGTTTAGGACCAAAGAGATGAGTGTGTAACTTGATCGAACCTGCTACCAGCTTTGGGCTGAAATTGACAATTATAATAGCAGATACTGAAATTAAACTCAACCACCAAAATCAGCCATCCTTTAGCTTAATTTGAAAGGTCAAGCCAATAATAAGAAAACAAATTGGGGGATAACAGAACACTCACGTGATTATATCATGCACCCGAGATACAAGAGTTTCCAGCTGGTTCCTTCCATCACTGAGGGCCTCCTGAGCAGAAGAATATCGATCTAACCGAACCCAATGAATCACGTATGCTCTCTGGATAGAACCAAGTCTAAGAAATCACATGTGCTTTCCGAGCCAATCAAAATCAAATAAAATAGAAAATAGAAATGTTTTCCAGGACCAAGACAGTGAGCGTGGATATATTGATCAGCATGACTTTCTTAGAAGCATCAATTACACTCATAGCAGTACCTTTTCAACATGATCAAACACAATAACATTATCATAAAGGCCCAGATGAATATCAGGAAGGTTTCTGTCATCTACTGGGGCATTAGAAAATGGAAGTTTCTTCTTTTCTACATAGCGCATTGTATCATAAGAGAAATACCCTATCCAACCACCTGCCAATAAGAAAACAGAGCATGGTCAAAAACACATCAGGAAGCTCGTACATATCCATTTTTCATCTCAACATTCGAAGCAAGCAAAAGAATCCTTAGTGTAGAAACAAAAATCAACCACAAATCTTTTTGCACAATATACCCATTCCAAATAAATAAAATTAAAAAAAAAGTGAACAAAAATAAACAAGTTAGCCGATGATCAGTGTGGCTGCCTACACACAACCACCGTGTTGGTAGCAGACTATAATCTAATCAGAAAATCTAACAAAAGAGAGTAAATAGTATATGTATTGACTGCATAAAGGATTGGTTTTACGTTATCGTTCAATCACAATCTGTTATGTATGGAAAGTTCGCCAACTTTTATCATAGATAGATTAAGAAAAATATACCAGCAATAATTTCATGTTAAATATGTTTACAGTCGCAGCATGTAGAAAATAAATTCATAACGAAATGGTAATTAGGATGAGAAGTCGATTTCACATGCCACAGAACGCTTCAGGAAGTTCATCAATGAGTTGAGGCCGCCACTTCTCCATGATCCTTCGAGGAATCACCAGTGGATCCTCTGCAATTTCCTCACTCCTGCGCCCTTCCATGTGGTCCATAACAGTAACCACATTCTCTTTCGCCACAATCTCCATACACGGCTGTGCTCCCACCACACTGTACCGCCCCTAATCAATATCAACACAGACTAAGCAGACAGTCCAACACATTCACAGACTCAAAAAAAAAAAAAAGTTACACCAGCACTGCCAGAATTTTTGCATGACTGCACAAAACTCTCCACTTCTTCAACTACTACACTGACCTCATCCGAAAAGCATCACACCAAATACCTTCCATCGGATGTTAATGAAAACGTTTAAAAAAAACAGCAAAAGTGTGTTCGATCTCGCAAAACCTCACAAAACTTCGGGAACTATCAGCATAAGTTACTAAAAAGCTGAAATAAATAAATAAAAATTGCGTTCTCACAATGCTTGAAAATTGTCCTGGATCCACCGATTCAAAGAGAAAACTAGGAGCATCTCTGTCGTCCTCCTTAACGAGACACCGGTAAGCGAGCACTGGAGTGAGGTGGTCGGAGAATATGCAGCGGTATAGGGGAATAACGTTCCCCTTCTTGGAAGCTTCGAGAAACTTCTCGGCGTTGTCAGCTGAAGCAAAGAAAAAGTGGATGAAGCAGCAGAAAGTGATATTAAAAGGGAGAGCGAAGTAGGAACAGATAATAACCTGGCGAGAGAGATTGAGCAGTGCATTTGACGGTGAGTGGACGGTGACTCCAACCGGATCTGGAGACGGCGGTGGTTCGATAAGCGGCGTTCGCGAGAGTTAGGGCTGAATAACTAACAGTCGCCATTGCTACATGCCAATGCAGATGCAAATGCGATGGCCCAGAGAGCAAGAAGAGTCAATAAGAGTTAGCAGTGAGTGTTACTGTTTAGTGTGGTGAGTCACACTAGTCGTGTGTGGTGAGTCACACTTGTCGTGTGCGGTGAGTCTCACTCGTCGACCCTCTACTGCCCTAACTTTTCAATTCACTTTAAAAAAAATATTTTATCCGTTCTAATTTAGGGTCTTAGTCCTTCGATTCAAAATTTTGATATTAAAATTTGATTTTGTATGAAATATATATACATTTTTATCTCTAAATTTTAAAATAAATGAATATAATTTTTTAATCTAATTATATTATTTTTTTTATATGTCAAACGTATTTTATATTAGTATTGGAGTTATATACACTGTTTTACACATTCCTGATTCAATATCTACTAAAAAATGCGTTTGACACCTCAAAAAAGGTTAACATAATTGAGTTAAAAGGACAATATTCATCCATTTTTTAAAGTTTAGAGACTACAATGTATTAAAATTTCGGACAGGGACGAATTTCAATTTTGGATCAAAGTCAAGGACTAAAAACATATTTGACCCTTTAATTTATTATTTCAATATTTTTCAATTATTTATTTTGATATTTTAATTTTTTTTAGTAATGTAATGAAATAATCTAATAATAATTAAAATGATGAGTTAAAAAAAATTAAAAAAAAATTAATTAAAATATCATTATTTTATTTTAAAATAACAGAAACAATGTCTAAAAAAATCTACTACTTTTTTCAGTGTAATGTACTCGTGTTTTCTTTTTGTAAGTAAAAGACAGGCATATTTAATGACAATAAGTTCTTAAAATAAGAATAGGTGATAAATAAAATATGTTTGATGGAAGAAAAATACAAAATATATAAATAATAGACAGAAGTGCGTAAAAATAATATATTAAATCACATTTTTTTCCTTTTAAAAATTTTCTTCTCTTTATGTTGACCAGTGACGTGAGAGATATTTCCAGTAAATGATCATCAACACTTTCTTGCCGACAAAATATCCATACTTGGAAATAAAACACATGTAAAAAATGCATCGCCGAAAGGATTTGGGTGAGAAAAGCCACTTAAACTAAATCATTTATATTTTTAGTTTTAGTCTTGTTGTTTTCTTTTTTCTTTCTTTCTCTCTTTATATTTTATTATTTATCTTTTAATTTATTGAGTAAAATAGTATATTTACATTTATATCTAGTGATAATTAAGCTTTTTTAATTTGAGTACATCAGTTTATTTTTCTAAATTTAATATTTAGATTTTAAAATTCATTTTACTTCGACAAACAATATTTTTGAATAGATTTTGACTTATGTGTATATCGGTAATAAACCACACTTGTAAAATAATCGGTGAGAAACTGTATTTATGAGTAATTAACTTTTATATATAAGATGTATTGCGTAGGATATTTTTACCTAATAAAAAAAGGTTACAATACCGGTTAATGTATCACGTAGGATTTGCATATTTCAACTTAATAAAAAAATCTTAAGACCTAATAATATATCATATTGGGCTTGTACATCTCGGTCAAATAGTGTTGGGAATAGTCCAAGTGTGAGTCACAAAGTCCCACATTGGATAGAAAAGACAAAGTTAAACACTCTCAATGACCATAACTATGCCATGACCATGACTATAAACCATATATGAAAAAATATAACCTATCAAATAGTGTGGTACATATAGGTTAAATATATAATTGTTTTTCAAACTCTTTCCTTCTTTCCTTTTGAAATATTTTATACATCTCAACCAATATAAATCTAATACATTCGATCAATAATTTCTTTTAACTTTAGATACAAAATATGATACATTTCAGCCAAAATCATTTGATACATCTCCACCAACTAAGGGAGTGAGACGAGAACATCTCAAACCAAGACATGTTAGCTTTGAAAAGACAATAGTAATCGTTATTAACATTACAAGAATTATAACAGAGTATTCATCAGCGTTTAAGAAATAACCTAAACGCTTATAAAGATAGTCGATGAGAAATATATATATATATATATATATATATATATATATATATATATATATATATTCTGGGTGAGAAATTGAGGTTTAAATTTCAGTTCTGTAATGAAAAGATATTCTCGGTGTAGGGAGTGCTTTGCATTTTGCAATCTATGAATAATAGTATTAACTATAAGTTACTTTTACTTAATCTGCATAAACAAGGTGAACACAACTTAAACATCACTGAAATTATTATTATATGAGTGTGTAACTCATAAGATAGTGTGAAGTCTCTGGTGTGATTCTGTCTATAAACAATAGAACAACACTTCCTATTTTCTCAGTGACCCAAAGATTCATCAAGTTTGATAGGTTTCATCCAAACCTTATCAAAAGAAAGAGTGCTTGCTTTACAGAATTATTATGTACTTTGGACATTTTGTGAATGCAATGCCATCATCATCATGGAGTTCTCCACTGAAGCTCAATTTGAATCCTTCCATTTCTTGAGTCAATAAGATGATACTTCTCGTTGATTCTCTTGTTGGTAACAACATCAGACAATTTTATATCCACGTAACCCAAACTTTCCTGATTAATAAACAAGGTTCAATCAAAACCATTTCAAGTGGATGAAAATGAAAAATCCTGAACAATTTGTTTACCTTAGGATGCAGAAGGCCAAGCTTTGAGGACACACTTTGCACTTCAACATATAGTCTCTCATTAGAGGGAGGTTCCTCAAGCATAAACTGAAACGACTCACCCCATCTTGGATCTCTGTTTTTCTTTACATGCTGTATAGTTTTGTCACCAGAAAATAGTCAAATTTTCACAGGAATATAAACTGTAAGAGAAACAGATGCAACAATCATTGAGAGGTGTTTGTTTATTTATAATAGTAGACTTTCAGTAAGAAGATACCTTAGTTCTTCTCTCTTCTCCTTTAAATAGCAACCGTGCAAACGGATTTGTGTGGTGTTTTCCTTCAACATCTTCAGCTTCATGGACAGTGATAACAAGTAAACCACCACTTGCAGGTGTTCCTTCTGGAGCTTTTTCTATTGCATTGGAATCTTCTGCATTGTGAGGTAACTCATCCTCCTTAAAGGGTTTGTACAGAACTTCTACAGTGAGTTGTCCACGTGACTTTTCATTCTCAGGATCATTAGGGTCCAAGGTCTTGAGTAAATTTAGAGTCATCACTTTTGGTTCATCAGGAGTAATCTCTTTCAATGGAATCACATTCATACCCATCTTTTCATGCTTCCCAATCTGTGCAAAATAGAATGACAAAATAATGCCTGAAAAAATGAGTAATGGGAAAGTGTCTTCCTATGCAATGAAAATGTTCTTCAGTCACATTTTATGAAAGTGTCCTAAAAGAAGTTTGAGATACTAGAATTGCATCTTAAGATACTATTACTATTACCTGCTCCCAGTCATAAACAATTAGCTCCAAGACCTGAGATTCTGGATCTTTGACAACTATACTGAATTCCTCATTCCATTCTGGATTCAAATTCTTGTATTTCACGGTTGTTTTCTTTGAAGGAAGTTTCTCTTCTGTGAGTTTGAGTTTCACATAAGGGTCTGATGCCCCTAGTATGTCTTTCTTTTTAAGCTTCTCTGCCCCCACAACTTTCACATGAAGAATTCCAACTGGCAATTTCATGGCCCTGATCACAGACCAAGAAATATTAGCTAGTTCAACACTAACTTACACAGGCTTGATGAAAGGATGAAAGAGTACATACTTTGTTGGATCCATTATTTGAACCTCTAATGCCTTTGGCCATAGATACATTTTTGCAACTTGATCTTTGATGATTTCCTAAAAGGAAAACATTGAGGAAGAGAAATCAGTACTAAAACTTGTTGAGGTATGTAAAGTTTATAGGCAATCAAAGTGCTATATGCTTACCTGGACAATCCTATAAAGACCAGGAATAGACATTACATCAGCTCCAAGAAGTTTTAGTCCAAAATCAACATGAGGCTTCAATCAAGAGATTCAAGTTAACAAAGAGAAATAAAAGGCAAACATATCACAATGTTTTGAGTCTAAGTCTCGTATTGAATATAAATGACAAAATTATACATCATATAAGAAAAAAGGTTCATAAATCTATTGTTTTGAGGTTTTGGATTAAAACTGGCGTGGATTAGACTCACGTCACATATATTATGGGAAAAGAATAAATAAACCCATCTCAGAACATAATTGTAAAGATGAATGGAGTTTAACATCATACACACCTTCTCCATGAGAGACACGTAAATATTGGCAAAACATGGGAAACTTGGAACCAGAGGCTTCAGAGTTATACGTGGAGAAGCAAATACTTGCAGATCAACAACCTGAGATTATTTAGAAGCATAAATACTCTGTATTAGGTGAAAACATTTGAAAACTTTTACAACTGCAACACAATTTAAACCATATACTCTATTTTCAAAAGTCATGAAGTAAAAATATATACCTGCACTGTGGCTCGAAGCCCAAATGCTTTAACTACAACAGTAATATTAGGATTCCCAGCCCACTTCACTGATGGTTCCATGATCAACTCCTTTTCATCAGTAGTGTAGACTTTCATTCCTGGCATATATTCAGATGAAAATTAGCATCAATCAATCTAAACTTCTTCTATTACCTGAAAGAGTAATGAAGGATCAGCTTAAAAAAATATATGGAACCATGAAAATTGGGACAGTGTGATTTCATTTTGCAGTTCAAGCAATATCAGTAACACTGTGCAGACCAGAATCATAGCCTTACACAATAGCAGCTTCACATGCATAATACTCATGTGATGTGGAAAGAGAAAGAGATGAACCTTGAAAAGTTGGTGGCAGACAACCCAAGTTAAGTTCTTCAAATTCAACTGAGTCAATTTTGTACTTAGGAATTTGCTCAGCAATAATGGGCTTTGCTATAGTCCTTGCAGTCTTGCAAATTGCCTATGAAGATTGAATTGTAGGTACTCTTACAAAATTTCTAAACAAAGTAGTTGCACAAACACTACAATCATGAGAGAAATTTCAAAAATCAATAAAAAGTGTGCATAGGTACCTTGTCCAGATAAGGCCACATATACTCAATAAATTTGTTAAGCCAATCAAGCTGCAAACATGAAAATACTATCAATTTTCTGTAGAACATACAATGCATTTCTGGTTCCAAGGATAAACACTTGTACATAAGGCATATAACTGTAAAGAATAACATACACGGTCATAGTCTGGATTTTTAACCCAAGAGGGTATCTCTGGAAACATCTGTTGTAGAGCTTTGGGATCTACCTCAACCAAGGGTTGAATTATTGGATCCTGAAATCAGGCATACCATAATTTGAAATGTGAGATAAAATTAGGAGAAGAAATTTCCCTACAGTTCTTATTTAGCATAAAACATATAAGGTAAAGCAGGAGTATTTCAAAACAATGTTTTTTAGTTCCCTGAAAAATAACTCATCTAATTTCAATTTCTCCACTGAGGAGTTTCAGCATTCTCAGAAATTCCTCTCAGTGTTCTAACTTTAGGAAGTATTGCAGCAGAAAGTTTACATGAAAAAATGGGATAAACAAAATTTATCTTAGAGAAAAGCAATTTTAGTTGCATTCAGAACAACCATTACATTTTACTTAAGGTAGAACCTCCATGAAAACACACTTCACCTACAATTAATGTCATAACATCATGGTTCAGGCTAAGATCATACTCAGAAAAAAACCAAGATCAGACATAATTCCTATTCCATGAAGAAGGAAGACATTCTGCTTTTATCAAAGGAATAATCTACAGTATCATGCCCCTGCCAATGCTTATGCTAACAAATAAACAAAAACAAAATAGAGAGAAACAACGAACAAGAGAAACAGACAAAGAAAAAAGAAAAAACTGAACCTTAACATCAGTTGGCTGGAAGTATATGAACATATAGTAGCCAATCACTAGCCCAATTGAAGTTCCCACTCCAAATCCTAAAGAAGTTGTTATAGTGCTCAAAATTCCCATCTTTAATATCTTTGTCTACCACAGAAAATTTCTCTCTGCTACAATGTGGAAAACAAGAACAGAGGGAAGAGAGTTAAGTTGCTTCCATAACCAAAGGGGAACCATCCAAATCAAGAAATGCTTTCAGTGAGTGCCCTCCTATTGTTGTGGATGAGTATATTCATTTTGAGTGCCAATGAAAAAATGAGTGGAAAAGACAAAGAAGTTGAATTTCTTAATGTTATGATACAAGTGCAATAAAGAGGATTGAAACAAGTGGCCAATAAAGACCTTGTTCAACTCCCACTTGATCCACACAACAGTTGTTGATAAAGAAACTTGTAACCGCGTTAGATGGCACATAGTGTCGGTAAGGTCTATTCCTTCAGATTTTTTCAAATACTACCAAGTTTTCAACAGCGTAGATGTTAACTTTGATGATAATAATGATCCAACAGTGAACCATGTTCCTCAGAAACAGAAACAAATGCCTTAAAGTGGTGCAATAAAGTCAGGTCCCACATCGCTTTGTATTTTGTTTGGCTTTTCGATATTTCAGAAACGGATAAAAGTGATGTTTCACGTTATCTTCATACCCCGTTAATCAATATTCCAAAAGTAACCGTTTAATAAAAATAGACGTTTTCAATATTTTAGAAACATAAAAGGTGCCTTTTAATTGTAGAATTATGTTTTATAAGATTTTGTTTTAAATTTGAAGTGGAATAATCTAATTATATTAAATGTCAACATCTCTTCGATTTTTTTCCCTTCTAAAATTTATCACTTATTCATTTCTTCCTTGCAAATCTAAAAGACAAAAGAAGAAAAATTATTGTGACAATTTCCTAAATCTCAAATTCAAACGTTGACCAAGCTTTCTATTTAATTTTTGTTTTTGTTAGAGGATAAAGCAACATTTTATTCTTGAGTACTTTATATAAAAAAGGAATAATGAAAAATAATAATAATGCTTTATAAAACTAAAAGTTAAATCCATCTTGTAAATAAGTTTATTTTACAAATGTCTTGACCAATCATAGCATGAAATGTGAAAGTTTCCTCATTGGTCATTACTGTCCTTGTCAGTTTTAATGGCAACCACAAGCAAAGTTAATGGGTCCAACTTTTCAAAGATAAAAGGTTTTAATAAAAAAAATTTCCATTTCAGAATATTCATCTTAAAATAGATTTTACATTTAAAATTAGACTCTTCTAGAATTTCTATCACGGGTTTAGTTTTAAAAGTCATCTAAAAAAACTTAAAGAGAAAATTGTGAAATATTCTTAATTTTAACTCCTAAAAAACGTGAAAGATAGCAAAACATTATTCAAAATCAAAATCTAAGAATTTTGAAAAATTTAAAGGACGTTGAAGTCTAAGTTTGTGATATAGATATAAGGGAATTTTCATAGCACATTTTTGTTTCTGTTTTTTTTTTTCTTCTTATTTTAGGCAAAACGGTTTTATTAGGTGTAAAGGATACACAACTGAAAATTTTTGCTAAAATCCATGTTTGTGATGTATTTTTTTGATACATAAGTACAAATCCATGTTTTGTCGAACAAAAAGATTGGACATGATCATTACGTCGCAGTTTCAGCGTGGTACGTTGTACTTGGATTTGTGTTCTCTGTTTGTTTGCGAGAGATAAAAAACTAATTTTGAGGTTTCACATTTGGATTTGGATAGTGAGTATGTTCAAATTGATTGACTTTGCGATTTTTATTGTAAATGTGTTCTAATTTTCAGTTTTTTCTTCCATGTCAGGTTCACTATGGTGTGATTAGAATTAAATAATTTAATTATAGGTAATAAAATGAGTTGGTTTATTTTATTTTTGTTTTTCTTGGCTCATAGTATTTAAATGATTATAAATTTTGATTCGTTTTTTTTTACAGACGAGTTGTTTTTTCTATAGACTAATAGGTTAATATAAAATTTGAATTTTCTACTAATTGTTTGTATGTTGTTTTTCTACTGTACTTTCACTATTACTAATTTTAATATTTTAAAATATATTAAGAAGATATTTAAAATATCAGTACAGGATATTTTCAATGCTTACTAGAGGACAACTAAAAAAATCAATAAAAAATCTGGACTCGTATGTATCATGATCTACTTTGTCATCTTAAATTTAATGAAGTAATTTATTCATTTGAATAATCAACCATCTACTTTTAAATAAAGAAAATATTTTTTTATAATAATTTTTAATAAACAACATAATAGAATTTCAAATAAGGAGAACAAAAATTCAAATGTATTTTCTTCTTTACCTTCTAATTTCATTTTTCTTTTGACCCTTATATGCTTTTTTATCTTTATCTAAGTTTTTTACATCCCTTTCTTCTAATTTATGCTTGTCCTCACTTTCTACACTCTCTCATCTTTGAGGTATTTTATCTGTTCTCCCTTTGTTATTGGATAATGTTTCATTTTATAATTTAAATTTCGTTATTATTAATACTTTATGTTTTATTATATTGTTTTTTGTTTATTTAAGATTTTATATTGTTTTTATGATTTATTTTGTTTTTTAATGCTTTAACTTAATTATCTAACATATAGTTATTGATCGAAATAATGTTATCTTACTTATGATTTATCTTTTTTTTTTCAAATAATCAAATTATATTATTCTTCTCATCAAATACAGTATGTATAATAAGATATTTCCATAAACTTCTACTTTATATAGATTTGAAAAAAATCATTTTATCTAGATAAAATAAATTATGATTCCGTTAACCAAATCGTATTAATCATTAATAATTAGTATTTGTGAGATTTGTCACTTTATACGAATTTAATTACTTATTTAGCTGTTAAACATTTTACTGTAGATTGTTTGGTCTCATTCATCTTTGATATAAAAGCAGTGAGTTATTACTATTAGGCATATTTTAAGAGTGATTGCTTCTAGACAATTATATAAGATAGGTAATCCTAAAAAAAATTCTAATGAAATTTAATTTTAAGAAATAAATTCAATAATTTTATTTTGAAATAGAAAGTTAAACTATAAAATATGGTTGAAAAATAATTATTTTATACAAACAATATGGTTGAAAAATTAAAAAAAAAAATTATATAATACATTTCAATTATTTAAATTTGAATTCCTAATCCTTGAAGCACGTGGACCAACTACTACAATAATGAAAAGGACCATGAGAAAATCATTTCAACCATTGAACTAAAAAAATTTAATAATGGTATTATTTTGTATCGGACTAGTTTAAAATCATCAGTATGATTTTTTAAGACTAATTTACTATTTTATTCCCAATATAATACTATTATATTAATATTTGAAATTACGAATTTTTTTTCGCATATCTTTGAAAGTGTAATTTATCACGCACTGGTTTACAATTTTTAAAAAATCTACAACTTAAATCATTATAATAAACTGTCTTAAAGAATTAAAATGACAACAGATCATCAACTATAAGAATGAAAATAAAAGAGCAAAACATTTTTAAAGGCTTGTTTAAATTTTTCTTAATTTCAAAATATTAACATTTCCAAGAACTGAATGCTACTTTACTGTTACCTTAGAATATAAAAGAAAAGAAAAATATCTTTGTTGATAAAAAAAAAAAAACCAAAGCAAACCCATGATATATAATAGTGTATACAACATAATTATGAGTAAGTTGATAGTTTCCATGGAGGGCTTTATTCTTTTTATTGTTTTAGTTATCCATTTTCGATCAATTTTTAATTTTTTGATCCATAACTTTTTTACTCAATTTTCAAATGTTTTGATGTAAGTCTTTGTAATTAGTTTTATTTTCATAAAAATAAAATAACGGAATGCGATGACAAAAAATAGAGAAAGAGGAATTTTTTAGAGAAAAAGTTTACAAAGAACAAAAATATATTTAATTTAAAATCAAATAAAAAATTAAAAGAATTTGTGGTGGAAAATTACAAGACGTAAAAGATATATTTCACAATAATGTTAAAAATTGGAGAAAGAAAATGATGCATACAAGTAACCACGCATTATTTATAATACTATTTATCGTCACATGGCTGTGAGTTAGGACGGTGCCTTTGCCCCCTACCATTGGGCCACGCCATTCATCATGTCTACCACTTACTCTTTTCAAAATCACACCTAATACATAATAACAATTTTTAAATAAACTATATTGCTACATTTTGGAAATAAAATAAAAAAAATAATTCAACATTTTGTTAATAGAGCGATACTTTAAAATAATATCTAAATAAAAACAGTTATAATTATGATGCATTTTATCTACATCTTTTTCTACTTCATAATAAATTCATAACAATAAACTATTAAAAAATAAAAGAAAATAATAATGTAATTTTAAAAAATTATTATTATCCTAATTCTTATTTATACCTCTTTTAATTTACATATAAATATATTAATGCAAGTAGTAGTCATTATATTTGTGGTTTGAAAGTGAGAGCAAACCTTATAAGATATGATATCACCAACCATATAAAACTTTGAAAAATATTCCAAACAATATGTTTGCAGCTTTTTTCTTAACATATTATTAATTTCTTTAATTTTGTTTTAAACTTCTATATTTAGCTTAGACTCCTAACGTAGAAAAAGTGTAATTAATAATTTTTTAAGAATTTTTTCAACTTTAAAAACATGGTTAAAAGTTGTTATCCAGAACAGGTTGTACTATTAATCACATGCATTATTATTAATTTTAAAGCAAAAAATCACACTACTATCTATCATCAAATGCCGTATATAATACATATACTTGTTGACTTTATGATGATCATATTATTTATTTATTTTCACTAATCGACGATATAAAAATCTTTATATTAATTCCCACTGTGTATGATAATTGATCTACATTTTATTTTCACACAAATAAAATAAGACAAACAAACTAAAAAGTACACTATAGCAAAGAAGTTATTAATTTGATCATCAAGTACAAGAAAGTGATCAACGGTCATGCTCCTCTGAACGGCTATTTCTAAGGACACAATCCAACGGCTCTCAATACTCCGGCGGTCACCGTCCTACACTATTCTTTTCCGGTAACCGACCGCAGCAAACGGTGACTTCCTTTTAAACATTCCAAAACATTAATTAAAATATGCACTGTGCGAAAAGAAAATCGGCGTTGAACTCCATAGTTATAAAACCAAAAAAACAGGTCCTATAAGAACGTAGATCCATTGCATGCATATATAGAAAATAACTACACAGATCCATTCATGGGATCAAAATCTCTCCATGCATATTAGTGTTTGAATCTATTTTTTTTATGATACTGTCAAAATTTTGTTTTTAAACCATATAAATTGAAGAAAAGTGTTTTTAACAAAAGCATGTTTCTGAATTTATTTGTTTTCTGAATGAACCAACGATCACATTATACGCTTTTATAAAATTAGCTTTTATAAAATTAGGTTTCATAGAGTTGTAGCAAGCAACAAAAATGAATGGTGTTTTGAAAGCTCACCAAGATGAACACAGAGTCATTGCTCCAACCAACCAAAACAGAATGAAAATCCAGAAGAAGAAGTTCATGTCAAATCCTTGTTACAACGTTGGAACCTACGAAGGAACCTACGTAGGTCTCATGAATCTTCCTCCTTCGTATCCATTTGAGTTGTCTTCTTCCTTTTACTATCATCATCACCAAAAGCAGCAACAACCGCCACTGCTTCCTTTACCCGCAGTTTCTCCGAGTGTTGTCAACAATGGAAGAAACAGAAGCAAAGAATTTTCCAACAGAAAACCAAAGCAAACTACGAGAGAGGAACTCAAGAAGAAACCAACAATGGCGTTTCGTACAACTCCTGTGGGTTATACGTCGTCGTTTAGGTCAACGGCAATGGCAGGGAAAGGTTTTGGATATGGCGCCGAAAACGTGGATTTTTCAAGTTGGGTCTTTAATTTGTCACCGCCACCAAGCAGTTTGCCGGTGCCAAAGTTTTGTGTGAGAAGATCAAAGCTTAGTTGCAATGCAGAGACAAATTAAAGATTAGTGTGTGGTAATTAACCTACGACATTTACGATGAAGTTGTTTTACCTTGTTCTTGTTATCAATGGTGTTTACTTGTTTTGTTTGTGTGCACCATCAATGTTTTTTAATAATTTGGGGCATACCAATGAAGTGAGTTTCTTTTTAATGTTACGTTAATCAATTATGATAAGTATTCTTATATTGAACCAGTGTTTGTGCATTCATCGTCTTTCCTATTAGATTGATACATTAATTGGGGTTTAATCCATAATTTTATTTGTTATATTTCATGTTACTGAAAATGTGGTTTATATATTTTTTTTTCTATGTAAATATATTTTGTATTTTAATGTTTTTCTTATATTTTATATAACACATTTGTATTGTTAGAAAACTAATAAAAGAGACTAGATTACGTAAAAAAAAAATTATGGAAACTAAAAATGTACAATTTTTAAATATAAATATTAAAACGAAAAGTTAAAGAACAAAGTATTTAAATTTATCCACCATGAAAAAAAAAATAATCCATATATTGTAACGATCTATTTTCAGGCATTTTTTTGTATTCGGTATAATTTATATGGACCTCTTTTTTCATCGTAATAATGTTTCATTTATAATTTAATTTTAATGGAAGCTAACAAAAACTGACTCAACAAAGTAATCTAAAAGTAGGTTCTCTCAAAGTGCATTTTCCACTCTCCATATTAAAAATTAACAATATATAAATAAGAAGATAAATGCATTTAAAGTGCAAAATATATTTTTAGATATACATGTCACTCGTAGAGGATTTTAGTAATTTAATGTTTTACTTTTGTATAAAGGATCCAAATAAATTATCATATGATATTAAAATTATCTAAAATTGAATAAAAAAAAACAGAGAAAAATAGAGGCCCAAACAAAGAAAAAATATAAAATTAAACTTGATTGGGAGCTTACAGATTATGAAACAAGCAGGCCACTTAAGCTAAAAACTCCACTAATCTATTCTTCCTAATTTTTAAAGGTTAAATATATTTTTATTTATTAACTTTTAATAAAAATTAAAATTATTTTTTTAAAAAAATTTAGATTAATTTAGTCTTCAATTTCTAGAAATACGTAAATTTAATTTTTTTAATTAAAATTTAATTAAAAAACTAAATCTACACATTTATAAAATTATAAAACTAAATAGGATCAAAATTTAAAAAAAAAAATTCAATTTTTACTAAAAGTTAATAAATCAAAACATATTTAACTCATTCTTAATTAAAGGTCTGCACATAAATTTTAATAGTAAATTTTTGTTTCATAACTTGTAAGATTCTCCTTACTAAATATTTTTAGAAGTTGCATTATATAGGTATTCCTTAAGTCTCTAATTTCCTCGTTGATAATAATAATTGATTGATGTGCTCTATACTCGATTATTTCAAAATTCTTATTAAAACATGGTCAAATTTAATATTTTTGAAAAATTTATAAATATATTATCAAAAATATGAATAAATATCCGAATGTATCAATGTCCCTCTCTTCATAAGGTAGCAAAATGGGTTAAACAATTAAAAATGGAAGGAACTAAAAAAATGTCCTGATTTAATTTAGAACCCTAGTGCCAAGTTTAAATATACAAAAAAAGAAATATTTTTGTTATAAAACTTTTAAACTATGTTATTGAATTATTATTAAATCGGACCAAATTAGTCCACATTTAATTTGAACTAAATAATTATATCTAAACCCTGGATTTTAGTGGGTAAGTTCAAAGTAGCCAATTTTTTCATACTACTTATCTCTCTTTTTTCTCATTTTTGTGTATGGTTGATTTTTTTTAAAACCATAGTCGATTTTATTGAGATTTGAGGTTTCCAAATAAGGTTTTAAGAAAGTTAAAATATTTTGAAGGGGGTTTGTTTAGCAAGCTATTATCATTTGTTAGGATCTTAAATGAAAACATGAAAGCCCAATACGGTAGCTTCACTTTATTTTGTTTTTAGCCCATTTTCAGTTTTTTTTTCATAATGTTGATTTACAATGTTTGAACTCACTACGAACTTTCTATGGTATTAAAAATTATAGTATTCAAGAAAATTATAAATTAGATTTTTAAAAGTCATAGGTGTGAATCTAATTGATTACTAATGGTGAATATGGGATAAAAACATATATCTTGAATTTCATTCATATTTAATTGAGGTATTTTGCACATTAGCAAACACATATGAATAAATAAATAAAAGACTACACCATAAAACTTTATGTACTTGTGTATTTCCAATAAATGCATAATTTCTTCTACTTTTATTTTTTTTAAATGCAAGATATCTTCTAATGGAAATTCAGAAAGAAATTAATATCTTAAAATTTATTGAAGTGATTGTCTCAACATATAAACTTTTATGTATACAAAACCTAAAGATTCATCCGTATATAGAAGCAAGGGATTTAACATAGCTACAAAGTTATGTAGCATTAATGTTTGGCAACAAGATGCGAATGCAGTAAAACGAATATTTTGAAGTCAAACCCTACGTGACCAACAAAGTTTGAGCTAGATAGAGAGAAAAGTCAACAACACACTTTATTAAAAAAAAAAAATCACAAGGTAAAATTTATATAGTATTCAATGTGTATGAGCTAGGTAGTAAAAAAGTACCTCTAAGATTAACTTTTTCTTTTGAGTTTCGGAAACCAATAAAAAAATAGTTTGGTTACTTAATTGAAAGTAACCTCAAACCCATATTGTGTAATGTAATTTAAGAAAAACGTGTTAGATAATGTTCAATTTAAGATTGATTTCCATGTGAGATAATTTGTTTTTGAAATTACAATAATGGTGTAACTTAAAAATAAAATAAAATGAATTTGAATAAATCATTTAATTTTCGCACATCTTCATAAAAACAAATTGTATCAGTCCAAAACGATTTGGTTTGAAATCCTGATATGACACGACTTGTTGATTTGAAATGATTTGGTTAAATTAATATGCTGTCTTAAAAACAAGGAAAATTAATTTTTAACGGTTGATAAATTTTTTACGGTACATGCGTGACACCATTTTGATGATGAAAAAAGATTTGATATGATTTGAAAAAAAAAAAGAAATTTAGTATATACTAAAAAATAAACTTTCTCGTAAAAATTTTATCAAATAATTATAATTCTAAAGATAAAAAGTTAAATTTGGATTCTCTGTTGGATTTATTGGTGTTGTTTATCTATTGTGTATCTATAATATATTGATCATCACTAATTTTAACGTTTTAAAATATATTAAACAGATATTTAAAGTATCAATACAGTGTAATTTTAATACTCAACAGATATCAACATTAAAAAGACTAGTAAAGAACCTAGATTCTAAAGAAATCTTATTTTTTACGAGCCTTCAAGTTAATATAAAATATTATTTTAGACTTACACAACTTTTTTTCTTAAGAAGTTGTACAAACATGATATAATTTGTTTAACTTCCAAATTATTTAAGAAGTTGCACAAATTTTTCATAAGTAAATTATCCGAAAATGGTAAAAAAAACCCTTAAAACCTTGTTTCTGGATACAACGTGTATGATGGGAACTTTCTAACATCCCAATCTCAATCTCTTTAAGCTTATTTGTTGGAGAGTTACACCTACTACTTTGGATTAAAAACATGGAAATGGATGAGCATTAGCAACCATATAAATCAAGTGAAATTATGAAGCTCATTGTAAAGAAAAGCATGGGTTCATGGAGTGACAGGTAACATGATCAAACATGGTGCTCTTAGAACCACAAAATCGGCACAGAGGTTGTTGGCTTAATAATTAACGTTATCATCCCATGCAATATTTTTCCGATAATACAGTTATGGAACCGAAGAGTTCGTTGGCATAGTTAACCTTAACCACTCTCTATTTATTGGCGGGAATAGACTCTACTACACCAACAACCGTACCTCACGGGGCACTCCCTTTTACTCTTTATATTATTATCTACACTTACTTACCTTTAACATATAATATAACACACTACACTCTTTTTTTCTTTCATTTTTCTATCTTCATCTTCAACATTCAAACACAATGGCTGAAGTGGAACTCGTTCCTCCACAAGGCGTGCCACCTAAAACCGACCAACAAACCAAAACTGAGAGTGTGTCGTTTTTTGGCTTGTTTGCTACAGCTGATTCAACTGACTGTGTCTTAATGTTCCTCGGAAGTGTCGGTTCTTGTCTCCATGGTGCTGCTCTTCCTGTTTTCTTCATTTTGTTTGGTCGCATGATCGACTCTTTGGGACATCTTTCTAACAATCCTCACAAATTGTCCTCCAGAGTTTCTGAGGTTCTATCACCATCTTCTCGACTATTGTATTTTCCTACGTGCATGAGATTCTAACGTGTTTTTGTAAGAGTTGTATGTTTTTTATGTGTGATGAAGTGAGTTTTGGCTTTTTTCTTCTTTGCAGCATGCTTTGTATTTGGTCTACCTTGGTGGAGTTGTTCTGGTATCTGCTTGGATGGGTACATCTTATCTTCAACTTCATTTCTTTCTAAGTAATGCTTCTAATGAGGGATGGTTCTCGTTGGAAGTCAACGTCGACTAAAAATAATGTGAATTTAAAATATATAATTGAGTGCAAACTTCATTTTACAAGTCAGTTTTGTACTGTAAATTAGAATTAAAATTCACTTCTTAACATTATATCAGAACCATGACTTCCTGTCTATCATAACTAGATTTGTGTTTGTAGTGGTAGTACAAACATTTTATTCTTCTGGGTGTTCCTCAACAACCCTTTTACAGCATTAACCATATAATCACTTTTTACTACTATTTTTCAGGAGTAGCGTTCTGGATGCAAACAGGGGAGAGGCAAACGGCACGTTTGCGTTTGAAGTATTTGCTGGCAGTGCTGAAGAAGGATATTAGTTTCTTTGACAACGAAGCCAGGGATGCCAATATCATTTTCCACATCTCAAGTGATGCAATACTGGTACAAGATGCTATTGGTGACAAGGTGTGCGACATGGTTCAAACAAAACATGTTGTTTTAACATTGTTGAGATTGGTTCTTCAGTGGTGAAATGGTCTTGTTTTTATTGTGCTGAATGCAGACAGGGCACGCCATTCGTTACCTCTCTCAATTCATCGTTGGATTTGCCATTGGATTTACCTCAGTGTGGCAGCTCACACTACTCACCTTGGCTGTGGTTCCACTTATAGCTCTAGCAGGGGGAGCTTATACAATAATCATGTCTACTTTATCAGAAAAGGGTGAAGCAGCTTATGCTGAGGCTGGGAAGGTTGCAGAAGAGGTAAATAAATAAACCTGTGTGTGAATTGAGATTTTGTTCAAAGGCTATTTCAACAGTTGAATTGGTGTTTTATCCTTAACATATCTTTTTGGATCAGGTGATTTCTCAAGTGCGTACTGTTTACTCATTTGTAGGAGAAGAGAAAGCAATTGGTTCATACTCAAAGTCTCTTGATAATGCTCTGAAACTGGGCAAGAAGGGTGGTGTGGCAAAAGGAGTTGGAGTAGGCTTCACATATGGCTTGTTATTTTGTGCTTGGGCATTGCTTCTATGGTATGCTGGCATACTTGTGAGGCATCACAAGACAAATGGAGGAAAAGCCTTCACAACAATAATCAATGTCATCTTTAGTGGATTGTAAGTATATCACATACTCTGCTATGAGTTGTTAGTTTTTATTTGTGAAAAAGTTGAATCCACAATCTCTCTCACCCTCCATTCTAAACGCACCAAAATAACTTTATTTCTCCAAATTGTTAACAAAAGTTTAAATCCAAACAAATTTTCTCCCTTCTCTTTTGTCTACCTACTAAACTACCTTATCACTCTTGATCATGTCATATGATAACTCACATAACTTTGTTATGGATTACTTTTGCTACTTTGTAGTGCTCTTGGTCAAGCTGCTCCAAATCTTGGTTCCATTGCAAAAGGGCGTGCTGCTGCAGCCAACATCATGAACATGATTGCGTCGGCTTCAAGCAATTCTAAAAAGTTGGATGATGGCAATGTTGTGCCACTGGTTGCTGGGGAAATTGAATTTCATGAGGTCTGTTTTTCGTACCCCTCAAGAACCAACATGATCTTTGAAAAATTGAGCTTCTCAGTGAGTGCTGGCAAGACTATAGCAGTTGTTGGTCCCAGTGGTTCAGGAAAGAGCACGATTGTTTCACTTATTCAACGGTTCTATGACCCCACTTCAGGTAATTAATATTACCATTTAAGAGTTGGTTTCGTTTGAAATTTCCATGACCCTTTTTATGGCAAGTGGGAACAAGTAGGAGAGTGATACACCAAGGTAGAGAGAAGAAAATGAAGGGACAAAAAATTAACCTATGCCAAACACACCCCACATTTTTTTATTTGGCTAGTACAACCACTTTTTTTTTCTTTTTTGTCAATGAATAGTTCAATATTTAGGAGGAGAGGTTAATGCATTAATTTTCACTAGGTAAGATCCTGTTGGATGGATATGACCTAAAGAATCTTCAATTGAAATGGTTGAGAGAACAGATGGGCTTGGTTAGTCAAGAACCAGCACTATTTGCAACAACAATAGCTGGAAATATCTTATTTGGAAAAGAAGATGCAGACATGGATAAAGTCATACAAGCTTCCATGGCTGCAAATGCTCATTCTTTTATTCAAGGATTGCCTGATGGTTATCAAACTCAGGTTAGTTAATTTTACTCAATTTTTTTAACTGCTTTCCTTTATATTTTTCTTTTGGAAAGTTGAAGTTGGTCATTCAATACATAAAAATTATCTTCAACAGCTTCATAGTATCTTTGTTCTACTTAACATAGAAAAGTCATAAAGTTTATCTCCTCGTAGAAATCACAGTGATCCTATATCATTCAGGTTGGAGAGGGTGGCACCCAACTTTCAGGGGGGCAGAAGCAAAGAATTGCCATTGCAAGAGCAGTGATCAGAAATCCAAAACTATTGCTTCTAGACGAGGCCACAAGTGCTCTAGATTCTGAATCAGAACTCATTGTCCAACAGGCATTGGAAAAAATAATGTCAAACAGAACAACAATAATTGTTGCTCATAGATTATCCACTATACGAGATGTAGATACAATCATTGTGTTGAAGAACGGCCAGGTGGTTGAAAGTGGAACTCATCTGGAATTGATGTCCAAAAATGGAGAGTATGTGAATCTGGTGAGTTTGCAGGCATCACAGAACCTCTCAAACTCTAGATCAATATCTCGCTCTGAAAGTTCAAGAAATTCTAGTTTTAGAGAACCTGCAGAGAACATGACCTTAGAGGAACAACTGATGTTGGACACTAGAGGAGAATTGGAATCAAGTGATCAACACTTGCCATCAAAGACAACTTCAGCTCCAACAATTTTGGATTTACTGAAACTGAATGCTCCAGAATGGCCCTATGCAATATTTGGGTCGGTAGGTGCAATATTGGCTGGCATGGAAGCCCCTCTCTTTGCACTTGGAATCACTCACATTTTGACTGCATTTTATTCTCCTCAGAGTTCTAAAATCAAGCAAGAAGTAGATCGTGTAGCTTTGATATTTCTTGGAGTGGCTGTTATTACTGTACCTATTTATCTATTGCTTCACTACTTTTATACATTGATGGGAGAACATCTCACTGCCCGTGTACGTTTATTAATGTTCTCAGGTATTCATTCCATCGCTGCAAAAGCTTTGCTATTACAATAATCACATGCATTAACTTTTTCTGAAATGAGAAAGTGTTTTGATTTCGTGTTTGCAGCTATTCTCAACAATGAAGTTGCATGGTTTGATAAAGATGAGAACAACACTGGCTCACTGACAGCCATGCTAGCTGCGGATGCAACACTAGTGAGAAGTGCTCTAGCTGATAGACTCTCAACCATTGTGCAAAATGTAGCCCTCACTGTCACAGCTTTTGTTATTGGCTTCACATTGAGTTGGAAACTAACAGCAGTGGTTGTAGCATGCCTTCCCCTTCTCATAGGAGCTTCTATCACTGAGGTTAGCTTCATAACACCGAAGATGTTATAACTCTTGATGACTTCAATTTTTCACAATTTCATGAAGAAGTTGTGTGAAGTTTTCAAGACTTTGGTCTTAAAGTCATCATAAGTTCACAAGACTTGTCCATAATATTTGCTCTGATATGTACAAAAAACGAAGAATAGCTAAGTTTAAATTACTTTTGCAGCAATTATTTCTGAAGGGGTTTGGAGGAGATTACAGCCATGCTTACTCTAAGGCAACTTCTTTGGCTCGTGAAGCTATTGCCAACATACGAACTGTTGCTGCGTTTGGCGCCGAAGATCGAATCTCAATCCGGTTTGCATCTGAATTGAACAAACCTAACAAACAAGCTCTTCTACGGGGCCACATATCAGGTTTTGGCTATGGCATAACCCAGCTATTGGCTTTCTGTTCCTATGCACTTGGCCTTTGGTATGCATCAGTTTTAATCAAGAAGAAAGAGTCAAATTTTGGAGACATCATGAAGTCCTTCATGGTCTTAATCATCACTTCTCTGGCAATAGCAGAAACACTAGCTCTTACCCCAGACATTGTGAAGGGATCACAGGCACTGGGATCGGTTTTCGGCATTCTCCAAAGGAGAACATCCATCACCCCAGATGATCCCAACTCAAAGATTGTAACTGTTGTCAAAGGAGAGATAGAGTTTAGAAACGTAAGCTTCAAGTACCCTATGAGACCCGACATCACCATATTTCAGAACTTGAATCTCAGAGTCTCAGCAGGGAAGAGTCTGGCAGTAGTGGGCCAAAGTGGTTCAGGGAAAAGCACAGTGATTTCATTGGTAATGAGGTTTTATGACCCTGATTCTGGATCAGTCCTCATAGATGAATGTGACATCAAAACCCTAAACCTGAGATCCTTAAGGCTGAGAATAGGATTGGTTCAGCAAGAACCTGCTTTGTTCTCAACCACAGTTTATGAAAACATCAAGTATGGGAAAGAGGAGGCATCAGAAATAGAGGTGATGAAGGCAGCGAAAGCAGCAAATGCTCATGAATTCATCAGCAGAATGCCTGAAGGGTACGAAACTGAGGTGGGTGAGAGAGGGGTGCAGTTGTCAGGGGGACAAAAACAGAGAGTTGCAATTGCTAGAGCTATTTTGAAAGATCCATCAATTCTTTTGTTGGATGAAGCCACAAGTGCTTTGGACACAGTATCAGAGAGGCTGGTCCAAGAGGCTCTGGATAAACTAATGGAAGGTAGAACAACAATTTTGGTAGCTCACAGGCTATCAACTGTTCGTGACGCTGACAGCATTGTAGTGCTGCAAAATGGCAGTGTTGCCGAAATGGGAAGCCATGAGAGGCTCATGGCCAAACCTAGAAGCATCTATAAGCAATTGGTTAGTCTACAGCATGAATCGCTTGACCAAGAAAAACATTGATGAATTATTATTCATTTGCAATTTCCCAAGTAAAAGGGTACTTGCAATTTACAACATGGATTGGGGCAAGGCCTAGTTTATTTTTAAGAGCATGCCTGAATGATTTTTTCTTTGTTTTCATACGACAATTGTTTTTATGTTTATATATACACGAGCGCTTCGAAAAATTCAAAGCCTATCATTGGATGTTTTGTTGTAGAGTGGTACCACTTTTGCAATTTCTTTCTGAATTTGACAACCATTAAACCTTGTTCTTTTCTCATGAAACTTCGATGAAAAAAAGGCATCTTTTGACCAAAATAATTCTTAAGAAAGAGGTAGATACATGCAGGGATCCTTCTTTTTTACTAAATATTGCTTCATGGTTTCACCTTCTTAATTTATGAACGTCACCATCAATGAAAGAGCTACGTACCAACACCCTTGGCACGAGGGTATGGGATATTGTTGCTGACACTGCACCCACTAAGTGCCAATTATACAGAATTCGCTTATCATTTCCAGCACATTAAATATGGTAGTTTGGCTTATTGACTACTGAAGAAAAGTATTAAGAATAAGACCCTTGACCCATTTAGAACCATAAGTCTGTATACTTGCTTCTTATTAGCAAGGCCAGCCGTGAATTATTACTACCAAAGGTGTACGCCTTTAAAAGGATTAATTTGGATAATGATCGTTTACCCATATATGCACTTATACAAACGAGAAAGTTATTAGTGTTTTGGATTTTCATTTCAGTGTTCCCTGAACTAAGACATCTTGCCCCTGGTGTTAAAGTGATTGTAGTTGGAACCAAGTTGTGAGATGAATGCAAGACAGAGTTCGAACTTGTATCTTGGTTGCAGTTTGGTGGTGCGTGACTAACCCTTCCCTGCTCTTACTAGGACATTAATGATTAAATATAATTAAATTTTTTTCTGCACGTAGCATTTGAGGCAGCCTTATTTGGATAGCTGGGAGGATATGTTCAGGACTCTTGACTCCTATCGTCAGCTTTATGGTACGATAGAAAGCACAATTAGGAACGATAGACTGCTATGGAAGGAATGGAAACTAGAAAAAGCCTTTTTATGAGTGAACTCGGAAAAACCATTTATATGGTTCTAGTGAAACTCTAATCAGCAAATTCTAATCGTGCTTTAAAATGTCTTTGACGGCTCAGCGAACATGTTAATGCACGTAATGAACATTCAATTTAAACAGCTTTAATTGAACATTAATCTGCATCTGCACATGCCAAATGTACTTAAACAAAAGTAATGACATATCTTCCTACTAGTCTTCTAAGAAATATTAAATGAAAGTGAATACATTTAATATCTTGGAAATATAAATAGATACGATATGTAGGAAGACGTATGAAGATTTATAATTATTCACTTTAATGCAAACATTTTATAATGCACAAGTAGTGAACACCGATAAACCTTTGTTAATTTCGAACACCGACAACTACATGCGTGGTTTTCCATACTACTACACGTTTGGGCGTCTTGGATGAGTTAGGCGGGGATTTAGACCTTGATAGGGTCATATTTTTCACCAAGTATACCACCCTTCTGTTTTTGGAATTGGATGTACCTCAATGTGCTGGTAAAAAAAGCATCTGAGGCTGGGAGGGCTGATGCAGAGTCACTCTGCATCTCAGTCGTGATCAATTCTATAAGCCCCTGGATAGTAGCACTAGTGATCTGCGGGTTTCCTTTCTCAAAATAATATATGTACCTGGAAACCAATCATCCATTAGTAAGAAAGCCACCAAGATAGTGTAACAAGCAGTTTTATAGCAGAAGGAACCAACTTGTTCAGTATTTCAACAAATAGTGTTACTGGACCGCTGCTACCCCTTGCTACATTGGCCATTTGTTGAGCAGCATTTGCAATCCTCAAAGCACGCTTAAGGCAAAGCAACACCCTGTAACCAAACAGTCAACATTGCCACGAGAAAGAAACAGAGAGGACAAAAGATGACAAGTTGAAGACTTTTCAGAATACAGTAAAATTCTATGTCAAAACTTTTCAGCAATTGTAAAAGTGTGCATCAAATGTGCAAAGGCATAACACTTCATAAAGCCTGATTCAGAGGAGATAATTAATTTAGAAAACATAAGCAGAGGCAGAGATGCATAAAACCGATCAAATTATCCCAATTATCCAGTTGATTATACCTTTCTCCATCTTTAATACCATCTTGATCATCAAGCCAAAAGAGATGAGAACATGCATAAACTGCTCGGCATTGATCAGGTTTCTTCAAAAGCTTCGCTGAATACTGTAGAAATTGATAGAAAACCATATTAAGTTTGACATGAATACATTTGCCCCAATCCATTTGTCTAAAGGTCATTGGCTAGAGAAACCTTATAACGGTTGGCCAATACTGAATTTTAAACTAACGTTGGATGGCTACGTTTTGGGAAGGAGGAAGGCAGGGTCGGAATAAAATAGAAAGTAAAGGGATAACATGGAGAGGTTGCATTCCCCAATGTATGAATAATTAGTGAAGGGGAAATATAAGGAAATAATTTATAATAATTGTAACAATTCCATCTAATTCTTATTTACTATTCTAATCTAAGCCTTGTCATCGTAACTTGTGAGCTGAAGTTGAATGATTGCCTTGGCATTTCCTTTCCCTCCAAATAAGAGGGAATATTCCTTCCCCATCCGGTTCCTTTCATCCTTCCTCCAAAGAGACTCTTAAAAAGTAAAAGGACAAGGGTGAAAAAGTAAAAAACAAGTAACGGTACTGTACCCCTGTTGCCTTGTGTGTTAATGTATCCCTGTTCTCAACACCAAAGACGTTCATTCTCTGAAGAGACCCAATAATTAAATGAATTGCAGTTACCTGGGCTTTAGAGTCCTAAAACCAGTATGAACAGTCATTAGTAAAAGTCATTTCTTAGTCATACTAAGAATATGTTAAAAATGAATAGTTTCAATAATAATTACCGCAATTTCTTCTTCATATAATACAAATGCCTGAGTGAAAAATTCGTAAGCAACAGGCTCAAGGTCGCAGTCATTAGCAGCCTGATATTAGTAAAAGTGAGAAAAAATACACTCTGACAATTGCACAAAACGAGAAATGTCATAATCATCATAAATGGGTATTATAATGTCAGGAAAATATTAAAATACATGGTTGTGATAGTACCCAAAAATGTCCAGAACGAGTATAGCCCTTAAAAATCAATTCCCCACTCGGACTAAAATGTTAAACCTTCAATTTAATGGGGGGAAAGAATTGCCCATGAATGTCTGGGTGGCAGAGAATCAGTTTTCAACACCCAACTCCATTTACAAATCCCCTTTATTGGTCTTCTCAGAGTTGTTTGGAAATATAAAGAGAAACAAAGGCGAAAGGCATCAGATTAGATAATTCAAGTTTGCAGGGTCAAGCATACCTCAGCACATTGCAGATACAGTCTTAACGCCAATTCAGGAGATGACACAGAAGAAAGAGCTTCAATTATCTGTAACAAAATTACTAATATTTGTCCATCACATGATAACAATATATGGTGCATACAACGTTATATAAACAAATAAAATACTTGATAGTTATGCTAATGCTATACAGTAGTTAGATAAAATAACTCCATGACAAAATGTTTGAGTTGTGCACAGGTAATTATAAAAAGAGATAATTATTCTCGTCCACCCCACTAAGATAATAAATTTTAAATCACCTCATTTAAAAGCTGAAATATTTTTTTTGGTGTTGTAGGAACTTCTTCTCCAACTATATCTCCATCTTGGCCATGCAACTGCCTGATCAACTGCAGAAAATGACATCTATTAAACCTCGAGATCTAAAGTTGAAGTTAATGCAACAGTATAAATATTGTAAGTGTTACAGAATACTTCACAAGATAATGGGGTAACAATATTAGACACCATTAAAGCCCTCACAAGGTTAAAAAATAATGAGGCTTAACCATTAAATCACATATATAAAACCTCAAGATCTAAAGTTGAAGTTAATGCCACAGTACAAATTTTGTAAGTGTTACAGAATACTTCACAAGCTAAAGGGGGTAATAAAAGTGAAGAGTGGGAAGAAAAGATTAAGTATTTGTGATTTCAAATATATACTTAGTCTCAAAGCTCTAGTGTACATGGTTAATAGGATCCTTGTACAACCATTGGCAGCTTCAATTATGGAATATGAACCTCACAAGACCAGGCAACTCCATTCATATAATTTTCAAACTATCATCACATAGAATTCAATTGAAAAGAAGCATGTTAAAGATGGTGTAGATAATACAAATTGAAAGAATAACATCGTTAAAGAAGGATACCCTGAGTGCAGAAAATATCAAGGAAGGAACTGTAAAAGGCAAGCGTCTTGGTCCTCCACTCATAATATGCTTCTTAACGGTACATATTATCTGAAGGTCAATAAGATACGAAGCACTTAATAGAAATATACCAGTGAAATTCAATTTGACTCCAAATACACTCATTGTTACCTTGAACATTTCTTCTGGTTCATCGTTATGAAGCATGTGTATGAGACGAGCAACAGAATTTTGTTCCTCATTGAAATCTTCTTCGTCAACCTACAGATCAGACATAATAAAAGGGCTGATCTTAGGAAATTACTATATGGGTTAAACATGTAAAAAATGTTAAATAAATAATTTAAGATAACATATAATACAGAACAATTTTATCCTTATAAAGAAAATCCCAAGATATTCTAACAATTCTCTCAAACTTACCTCGTCCACAATTGTTCCATCCAAATCCATTATAAGCCCTTTTATTAATTCAAATAAAACTTCAACCTGCCAAGGCACAATGAAAAATGTTACAGAGAAATAATTTTATTAGGTTGAGTCAAAGGAAAAAATAATATACCTTATCAGCAGTAGAGATGCAAGTGTTATTCTTCATAATACTTTGGATAATAACCATGGCCATGACTTTATTTGTTTCATGATCAAGATGATCCATTACACGAGGATAATTAGAAAGTGTCAGTGCAGTCACAATATCATTGTATTTATCTAGTGGAGCACTTAAAAGTGCTACGACTTGCTTTGTTGCTCTACTGTCATCAAGCTTTGGTTTTCCAGAAAGCTTCTTCACACATGATCCCTGAACAAATTCCACAAAATATGCAGGTTAGAGCTAAGATGCAAATACCACATCACACAAAATGGTAGATCAAAATGTTTGAAAAGTAACATACCAGTACTTGGTCCACATAATCAAATCGATCTGGATGAACACGGAGAGTAAATGTAAGAAGAGAAACATGCAAAGCAATTGCTCCTACTATAGGCATGTCAACTTGTGCTTCTATCACCTGCAGTCAAAAGCAGGTATATGGTTTGGATTGCAGCCCCATAGTCCATAAAATAAAAGGCATATCTAGTATCTAGTAGGCACAAACCAAGAGACTATAATCAATGTTTAGTTTTTCTCATACAGAGAGTTGAAAAGAACTTCCTGTAACACAGAAGATCAACTATCAAGTAAAGCCCATTGGATCCACAATTTTTTTATGGTCTATATATATGCAACAAAATACAACCAGTATGGCTTTATTATATAGCCCCAGCTTTGACAGTTGCACCTAGCAGGTTAACACAACCATACAGATGCCTTTAATTCAAACTACTTTAACAGTGCACTTTCAACTTGTACAACTTCTAACCATAAGATTTTATAAAAGTTTTACAAGAAGGAAAAGAAATCCGTACTAAAGGAATAGTAGAGGTACCACTATATGTACTAAATTATTAAAGGTAAATATTTACATCAAGGGAAACAGCATTTGCAACACACCATCACATTTAGTTCCTTCATTGTCCATAACTTTAACAGGACATCTTTTCTGCAGTTCTCCCAAAATAAGCACGATAAAATAGAAGTTACAAACTGAAGGAAATCTGGCTTACCCTGCCTATTGCTGTGCTTAGTTTAGCAAATGCTTCCACTTGAAGAAATTCAGGCAATACCTGAAGCATAAATGATATCAACAACACATGGAAGCTTAATTTTTGACAAAAGGTGCATCAGACTTACTTCAATATTAGAGGCAGCATAATTTGACAACCTGTCCATCAACTGAGATAACACTGTTTTGATGTCTACTGTGGGCTGCAAATACAGTCAAGTCAGTCAAAGAGTAAATAAAAATAGATATCAGCTTTAAGAAAATCAGATAGACAGAACAGAATTGATCTATGAGTATCTTCAGTATAAGGACTAGGAATGTTATCAAATGATTGATTGGTGGTCGTAGCAAATGTATGATGATTCACTGACCAAGTTAATTGATAGTGTGAAGCAAAAACCTTTCATGATGAGTTGAGATAAGTACAGAATGAATATATTCGCATTTACAATAGATAGAGAAATGGAGAAAGAGACAATTGCAGCCTGTACAGAGTCAGGTAACAGAGATTGAAAATCCAATACACAAAACAGAGAATAAATTCTAAAAAATAACCTAGGGCAATAAATAACAAGCAAAGAGTTTATTCTTGAAAAGAAAAGTAGGAAAGTATGTATCAACTTCAACTTTAGTTATGGAGCTGTTTGAACAAATGCTGCAGAATTGGATCAAATGCACAGGGTGAAGTGACCATGATGAAGTTCAAAGGAGTATGAAAGAAACACGACAGTTCACTCATTTCTTGAAGAATTTCTGAAATTCCACTTCAATAGGAAGAATTTCAAAATCCTTGTTTTATGCTCAACCAAAATGCTTAGAGATTTTAAAATTCACTTGTTCAGTATTCAAGCAAAAAAACTCTCTTAATTAGTCTTAAAAATTACATGGACCACTAAAGTCTCTTTAAGGGCACTGTAAGTATGTTCAATTGTTCTTGTCATTAACCATAACACATGCAATATTTTTACGCACTAAATTCACGGTATTATCAAAATTTAATTGAGGGTCTGTAGTCACCATTCCAAATTGCCTAAATTCATGACCAATCAAATATGTGATAAACTTTTCAAAAATCATGGAGCTTCAGATAATATTTAACCTTAACAGGGGCAATTATAATGTATATCTCATTAAAACTTGTAAGAAACAAACCTCAAGGGCTAAATATAATATTAACAAAGTGTTAAAAAATCAAAAAGTATAGTAGGCATCTCCAAGGATGACTGATAAAATATACTTAAGCTCAAGCACACAAAAAGGTTATCTATTTCCAATCTACTCATGCTACCCACCTGCAATTGGGGGCAAGCACCTAACAGTGTCTCAAGTGTCTGCAAATGGTACTCGTCAGGAAAAACCTGGATTATACACTCCATAAGATAAAATTGGGCAAGCTCGTCATTACAGTTGACAACCTGCTCAAGCCAATTTAGAAAGCTGAGAGACATTATGACATCAAGGGTTACATATGAGAAAAAAATTACATTTTGGGGAGAAAATGTACATTATTAGACCTGCTCTAAGACACTTGGAAGGACGATGTCTTTGTACATCTCAAGGTTCACACCCTCTATCTGACTCAGAACGTGCAGATTCTTCCCTACCTAATAATTTGAGGAAAGGAAATCACATAACTTATCTTTCTATCAAAATGAATAACACTGCTTCATCAGGAAATAGTTTATATTACAAGATCACGAAGCTCGTTCCTTTCTTTTTCCCTCTTCTCTCTTATCCGACTGGGTCCCTGCAGACCAGAAATCCCAATTGAAGACCTCAGCTCAGGATCGCCAAAGATTAAGCATGATTCACAAGCACCATAACACCTGCATGGCCAGAAATCATGTTCTCATGATTTATTTTTACCTCAATGGCTATGGCATGCAAGTACTGTGGTGCTATGCATCTCATAAGATAAGATTAGAAAAGAGTTAAGGAAGTTCAATGAACCTGATGCTGCAACTGCAACCGAACCCACAGCTTATTCATTTCAGTGAAATTCTGTAAAACAAATTCAACTGCAACCATCACATCATTAGATTCCCTGCAGGAACAGAGGCACCTTTCAATATCCATCGTTTTAATTTTTGTTCACTCAGCCCCAAACATAATACCAAAATACAATATTTCATATTGAAAATTGATACCAAATACGTGGGAAGAAAATTGGAGAAAGATAAAAAGTTATCTTTTTAGTGACTTTCTAATTACTACATCACTATTAAATGAAAGAAAAAAAAAATCTAAATCCTCCTACCAATCTTCCAATTTACTGTATGAAGAAAGTACTGAATTTTTTTTATATTATCAAGAAATTACATACATTTACTTTTTTCATTTTAGTGGGATAAAATTGTAGGATATAACATTACTCTGATTAAAATGATAGAAGACAGCATGCCACATTCAAAAACTACTAATCCATCACCAACCAAATAATGCCTTACCCCTCTTCATGTTCATATCCAATATCAGGCAATTTATCTTTACTGACTTGAGAAAGGTAGCTCCTCAAAAACAGACCGCGAATTGGATGCTGAACAGCGCGACACATTTCCACTAGATCTTTAAGAACATCTTTTACTGGAGCATCCTTGCTTCTAAGGTAAGCAGATCCTACCGTGCAAAGCAGATACCTGGCAGTAAATCACCAACGCAAACACAGAGACCGCACAGTCATTCAAATTGAAATCATAAGCACGAGCATTGGTACTCGGAAGGGGGTTAAACTGCCAAAAACGCTTACAGTCTAGGCAATATATTTCCAGCGTGCTGAACAAGCTCGTATAGATCAGCAATTGCAACGCCGTGTCTTCTTTCGTCTTTGAAGAACATCTCCAGCCTCCGAAGCTCATCGAAGGCTCTCATATCTATAAAGGAAACACCGAATCGAATAGAACAATTGAATTGCGAACCTAGAAGTTCGATTCATTACTATATGCGATGCGAATAATAAACGAAGAATATTTTATTTACACAGTTCGTAGTATTTGTGCGGTGAGAGCCTAGAAGTTCGAAGCTCCGATAGCATCTGCGCAGAGTACTTGAGAGCGTCTCTGAGATTGTCTTCATCCTGCGAGAGCGAACCGTGACGAATTGAGAACGATAATGGATTAGGTTACGAAGAAATTGGAGAATACCAGTGCGCGATGCATGAAGAATGCGTTGTGCTGAATCCCGGCGATACCCTCGGCGAGCCATTTTTCTTCGTCCTCGAATCTCTCTGCAATCATTCTCTTCCAATTGGGCGAGATCGCTCGTCTACAGTTACAGGTTAGAACCCACCACCGCGATGGGGTTGGGTTAGTACGAGACAGTTGATTTGAATCGCATGTGAGGATTCTTGACGCCAAAAATAAATAAACCACGGTGAATTCAAGAAATTTAAAAAAAATAATAATAAGTGTAATTTAGGTCTCGAATTTTAATTTAGATTTCAATTCTTTTAATAAAATGTTAATTATTTCTTATTATCAAAATTTTCTTTTAAGTTCTTACATTACATTTAACATAGTTATTTATTCGCAAATAACTTGTTTTAACTTTAAAATGAATACGTTCGTGTAATGTCATTTAATTATTAATTGTGTGCCTAATAAGTTTATTAGCCTTTAATCTTACTACTTACTACTTGCTTAACATGATAACGGACAGCGCCAAAATTTATACATTTTATAAATTCTGTATTATTGTGATTTCAAATTTGAAATTCTTAAAATAAAAAGTTCGTTTACTGATAAAATAGTCTTAGAATTTTTTATAGTTTAATAAGTTATTTAAGTATGAAAATATGTTAAATACTTATAGATTTTGTTCCTCATGGTAATTTTAGTTTTACTATCTTATTCAAATGTATTATTAAGACATAAAGAGGATCCAAATCAAGTATTTTCATTTTGATAAAGTTTATCTACTTAGTATTCTATGATTTATGATATATAGTTTAATTTGATATTTTTACATCCAACGTGTTTAAAAACACTCCACTTTTAAAACTAAAATATTTAACTATAAAAGCTACTTACTCAATTAAATTGAAACTCAAACTTAGGCTCATAAGATTATTTATAAACGTAGAAACAATTATATTGTAGTACCAAAGCATAAAATAAATATAACAACTAAAATTCAAATGTTTTATAATTTAATATTAAAAATTTTCTAATGTTTAATTCAACCACCAAATCAAAGTGTGTAAGCATAAAACTGTCAAAGTATATAGTTCCATAATAACTTATTGGAGTACTCCAAACAATATTTATCAACAGACAAAAGCTATAATGTTTTAACTCGTATAAAATTAAAAAAGTATTATGCATAATTTAATAAGTCTTGTTGATAATCTTATTTTTAACAAATTTAATTATAATAATAGAATTTAGTCCTTATAAAAACAGTTTGAATAAAATCAAATTGCTTTATGATTTCCAAAAATAATATTGAATTAACCTAATTTGTCCTAAGGAAACAAACTGTTTTAAAGAGTCCATAAACCCCATTAAGAACCAGTTTTTTATTTATTAGACCATTTCAAAACTAGTTTACAGCTCGTAACAACTTCTGAACCGTTTCCAAACTGATTTTGTTTTAAATAAATTTAAATATATAAGAAAATAAATGAATAAACAAACTGGGTAGAGATTTTTTTTAATTTAACAAAAATAATTTATATTTTAAATTCTTAAAATATCTGCTTTTTATAAAATAAAAAAAACTGAACCACATTTTTTAGAATTTGGATTAATAATTGAGTTTTTTGGTATTGTTTCTCTATCGACCGATTATCACTAATTTTGTTTCTCTATTGTGCCTTCATAATATATTCATTATCACTAATTCTAACATTTTAAAATATATTAAAAAGATATTTAAAATACTAATATAGTGTATATTTAGTAAAAAACAACATAAAAAAAATTAGTAGAGAATTTGAACTCCATTTTTTAAAGCATAAAAATGAAAATAAAATTTAACTAAATCCATGTAACATCCCATTTAATTTATAAACGCAATTAAAGAAAACGTCACACATAAGATAGTATAACAACGCAGCCCTGGGGTTCTCAACATCACCCCTACAAAACTAGGCACACCACGATGCCAAAGGAAAAGCGGAATGCAAAACTAACAAAGAGTGTAGAGTAGGAAAACATAAAACGATACAGGGGTCGTAGCCCTAGATATAACGTGAATAAAATAACTCTAGCCTAGATGGCTAAGCAGCGGAATCGTCATTCCCTTGTTGACCACGCGAACCTCGCCCATCTGTTCCCATCAATCAAATTGATGATCATCGCAACCATGCAACAAAACGGGTAAGCTAGAGCCAACACATAAACATCACACAGTCAAATACATCATCATCATCCCATATCCATATGGCAACCAAACATGTTACGACTCTTCATTCAATACACTACGACTCGACTCGACTCATCCGGATACGTATAACTTGGTCGGATTCAGCGGATGCTTGCACTTGTGGTGGATACCTCTGCTCGACCCTGAGCTGCTCGATCCTGAGCTATGTAATACAAGTGTTACGATGAATCAAATCTCCCTCACCACAAGGTTAGCCCTTAATGGATTTCAGGCCTCCTGCTACTCTCACCACAGGAGTCAGTCCGCTCTAGGTGAGACTAACTGGCTCCTTAGAGTGTCAGGATGCAACCTTACCTTGAATCCTTACCTAGTTATACAGATGGGGCACCACCATGGACACCCACTAACAGGGGCCATGGAATTACGTCCCGACCACTGAAGCGCGACCCCGGAGGTCTCACCTAGAGACCCCAAGGAATTATACGCTGACACGGACCAACATTCATAAAACAACAGTAGGAGAATACCAAAGATCATGTTTGCAATTCCATACCCTTCCCTGAGATTTATTCCTCATACACATCACATTTTAGATTCATACATCTGATCATCACCACCCCATGAATCTAGGGCCTCATCTCATATCATTAACGTGTTCCTTTAGTTCCAAACCTCTCATTCATTTCACATGCCAATAACATACCCAACCCGTCATACCTAATTCATGAATCATGCCAAACATACCTCATGCTCCATTATATACATATCATTCATCATACAATCATACTCCACCAAGACAGATCATTTAGGAACAAACATACAGCCAATCACAACACTGTCTCGCCCAGCACCTCGCTCAGGCTGAGGGGTCTCGCTCAAGCGAGACAGTCTCGCTCAGGCGAGGGCTTGAAACAAGGAAACAGGAACCACTGCGGGATCTCGCTTAGGCGAGATCCCTCTCGCCTGGGCGAGTGGTTCGCTCGCTCAAAATGTCAAGCAAGTCGCCTTCGTCAGACTCGCTTAGGCGAGCCCGACTCGCCTGGGCGAGATTAACAGTTCTCGCCCTGGTTCACCTGCAACAGATGCATTATTCCAAACCAACGAATCGTGCCTAGAACTCCACACATCCAAAACAATGATTCATCCATCCAACAACAACCAATCTCAAGTAAACAGTACATGAACAATATAACTCGAACCCTAACTTCCCGTACCTAGTTTTGCTACAGCGTTGACACTCGAACAGTGAAGATCAATAGCTCACGGGACAGTTTTGCGAGGTGGAACGGAAGAACGAGGCTGAGCTTACGATTGCTATGACGACTCCAAACCCTAGTAGAGCTCTCTCTCACGGAGTAGAAGGGTGACGGCTGATTTCTGAAAGAGTGAAAGTGGGTGTGGGATTAGGGCAACATGAAAGACTTTTATCCTATGGGCCGGCCTTTAGGCCCATTACTGTAGGGCAGCTCTTAAAAGGAAGCAGAAAAAAAAAGGGGCCTTACAATCTAAGCCTAACACATTCGATCTCAATATTAGTTTTTCTCTGTTAGGTTTTGTTATATTCCTGTTTGATTTACATGTAGATGTAAATTTTTTTTGTCTGGATTTTACTTGAATTGTGTTATTTTGCTTTTTAGAAGTGGATAAGGCTATGACAAAGAGGGATTTGAAGCAATGAGAAAGATAATTCTGTTTTTAAGGTTCAGATATCGCTTAGGACATCATTAAATTATGTTATTGTTGTAACGATGACAATAATGTTGACTTATCTTCTTTTGTTTATTATATTCATTGAGAGATTTTGTCAGGCAAAAAGTAAGCTGAAATTCAGTTAGGGAGTCAAATGTCTACTTATTATAATGTTCACTGTTATGTAAGATTGAATTTTGAAAAGTTTAGATTTTTTTTTTTCATTTGTTTGTGTTGAATCTTAATTAGAACATTTTCCGTGCAGGTCAGAATTTGATTTAAAAGAATTGTATTTCGACCTTTTGGTGTGACATTTTTAATTACAAAATTTCTATAAGAATTTGATTCTCTTATATTGATGGACAAATTTTATCTTGCAAAAAGTAAGTTGAGATTCAATTAGGAAGTCAAATCTCTATTTATTATAATGTTCAACGCTATTCTTTGAAATAAACTCGTAAAAAATCCCTTTGGATATTTTTCGATAAAAGTATGTAAATTTGATATAAATATAAAAATGAAATTGAAATATGTTCAATAAAAAACTACAATATTACCCAATAATGTATTATCATTATATAATACATGGATACATGGATCAGTTATTTTAGATAATTTCAATATACATTATTACCATATATTTATTAATATTAATTTAAATTAATAAAATACTACATATTAATTACGGAATGGATAAAAAAAATATTAAAAAAAATGGTAATAATAATCGATCCTATGTAACCGCTTTCAACTTCTCCTTAAATCTCTCCACCAACAAAGGAGCAACAGGCAGGTGAGGATAGAATCAGTTTTCGTATTTTCCGTATAAAAGTCTTCATACAGTGTTTTTCTTCTCACACACTTAACAACTCTACATCATCGTATTTTCCTCTCCCATGTCTATACTCTCTCAAAGATACTCCAGGTACGTATATACGTATATGCATCCAAACATTCCTCTGTCTTATGTCATTATTTTTCATATTTAACCGCTTTGCATGCATGTATATATATATTAACTACTGCACCATTTTTTTTTCTGTTCTATGTTTTTTAACTTTTGTTGCATCATGTTGCAGATTGATGTGTTACGATGTCGTTAAGCAAGTTTTTCGATTGGAACACTGTTCAAATCTCCGATTCAGAAGAAGCAAGCCTCCTTAACGAAGCCATGGCAGAAGAACCAAATATCCAGCACCTGTTTCCATACTCAGATGAAAGCTTTTTCCTTTCAAACGCGCTTTTTGAGTACACCATTGACCCAAACGGTGGTTTTCTCTGTCCTTCAGATATTCACTCTCCTTTTGATCCTTTTGATCCTTTCACTTCACTCCCTCATCATCAAATCTTCCCAACTCATGAAGAATATTACGATCCTCTCCCAAAACGCCAAAAGTTCTTCTGCGACGAACAACAAGAGCTTTCACCACCAGAAGGGTTTGTTAATGGCTACTCTTTTCAACCAGAAGAGACACAACAACAACAACAGCAGTTATTTTCTATGGATAATCAATGCGAGGAGAAGGGTAATAAAGAGAGAACCATATCTCCACAGAGTGTAGCCGCAAGAGAAAGAAGAAGAAAGATTACGAATAAGACACAAGAGCTTGGTAAGTTGGTGCCTGGTGGAACCAAAATGAACACTGCTGAGATGCTTCATGCAGCTGCAAAGTATGTTAAGTACCTCCAAGTTCAAGTTGAAATGCTTGAACTCATGAACTCATTAGAGGTAACTTCACTCACCTCCATTATTCTTATCAAACATCATTGTTTTTTCGGGCGTATGCATGTTTTGTTCACTCCATGTTTTTCTGTTTCTCCATGTCATACACATTTTATACATATATAAAAATTGTTTTTTTTTCTTATTTGTAGCATGAAGATAAAGCAGCACCTCCTTCTGAAATTCTACACGGTCTGGTTGTTTCTCCCTTTGTTCAAGAGAAGTTGTATGCGGGGGAAAAGTGCTTTTTGCCAAAAGAAACTGTCACAACTTTGACAGATCTTGAAGTTGTTCGATCAAAACCTACCATGGTTGAGGAACTTAAACAGCTCATTGGAACAGACATTGAGAAAGAGAAGCAAGAATAAATCTTTATAATATATGTTCATAAGGATTTGTTGTTGTTAGCATTTTTAGTTTACTTTTTATATTAAGTTAGTTAGATTAGACTGAATCTGTAATTCATTTTGCATGTAATAGTCAAAATTTAGAATAGATTAAACTCCTGTTGCATGTAAGAATCAATTGTTTAGTTATATTGAATTCGTGGGATTCGGATCGTCTTATTTGATTTTTTTTTTACTTTTTTTTATTGTGTTTGTATAATACATTGATTATCATTAATTTTTGACATCTTAAAATATATTAAAAAAATATTTAAAATACCAATAATATATATATATTTTTAATGTTTAATAAAGGATAACAAAAAAACCAATAAAAAACAATACAATATATTTTTAATGTTTTCAGATTCTTGATCATCAAATTCTTATCAGCATAAATTTCATCAATCATTTATTGCGCATCTTTATTTAAATAAAATAATAATAGAAACATATAATAAAAAACTTACCATAGGAGGAAGGATGATGGGATGAAAATGGTGCTGTGTGTAAAAAATAAAAAGATAAATCATTAAAGAAAAACAATTTACAAATATCATTTCTCCATGTAATAATAAAAAAAAAGTAACTAATACAAACCTAAGAATACATTATTTTATTCATTTTGAGCACTTTTAGTCTTTTGAATAACTTTAAGTAAAGTTTATTCCAATAAACCTCGTATTTGTTATACATTTTTATTTAAGTAACAATAATAGAAACATAGAAAAATCTAGATAATATGTTACTAGTTAAAAGTCTTTATAAAAAAATTTAGTCCAAAAATTTGTCAGGAAGTAACTAACGTGTAAAGAATGAATATATAGGTACTCAACTATAATAAAGAATTAGTACAGAAGGTTAAGAGATGGTGTATATTCCAACACTGATTTTTATACTACAATTTAAATTTTAAAGTATAAAATTAAGGAGAAATTCAAAAAACCTAAAATATCAATTTAATTTTATACTGCAAGTAAAATATTCCGGTAATAGAAATACTCACACTAATACTTCACTAAATGGATTTTAGAATTGGGCCTAAATTGAGAAAAGGGAGTATTATGCGTGGATCTATGAAAAAAAGGGGTGTACATAGAAAACACATCTGTCCAAATCATGCCACGCGATTGAGTCCAAAATATGATCATATAAAGATCGTTAAAATGATGGTAATTACTTCTTGCACCGTATCCTGTCATTTCCAGAATTTATTTATCAGAACACAAAAATAATTCCATATTTTTATTTTTTGGGAAAGAAAAATCATGTCCTTCTACAGAAAATATTTCGAAAGCATTTTGATGGGATGGAAGAAAAAAGTTTGATGGGTGGAGGAAGTAATTGTTTAAAATGATCTATACAAAAATTGATTTTTGTACTTCTAAAAATTAAGAGATAAAAGATTAAAAAATAATATCAAATAAGTGTAAAAGAATTCTGATGTAAAAGTATTACATTAGCCTCGATTAAAAAAAAGTTTCATTTTTTATATAGAATTTCTCATATTTTTTTATCTATCACTGTTCGTAAAAAAATTAATCTGATTTGAATTATCAAGTAACTGACCACTAGAAATTTTCATATTACATGAGATTTTTCTTGCAGATTTGTTAAAAGAATTTGTAAGAGATGACTTTGTTCTTCCATTTTTTTTAAGAATTTTAATTAATAGGTATTTCTTTCGTGGATAATCATTTCCTACAAAATTATAAAATTGCAAATATTTCATACAAAATTTGTTGCGAAAAGTGTTTTATACAAAATATTTTGCAAGAAAATTGGTAGCAATTTCTTGCAAAATTTTTTTCTCGACAAAATTTATAAGTATTTCCTACGAAAACATTTTTATAACAAAATTGTTAGGAAATATGAGTTTTTTTGGTAGTGTGATTCAACAAACTTTTATACATTATATAAAAAAATTTAAAAAGTCTTCTAAATAAATAGTTTATTTATTATATATCATATAAATGTTCAGACTAGTTTATAAACTTGCTGAAATTTAAGTAATAGGATTGATATTATTTTGATTGAAAGGATATCTTTAATAGTGTGGAGACAAACTGACATTATATTCTATTCACATCTAGTGTACTGAATAAATCAAAAAAATTGTGTTGTTTTTATCATAAAAATTATTTTTAAAATATCCATAGATAGTGAAAATATCCTTAATTTGATGAGGGACAAATTAGTATGTTCATGAAACAGCTGTGTGAGCAGGTTCCTGTCCCAGTCATCTTTGTCTTCTTTTTTTTCTTCCTTATCTTAGTTGCAACCTTGTTCTTCGGCTTTGTTCAGAACAGGTAAATTAAACACTCTAATATTTCCAAATTTATTTTCAGATTTCTGAATAATTTCTAAATTTGGATAGCTACACAAGTTTAATAGATTATCTTTACGAAGAAATTAGGTCAACCAAATAATTGGATCAACCATGTAGAGTGAGCAATTGCATTGTTCACTATAATATTTTTCGTATATTTTATGTATTCATTATAAATGTATCGATATGTTATGGAGTCTGATTTGATGAATTGGTAAAATAAGGTCAAAATTTTAAATATATATATTATGTGGAAAATAACTTAAATAGTAAAATATTAAATTTGTAGTGGAGGTGTAAAACTTATGATACACCGATACTTTAATTTCAGTCACATATGCGTTTCAAGTGTGTATCTGTATTCGATACTTTAAGATATTGTATTGATATTGATCAATGAAGTATCTAATCAATCAAACAGTAGTCTTTTTATGATGACAATCATTTATAATTTTTTATATTAACAACGGTAATACATATAATTTTAATTTGAATTCACACAATAATAATAATAATAATATATTTATTATATTTTTAAAAATTATATAATTTTTAATATACATATTTCACGTATTGTATTTTATTATTTTCAAAATAAATATATCAACATATCGGATATGTACGTACGTATTATAATATAAAATACTTGTAATTTAATTTACCTTATCTTATTATCTTAATTTATGATCATAACTACATGTTTAACGGGTTGGAATATATTGTATTATTGAAAATGTTTAAAACGAATCTTTTCAATTTTAAAATAGAAAACAAGATTGAAAAGTTTTAGACAATTCAAATGCTTGACTGGTTGGAGTCAAAAGGAAATCCAAACCAAAGGATAAGATATATTATATTTATTTATTTATTTTAATTGTTTGAATTTGATATGCTTAACTTTATATAAGAGACAAATTTGGTTATATATGATGTTACCTCTGATTGTAGTAAATATTTTTTAAGTTCGTATACATTTTACTTAATGTATTATAAAGTTAGTTCGTTTTCAAAATACTGATTTGTAATTATAGTTATGTAATGAGTATATCATACTATATAACAACATAATACTACTTTATTAATTTGTTTATTGGTCTTAAATTGAATGATACTTTAACAAATCATATATAACAAAATTATTTTTAAATTGTAAAAATTTAATTAATTCACATAAATGTTTGATTTGATTCAGATTATATAGTTAATTTCAATCAAATTAAAGTACATTGCAATTTTTTTATTAATTTGAATGATCTTTTATTCTAAAATAAAATTAAACCGAATAAAGACCTCTAATTCGTAGGCACTTATGATTCTTAAATTTGTATGGAGCAGTCATTTGGGCATAACTTTGATGTTTAAGAAATTTTCATGTTATTTTGTAGATGATTATTGAGACAACAATATATTAATAGTATAAAATATTATGAGAATTGATGAAAAAACTATAAAACATAATTTATATATTAAAATTTAAAAATTTATACACAAGGACTATTATTTAGTTATTATTTTATCATGATTCATAAAACGTTAAGAAGAGGCCTATGTACAAGTGGTCAACTATTTTGTATATCTAAACTTCTCAATTGTGATTTTTGAAAAATCGAAAATATCAATAAAAGTTGTATTAACTTCTCTAAAATTAAAATGATCTCTTGTACAAGTTAGTTTTAAAAGTTCTGTTTTTGCAGTTCTTTTTTAAAATTTTAGTTTTTAACTTACGAGGAAAATTATTAAACTTTTTTTTTATGTGAAGTTTGGTAAAACATAACTTTATACTTATTTTTAATACTTTCATAGGTATATATGTTAAAAGAAAAAAAAAAGTGTAAAATGTATGTTTTCAATTTATTTTCTTAAAAAAAATTATATTATGAAAAGATAAGATTTTAGAATGTTTTTATCTTTTTTTTTTTACATAAACTTATTTGTATAGGAATATGGGAATTTAAATATTTCGAGTTTATTCTTTTACTGCAATTGAAAAAAAATATCATATTACTTTTATTAAATTACTGTAAAATATTTTTTTTTCTTGAAAATTGCATGATTTTTTTTGAATGTTAATATGAACAACATTAATATGTAAAAAGAAATAAAAAAAAATAGAAAACATTGACTGAGAAAATTACTAGTTTTAAGAGATAACGTGTAAAAATAATGCATTCAAAATAATAAATTAAGAATACACAATTGCGTATAGATATGTAATCCCTTTTCAATTTGCCTCACAAATGACTTCTATTTTCATATATAACTTTTTTTAATACATGTAACCACCTTTCTAATATTGTAAATTAATATAAAATAATTTTCTTTATATACACACACTAATTTCATCGTTTTAACTTCATTTCTATATGTTGATAGAAACATAGAGTTTTTAAGTTTGTGATTGTATTTTTTACTCCTTAATATTTAAAAAATTGAAAGGGTTAAATATGTTTTTAGTTCCTTAATTTTAAGTGAATTTTGAAATTAGTCAATTTCGAAACTTTAGACTAATTTAGTCATTCATCTTTTAAAATATATGAATTTAGTCATTTTAATCAAATTTTGTTAAGTTTATTTGACATTTCAAATGTGTTTCATAATAGTATTTGACTTAACATTAAAGCAAATATCTGTCAAACAATATAAACAACTCAAATATACTACTGAAACGCGTTTAAAATGTTAAATAAATCTAACAAAATTTGATTAAAAGAACTAAATTCACATATTTCAAAAGATGAAAAACTAAATTAGTTCAAAATTTCGAAATGAACTAATTCCAAAATTTATCCAAAATATTTAATCTAAAATTGACTAGGCATATATTTAATAAACAGATACACTTTACAAGACACTGTTTTTTCTTTTGAGATGTATTATTATTCCTTTTATCTTTTTCTTTTGCATACTGTTTTGTTATTCATTGTTGTCCACCTTTATATTATTGTCCCCACACCACCGTTTTCGCTCCCAAAATAACAAGTGGAATTCCATTCCCAATTCACCATCATTTGTCATGGACTGATTTTTAGAATACACGTTTTCTTTAATCTTTTAAAATATTTTTTTTAAACAAAACCGTGATAAAGAATTTAAACTCTACAAGCAAACAATATTTTAAATATCTGAAACTCTTAAAATAAACAATATTTTAAATATAGTGATTGATTATTAAAATATAATTTTATATTAGTGTGATTTTCATATTTTGTATTAGTTTATTTATTTTAATAATTTTAAGTATCAAATTACTAATGAATTTTAATAATATGAGTTTATTTATTAGATTAACTATTAAATTTAAGATGAAAAACACTTATAATATTTTAAAACTAACACAGTAATAAACTCTCATTATTGTTTTAACAAAATATAATTTCTATTATGTTTATTTTACAACACTCCATTTTTAAATATCACTTAAAAAATAGAATATATATTACAAACCACTTTTATCATACTTAATTAGGTTTAACTAAAATTTTAAGATAACATTTGAATTTATTCTAAAATTATTAAAATTGATTGTGAGAGGTATATTATCAAAAAATAAATTATACATCATCAATTATACGTTAAAAATCTATATTAAACAAAGATAAAATAAATTTACATTATACAAATGAATATAAATTTGATCTTAAAAATCGAATTAAATTTAAAATTTACTAGATATTAGAATTGTATCAAATTTATCGTTTCTTAAACTTATTATACAATCCATTATAAGAAAAATTATTGTTGTTAGGCTTATTATATCAGATGCTATAGAACCCTCATTATAAATATTGAGTGAATATGTTAAATATTCTATATTAACTAGAAAAAAAAAAGATCTTACAATATATAAATAGTCCACATGTTGTATTACAGATTAATTTTGTAAGATTAACGTTAATTTAAAATCTATTTTTTAACATTAAACAAAACATAATATAAACTTAAATTAAAATCTAAATGTATATTTAAAAAAAAAAAAAAAAAACTAGTTTGATATGAATCGTACTAACATGATAACTAAGTAGTTAAATGTATTATGATAAAGATAAACAGAAAAATATAATAAATCGACGAAAGAAAGTACTTGATAATCTTGGAGTGGGTGGGGGTAAGTGATTTTTTATCATAGTTTTTCATTTTCTTTAGCATAATCCAGCTGTGTTGCCACCGCACACAGCTGTCAAGCTTTTCTTCATCAATCCTTTTCCTACTTCTTCTTCCTTCTCCACACACACACCTTTTATATGCATCCAATTCCACACATCACCATCTCTCAAACCCAACACAATTTTTTTCTCTTATTAATAATAATAATAATAATAATAATAATTAATTTACAATTTTTTTGCAATATTTTCGACTCCCCAATAATGCAACCTAGCTAGAACCATACTATACCAACATAAACATAAATTATGTGATGCAATGTTACGTCACACATCACAATCAAAATGTTTCCTCCATTGACATGACACAGAGAATAGACATTCTATATTCATGTATTGTATTGTGAGATTCAATTAATCGAGATCGTCTCAATAATATCCAAACAAATAGTACATCGACAAAACCATACGATAAACCTAAAAAAAAACACCAACTTATGATGCCCTTAGCTCACATGGTTTGACCAAAACCACACGCCGCCAATTTTTTACAGTGTCCTTGAAATGACTCGTCATAACCAAACCTAAACTTGTTTGCATCGTTTTACAATGGGTGCCCAACTTTAGGCAAATAAATTTCCATTTTCTAATTAACGTAACCCCACTTAACCCCTTTTTATCATAGCCAATAATGAGAGACAGACATTAAAAAATAAAAAATAAAAAATAAAAATCAATATCTCGATATTTCTCTGGATGATTCGAAGAGCCCTTTTGAGTTTTCGATACCAAATTTCCTTCACCAGTCACTAACACAAAGCGAACTTCCCCATTTCCGTGTATGCTCCACCACATCACCATGCCCCACTTTCATATTCCCACATTTATGACAATTATTATTATTATTTTGAGTACTTACCACCTTCTTCTTCATACCTCACACACAACTATAAATACCTTCTCTTCATGCTTCTCATTCCAATAACAATAACACATAAACTTTATCCATGGCGCTTTCTAAACTCCTAGTTGCTTCCCTTCTCGCCTCGCTTCTCGTTCTTCATCTCGTCGATGCCGATCAATCGGTATAAATATTCAAACACTTTCTTTCTTTTTCGAACATATCATATCACAACACCAACAGCCAAGGTTGTTCTTCATTTGTTTCGCCTAGGTTCTTTCTAATTAATTTTTGCATGGTTTTTGAGGAACTGCAGGTGCAACCACAAACGCAGGCTTCTCTTCTTCAGCAGATAGGTATATTTATATTCATATATATGTGTCTACCGAATATTCTTCGTTGTTTAGAAATCGAGATTTAAGAGGATTTAAAAATAAGACCATGAAAGAGTCAATACTCTTGAATGGATGATATATCGGATGAGGGTGATCCATTTTAATGATATTAGTTATATCTTATATAATTTTATTTATCTTTTTTTAATTTTAAATGAATTTTGGAATTAGTTCATTTTGAAACTTTGATTAATTTAGTTCTTCATCTTTTGAAATACGTGGATTTAATTCTTTTAATCAAATTTTGTTAGGTTTATTTGACATTTCAAACATGTTTTATAACAATAATTGACTTAACATTCAAATAAAAACATGTCAAACAATATAAACAACTTAAATACAATTCTAAAATATGTACAAAACATCGAATAAATTTAACAAAATTTGATTAAAAATACTAAATTTATATATTTCGAGGATTAAATTGGTTCAAAATTTTTAAATTGACTCATTTTAAAATTAACTGATAGTTCTATTTTTTTATTAACTAATTTGCAATTTTTTTGATGTTCAGACTGTAACGGAGCGTGTGGTGCGAGGTGCCGTTTATCATCTCGTCCTCGTCTCTGCCAAAGAGCTTGTGGAACTTGTTGCAGACGCTGCAACTGCGTGCCACCTGGCACCGCCGGAAACCAAGAAATGTGTCCCTGTTATGCTAGCTTAACCACTCGTGGTGGCAAACGCAAGTGCCCTTAAACTTCATGCACCACACTTTCATATTATATTTATTATATCATCAAATAATATATAACACTATATATATAGATATATATGATGCGTTCTTGAGTGAAGGGTGAAAGAATAATGTTCGGAACTATCGAACCCCTTTTTCAATTGTTGTTGAATCATTGAGTGTTGACGTGGATATGTATATTTAGACATTACAAAAGTTAAGAACTATGTTGTGGAATTCTCATTACTTTTCTTTAAGGTTGTGTTGTACTTGCTTTCGTTGTAATGTTTCATCGTGTATATCAATAAGAGTTATTATTTTATGACTTCGTCATTTTATTTATAATATTTTCTTCTGTGATACCATCTTCTGGTGTTTGACTTTGTATTTAATATTCAACTTTTCAAATTATGGTGTTCTTATTAGCTGGCTAAATTCAGCACAAGAGAAGGTGTTTTTGAAAATACAAAGTGTTATTTCAGAGTTCGTCACTCATGTTTGTAAATTTTCAAAACCATGCAAACACGGGTCAATTCTTAAAGGAGAAGCCCAACATTTCTGACGCGAGTTTGAATAAAAATTGTTCTAATTTATGTATCGTGAAAAACATATGACAAGGTTTGAAAAAAAAAATATACACACGTGTGTGTATTATGGCTATAATTTTCTATTATGAATATATGATAATAAAAATAACAAAGGTTTGCAGAAAAAGCATTGGATCATTTTCGTAAGGTAAATCTGATTGCGTTTTTTTTTTTTTATCTCTTCAATTTGGTATATATGTGTTCCAAAGTTGTTGAGCTTAATTTAGTTTTTTTTTTAATTGAGAAAACTTAACATTTTTTTAATTAATTTTTCCTTTTACTTTACTATCTTAAAATATAATTTTCGATCCTAAAAAAATTAATAAATTGTTTTAAAGGTTTAAAATTAATTTGTTTCGCAAACTGTGTAAAATCTGAAGAATTTGTATAATATTTATTAAGGTTATAAGAAGAAGAATTTTGATTGTAATTTTTTTTTCCTATCATTATAATAAAAGTGAAATAATTTCATCAACTAAACTGATTGGAATTTAAATAAAAAAAGAGAGTTAATTGAGAGTTAAGAAGTCGATGAAAAACAATTTAGCTTCATCTGAAAAATAGAAACTAAAAAATTAAAAACAAAAGTAAAAATTTTCTTAAAACTTAAAAAGGAACAAAAGTGACAAATAGCAATCGGTGACGATGTTGACTGCTCCTGACTCATACATGCAAGCAACCAAACTATTGCTTTGTTTTTGTGTATATACGCATGGAACAATTCCGAGCACACACACACACACATATATATATATATATATATATATATATATATATATATATATATATATATATATATATATATATATATATATATATATATATATCACTTATTATTATATGTCTACTTTACTCTCTTTTTTTTCTATTTTAAGATTCAATTTGGCTGAGAAGAAAAATAGAAATAATACATATTGTAACATATGTGACAAAAAAATCATTTAAAAAATATAATACATATTTTATTATTTTTATATAATTTTTTATTTTTATTTTTCACTTTATCCCTCTTAGATCAAATACTTCTATTTTGTGTTTTATCGTGTAAATTTTACTCTACTAATTTGTTTTTATTTTACATAGTTTCTCTCATCTCAATCATGCAAAACATAACATACTTTTCCTATTTCCTTTCTATCCTATATATATGTTCCTCGTTTCCTTTTATTTTTTTATATTTTAAAAAATATACTTAATGATAACAATTTTTTATCAAAATTAAAAGGATCCTATATTCTTAAAATGAGTGAGTCCTGTGATTTTAGTATCCACATAACTTATAAATTGAAAAAAGAAAAATTCTGAACATATTTCGGACCAGATTAAGATTATACTAGGAATTTATGCATTCAACTAACTATAACCATTATTGTAATGAATAAGGATGCCAATGAGACTGGAAGAATATAGATAGTAGCTCTATGTGGGATAAATATATTTTCCGTATCTGTATTTATATCCTAGCAGTGTCAATGTTTTAATCATGTTTTTTTTACACCCACTAAATCTAAAAGTAAATAATTTGTTTTTTTTTTTGCGTAAATCCGATCCTTTTTACTGTTTTAACATTTATAAAATATGCTAATTTAGTTTTAACAAGTATTTTGGTGCTTTTAAAGTTATGGCCAATATACTAATCTTTATAGCTTCATGAAAATATTTGATTAAAATACTTACATATTAACATATTGTTGATTCAATATTGATTATGAGATAAAATTTACATATTTACAAAATGTTGAATATAAGAATAATAATAAAATTTTAAAAATGCTAATTTAAATGCTAACCAATTTTAGAGATTATTATTTAGCTAAATTTCTATATATTAGGTGATTCGACACGAGAGTCTTCAACAAGAGCATTCAACAATGAACATAGAAAAAGTTACGAGACCTAACAAGAAAATGGTATCTGATAAAATTTAGAGTAAATAAGTAAAACCAAATTACACGTCAATTATAAAAGTTGCATTAAATTTAAACTTTAATATTTAGTATCTCAATCTATTCTAGTAAATATCAAATTATATTAAAATAAATGGAATTAAACAACGTAAGAGGACGGATTTTTCTATAAACATTTTAAAAGTAAAATTAACTTTCCTTATAATGATGAAAATGAATTTACAAAAATTCTTATGATTCATATTTTCATTTTTAATTAATTTTATCTTATGAAAATATTTATATTATTTGTCTCTCTTTTTAAGAAATTAGTATAAAGAAAGAAGTATAGCTAGCTAACAAAATCAAGATTTACACATTTTGCATTTTATTAAAAGAAAAGTAAAAATTATTTCTTCATCATCTTTAAGAAGTTCACATTACATTTTTCAAAATCATTTGTCCTTTTTAAATATATTTATTTGTGCTACTAAAAAGCATTTAGGTTGGGAGAAGAAGTTGTGTGTGAGTGAGAGTGACAAAAACCTGCACCAGTTATGGTTCCCAACATTACTTGGCTCCAATGTAGGAATGTGATGATGCTTACTTCAACCTCATCATCCTATAAATGATGTTGTCGAACAACACTCCACTTGTTTCCATGTTTTTTTTTTCTTTCCTTAAACATTAACATTTTCTTTTCCTTCATTATTTCACCCCAGATTTTTTTTCTTTAATTAATACGTGGTATACAAAGGAGTATAAATCTTATTTTATAAAATTAAATTAAATTAAATTTAAAGTTTACTTCTTAATTGATTAACATTTTCTATAATGATAAAAATGAATTTATAAAAATTCTTTTATATGATTCATCCAATAAATTGTTAACTTATGTGTGAATTAGTTTTATCTTATGAAAATATTTATGTTATTTGTCTCTTTTTTAAGAAGAAAGAAGTATAGCTGGCTAACAAAATCATTTACACATTTTGCTTTATTAAAAAGTAAAAATTGTTTATTTCAGAAATTCACATTACATTTTTCAAAATCATTCCGCGTAAACTATTATCCTTTTGGAATATTTATTTCTGCTATTAAACAACACTCCACCTGTTTCCCATGTTTTTTTTTTCTTTCCTTAAACATTATAACATTTTCATTCCCTTCATTTATTCAATTCCAAATTTGGTCACATAAGTTCCTACAAAGAGATCAACATTCTTCAATACTCAAGACTCAAGACTCAAAACTATATATTTTAAAATATCAAAATGAATGTATATCAATGTATTTTGAGAGCATAATAGAACAATAACACTAAAAAATCACTAGATCAATCTAAATTTATGTTAGAAATGAGTTTTTTTATTTTAAGATTAAATAGTTAATAATGGCTCAAGATGAATTCAACTATCTGTTCTTGCATCTTCAAAATACATGTAATTTATGTTGTATCTTTAAGACATGAATGGAAAATGAGAAAAAAATACCTTAAAAATAAAGCAAGGTAAGAAACTTCACTTTAGTAATAAGTAATTGTGCACCACCTAAGGTACATAGATATATCAATCAAACTAAATTATTACACGCGTTTATTTGAATTTGGATTCTCTGTTGGATTTTTTTGTGTTGTTCCTTTACTGTATCTTCATAACACTAATTTTGATGTTTTACAGTATATTAAAAAGATATTTAAAATACCTATACAATGTCTTTTAATGATCAACAAAGGATAACATAAAAAAAACTAATAGAGAACCTGAACTCCGCTTATTTTCATATATAGAAGACGATTAGTGTAGTAAATTAAGGACATTTGTGTCTTCCACCATGAGTAGTCAAATTTGCATAACATGGACATTCTTCATAGTGACCACTAGTACCCGAAGGTACACAGTTGCACCTTTGACAACATGTTCCACATGCCCTCTTACATAGATTTGGTCTTGACGATAATTGACACCTTCTAGTGCATTCACCATCACAATCTATAAAACAAAACAAAAAAAATCTTAAAACATCATTTTTATATAACACCAAAGGTTAACTTTAGGGTTTGCTTAAAGAACTTGTACCTATGGTTGGAGGTGAAGGGTTAGGACTTTGTTCCGCTACTAAGTTATTGAGAATTACCTGTGATGTATAAGAAAACACAACATCAAGTAATTTTGAAGGTTGATTGGGAAAAAAAGATAGAGACAAACAAAATTTCAACATATATATATAATGATTTGTATGAAAATGAAACAAAATTATAACAATATATAAGGAAAAAGTTAGGTTTACCATCCTATCTGATTCCACGAGAATCACAATGATTTGAGAAATGAGGATTGAAGCTAGGAGAGTCTTGAAAATGGTCATGACTTGAAGATGAGTTTTGGAAGATGAGAATGAGAAGGTTTGGAGATTTGTTATATGAATGAAGAGAAAAAGTGTGTTTGTATTTATAGTCCATAGTTAAATGAGAGAAATGTTGTTGCATTTTAAAGAAAAAGTGTGAAACTAATTTATTCCATTAAAGTGGGTCCCTTTTTCTTTCGTTCAAGGTATAGATTATAAAGTTTTGGAGATTTCTAAAGTAATCAAAAGTGTATTCTTTTTTGCAAAGAATAAGCAATGCATGTATATCCATGTTATGGACATTTGTTATATACAACAAATAATTATAGTATAGGGAATAAATAAATAAGTTTTGGATTATCATGAATGTGTGAAGAGAGATAAATACAAAAAGATAGATTGGGAAATAGAGGTTGGAAACACATATATTGAGATTGATGTATACATTATTGCATGATCTCTCACAAATCAAGGTTAGTATCTTATTATGATTTATGTATGTTAGTTTATGATTCTTTTTATAATATTTCTTCTAAATTAAGTTTATCCCAAATTAATATAAACCATAATTATGATTTTAGGGATTCTTTTATGAAATTGGTATGAACTCTAATTATAATTTTTCCTAAATTATTATAACCCTTAATTATGAAATTTAAGGATTTTGTGTTTTTCGCTACCTATGGTAATTTTTTTTAAGTTTTGAATTTATACAGTATTGCTTATTTAATTAAAGTAGTATGAGTTTTGTTATGTTTTGCATTGTGATAATTGTGATTTGTGAATATAATTTTTTTTTTAAATAGACGAGAGGTGATAAATTTATATTAGAAAGATTATGATAAAAAGTAAAAATAATTGATTCTTTTTTTTTTAAAGAGAAATGTTTGTGATAAAGATGTAAAAAAAATGCATTTACGTTAACTAAACTCGAGAAATTTAATAAGAACCAAGAATTTAAGACAATAAAAAACACATCTTTAAAGTTCTCAAAGTTACATATAATGAATTTAAAAATTCATTAGAACGTGATATGGGAAAAACGACATCAAATTTGACAAATAGCACCAGATCAAATCGATGAGATACAAATGGTTTATCTAAGATGGTATTCATGATTTGGTATCATGATATAATAGCGAATGGTAGTAATATTTTTTTGAATTCTACTATTATGTGTGTTTGTTTTAAGGAGATGAAATGAAGAGAAAAAATGAAGAGTTTTTCTTCTAAATAAAATTATATATAACAAATCTAATTTGACCCCCTACATTTTTGTCCAAATTCCGCCACTACCAACAGGTGTGGAATATGTATGATAGGTAGATGGGTTTAAACTTAGTGCATCATGTTAAGGCTATATTAATCATTTACACAATTTTCATTTTATTAAGAGAAAAATAAAAATTATTTCTTCATTATCTTTAAGAAGAAGTTCACATTACATTTTTTTTCCCTTCATTTATTCAACCCCCGATTTTGTCACATAAATTCCTACAAATAGATCAACATTCTTCAATACTCAAGACTCAACTAACTCTAAAGTAAAGGAAAACATTTTTTTCACCATATATCACTCTTTTATATGGGAACCGACAAGACCTTCACTCGGTTGAGTACAAGAATATTATTTTACCGTATTATGCTTAAAATGTGTAATTTCGAAGAAAACCATTATAGAAAAGATATTTCCTAATTATCAACTAGTCACATGACTAAGTTAATATATTAAAAAGTAATATTTTTTATGTATCGCTAGGTTTTGTCCGTAAATCTATAACTTAAACTTTTGCTTTTCTGGAAATATATAATTAACCGTTTTGGAAAAAGTCTGAGTTTCTTTTTTTAAATTATGTTTGTTTGAAAATATGGATTTAGTTCTTTTATATTTATTTATCTTAATTTAGTTTTTATTTTAGAAAATTTTATGTATTTAAGCTATTTCGGTTAGTATTATAGTAACAACATTAAATATGTGTCACTTGTTTATTTGTTTTCTTCATTTAATTTTTTTTAATTTAAAAAATAAAAGTATTTTTTAAGTGTTAAACTGACATTGTGTCATGTGATGGTGATAATGTGATATGCTAGTATTTCACGTGTCATTATTACGTCATATGTCATTTTCTCATTCTCAATTTGCTCTTTGTATTTTTATTTTGTCTCAGTTTAATTTCAATTTTTATAAAAATTAAGCAATTTTGTCCCTTTTAGATTGAAATTTTTTTTATATATAAATGTTATACAAATATGTTTATTAAATTTGATATTTTTATTCAAATTGATATTTTTATTATATACATTTAACTTTATTTAAAATGGTTTTCAAATTCTAAATTTATTTGTTTTAAATCGTTATATAAATTGTTTGAAATTATTTTAAAATTTTACATTTGAACTTATATATAATTGTTATTTTTACATCAGCTCAAACATTTATATAAAAATTATTGAACTTTACACATTTTAAAAATATATAATTATTGAAATATAAATTTAAATAAAAAATAATAATATTAAAGTATGATGTAATAAAATATCAACACAAGTTTTTGAATTTTTTCTATTAACATTATATTCTATTAAAAAAATTTAAATAAATTTAAATGTAAAGTATAAATTTAAATAAACTTAATTTTGTTAAAAATATTTAATAAAACTATCAATTTTAATAAAAATATTTGTATACCATTTATATAAAAAATAAATTTGGTTTAAATTTGGAGAGAGACAAAATTGTTCAATTTTTACAAAATTATAATTAAATTGAGACAAAATAAAAACACTGGGGTCAAATTGAGACAAAATAAATTTACAAGGCCTAAATTGAAAATAAAAAAATGACACCTAGCGTAACAGTAACATGTGGTACTGTCACTGTCACATACACTACTGCGTGACACGACATTAGGTTAACACATGACGAATTTTTAATATTTTTAAAAATTAAATAAATAAATAAATAATTTAAAAAATTAAAAGAAGTAAGTACCAGGTTTGACTTGGGGAGGTGAAAATTTAGTAGCAGTGGGCGGTAAAGTTGCTTTGTTACCTATTCCTTTAGGAATTGCGGATTTTTTGGTCCATCATATTCATGCATTTACAATTCATGTAACAGTATTGATACTCTTAAATGGTGTTCTATTTGCTCGTAGTTCACGATTGATACCGGATAAAGCAAATCTAGGTTTTCGTTTCCCTTGTGATGGACCTGGAAGAGGGGGGGACATGCCAAGTATCCACTTGGGATCATATCTTCTTAGGACTATTTTGGATGTACAATTCAATTTCCGTAGTTATATTCCATTTCAGTTGGAAAATGCAGTCAGATGTTTGGGGTAGTATAAGTGATCAAGGGATAGTAACTCATATCACAGGAG
>Ga0214543_1000081_pt1 | contig 118882 bp, 67 predicted proteins | sample CNSS2metaG_FD_160094 | JGI IMG/M metagenome (GOLD analysis project Ga0214543, IMG submission 160094) | Root nodule microbial communities from cowpea collected in UCLA plant growth center, Los Angeles, California, USA - CNSS2 | ecosystem: Host-associated > Plants > Roots > Nodule | place: USA...
CCCATAAACCCATTGCCTTAAGGTTTTGGGTTGAGAGTGGTGTCAATATCTTATGTGGTTAGGCTCAAGTCTCATTGGTGTTTGTTCTCCCTAGTGAAACCCCCTCTGTAAAACCTGACAAGTGGTACCTGACAAGTGGTATCAGAGCCGATGGTTAAAATCGGTTCAGACGAGTGCATGTCCCTGTATCGAAAGTACGAGAAGGGGTTGAGGGGGAGATTGTTAGGAATCCAAGTGTGATTCTAAGTCCCACATTGGCTAGAAATGAGAAAGTAGAGCACTATATAAGAATAAAGACCCATAAACCCATTGCCTTAAGGTTTTGGGTTGAGAGTGGTGTCAATATCTTATGTGGTTAGGCTCAAGTCTCATTGGTGTTTGTTCTCCCTAGTGAAACCCCCTCTGTAAAACCTGACAAAATGGTCTAAAAAGAATAATAAGACTTTATCGTATAAGAGTTTGAAAAGTAGTTTTATGAATTCCAATACTTGGTAACAATTTTCCATACATCAAATATAAAAATAACTCTTACAACTTTAATTCATCCATGCACAAAACAGACAAAGCTGGGAAGGAGTAAATAGACTACAGAATAAACTTTGAAGTAGAAATGAAAGAAAAAACAGAAACAATAAAGTAAATTTTTAATTATATACGGGATTAAGGAATACATGATGATCACATTTAAACAAACTTTACAGCCATAAAGAGTATCACAATGCAAACAGGAGTGACAAATTTTGATGTACAAATGATGAACCCCACAATGTTGTTCCCTCCTTCACTTGCTTGGCTCAGTTGATGCATTCCATTTCAAAAATTTCCAAGCAGCAAAGGTTTTATCCAATTCCAGAAACAAATAAACAAAACACCAAATTACAGTGAGAGACTAGGCAGTGTCAATGAGATTGCCCAAAATCCCAGACTTGAAACAAAAATAATTTATGAAGCAAATGAACAAAGTAACCCAAAATAACCCGGTATGAAAGAATGAAGTCCCCGCCCACCCCCGAATTAAGTTGCACAGTTGTAACGATGATGAATATATATATATATATATATATATATGTAACAGTAACACCCTTATTATTGTTGTTCACCTCGACATCCTCACGAACATGAACATGAACACGAATTGTATTTAGAGACTGTTCCTTGATGTCACTCTGCGATGGGTTTGGTCTTTGACCTGTAGAGGAGTTTCTTCTTCTTGGATGTTTGGTTGTCTATGGTGAGTACTACCTTGCCAGCTTCACCGATTTTGAAACCGTTACTGATCACGGACTCATCTGCGGGAGCAATTTTCCTGTTCTTCTGCACAATGACAGTGTATCCATCCTCAGCGCTGGGCACAAATTCAGCTTGGTAGCTCACATCCCAACCCACCACTCGGATTTCCCAAACCAGGTGGCTTTTCTGCAGGTTCAGGAACATTTTTTTATCAATACCCTATTCTTTTCCTATTGAAGAAAGGTAAAAAAAAAATGAATGGTCACCTCAGAAACTGGGAATTCGACAGCATGTTTGGTTGCTGGTTTGATTGTGACCTCCGTAACAGGATCAGCAGTGGTGAATTCCTGTTCACCCTCTCTGCTCAATCCACCGTATTGAATGGGCACCAGCTCGGGAGCAATATATCTGTTCATCAATCATCTCAATAAGACCTAATAATTCATGGATGGGGAAGGCATATAAAGAAAGAGAAAGAGACAGAAATGATTTACTTGAAAAGGGTTTCCGCAGACTTGGATGGCCCAGCAAACACAAATTTGCTCTTGGTCCTCTGTGTGAAGAAGGGACTGATCATCCTAGAAAAGGCAAGGTACCACCAGGGAACATTGATAAATATCTGCACAAACAAAACACAATTGAATATGATGGAGTGAAAATTGAAATGATTGTTAAAAAGTGGAGGAGTTGAAAGGGGTGGGTACCTGCTTGGCCACAAACTCAGGGTAGTTATCCTGAAGCAATTGAAGGGCCTGATTGGTGGCCTGCCTGAGGTTACTCTTGCCGAGTCCCGGAGAGTTCTTGAGGTCGTTGACCTGCACAATGGTGGAGATGGCGGTGGGAGAGAAGTCGAGGCTTCTCACGCTCTTCTCCAGCACCTGAATCCTCCACCTGATGAACTTGTTGCGCTTCTCCTCGTCCGAAAAGGTCTTGTTGTACAAATCCTTATTCTCGAACTCGCCGAAGACGTTGTAGCAGACGGGGTGCCCTTGTTTGTCGTGTCCCTCGGTGAACACCACCTTGTCCCAATCAGTTCCGAAATCTTCGAGGACCAGAGCGTCGATTCCGAATTCCTTCCTCCAACGCACGGTGTTCTTGAGCATGGTGAAGGCATCCTTTACCTTGAAATCCCTCGCTCTCAGAAACTTTAGCAGAATCACATCGCTCCTCTCGTCCGCCAGCAGCGGAATTCCCCATATCTCAACTTCCTCCGGAACAACCACCTCCTTCTCTTCTGTCACCTCTTCTTCCTTCTTCTCTTCTGTTACTTCCACTTCCTTCTTCTCTTCTGTCACTTCCACTTCCTTCTTCTCTTCTGTCACTTCCACTTCCTTCTTCTCTTCCCTCACTTCTACTTCCTTCTTCTCTTCCGTCACTTCTACATCTTTCTTCTCTTCCTTCACTTCTACTTCCTTCTTCTCTTCTGTCACTTCTACTTCCTTCTTCTCTTCTGTTACTTCGATTTCCTTCTTCTCTTCCTTAACTTCAACATCCTTCTTCTCTTCTGTCACTTCAACCTCCTTTTTCTCTTCCTTAACTTCAACATCCTTCTTCTCTTCTGTCAATTCAACTTCCTTCTTCTCTTCTGTCACTTCTACTTCCTTCTTCTCTTCGGTCACTTCAACATCCTTCTTCTCTTCGGTCACTTCAACTTCCTTCTTCTCTTCGATCACTTCAACTTCCTTCTTCTCCGCTTCTTCTGCGGGCTCCTTGACGATGTCTGGCTTCTTCTTCTCTGGTTCTGGCTTGGGCGCGGTTAGTTCATGCTTGTTGAGCGCTTCTTGAACAAGCTTCTTGAGTTCATCAAGGGCTTTCTTCTGCGCCTCGGGGAGGTCGCCGACGACGTTGGTCTCCTCCTTGAACGAAACCGATTCGGAAATCTTGTCTTCAACAGCGGTCTGGGCCTTCTCCAGGGTTTCAGTTTCAGGTTGAGCTTCGGTGGTGGGCGGTTTGACTTCAGGTTCAGGTTGAGGTTCAGGCTGAGGTTCGGTGGTGGGTGGGTTGTCAACAGGGACAGGGTCGACAAGAGGGGGCACTTCCTGAGGAGGAGGTGGGTTTTGGGGTTCTTGAGCCATGGAGGATTGAAGGGTGGTTGTTGTTATTGTGGTTATTGTTGAACGGTTGAGGGAAGAAAAAGAGGAAGATGGATGGGTGGGTGTGAAGAGAAAGTGATTATGTTATGCTGTTTGATGCTTGAAACCAGTCTGTCATGCCAGCAGATACACCACTTTCTTTCTCATTTCGTGGGTCCCTTCTCCCCTTAATCATTCTTCTCTCTCTCTCTCTCTCTCTCTCCATTCAACCCAATCCAAACAATCTATTCTAAAACTTACCCAACAATATTTTTTAGTTTCAAATTAATAATCATACATAATATCATCCTTCACTTCTCTCCTCTCACAACCAACATTGCTTCTAACCTAATCAATAACATCATTTCAAAAACTACTGCTATCACTCCAACATTTTCAAAGTTTCGTACCAATTTATAACATATAACCGAATGAAAATTTCATATGTAAAATTAAATTAAATTTAAAAATTCACTTCTTAACCTTCAATATTCTAATAGGAGAAGCTGCGGTGAGTTATAGATAGCACAACTATGCATGACGCCACAACAACACTCAATTTCAAAGTTCCGAAGCCATGCCAAAGCTAAAGTTGCAGAGAAGGCCCAAACCAAAACCAAATCCATCATCAATCAGAATCCACTTTTTTTTTTTCTAATATCCTTCCTCTTTGCTACTTTTTACATTATTTTAAACAAAAATTTCTAAAACTTTACTTTTGCTACTACTCACTATGCCCAATTTACAACCCAATTTTATATGTCTCGCAGTTTATTAAAAAATAAAACGTTTTTGAAACAAGTTTAGAAAAACACATGTTTGTACAGAGGTTGTAATAAAAATACATTGATCATTATTGTTGTATTGCTGCTATCTCTGTCGTTTAGGGAATAACTTGAACGACAAAGCAGATTAGAATGGTTGACTTTTGAGCAATCAACTGTTGAAGATGGTGCCATCCAACACTATAACCTCTCACAACCCATTCTCAGCCCACCATTTTTATCAAATTCAACATATTTTATGTTTTAATTTATCAATTTGAACATATTTAATGTTTTAATTTATCTCAAAACTCTTTTTTTTATCTCTTTTTATGACCAGTTAAACATTATACAGTATTTATGTTAAACTCCACGAAATAGAGTAAATATTACATGATAAAAAAAAATTAAAGTTCATTGCACGCATTGATTGCTTCTTTGATAAAATCTTAAAATTGATATATTATGACATTTACAATTAATTACTAACTATTTTAAAGTTCTGAAAAAGATATTTATAACTTTACTTGTTCCTGATTAGTAACAGCCAATAACAGACCAGCATCAAACAAAAAATAGCTGTCTAAATTAAAATAAAACTAAAATATTGTATATTTCCCTTTTTTTTTTTAAAAAGGCACTTATATATAATTGAATCAAATACCATAGACATGGTTGTATTCTAACGTACAGCGTGATTAAACAAACTTCAGTATATCGAAATAATTTATAGAACAATATGCTTTTCTGTCATTTACTAAACAAATAAACCATTCTTTCTTGGTAGACACAAAAATAATAGTTTACTCACTCAATATCTTAATTGAAAAGTCAATTCATCACTGTATTCGAATAAAGCTTCTGTATTATATTCCAATAAAACAAATAAAGTTTGTAACGAATGATTCAGTTTGATTTTTCGCATCTTTCATTTTATTTATAAACTCTATGCTAGTGCAATTAATGTTTAAAACAGCTGTGTATAACCCTTGGATAATAAGGCATATATTCAGAACTATTACAACACAGGAGCGAATATTTAAATTTATATTCAGATAAAATATTTAATAGAATATTTTATCATATTAAAGAAAATAGAAAGATTAAATTGTGATTTTAAATAAACATGGGAATGAGAAGAAAGATGTAACCCTGGACACAGGCTGTGATTGGAGTGAGAGAAAAGCAAAAGAATGATAGAAACAGAGTGCTAAGTGGTTACGTGCCAAACACTAATTTCTACGTGCTTATGCTAAGCAAAAACCCATTAATATTTTTTTAATGAATACCTCTGAAACTAGAAATCGTCTAATGATTATTAATGTATTAAAATACAATCTTTCCTTTTCAACTTTCTTCTCTTTGTTTTTTAGTACAAATGTATTTGTTTCCCTTTCTCACCTTCGTTCACTATTCTGACTTTTCTTTTCCCATCAAATCACTTTCATTTTTTTTTTAATTTAACCCTCGCAATCAAATAATATTACAATTTTAATCTTATCATCTCTTCTTACGTACGCATAAAACCCATTTCTTAACACGCAACCCATTATTCATACCACTAATTCTGAAACCCAATTTAAAAGTAATTTTTAAATATATTTGGTCAACAAACATGATCGGTTATATATATTTTATCATATGGGTTATGGTTTATAAATATGGTTATCGAGAGATTGTGGTTCTATATGGTTATAGAATATTAGTTTTATACATATAAGATCTTAGATATTATTTTAATTTCAAAATCTTAAGACAATATTGTTATGGTCTTTATTTTTATCTAGTGTTTAACTTTATCTTTTTTTATCTAATGTGAGACTTTGACTCACACTTGGATTATTCCCGATAAAACAAAAACTCGACGAAAGTTTAAAATTATACAGAAAACAACTAATTATCTCTTATGTTTTCAAGTTTTAACTTTGAGAAAATTATACAAACGTCAACATTTTTAATCAATATAAACTTGTTTAATTAAACGATATGGTGGTTCGTTACTTTCAAAGCTCAGAATTCAAAACGCACGACGTGATTAAATAAAATCGTAAAATCGTAATCTGTCGTAATTTTTAAGACGAGAAGTTATAAAAAGTAATAATTATATACATAAAATTATAATCAAATAATATCATTTTGTCTCCTTTCATACTTTCAAATGGCTAATAAATCAATCTTAACAAAAACTTTCAATTCAATTAATTAACCTAATAAAATTTAACCATTTCGGTATAACTTAAAAACCTCATTAGTTTAAATTATTTTGCAATTAATTTTCATAAACACACACCTTTATAGAACTTGTGATTTAAATTTATTAGTTTAGAGTTTAGACAATGAAACACTAATTAACATCTTTATTGATTAAACATCAGAATTAGACTTAGCCATCATCTAACTAATTCTTTCTTTTCCATAGTTACAAATAAAAGTATATTTTATATAGATAAAACGCAAACAATAAATATTTATTGTGTGAGAAAAACAAACTAACATGTAGAAACAATTCATTGTAATGAAGATGATATTTTACTAAGCAAATTAACACTACCACAATATGTATAAAAGAACTCATTGTATTACACAAAAGTTTTCATTAAATGTAACCACCGTAACCTAAAAGGACAAAACGTCACAAAAATAAAAGTAAAAGATAAGTTTTCAATCAACTTTGAAGATATTTCAATTCCAATAATCATATCCAGTATATTATTTTTCTTAAAATTTATCTTCTAAAATATACGGTAAATAAATAATAAATATATAGAAAAAATAAAGTTTAAATATTCTTTTAATCCCTATTTTTTTTGTTTAATTTGGTATTTGTTATCTGTCAATTCATTTTTTTTCTTCTTATTTTTTATTTTTTTAAATAATTTTAATTATTTATTTTTTTAATTTAAAAAATATCTACATGTAAACTATGTGTCAATTTGTGATTGTGTTAATTTTTTTTTTCAATTTAATCCCCTAATTCATTATTTTTGTTAAAATAAAGCAATTTTATCATTTCTGAATTGAGGTCAAATTTAATTTTTATATAAATATTATACTAATATTTTAATTAAAATTGACATTTTTATTAATTAAAATTTATTTTTTATACCATTTGCATTGGTTGACAATCCACTTTTAAAAATGATTTGGTCATTAAAAAATGTTAAAGATTGAATGGTAAAATAATGGATATAAAAAGTGTGTAAAAATTTGTTGCTTGTAAAAACAATCGTACCTTTCAAATGATCTCAAATAAAATGGATCAACCTTAATATGCTTTAGTGCATGCATGAAAAACACGATTTGAAAAAAAAAATGTCAAAACCTGTTTAACTATTGTCACAAATAGATACATAGATGTCAAATTATTGACACCAAGAGACTACAGCAATGATTTAGGTTAAGTTGTAACTAACAATGACCTGTTATTATGATAAAAAATAGTAAGGTACTTTCTACACTAAAAAAAAAAAAAAAAACACACCAACATAAGTAACCCACAAGAGAACAATAAAAGAGGAAATGACTTAGTCTGAACCACAAAACACTGTCCTTGGAAAACAAAATACCTTAAAAAAGCATAAATAGAACAGTAATTATTAAATACTCCCCTTGACACAGCTAGCCACCCATGAGAAGGTACTTTTCTCTAAACTTAACTTCAACCCTTTACTCTCCCTTTTGTAACAGTGAAACATGGGGTGTATGAGGAGGGAATTGGATGGCGTTGTACTTGAGCTTTTTAATCAAACTCTGCAAGTAGACAAGTAGCCATTTCTTACAGTTAGAGGGATTTATTCATCTTTCGATCGTGTGAAAGACCTTTTTATTCAACTCAAACCCTCTAAAGGATGATTTTAGAGTCTGAATGCTTTAGGTGGTGGTGACTGTTTGACACCCTTCTCGTTGGCTCTCATTCTTAAGGGCTAGACTGGCTCAATTCATACAATAAAATAGTCATTACTCTTAATTCACTGTTGATCAGGTCGGTTCAAGGACCAAATGTAAAAGTTTTAAAAACAAGTCCTGTATATTTTGAAGTTGATTGTCCAATTTAGAAGTCCAAATACAGCAACAGGTTCAATCAACAAGGGGTTTATATGCACAATCAAAATATAATTTTCACCCCATATAGTGATGAGAAAGAAGGACTGAACATGATAGAAGAATTGACTATTGTGGCCTGATACCTTTGTTATTGTAAATGTAAGATTTTGAAAAGCAAGTGAAGAGGGCCAATCCCATAACACTGAGAGCAGCAAGTAGCCAGTAAAAGTAATCAAGATGCGCCTTGTTCAGATTATTAGCAAACCAACTGTCATCTCCGTCTTTACCTGTCACATTCTCTATCACGGAAATCAGAAAGCCGCTTATAAAGCTCCCAACACCAAATATGCTCAAGTACAGAGCAAGACCCACGCTTCTTAGTTCATTTGGGACCTGGTCATAGAAAAACTCCTGCAGACCAACCATGGTAAAAACTTCAGAGATTCCGAACAGCATATATTGAGGAATTAACCACCATATACTCATCGGAACAGTTGCGTTAGGTTCATCAACAACACCAGACTCTTGAGCTGTTTTCAATCTCTTGGTCTCAACAAGGGCTGCAAATACTACAGTGAATACTGATATAAAAATGCCAGTCCCAATTCTTTGCAGCATTGTGATGCCTGAGGGTTTGCCAGTGATAGCTCTCGCCGCTGGCACAAATAAGCGGTCATAGATGGGACTGAAGAGAACAATGGCCGTAGTCGTAAATGTTTGAAGAGAAGCAGGAGGTATATCAAAGCCGGGTAATAGTGTTCTCTCCAAAGTAACCCCTTGCTTAGTAAAGAACGTTGGAACTTGAGCAAAGACTATGGCATAAACCAGAGTTGTAGCCCAAATGGGAACCAGCCTTAGTACTGCTTTAGCTTCTTCCACTTCACTTGGGCTACAACTCCCCTCTTCTATGGAACCCTCATCCTTTAACTCTAACAACGCTTTGTTAAGGAACCTGTCAATGTGCAAAACACTGTAAAGGAACTTGCACAGAGCGTAAAAACAAAACTCAAATGGGATTAAGAATGCCAAAGAAACAAACAGAAACTAGCATTGTGATTCTCACTCGAACTGTTCAGAACTTTGATGAGGAAGTATTCCATCACGTTCTGCTTTGACAGCTGTGCTTGAAGTGGTTCGCCGATTTCTCATAGCAGCGACAAATACACTGCCAATTCTGCGAAAGGCCCTTTTGTCTCGCTGCTGAATGGTAAACCTGTATGTCATTGTTCCTAACAAGAAAACAAATAATGCTACAATCATGACAATGCAAGGAATTCCAAATCCAAGAACCCAACTAAGGTTGTCTTGAATATAGTTCAAGATCGAAATAGTTGCCAAGCATCCAGCACACATAGTGAAATACCACCAATTAAAGAACGAGCTTCTATCTTTGTGCTCCTTTGGATGTTGTTCATCGAATTGATCTGCTCCAAAAGCCTGAACACATGGCTTGTGTCCACCTAGCCCAAAGGCCACCAGATAAAGGGAGATGAAAAACAAAATTACTTGCCAGCGAGGAGGAGAGCATGATTTTAATTCATTGTCGACTTCACACTCAGAGTTGGAGAGAGAAGGAAGCAAAGCTGATAGTGTTAACAGTCCTAGACCCTGTAATTCATATAAAGCCATGGATTAACATAAAGACAATGTAAGAACACAGGTTTCACAATGAAAATCCCCTCTCTTTTTTTTCGTTCACAAAATCTAATTGTGTCAAATTAAATCATCGTATCAAACTTTTACTTAATTTTCCATTGACTACTAATTCAAGCTCGCTGAGAAAAACAGAAACATAGAAGTCATTATAATGAAATCATCATATCAAACTATAACCTATTATTTAAAATAAATTATACAGAATGCATAGATGATAAAGAATGCATAATCTTTTCTCTAATTAAGTCGTTCATGGGAGAAATAAATTTCAATGATTTGGCTCCTTCAACTAAGAAAATCCTAAAATTGAAGTTCCTGTTCAAACATAGAAGGGAAGTAGAAGCTACCCCAGTCCAAACAATTAGATGGTAATAACATGGTATTGCACAGTTTTGTTTTTTTCTTTTCTGGTCTTGTCACCAAAACACCAATGAATTTAAATCTACCAAAACATATCATTATTAATTTATGAGATGGGCCTCTATTGAGGGACTGGGTTAGATCTGTTCTGCAGACCATGTTACACTCTCAAATCTATTTAAGAGAATATTAAAACCACATTTAAGAATATTCAAATATGCAGGTTTTATCCAGCTTACTGGTTTGAAAGCATTCCTTGTGTTAAAACGTATTTAAGTTGCATAAATTTTATATAGATTTAACATTACATGCTAAATCTTTTTTTCTCAGTAGAACACAGGTCAGGGTAACAACAATTTACAGACCATATTTAACGAGTTAAGCTAGATCTCTTCAATATTATTTTCAATTTGTAGAACCTACTGGCATACTTATAAATGATGAAAGGCTTAGCTTGTTTGCACCAGATTTTAACTTCAACTATGTTTGTAATTGTAGTCCAAAAAAAAACAAAGTTGCTACCTCAATACACAGTTAAGCAACAAGAAGTTTATACTTTAATTGCAATAGCAATTTTATAGTAACTCATGAACTTGTTTTATTTGTTTTAAGTCAAAAACCAAAGTACAAAAATGACATTTTCGTAATATTAAAGATTATACGATTTTTAACTTTTTGAAATGTATTACACTTTTTAATAATCAAATGAATAAATTAAATGCATTAGCATTACTTTGTAAATATGAATCTGTTAACTGAAACTAGTTTAACACAGTCTCTAAAAAATGTAAGAGAAATATAAAAGTGTAAATTATTATTATTATTATTATTATTATTATTGAAAGGGAAGATAAAACTAAAAATATGTTTAACATGTTCGTGTAAAAAAAAAAGTTATAGTTATACTAAATCCAATTAAATAAAAGATAAAAAAAAAAATTAGAGTGCGGGAAACTTTATAAATTCTTCAAGACACAAGTGTAATTTTTAACTATTTGTAATTTCAACTATATTTTCAATTTCTTAACTTTAATTTTGAATTTTTTAACTTTAATTTTGAAGAAGTTTTTAAGACTAAACAGTCAAGTTAAATGTTATCTTGAAATTCAAAATCAAATAACAGTATAAAGAATGTAATAAAAATAAAAAGTATTTTAAAAAATATACATATTTATTTTTATGATAATTAAAAACTTTAATTAGATTCACTAACTAATACTTGCAATTATTACAATTAATAAAACCTGTTATATAGTCCTGACACATAAGAAAAAGTTGACTGTTTGAATGTGAGTAACATTTGGAATTGATAGCATAGAACAGTATGCTGGAGATAGTAAAAGTTCCGGTCGTGGTACACCTAACATATTAAGGTCAATAATAAATACATTACAATCATTTCATTACTTTCACTTATATTTTAATGATAAACTAATATAACTTTTAAGGATTAAAAGGATTTTCTTTACCTATTTATGTTATGTTAGGTTTCCCATGTACTTAGTCCTTGAGGGAAAAATGAATTTAGATCACGTCTCATTATTTTAATGATTTATTTATTACATGGTTACAATAAAACTAATTAACTTATTATTGTATTAATTTAGATATTCACTTTTTTTTATTTTAATTGTTAAATTTAGTAATGAACATAAATTCTTGAAATTTATTAAACATGACCTTAACTTTAAATAGAATGAGATTCAAATATAAAATAGCACTATGATGTTATTTGGGCCTAATTAGAGTGATTTGGGCTGACTGACAGATGAGCTCTGAGCCCAGTCAGCAATGATTTAAATAAAATAAAACAAAATATCTTGCGATGAATCATTAGGATGAAAGATTTAAATAAAATAAAACAAAATATCTTGCGATGAATCATTAGGATGAAAGTGGTGGCTGTGAGGTGTAGCATGTGTTGTATGAGTATGAAAGACGAAATGCTGAATTAGGACAAAATAGCGAATTGAAAGGTAGAAAAGTAATAGGGCTTAGTGGGTGGTTTTGTTATAATTTGTTGATTAAATTATACTTTTAGTCCTCATTTTCGTAGCAAAATTTGAATTTGGTCCCTTAATTAATTTTTATCTCAATTTGGTCCCTATTTTGAAAAATTTGACCCAATCAAGTCCTTTCCGTTAGTGATGAAGTAACGGTGTTAAATGGGATGCCACGTGTCAGCTTCTGGATTTTTTGGATTTTTTTATTTTTATTTTTATTATTTTTTTATTTTTTATTAATTTTTTTAAAATTTTTAAAAAAATTAAAATTTTGCCACGTGTCAAACTGACATCGTGCCATGTGGTAGTGACAGTGTCACGTGGCAGTGACAATGCCATGTGTCACTATTTGGGAGGTGTCATTTTCTCATTCTCAATTTGGTCCCTCTATTTTATTTTTTGTCTCAATTTAGTTCCAATTTTTGTAAAAATTATGCAATTTCGTCCCCTCCAAATTGAAACAAAAATTATAAAATGTTATACAAATATTTTATTAAATGATTTTTTTATTCAAATTAATATTTTTAATATATATTTTCAATAAAACCAAGTTTCTTTAAATTTATTTCACATTAAATTTTACTTAAAATTGTTTTCAAATTTTAAATTTATTTATTTTTTATTGTTACATAAACTAATTAATTTTTCTTAAATCATATAATTGTTATTTTTATACTAACTAAAATATTTGTATAGAAATTATTGAATTTTACACATTTTAAAAATATGCAATTATTTAAAATATAAATTCAAATAAAAAACAATATTAAAGTACAATGTAATAAAATATCAATATAATTTATGAATTTTTTTATTAACATTATTTTCTATTAACAACTTTAAAACAATTTTAAATAAAGTTTAACGTAAAATATAAATTAAAATAAACTTAATCTTGTTAAAAATATTTACTTGAAATATCAATTTCGATAGAAATATTTGTGTTTATTTATATAGAAATTAATTTTGGTTTCAATTTGGAGGGGGACGAAATTGCATAATTTTTGCAAAAATTGGGACTAAATTGAGACAAAAAATAAAATAGAGGGACCAAATTGAGAATGAGAAAATGACAACTCCCAAACAGTGACACGTGGCACTGTCACTGCCACGTGGTACTATGTCCACTTGACACGTGGCAAATTTTAATTTTTTTAAAAATTTTTAAAAAATTAATAAAAAATAAAAAAAAAGTTCAAAAAATAAAAAAATAAAAAAAAAAATTCAAAAAATCCAGAAGCTGACACGTGACACCTCATTTAACACCGTTACTTCACCCCTACGGAAAAGACTTGATTGGATCAAATTTCCCAAAATAGAGACCAGATAAAAAATAATTGAGGGATCAAATTCAAATTTTACTAACGAAAATGGGGACTAAGAGAATAATTTAACCTAATTTGTTTGAACACATCTTATGGTTAAAATGGTGTAAGATAAATAAAAAAAGTAAAAAAAATGAAGAGGAGTAAGTGAGTGAGTGAGTGAGTGATTGACCAGGATGTAGACGAGGGAAGCGAGGATGATGGTGCGGTAGCGGCCGAGACGAGAATCTGCAAGGAAAGCGCCGGCGAGTGGAAGCAATGAAGAGGTTCCCGACCACACGTTGACGTTCTCTGCGGCGGTGGCGGTGCTCTGATGGAGAGGCCCTGTGAGATACGATATCAAGTTCCCCTGAATCCCGTAATACGCAATCCTCTCCGCCACTTCCACGCCTGATTCCATTTTCACACATGTTACACGCTTTCTTAATTCAACTTTAATTAATCACTGCCTTGCCTTACCTATGATAAACCAAGCGGATCTCCACGACCCAGATTTGGATCTCACGGCGCATCCACCTCTGTAGTCAACCGCACCATCCACCACATCATCCCTATGCTCCTCCTCCTCCTCCTCTTCTACTACCACCACTTCTTCCGACCCATTCCCCATCCTTCTGATCTCTTAACCTTACTTTCTCACCCTTTTCTTCTCCCCTCTTCCTAATAAATACCACTCACCGCTTCCACATAATAAGTCCTTCCATTTATCACACTCAATTCATTTCTAAATAAAAATAATCTAATTCATTTTAGTCTAAAATACCTAATCATTACAATAATAAAATGACAAAAAAAAATGTTATATCTGATCTTGGAAGACAAATAATTGATTAAAAATGACATTTTTCTCTTTCACTCTCCATAATTGATTAAAAAATAAAAATAGAAACACTGTCTCTGATGTGATAAACTGTATTCACACACTGTAGCTTTGTTTGACTCCGTCTAGTTTGGTGAATTCGGTTGTGCACGCAAGAGATTATTTGGGCAAAGGGCAAGTTCAACTTTTGTTTGGTACGGCAACTGAAGAAACACACACATCTATCTGTTTGAGAACAAACCTGAACCAATGAAGTGGAAAATTAGTATTATTTTCACATTTCAAATATTTCCTAGGGTTAAAATTGAATTTCACCTGTGAGAGAGGATGAAAGTGAAGGTGAAGGTGAAGGGTGGGTCCCTGGCAGTGCAGAAGTTTGCGGGTGAAGTGGATTGGAGGAGAGAGATGGAAGGTGAGGTCCAATCCACTAGTCCACTAGTCCACTTGGAGAGAACAGAGGCTGTGTTCTGCTATGCTCTGCTCCACCACAGAGCACACAACACAATCACTCTATCCTCTATAACAATCAACCGCCGAGGATCAAGGTAAACCTGCAGAGGAGAGGGCCATGCAACCCAAATCCGCCGCCAGACTCTCCAGCTTCCGCTCAACTCCGGCCTCCTGGTTAGAATCAGTTCTTTTGAAAGAGGAGGACGAAGAAGAAGAAGTAGAAGAAGAAGAAAGCCAAGAAGCTGAAGAAGAGCCCTTGAGCTTTACCCAGTTGCTTTCTACAATCGCAGCTCCCTCTCCTTCCCAACGCTATGACACACAGGATTACCCTCCCACCCCCATGCCCGTGCCCATGTCCATCCCCAATTCTATCGCAACCAAGGTGCTTTCACCTTCTCCCTTCTATTATTCCTTCTGTGCCTTATCAGCTCCTCTTAATAATGCATGTGTGTGCTCAGGAACTTTATGCTTCTGCATCTGACATCAAAATGGACACCATGTTCACGTTTGAGGACTCGGTACCCTGTAGAGTTCGGGCAAAGCGCGGCTGTGCTACGCATCCCAGGAGTATCGCCGAAAGGGTTCGCAGGACTCGTATCAGTGACCGCATCAGAAAGCTTCAAGAACTTGTTCCAAACATGGATAAGGTTCTACTTCCGTCGTCTTATCTTATAACGTTATTTCATTTTTAAACCCCTTATCTGCTGCATCTATTTCACCATTCGCACACCTTATAGGAAAAAAACCCAAGCATTCTCCAAAATAGTGATATATATGACTGCTGGAATCCAAATTAAAAGAAACCAGTTGTTTGTGTAAACCAAGCATGTCAGAAGTAGACTACAAGGGACTAGCATGATCTGTAATGATCACTGGATTGTGATCTTAACCAAACCTACTCTGAATTTCTGTTATGCAGTAATAGTATCTGAACTCTGAACAAAAGCACCATATCCGCTTAGCCACTATTTTCCTTTTTATTTAAGATTAGGAATTCGCTAAGCATTTTTTTCTGAGTAACCAGTTAAGGGATCGAAAGTAAAAAACTATTATGAAAAGGGACCTAATTATTGTTTCAATAACTCAGACCATTTCATACTAGTTAAGTATCTAACAGAGTTTATTAAGTGCTCCTTATCGGGGCCCTGGGTACTCAATAACAAAACCCTCAAAATTAATGTAGTTTTTGGAATTGATATTAGATGTTATTCATTGTGAATAAACCAATAATTGGATGAATGCCAGAATTTTGTTGCATATATATTCTTTAGTTAAACCAACTTGGCCTCAATTCTCAGATGTTAGCTTCTGCTATGCATTTCTCGTTAGTTCTCCCAAGTTCTTCTAGACACTTGGAGTCAGTTAAGTAACTCCTGAACAGTTAAGTTCATCCTCATTCAGCCCTCGTATACAGATATAGTGTCTCTTGTTTTGTTTTAGTGAGAACCTATCAATAAGAGTCTTCTCTATCGTATATCTCCCTTGATTTTGGTGTCTTTCTACTTCATTGTGCTCCGTATCTCTCTTCCCTTCCATGGTTGGCTTTTTCTTAGTTAAGTCTATTAGAAAACTTCGATTTTCGCAGAAAGCGTAATGATAGAGCGGATTCAAAGTTCGTCAATGTGATAGCCTTATTTCATTCGTTTCTTTTATCCCAGAAACTAATAAAATAACTGGCTCTTGGAATAATCTAGTTCATATACCTCAATATAAATTCTGCAGTGTCTGGTTCATAATACTTCACTCCTGCATTTGGTTTTCTCCATCAGTTTTTTGAGAGTGAAGTCTTCTTCTAAGGTTAAGGTCCGTGTTTGGACTAGAGCACTCGATGGGATTCAAAACTAAGGATATGTTATGGTCATGAAAACAGCATATTACCTGGTCCCCTGATGTAATGTTTTTTCCGGTATTATTGTCAATTAGCATGGCTATTTGGAGTAAGCACTGCACACTTTCTGTGGGAGCTTTAGGGTTGGCCTGCTACCTTAGGACCTATTCACTCTACACACTATTATATAGAGGTTTCGGGAGGAAATAACAAGTAAGCTTTAAGGAGCACTGCTGATTTTGCTAACTATTGGGGCCCTCGTCTGGGGCATAATACCGGAATTTCTTCACATCATTTCCAGCTGTTATTCTCTTGCTGGATGGATTCCTGTTCCTGGTAACATCATTGGTTAAAAGCCAAAGGTTGACAGGATTTTTTTTATTATTCTGTAAAGTGATTAGGCTGCTCTCTTAAGCTATTTGATTTATTTTCTTGATGCTCTTTTCTCTCTGGTTCTTTGACGTACTCATTCTACCCCACGTTATCGCTCTCTTTCTAGCACGACCTTAATTCTTGCAAAAAAAAAAAAAGAAGATATTTTTGTACTTGGTTTAGTTGTTTTTCTTTCATTATTTATTTATCTTTTTCAACTCAACCGTTCTTCCATTGGATAGTTCAAAAAGTAGCACAACTGATACTTAACAATCCTTGACAAGAATATGTATTCAAACATGTTCGGAAAGCTCCATTTATATTATGTTAAATGTAAATATTGGAGTTCGAGTTTACTTTCATTTTAATGATTCTTTGGGTGGTAAATGAGTTCGTAGCTGTGTTTAATGTGGCGCTGCTTTTGCTCTTGTAGCAAACAAACACTGCAGATATGTTGGATGAGGCGGTAGCTTATGTCAAGTTTCTACAAAAACAAATTGAGGTACTCTTCTTTGAGTGGCTGCTATACGCTTGTAACTTTAATTTCGCTCTGGAGTTTTCTCACACAGTATGTTGATGATAATCTCTCATAGCCCTTGAGGTTTTGACTAACTTTCATGAACTGAGACTCTTGAAACACTGCAGGAACTGACAGAGCACCAACGGAGATGCAGATGTATGGTTCAAGAATAAAATGCTGAAAGTACATGCAGTGGTTGGCCGCTGAAGATTTATTTTATGAATTATCAGATTTTTTGGTGATCAAGCAGACACTGCAGACACTCCGGTTGCTAATTATATATTTTTTAAACTCTCTGGATGCCATAAAGGGATGCTAATTATATTTTTTTAATATCGCTGGATAAATTAAAAGATGCATACAGACATGTTGGGGGCGGCATAGGTTGTATATCTAAAAAGTAGAAACTGTCCGACAAGCTTGTGAATCCTTGGCTATTTGTCTACGAAGAATACTGTCTGATGTAGTTAAGATGCACTGTCAGTTAAATAATGATCCACTCTTGAAAGATTTTGTCTCTATCTAAAGAATTATGTCGGTCAGGAATTTAATCAGTTGGCAGTGTAAATGTTTCTTATATTGTAAAAAATATATTATTTAACTGTCCAATGAGTCAATAATTACATTCACGTAATTATAGCTAATTTTGACTTAAAAGAAGGAAATAACGCCTTAATGGAGATAATCATTTTTCTGTAACTATAGACGATATTATGCACATGCTTGTCGACACAAATTAAACATACTTCATTGCAAGGAGTGTTAAACCCTAAACAGTGTATTGATAAACCTGAAACATAGAGACGGGAGTATTTGCAAATATGAACACATGATAAAAAGAAAACAAGACAGAAAACAAGGATTACTACAAAAGGTAATTTGCATGGCTTAGCAAGGGGTGTGAAGGCGTTGAGCCAAATAAACTAGATGCCATGTGAGAGACATGAGATTGAGGATGTTTAGGAGAGAGGAATAGGAATTCAGTTTCTTGAGCTTGTCGTTGAGCTTGATTATTCTTGATCTCACTGCATCGTGTTCTGCGCTGCTGGAAGGCCCTTTAGGATCACCTGTGCGTGGATGCTCTGTTCTGCCACGCTCACCAATCACACCATCTCTAATCACATCATCTCTGCCTCTTCCTTCCTCCTTTTCTATTTTTATCCTTTCGAACATCAGCTGAACGATGAGGAGAAAACAAAAAATTTAATCAAAACTTTGAAGGATGTGAAGATAAGAGAATGGAGAAGAAATGTGACGCGTACCTTGGTGGCCCGAGGCTCCAAGTAAAGAGAATTGAAGAAAAGAGTGGCCAGAGAGGCGAGAAGGTTATATGCTTGCAATGCATGAGACTTGTTGGAGAGCAGAGTGTTTGTATTACCGAAAACATGTCCAAACAGAGCCACCCCAACGCTATAAGCCATGGCCCTGAAATAAACAGGGTAGATTTTACTCTGCACCACTGCGAACTGGTGCCTCGCCATGGCCCTCGACTGCACGTAGCTGGAGATAAACGTAACCCACACACACATCCCATAAGCAGTGGCAAACCCCAGCAAGTTGGCCACCCCCATCACCGAATTCAGGCTCTCCAACGATCCAAAACTGTTTTTTAATGCATCTTTGAGGCGGCGCAAAGAATCCCTGGCCTCTGTTACGTTATGAGCCACATGCTCCTTCGCTGCTTCTACAGTGTCCTCCGCGTATTCCTGCACATCACGGGCTTTATCATGCACGCTTTCCTTTGTTTTTCCAAGTGCATCGGCAACACTATCACCCACTCGCCGCGCCGCCTCCTTGTTCGCCGCAACCTTCTCCTTCTTCTTCTGGAGGGCCTCTTGAGCCTTATCCTTGGTCTTCTCCATGGCATCCGCGATTCTGTGCTTGCATTTTCCGTAGGCATCGCAAATGAGCTCCTTAGGGGCATGCAGAAAAGCCCCATCTTCCGGTTGTGAAATGCCCTGACCGACGTTAGGGAGAACGGAGGCAGCCTCTCTGATCCTGTCTTTGGCGTTGTCTAGAACGTGATGGTTATGTGTGGGTTGCTCTGGGGAGATTGAGATTTTGGTGTTGTGATGGCCATCTTGGTCGTATTCAACCACCACAACTCTGTGGCCTTCTCTGACAATGGTGCTGGCTCCTTGCTTCTGCTGCGGCCCTGGAGCGGGAGACAGTACCGCCGATGCGGCCAGTGAAGTGATGACCAGACTCACCGCGAAAACATTCAACATTATTGTTGTCGGAAGTTGTTGGTTGGTGTGTTTTGGGATTGGTTGTTCCGTTTTAAGTGGCATTGGACTCGGTGGGGGTTAAAGCCACGTTGCATGCTGAAACAGAATCAGGTGCCGCCACCTGTCATACGCTTTTGCCACTTGTCCACCTACCCCTCCTTCGTGTCGCCATATAAGGACCCTGTTTGCTTCCACCACCTCTCTACAACCTTCTCTTTTCTACTCCATTCCATTCCATTCTCATCGGATATTTATCAAACACTTCACCGGCACTTCGATCCGTGCAACGGATAATTATAAACTAACTTTTACAGCGACACTGATACACTAATTTTAAACTGCATGTACATTTGAGAATATAAGGAATGAGAGGGACTTTAATAGTTGTGATAGTACTTTTTCTTCGGTGTCGGTGATATTTGACTGTTTCCAAAGCTATGTGCCTCTGGACTTATCTTATGAAGACAACATTTTAATCACGCAATACAGCAAATGGAAGAGAAAGAAAGGAGATTGATATCATAAATGTTTTTACTGCTTCTCTTTTTGAATTTGACCTTTAAACACATCTTAGCTATTACACACCGCCATTTTAGATTCGCTTAATCATTACATACACATCTTAAAACAACATAAATCTCAGTCTTCACTTAATAAGAAATACTTAATAAAAATGTTGATTTGTTAATAAAAGTATTATCTGTTTCTCTAATAATATCATATTAAACATTCTTTTTTAAATTTAATTAATAATTTAGTTAGAAAAATAAAGAAGTTAAGAGTGAAGTCATGACACTCAAGTCGAAATCTGGATTTACCTTTGAAGGAAAAACATGAAAGGATTGGAGAAATGCAATGGGTAAATTTGATAAAGGAATTTGAAGTTGGAAGTATGGAAGAATCTAAAACAGAGAAATTTCAAAGAAATTGTTGTGTAGTAGCAGTTCGACAAGGAGGTGTAAAAGATAGAATCATCTATTACTTATCTACTGTACTTGAACTTGTATACACTATCATCGATTCATAATGACTTTTCTCCCCTTACTCTATATTAGTCCTTTACTATCTCTGATTGCAGAATTATCACTTTATTTTCAAAACGTTTGTTATCTTCCACTGAAAAGGAGATCTATGTGCCGAATATAAATTAAGTGTAATAGAAAGAATGGATTATGATTAATTAAAAATTCATTTTTATGATTAAAATCATTTTTTCGACAATGCTGACACTACTTTTATTCTATGTACGGTATGATAATAGTTAACCGCTTACGTATTGGAATACAATATGATAATGGTTAATTGTTCACGTGTTGAACAAAATATTAACAAAATATAATATTAAGAATATAAGGAAGCAGAAGCAGAAAAGGTTTAACGAGAGAGATGAGTTGTAAAAAAACATTTACAGGGATGAAAAACAACAAATAAATAAAATGAAATGAAGTGAAAAAGGGAAAAAGAGGAGAATGAGAAATTGACATGCACGTTTGGAAGTGGAAAAGAGAAAAGTTAGTTTGGGACCATGCGTTTGCATTTATTTGCATATGCATATGCCAAAACCAAACCTCCCCACTTTGAACCTTCTTTTGATCTCTGAAAGCAAAAGCAAAAAACGTAGGCAGCAGTATATACTACTTAGCATCACCGCCACCACCAAAACCACCATTATTGTTTTGCCCAACTTTAGGAGAAAGCAGACTTAACTCCTTTGAAAGGGAGATTTCTGCTTTTGCATCTTTCAAATTATTTATTAAACATTGCACTACTTCAGTGTTTTGGTAGCTTCTCTATGGCCCACCACCATTATTATTATTTTAAAATCATCCACCCAAACTTTATCTCCATCTTCAACCTCACCCCATTTCATTAATAATCCAAAGCCAACGACAACCCATTATTAATATTTATTTAACTCTCAGTGAGTAAAAAAACGCAGGTGTGCATGTTTTTGGGGAGAAAGTTAAATAAATAAAGATTAGGATGTTGTTAATATTGTGTGTGGACATAGAAAGTAGGGAGCCAGTAGAATATCTCCCCCGAAGAAAAGGCACATGAAAGAAGGGGCCACCACACCAAACAGCAATAGCAATAGCAACAATAGCAGTAGCAATTGCAATAGCATGTCCAACACATATCCCATTTCTTTCTCTTTCTAACAAATCTTTCTGTCTTCACACTCCAAATCAGCAGAGCCTATGCATATCTCATTCATCACCTCATCACCTCATCACCGCTCACACTCAAGATCATAATTGAATTATTGGAGCATCACAGCACCATGAACAAGCTGGTGGTGGAGGTTGTGGATGCAAGCGACCTCATGCCCAAAGACGGGGAAGGCTCAGCCAACCCCTTTGTGGAGGTGAAGTTTGATGAGCAGCAGCAGGCTACTGAGACAAAGCACAAAGACCTCAATCCTTATTGGAACCAGAAGCTGCTGTTCCACATCGATAACCCGAGAGATCTTGCGTACAAGACAATTGAAGTGGTTGTATACAATCGCAATGATCGGAACCACAACAATTTCCTCGGAAGGGTGAGACTTTCCGGCTCTTCCATCCCTCTGTCGGAGTCCCAGGCCCATGTGGAACGCTACCCACTTGAGAAACGTGGCCTCTTTTCAAACATCAGGGGCGATATTGCTCTCAAGTGTTATGCGCTGCATGATCCTCTTCCTTCTCAACCTCAGGACGCCGGCGGCGATCCTTCTGCTGCTTCTGAACAGCATCGCGCTCCTCCTCCGGAGGCGGAGGAGGATCAGCACACTCCCTTGCAAGAAATAAACCCCAACATGGTGGCGGAGGAGGAAAGCGTGGTTGGTGAAGGGGAGGAGAAGAAGAAGAAGAAGATGAAAAAGAAAGAAAAGGAAGTGAGGACTTTTCACTCTATACCTGCTGCGGCTGCTGCAGCGAAGGCACAGTTCCAGGCACAGTCGCAGGCGGCAGCGGAAACGGTGAGGAGGGCTGACTTCGCGAAGGCTGGACCACCGAATGTGATGATGATGCAGATCCCAAGGCAAAACCCCGAGTATGGACTGGTGGAGACAAGTCCTCCTCTGGCGGCTCGCTTGCGGTACAGAGGAGGGGACAAGATATCGACCACCTACGACTTGGTGGAACAGATGCATTACTTGTACGTTAATGTTGTAAAGGCAAGGGATCTCCCCGTGATGGATATCACGGGCAGCCTTGACCCTTACGTGGAAGTCAAGCTGGGTAACTACAAGGGCCTCACCAAGCACCTGGACAAGAATCAGAACCCCGTTTGGAAGCAAATCTTTGCCTTCTCCAAGGAGAGGTTGCAATCCAATTTGCTTGAAGTGACGGTGAAGGACAAGGACATTGGCAAAGATGATTTTGTTGGGAGAGTTCTGTTTGATCTCACCGAGGTTCCTCTTCGGGTGCCCCCAGACAGCCCCTTGGCCCCTCAGTGGTACAGACTGGAGGACAAGAAGGGCCAAAAAATTCACAACAATGGCGAAATCATGCTTGCAGTTTGGATGGGAACACAGGCCGACGAGTCCTTCCCGGAGGCCTGGCACTCCGACGCTCACAACGTCAGCCACTCCAACCTTGCAAACACCCGCTCCAAGGTATATTTCTCACCCAAGCTTTTCTATCTTAGAGTTCAAGTCATCGAAGCTCAGGATCTTGTTCCTTCCGATAAAGGAAGAGCCCCGGACGCTGTTGTTAGAGTACAGCTCGGGAACCAGATGAGATTCACCCGTCCTTCTCAGATGAGAAGCACCAACCCGGTTTGGAACGACGAGCTCATGTTTGTGGCTGCCGAGCCATTTGAGGATTTCATCATTGTGACTGTGGAGGACAAAGTAGGTCCTAGTGCTGAAATATTAGGAAGGGAGATCATATCAGTTAGAAGTGTTCCACCCAGACACGAGACCAGCAAGCTCCCTGATTCTCGTTGGTTCAATTTGCACAGGCCCAGTGCTGTCGGTGAGGAAGAAACGGAGAAAAAGAAGGAGAAATTCTCGAGCAAGATTCACCTACGAATGTGTCTGGAGGCCGGGTACCATGTGCTGGATGAGTCCACGCATTTCAGCAGCGATCTTCAGCCATCCTCCAAACATTTGAGAAAGAAAAACATTGGCATCCTCGAACTCGGGATACTGAGTGCCCGCAATCTGGTGCCCCAGAAGGCCAGGGAAGGTAGGACCACCGATGCTTACTGTGTGGCCAAGTATGGCAACAAATGGGTTCGAACCAGAACTCTGCTTGACACTCTGTCCCCTCGATGGAATGAGCAATATACGTGGGAGGTTTATGATCCATGCACTGTCATCACAATTGGGGTTTTTGACAACCACCACATCAATGGGAGCAGTGATGCAAAAGATCAGAGAATTGGAAAGGTGAGAATCCGGTTATCAACTCTGGAAACTGATAGGGTGTACACTCATTTTTATCCTCTGCTGGTCCTCCAACCCAATGGCCTGAAGAAGAACGGAGAGCTTCACTTGGCCGTGAGATTCACATGCACTGCTTGGGTGAATATGGTAGCACAGTATGGCAGGCCTTTGCTTCCGAAAATGCATTATGTCCAACCCATACCTGTGAGGCACATAGACTGGCTCCGCCACCAGGCCATGCAGATTGTGGCAGCTCGGCTATCCAGAGCTGAGCCACCCCTTAGGCGTGAAACAGTTGAGTATATGCTGGACGTGGATTACCATATGTGGAGTCTAAGGAGAAGCAAAGCCAATTTTCACCGCATAATGTCGATCCTGAGAGGAGTTACAGCTGTTTGCAAATGGTTTGATGACATCTGCACCTGGAGAAACCCAATCACAACCTGCCTTGTTCACGTCCTCTTCTTGATACTGGTTTGCTACCCGGAACTCATATTGCCCACCATTTTCCTTTACTTGTTTGTAATTGGGATTTGGAATTACCGGTTCAGGCCGAGGCAACCACCCCACATGGATGCCAGGTTGTCACAGGCAGAAACTGCCCACCCAGATGAACTGGACGAGGAATTTGATACTTTTCCGTCCACAAAACCTTCAGATATTGTGAGAATGAGGTATGACAGATTGCGGAGTGTGGCGGGTAGAGTACAGACTGTGGTTGGAGATCTGGCTACTCAGGGAGAAAGAGCTCAAGCCATACTAAATTGGAGAGACTCGCGGGCAACATCTATCTTCATCATCTTCTCCCTCATATGGGCCGTATTCATTTACATTACTCCCTTCCAGGTAGTGGCAATTCTCGTAGGCCTGTACATGTTACGTCATCCTCGGTTTAGGAGCAAGATGCCTTCAGTACCAATTAATTTCTTCAAGAGATTGCCTTCCAGATCAGACACCCTTATATGATGATACGTTTTGCTTTTTCTCCTTTTATCAAATTATTGTGGACAAATAATGATGTATGTATGAATAAACAGAGCTACACAATTACACGTTCGTAAATTAAAGAGGGTAGAGCAAACATGTGCATAGTCCCCCTCCAATTTCAGTAGCAAATGCACACTTTCATTGTATGAAGGTATATGTACATCCCAAAACTTCAGTTTCAGCTACGAAAAATAAATATTTCTTCATGCCCGTAACAGCTTTATTTGAACTTTCTGCTGCTTTTGAACATGTAAAGTAATGGCTAGTCTCGATGAACTAAAAGCAATATACATGTCAAACGGGATAACTTCATGTCAAACGGGATAACTTTCACTACGAGCCGAATTGAAAATAAGTAAACTTAATTCTGCTCACTTTATAGATTGAAAATGAGTAAATCCGATTTAACTCACTTCATAAAGAGTTAGAAATTTTGTAATCTAACTCAATTCACCATGAATTGGTGGGTTAAATAGATTGACTCACCAATACACATAAAAAAAATATTTATGTATTATTTTTAAATATTCATATATTTAAATAATTTTTTAAACAATCCATAAGATGATAATCACAATAGAAGAACCAATATTTTCATCATACTCACCACCAATATATAATGAATTATTTCTAAGAAAATATCCATATAATTCAAGAATACATGACTAATATTACACATTTTCTGTCATGTTATTCAACAAAATATAAATAAAAAAATTACACATTTTTGTCATACTCATATAAAAAAAGAAAGTATAAGACAGTTAATTGAATAATTTACTATAAAAATTATAATTAAATATTAAAGCATCAACGTATATAACTTACCAATCAAATTAATTAAACATTCAAATTATTCAAATATTATTGAAAAACATTCTAACATTTAAAAATATGAAATTTTGAACCTAAAGGGATAGTAAATACTCAATAAAAAAATTACAAAAAACTGTTGGTAAATTAAGTGAATCAACCTACTCTCAATCCGACTCAAACCCGTTTAATCTATAAGTTAAATGAGTCAGATTGAGTTCAACCCACTTCTGAAAAAACTAATTTTTTTTCTAATTTTATCTGTAATAAACCAGATTGACTCACAAATTAAAACTCATTTTGACATCTCTACAAACAAGCAATTTCGTACTCTCTCAAATATCAAAGCCCAAAATGATTTCCTATGAATCGTATCATATTAGTACAACCGACGTAAAATCTAAACTAAGATATTAAAGGGTGAGAATTTGTGGATCTATGCGAAAACACTTGATACAGCTTGTACAGGTCAAAATCGGGAATAACAGTTTGATTCAGAAAAAAATAAAAATAAAAAAATGTTAACCCTTTTACCGGGACCAAATTACTCTGAACGCAAGAGCTGCTACAAGAGCAATAATAGTCAAGATGCTGATAGATATTCCACCCAAAAGAACCTTATCAACGAAGTCCCACTTCTTCATCTTTCCGTCCTGCTTTTTAACAGATCCCGAGGCAAGCTCACTCTCAACCTTTTTGTGCAGATGCTCCCGCTTCCTTAGTATCCATTCAACGAAATTTCTATTGCTTTGGTTCTGTGGCACTGCAGTGCCTCTTGAAACGTCACTCTTGTCGATACTACAACAGATGTCACTTCCACAGGCACAAGATTCTGGCTCTTCTGAGAATCCACCAGACTTGGCTGGGTTAACGCAGAGAGAATGCAAGTCCCGATCCGGAACCAACTTGTTTAGAGCTTTATTATCACTTACACGGTCGATTGTCTCAACTACTTCCCCAAAGACAGACCACCTTCCCACAGATGTTATCTTAGCCATAGCTGAAGCTCCCAGCATATCGTCTGGAGCAAGTACAAGAACTTGTATATATCCTTTCGTATGACCAACCTTCGACATTGACAAATAAAACCATTAGTTGATATATAACACAAATAAATACATAGTATTATAAAGTCTCAAGTTCAAAGGGGTGCTTCACAGGAATTCACATTTTATCATTCGCAAGTATGCGGCGTGCAGGCGAGAACAAAAATTAGGAATAAAATAAGAAACAAGATATATCCTCGTCCCATCCCATTCTCTTTCATGATTGTACAAGAGGCCATAAACCTATGTTTATGCTATGGGAGTAGACCTCATGTAGCAAGACCCTTTTGCAGCTAAACAAACTAAAGTCTAAAGTGTTGCAATTTGAAACACCCTGCATGATTACCAAGGCAGTTAAAGTTTATAAACAAAAAATCCTGCTTCTCAACATTAATCATGATGAGAAATAATAAAAGTCCTCTAACACATTTTGAACACACTCTTTATGATTGATTAAAATTTATTTAAAATTACAAATTCTTTAGGTTCTACTTATTTAGTAAGCTCCAGACATGATTTTATTCTTCTGATAAATTTTAACCAACAGGAGAAAGTATGTTAGAAGAAGTATCAGAAAGGGTGGTGACATGTTATTAGCTCTCTCCGTTCTTGATAATTGGAATGAGCAAAAGAAAGACAGATCAGGAAAACCTCACCTCGGTTAGCCCTGAATTTCATTCTTTGGAACTATAGCAGGTCATAGTAATAAAAATATTCAGTGTTGAGATACTAGAAATCATAATTTCAGGCTTACAGGCACACAAGTGCAAATGAATTGAAAACAACAAATGACATACTTAAGCGAAATACATTTAAAAGCAACAAAAACAATCAACATTCAAGATCTACTAGACTGCCTTACCAAGTGAATTCCATCAGATGCAATATCGGTAATCCAAATTCTTTCCACTTTGCCTTCCATCCCAGAGTATGGTGTGAATGATTCAAAGACATTTGTCAGTTCTCGGCTTCTTCTCTTAACCACATTACTTGGAACCTTTTTCATCCTTGCAGCAGGTGTCCCTAGCATTTTATAGGAATATTACTATTATTACTTGCCCCAGGAGGGGAAAATTATATGCATCTTTTACAAATGATATCAGACCTTTGGTGGTAATATAGGTGGCCAAAATTTTAAAGCACCAAAATTTAAACCTGGTGAATGAAAATTCCCCAACAGTTCCAATCCCGCCCCCAACCCACTACGACACTTTTTTCTTTAACTCTAAATCCACACACAACATATTACCTAAAGTTTCCGAATTCTACTTGAGTAAAACAAAAATATGTTTATTTGTTCAAATGTACAACAACATCATGCTAAATTTACTGGTTATCAAGAAAAGTTTAACCATCATTGATGAACATAAATTAACAACACTTCTTTGTTTACTCATAACAATTAGAAAAGATGTTACTGGTAAAACAATAGCTCACACAAGCACCTCTCAGTAGTCATCTAGAAAGATATTTATGGACCTTTATACTGAGTAAGTAGCATACCGTAACACCTAGAACACGGGTAAAATGAAATACGGAAGAACAGGGAACTCCTCTGCTTAATGCCTCTATTATGACTATTATTATCGAATACCTTTGAGCGAGAGAATCATTCCATTACAATTTGGGATTAGTTTTAGCATAAGAAAAGGAAATATCATAAAAAGGGAGGTATGGAGGAGAAGGCTCCCACAAGCATGGTGGGGTTAGGGAGGGTCAGAAATGCACAACGCAATAAAAAGAAGGGAAAAAAACCACACGCAGCTCCCTTTGGATCCAAGACATCATAACCTAACTTCTACACTGTACTACAGACTAGGTTCCTTTTTTCTATTTCATCCTTAAAATGAAGTTATGAAAGTTGCATCCAATAGTTAGTCGGCAGATCACCCAAACCTGGTCGAGGATAAAATTGTGAAATATGAACTTGAGGGAACTTGTAATCTTTAACAAGATCGACAGTCTGCACAAAATCTTCATCAGTTTCACCTGAAAATGCCCAAGAAATAAGTGTTACCAAGATCAATACACTAGTTTTCTTCTTAAACTCGTATCAATATAAATTCGAAACCAGTTCAATCATACGCATTTTTTCACACTTCCAGTTCACAAAAGACTCACCCCAATTGTAATATCTATTTAACATGTCATTTATTATTAAAGTTGATAAGAACCTCAAGCTTAGAATCCAGCTTGACATGTTTTTATACAAAATTATTCAAAATTACCATAGTTATCTTACACTGTAGGTTTATTGCACACAGATGCATATCAGGAAACAGTATGTTACAGAACATAACAAAGATCTTCCACTAACCAGGAAATCCACATATTATATCAGTGGCAATCTGCATCTCTGGCACAAGCTCGGTTAGAGTATCTACAACAGTCCTGAACTCGCTCACAGTATATTCCCTATTCATTGCCTGATAAATCAAATTAGTTAGTAAATTATATGGTGCATACTATAGTACACAACCTCACCAATATTTTTTATGACTTACGGTCAAAACAGTATCACTTCCCGACTGAACTGGTACATGGAGAAAAGAGTACACACAAGGATGCCGCAAAATCTCAGCTATCTCTTTCAAGTGTTCAAGGATATAAGGTGGATTGGTCATTCCAATACGTAGCATTGTGCTTGCATCAGCTGGTAGTTCTGCCACTAAGGCCTTCAACAAAGTTGGAAGATTCACACCAATGTCACGACCTGTAAAACATCATGACCCAAGAAACCATTGATATAAAACACACTCCCCATTTCATAACATTTTGAGTAACCTGAAGATGAAACTTCATTAAATTAAAAGCTACAAATATCTTAAATCAGTGAAAGATATTGAAGGATGCTGGCCAACAATCAAAATTACCATATGCTCCAGTGTCCTCACTGCTAAGCCATATCTCTTTAACTCCATCAGAAATGACAGATTTTACACGCCCAACCTGCAGCACTTCCAAATTAATACGTACATAACACACATATAAGCAAAATGAATAGTAAAAGGAACACAAACACACATTATAATTCACTGTCAGTGTACTTACAAGGCTATCAATTGTGTAACTTCCTAGGTGACCCCGAGCATGCTTTGTCTTGCAATAAGTGCAGGCACCTAAACAACCAACATTAATAGGAAGAATCTCAACAAACTTGTTCTTCCTTACCTGATGCAGCAGTATAATTTGAAAAAATCAAGCTAATATGCACTAACCATACAAAGCATAAAACATATGAGTTAACACACGATAATTGGGTAGAAATTCAAACCTTTGGAAGGTCAAGTGCTGGCAATGTCTTACGGGTCAAAAGGCGCACTTCGTGACCTTTCAAAGTCTCTTCTACAATTTCAACAACACGATCAATTTGCTGGACTCCAACTATGCTGATCCCTTCCAGCTCTTTCAAATTTCGACTTCCTTGAGGGACACAGCCAGCAACAACTAGCGGTTTATTTGAAGATTTTCCTTTCGTTATGATGGTATCCATAGCAGATTGACTAGGGGATTTCACTGTGCAACTGGAGTAGTAATTACTTAACGTGAATATTACAACGATGCATCGATGTTAATGTGAATCGTATGAATGAAGCAGAAAAAGTGTTGAGGGTGGAGGAATAGGATAACTGACGTGTTAATGAGCCAGAGATCTGCTTGGTCTGGATTGTCACTCAACGAATAACCAAAAGCAGAAAGCTGGCCAGCCATATATTCACTGTCACTCTGTCAAAATCAAACAATTATGCACGAATTAATCAATTCAGAGCACAGAATGCGCAACACAGAAATGCACAACACGACACAACGAAACACAACACTTGCCTGGTTGTGAGAGCAACCAAAGGTCTTTATATAGATAGTCTGCGTGAACGACACCAAAACAAAGAAATAATGAGAAAATAAAGAGAAAGCGGAAGAGTGAGGATAATGATTAGACCTACCTGAGTGCCGGGGATTGCAGGAGAAGGCGAAGATGAGAGTTTATTCCGCTTGCTCCCAACGCCAACGCCGACGCCCACAGCTGCCGCCAACGGCAAACGGAAGCCCGGTGGAGTTGCGTTTCCGCTTCCGGCCAGCAAATCTTCAATGTCCTCCATCTACTCTCCCTTCTTTTCTCTCTCTGCTGCCCTAAACAAAAACAATCCTTCTCTCTTTGCCGCTCCCATTTTCTTATATATTTAACTCAAAATCTCACTATTTTACTTTTAATTTCATTCAATTTATGCAACCATAATTTTGTTTCAAACTCTAAATTAAAACTATTTTTTTTGTACAATCTTTTAATTACATTCTCTACTTAAAAAATATACCGTGTAAATTCATATTTTATGATACTTTCACATTGCTATAAACAAAATTTAAGAATCTTTAAAATTAAAATTTTACAATTTGCTACAAAAATATACGAAGTCTATAAAAAAATTTAAAAAATACAATTATCATTTTATATATATTTTAATGTATGAATCTAATTAAAATTATGAATATGTTTAATAATTTGCAATACATGAAACCTTATTTTAGTAAACAAAGTATTCAATTTTTTTAGTTTATCTTCAATGCTATATAGCTTTTTTTTTTAGGAAATAATAAAGGCTCTTGTAAATATTGTGATAATATTCAGTATTTTTAATATCTAAGTGTTGGCTATGGGTGGCGATTAGAGTCTGGCCCGTTGGGTCGGCCTGCAGGCCCACGAAAAAAATGTGGGATGTGCCAAGTAGTGAGCTCGCAGGCCTATATTGGTCCAGTTCGTATAAGTTCGCAGCCCATGCGGGTCGGCCCTCAAGTCCACATAAAATTAAAAAAAAAAAAAAACTTCCACTTGTATGTATTAATTACTTTTGTATGAACTCTTACATTAACGTGTCTCAGATTCTTATATAACTAAAGAAGACAAGTATTATGTATTGTTTAATGTGCTAAAATTTAGTATACATTGTGTATGTCATAGTATAAATACGATGAGAATGTTGAATTATCAATTTACCATCCAATTTCCCAAAGTCTTTACTTAATTTTGTGAACTTTTTCAAGTTTCCCAATTTTTAAACACTGAAAGTTTTATCATAAAAATTATAAAATAAAACGGGTCAGCCCACGGACATGCGGACCAAGGGATATGCGTGACGGACCATTATTTACGGTCCGCATAAAATGTGTGGGGTGGAACAGACCAGTCCGCATTGTGCGAACCTTATGCAGACCAGACCTAAACGGTCAAACCGACCCGCATTGCCATAACATGCCAGCCCTAGTTGGCATGTTATTGTTTGATTAGTTTTGCGTAGCCATAATATTAGAGAAACCAAGCATAGCTCAATATTTTAAAAGAAGTCAAAATGAAATAAAAGATAATATTAGAGAAACCAAGCATAGCTCAATATTTTAAAAGAAGTCAAAATGAAATAAAAGAAAAATTAAAGGAGAGTGTGCAATTAATTCAAAGTTGGTGGAGTGTCATTTTTATACGCTATGATAACATAATGGTATTTACAATTTTAGTTTACAGAAAATAATAATAATGCAATGATATGGATGAAAACTATACTTTCTTGATTTTCAAGAATTGGCGAATACTCTGATAATCGAATTGATTCTAATAAATGCATATAAAAAATATAATATAATGTGACAAACAAATTTTGAAATAAAATGACTTTAGATTTTCAAAATTAAAATATGAGTAAAACACTTAAGGTACAAAAAAATTTGATAGTCAAATATATTATAAAAGTTGTTAGCAACATTATTAAATTATTATAAAATATAATGTATTTAAATTTGTACTAAATTTTAGTAATTATTAATCAAATTAATATTCATCATGCATATTTTTCGATTGGTTTAGAAAATTTATAAATTATCATTATATGAAAATTATGTTACAAAGTACACAAACCACTCTCCACTACATATAGAAAGAATATGAATGTGCACTTTTTCATGGTAAATTGCTTAAAAAAATTATCTTGATCGATCCATGTTAGTTTGCTTGAACCTCACTGAAAAAAAAATAACTTTCATCGTCCGATATTTTTTACCTTTGACATTTGCATAAATACTAACGTCGTATTGGGTGACGTTAAAATAATGTCAGAAACTAGAGCAGATGTCACTTAACGTCGAGGATAGAAAGGTCTGACGTTATCCAACGTCAGCAGTGGCGGATCTTGACCAATAATTATGGGGGAGTCAAATTAATATATTCAAAATTTTGAAGTTATATTTTATATGAACACCATTTTAGATACACTATCCTAATTGCATCCCTTTTACTTGTTGGATATTCTTATATTTGAATATGTTTCATGTATAATATTGTTCCAAAGAATTAATACCAAATTCATCATCATCTGTCATTTTTTTAACCTTAAGAAATGACTCCTCCAATTGAACAATTGGATTATAAGTACGATATTCTAGTTTGTGTAAAGAATTTGAATCTGTTTTCATTTTCATCTTCGTGGGTAGTTTTCCTTTTATTATTTTTGAAAAATAAATATAAATTCTTTTACTCTTCATCAATTGACCTACTTTTTTTAAGTTTGAAATTCAAAAACAGTTTATTATAATCTAATGAAAAGTTCAAAGATATAACTAATAAAAGAAAAATCTAATAATCAAGTCACAATTGAAAACTCGTTATGAAAAAACACGTAGTAATTATAAGGTAATTCAATTTTTCAACTAATTTTCTATACTTCTTAAGATGTGAGAGTTGCTATCCCAATTAGGTAGGAGTTTGACATTTAGATTCATAAGCGTGTCAACAAACTTTAAATTATTAACCCAATTTCAGTTTAAAACATTCAATGCATACCTCCTTTGAGAAATAAAAAATCCATTATGCTACCTCAATCCCTAATGAATATTTGAGTTTGCCAAGGTCTTTAGCCTGAAAATGGTGACAAATGTGTTGTTTTACCTATGTGAGGTCATGGTGATCATTGTTTGTAAGTACAATATCATTGACATATACTACTAGATAGATAATATAAGGATCTGTCTCATTACAAGTCATACCAAAATGGTGAGCAACAATGCTAAATTTGTCAAACCAAGTCCTAGGAGACTACTTTAGGCATATAAGTATTTGCAGAAATAACATATCAATCCAAAAGTCTCTACCTAAGTAACAAAAGCTGAAGGTTACCCTATATAAATTTCTCCATACAAATCACCATTAAGAAAATCATTTTTGACATATAGTTGACAAAGAGACCAATGTTGAAAAGCAACCATGGATATGAATAAATGAATAAATACCGTATTTGAAATTGGACAAAAGTGTCATCATAGTCAACCCAACAAATTATGTATAACCTTTGACCACTACGCAAGTTTTTAGAAGATTAATAATACCATCAATACCAATTTTGATAACAAAAATTCACTTACAATCGATAACAAAAATTCACTTACAACCAACAACAAATTTCCCAAATGATAAAGAAATGAGTTCCCAAGTTCAACTATTCTAAAAACCACTTTTTTTCATTAAACATGACCCGACTCCAATTAGGATGAACTAAGGTATCACCTGAATTGACACAAAAAATAGACAAACAAGTATAAAGTGAATGAGATAGTTTATGATAACTTAAATCAATATAATGAGGAAAAAAACTATGGGTGAAATATATACATATATCTTTTCAAAGGACAATGGGAATACCATATTCAACTATCAAAATCGAAGATGGAGGAGTTGTGACTATAAGAGAGTCGTTTGGTGAAGGATGGGAAATCTATCGAGTATTATACACCTAAAGATGTGACAAAAGTGGGCAATTTGTAGGTACACTATACACAATAGGAGGATAAAAAACAATTAGGATAATGACTTGATCAAATGTAGATACAATAGAAGAAGGATTGGACTTGAAGTAAAGGGAAGACCTGGGGAATGTGACATTAGCTAAATTTAATAGCGATTAAGAGAATGAGATAAACATGTGTACCTTTTTTGTGATATAATGAATATTAAAAAGACATTTGTGCAACCTAGCAAATAATTAATGAAGACCAAGACAAAAATTATGAACAAAGCATGTAGACACAAAGATTCTAAGTGGTAAGGAATGAAGAGGTTCAATAGGAAATAAATTAAAATGACGATTTTTGTTACCTAAATACAAAGGTGGCATGCGACTAATGAGACACGCACTAATAACAATATCACATCAAAAACTTTGAGGAACCTCACAATGGATTAAAGTTGTACGAGTTGTTTTAATGAAATGTCTATTTTTGCAATCAGTCACCCATTTTATTGAAGTGTCACATGAGGTTAGATGGAAAATGTCATGAAAAGCCATAGACTTTTGGAAAGAATGAGAAAGATATTCACATGCACTATCATTGCGCAAAGTTTTAATAGAAACTCCAAATTGATTTTATATTTCTTTGTAAAACTATTGGAATATGGAAAATAACAATCTTATACTAAAAACAACCAAATACATCTTGAATAACAACCAATAAAAATGACAAAATACTGAAATCATAAATTTAGCTTAACACGACTTTGTCTCCAAATGTCATAATGAACTAAGGTAAAAGGAGACGAAACACATTATGTAACACTTTACTAAACAAATTACTACTATGTTTTCTTAATTGACATGACTCACAATGAAAATTTGATAACTTAAACAAACTTAGAACAAGTTGGGCATCTTGGCAAGGCTAGGATGACTCAATATCTAATGAATGAGAGAGGAAGAATTCATGAGCAAACCAACATGCACATCTAATGTCAATTATCCTTCTGGAACTCTAATCCTGTAAACAAATAAAATAGTTGGTAAAAGAGATAATACAATCAAGGGAACAATGAGGCAAATAAAGGATAATTAGTTAAATGGAGACCTAAACACATAAACAACATTATTAATACATAGAAAATAAAGAAGATGAATAACACTAACACCATGTGAGGAGGCCTCAAGGCCATTGACCATGGTAAGAAAAAATAAATAACACAAAATAAACAGAAAAGTGAAAAAGGATTTATTATCAGTAACTTGGCTTAGAAAGACATCTACTCAACAATGATCAAACAACTAACAACCAAGTTCACACAATCAATTCAAATAACACTCATGAATGTTATTCTTCAAAACAAATTCAAAAAAGAGTATGTGTAACCTTGCAAATTCTTAGCTATGGTGCTCACAATGCAAATATCATAAGAATGAACGTACATGTTTTATGAGAGACTAACAACCATAACAAAATGTTCTCATTGATCAACAAAAGGAACCAATCCTCACTAGAAGAAGTATATCACTCAAGAACACTAGTAAATAGGGTTGTTTATTATTCTCTTTTATACCACTAATTGCACATAATTTGATTTTTTTTTCATTTCAAGAGTCAAGAGTTATCAAAAACATGCAACATTAACAAAGACTTTATTTGGTATTATGACTAGGCTAAGAAGGGTCTTGGTTTTTCTAGGTAGCAATAATAAACAAAGAGAGCAATTACAACATTTTACAACATTAACAATCTACTCTCTTCTAATTGAAAACTAAAGTGAAACTAAACACCATCTTACAGTCACATTATTCATTTTTTTCTTCTTTTTCTTTTTTCTTCTTACATATGACATATCTACAAGACTGCACCACATCAACTGTAACCAATTCTAGTATGTTCCTCATGCTTCCTCTTGATAATTTCCCCAAACTTGAATCACACTAATGACCATAAAAAGTTTACTCTCCCACTTAAGGTAAGGGGTCAATCATATTCATCAAGACTTAAGGGTTCAAAGATGAAGGAAAGTTTCTTTTTATATTTGAAGGGTTTCACAAAGGTTTTGACCTTGAAAACCAAGTTAGCCTTTAGGGTCATAATATGATGCAAGGAAGGAAAGAAAATGCCTTGTTTATATGTAAACATGGAAATGAAGAACAACTAGCAATGAAAATCAAGCAAAGTTAATTAAAGTCAAAAGTGATAACACTCAATAAATGTAAACTCTAAGGGCACAAATCTCACCTTGTGAAGTTTTGGTTTCCAAAAGTGGTCATACAATTTGCCACAATCATTAATCGTAGTAAAAACAACAACAACACTAGGCATACAAACAGGAAAACAACCACAAACACAAGTTTTCACAAAATCACAACATACTCTCAATGTAGTCCAAAATCAACTTATGAGCAAACATTAATGGTTCTCCTCAATGTTATGCAAAACTTACTCAAAGTCACAAAACCAATGCATCATATTTGTCAGACTAGCCAAGTCACAGTCTTAATTTATTATCAAACAATAAATTAAAAATAGAAATAAAAAGAAAGAATTCAAACTCCTTTTTTGGGGGTCACCTGTTGAACCAATACCATTGCCTCCTTGTGTCTTTTTCTTCATTCTCATCAATACATTTCACCCACAAGAGTACAAAATATATTTGAACAAACAAGTTAGCACAATGAAATTTATATAATCAATGGTATGAAAACAAAGAATTGAAAAACATAAACATAACAAACCAGAACAAAGAGAATTCAAAACATAAACAATAAAGAGAATTGAAGAATGAAAGACATAAACATAAACACACCAACCAAAACAACAATCATACACTTCAAATATGTATAATGTATTAAAACAGATTTCCCAATCAACTTCACTCGGATTCATCTTTTTGTAAGATTACTTAGTACTCTATTTATAATGAATATTACTTTCCATATTATCTAAGGCCAACACACACAAATTTCTCTTATAGTGCCTATCTAAGTCTTAAATTGCCTACTCAATCCCTTAACATAAATTTGCTCAAAACTTGCATTAAGATTTGGAGCAGTGCGGGGCAAACATACAATCTCACATTGGTTACTTGCACTACAAAACATAGACACAATATTCCAAACTAAACACAATATTCAATCCTTGTGCAACACATGACAACTCTTACATTCAATAACTCAATTAGACAATCCATTCAAAAAAACACACAAAACTCTTTTTGGTATTTTTATCAAAAAGTTAGTGTACAACAGAAATTTAACATAGAGTATTTACAATTGCAAAGACTGGACTTCGTCAACTTCAATCTCATGCATATTGAATCATATCAATTCCATATTCAAACACACAAATATAATCAAATTTTACCCCTAATAACTTTGAGCGTACGATAATTCATTAAGTTTCAATTCCTTGAATCCTTAACAAGTGAAATCATGCATTAAGTTCAAGAGACATTACTCAAATCGTGAACGGTCTACCTAAAGGATCTAATGTTGGTGAGCTTGAGGACACCAACAATGAGAGACCACATCCAGAAGTAACAAGCACAAGAAAGAGAAAGAAAGGTGATAATGAAACACAATCACCTGATGCTAAAAATGGAAAAAAGATTAAATAAATAAAATGACTGAGCAAGCAGTGGATGATAAAAATATCCTTCATCGTCAAGTCCTCTCAATCTTCCATGAAATTATGGTAGATTGAAAGGTTTTAACAATTAATTCTTCGGCTTGTTTAATTATGTCATGGTAGTATATTTATTATGTTTTATTATGCTGATGGCTTAGAACTAGTATTGGAAGTGTGCTATTAGGAGAAGTTATACTCATTTCTTTTTAGTTCGCTTTCTATGTTTGTACTTTTTTGTGTGTTCATGGTTTTATGGGAAGTCCAAGACCTTAAAAGAACCGTTTTAAGATTATGTTATGTGGAGCTTTTATGCAATCTATCTCTCTATCTTCAACATTTGTTACGAGTATGATTGGTAATTGTTTTATACCTGTGAATGACGAATGAGATTTTGACAAAATATTTGAAATTGTTGTGGAAATTACCTGCTAGTTTGTTTGTGATTCAACCTCAGATTTGTGCAGTTGCCTGTATCAGGTGGTAGCATAGTGATGGCGAAAACAATGGTTGGAGAAAAAACAAACTAAGAATAATGCTAGAAATTTAAAAAAAAAAAAAACTAAAAATTTAGTATAGGTGAATCCACTTGTCTTCGGGGACATAGATTAAACTTAACTCCACTTAACTCTAAATATTATGCTAAAATAAAAGAGAGAAGCATAAGTTGAATTCCTAATGTGTGTAAAGCGCATAAGATTATATATTTATAAATAAAAAATACAATATAATGGGCCTAAGCCCGTTACATGTAACATGGACGAAGTGACACTGCAAAGGGAGCATTTAAATTACCTAGGCCCTGATCAAGGAAAAAATTAAAGTTCGGCGAGTCATGGATTAACTTTTGCATTTTGTTATAACTATTCCTTTTCAAATTGCTTGGATAATCATACTTCTCATAGCACAGTCAACTAAGTGTCCAATTCTCTCATAAAAACTACAAATTTTGACTTTTCCTTCTCTAAAAAAACCAAATCCTTTGTCTCTACAAAATTGCTTCCTACTTTCTATAGCATTAATGAACACTTGGCCTTCATCATTGTTTGAACTACCAATCCTCCTTTCATCTTGTAGTACTAAGAAGAAGAAAAAAACCTTACTGACATCAGGAAATGGCCTCATCATTAAAATTTGAGTTCTAAGAACATCAAATGCACCATTTAGCCCACGCCCGCAAAGGAATTTCATAATGCATTCTCATTTATAAATTTGTGGCGATTTCTTCCTGCACCTCCATAAAATTTTGTATTTTGGAATGTAAAATCTACGATACATTTTTTTATATTTTGGAATATACAATTTGTATTAAAATCAGATGAAAATTATTTTTTAAATTGTATAATATAAAACATAAGAAAATTATATTTCTAAAATGTGGGAAGTCTGCTCATTACTTGGTTGGAAAGAAGAGGAAGTTTCAAAGATAGTAGGTGGTGAAGAAAGGTTGTGTGTAGACAGACTTTGTTACCTTTAATAGGTAAGGAGAGACAAGTTCTTTAATATTAATACTTCTACATACTTGCAACTAGTTTGTAATCAAATTGTATACTAAATAACCTATTGTACCTAATTTGTATTCAATAGAGTCACACTTATGGGCTTGAGTATCAAATTTACCTCTATTAGAAGAAATAGTAAAACAATAGCACAAGCACCAAAAAAACCCTTAGGTGTTTAATATCATTAACTTCACCATAAAGGACTTAATATGGTGTTTTGGACACCAACAATGAGAGTACAAAATCTCTTCAACAAGTGAACCTTGTTGACATCAGCAAAGGTACCATCATTAAAATTTGAGTTCTAATAACATCAAATTCATGACTTAGGATATGTTTGGTTGAGCGTTAGAGAATTGATTCCAGTTAAATTGATTTTTTACTGAAATAATAATTAATTGTTTCTCATTCAACATGAATTTTTTATCTTTTTAATGATTTTGGAAACCAAACACATTAATTTTGCGTTAGAAACTCAATTCTACTTAATTTGTACAAAAGCAAATACGTACCAAGGAGTTCCATAATGCTATTTTCTTTATGAAAATGTTTTCTGTGGTGCTAGCTACACAGATACACTTCGCAAAACATACACAAACTGGAAGAGACCTGAAATTATCTAATTTCATACCGTCATTTCTATAAAGTAATGAGTAACAGAATTTGCACCTTGTCTTAAGGACATCAATTCCTCCTGTAACTTAGCACTCTAACTCAATTTGCCTGTGAAAAAACAATTACTCGACAATTTCAATGCTGTAAGAACAACTTCGATGTAGATTATGTTTGTGAAGTAGTGGGTTCAACTAAATTGAGAATCCAAGAGAACACTAATTTGTTGCAACCCTCCCAAACATCAAAGGTTGTTGAATTGAACACATGAGGCATGGCAAAGATCCATTGATGACTAATGGAGGTACAATGGTCATAGAAGGATTTTCACCTAGATGGATGTAATAAACTCTAAATGGGTTTAATATTGGATCTTGTCTGTGGAAACCTCACTGGTGGAGGAGTTTCACTGCCATTATTGCCTGAACTTGATGTTTCTCATGCTATGATGTCAGGGAAGTGAATATCAATCAATTTTAGAGATTAAAATAATTAATTATTATATTAACTAAATTATATATATTTTTATTAATTAAAAATTATTGATATCTAAAATTATTTTTATGAATAAAAAATTATAATTAATTATGAATTAGAGTATAAATTAATCTCTAATATCAACTATTAAAGTTTTAGACATCAATTTAAATGCTAATTCACAAATTAATAATATCTTTTTATTCATAAATACCAATAATTTTTTTCTTATAAAATGATATTTAAGTTAATTAATATAGTGACTATTTTTTTTATCTATACGGTTTAATGATTTTCGTGCAGTAGCTACATGTACAACATAACAGAAAGCTAAATGACGCCAAATCTAGCAAGTTTGTTGAATGATTGTTACTGGGTTGGTGATTGAGATTTATCACGTCGGGTTTGAACCTCTGATTTAGAGGAAGCAATAATAATATCATGTTGGCTACACCTCCTAATCTAATAAGCTCCAAGGAAGCCCTAACAGAAGGTCACAAATGTGTCGAGTTTTGGCGTACCATGTCTAACGAAGTGACAGCCAAGGCCTAGATATGATGTGTCCAAGTATAAGAACTTTAAACACTAACCTGATTTCATTTCTACATATCTATGACCATATTTCAAGGCACCAAATTCGACTTTTTTCCACCGGCTACACAAACAATGAAATGAAATTTTTGCACAACTTCCTTTCCCGAAAAAATCACTCCAACTTGGGATTAGGGTTAGTACGTTACAATGGATCTCATTATTAAAAACTAACGATCCTAAAGTGAAAAAGGTTGTGATATTTCAATTCTTCCAGCTGATGTATACTACAAACGGGTTCATTCTTTTTGGCCTACTTGAGAAGGGTGAAAAGTACCCATTAATTGCCCGGCACCAAAGAACAAGCTAATAGGAACTTGATCAATCTTACAGCAACTTTATAAGTTCAATACCTAAACAACCTATTTTGGGTTGAGAAATCTCACCAAATTGCTCATTCTTTCTTAAAAATCATCAGGCTTATTGCCACCTGATATAAGCAACTTATTGCCACATGATATAGGCAACTGCACAAATCTGAGGTTGAATCACAAACAAACTAGCAGGTAATTCCCACAACAATTTCAAATATTTTGTCAAAATCTCATTCGTCATTCACGGGTATAGAACATTATCAATCATGCTCCTAATAAATGTTGAAGATAGAGAGATAAATAGCATAAAAGCTCCACATAACATAATCTTAAAACGATTCTTTTAAGGTCTTGGACTTCCCATAAAACCATGAACACACAAAAAAGTACAAACATAGAAAGCGAACTAAAAAGAAAAGAGTATAACTTCTCCTAATAGCACACTTCCAATACTAGTTCTGAGCCACCAGCATAATAAAACATAATAAATAACTACCATGACATAATTAAACAAGCAGAAGACTCGGTTGTTAAAACCTCTCAATCTACCATAATATTATGGAAGATTGAGAGGACTTGACGATGAAGAATATTTTTATAATCCACTGCTTGCTCAGTCATTTTATTTATTTAATCCTTTTTCCAATTTTAGCATCAGGTGATTGTGTTTCATCATCACCTTTCTGTCTCTTTCTTGTGCTTGTTACTTCTGGATGTGGCCTCTCATTATCGGTGTCCTCAAGCTCACCAACATCAGATCCTTCAGATAGATCGTTCAACTCCTTTGCCGAATTTTGGTTGCCTGAATCAGTATTGTCATCTAATCCATCTGCTGCATCTTCAGTTGACTCCAGCGACTTTTCAATATTTGCAACATTGGCTTTCAGTGACTCAATCGCATCCTTCAAATGTACATTAACCTGTCATACAAGCCCACCACCACACAAGAAGAATTTATAAACCGTATGTTAAGTTGTGTTCTTAGAACTGAAACTAAAGAAAAGCATAATGCTAATTTATATACCAGATATGACACGAACCTGAATGTTCTGAAGATAATCAGAAATGTCAATAGGGCAAGAAGGACATGGTATCACAATTTTTTGGGACCGAAGCGTTCTCCCGCCCCTGCTTCTCTCCCTCACCAAAGCCTGACCAGCAAATTTATCTTCCAAACAGGACTTGCAGAAGTTATGAGCACACGGTGTTGTCACCGGTGAAACCATAACCTTCTCGCATATCATGCACGCGAACCCTGCATGTACAAGAAAAACGGTAAGATAAAAAAGTATTAATGGAAATCACGAAGAGAATGTTGACCATTTAATTGGAAGGTCCAGCGTCAATCGTTGTGAAACATTTTATTAAAGTACCTATGTGCAATTTTTTCTTGAGTATCTCAAGTTGAAACTTCGTCGTCTCCCTAGTTGACATTGCCCTTACTCCCTCTATGGGTTCCTCACTTTGCACCTTTCGTTTGCTGGGAGGTGGTGGTTTCTTCCACTTCCAACAAGAATCTTCTTCCTAAATAAGTCATCTACTAGTTAAAACTAAATGTATTTCAAAATTCTAATTTATATTTTAGAAAATATATCTTGTATAGATTGTTGAAAAGAAATGAAAATACAAATATTTGAAAAAGTAAAATGAACTCCTCAATAATCACGCACATCAAAATCCCAAGACGGAGATTCAGTCCTTTCAAATGTGATGGTGGCCTTTTTCAGTTCACGGATGCCCGGTAAGGGTCTGGGCCTATCTCCACGATCATCACTGTGTTTCCAGTTAAGAAACTTAGTAAGAGTGCAGATAGCAAGATGCGTGTAAGCGTCAAATGTGCTACAGAATAAAAGAGTGCATACCTTGTCCAGGGGGCTGGTTCATTGTCACACCTAACGAATAGATACCGGCAAACTTTGAAACCCTGGTTATGGAAATGACATCAGATACGCTGCATGTATTCAAAAAATAAGCAAACAAAATATAGCATAAAATTGCGCATATCCACCTGCAATCCTGCTATCTGCCAACACTTTTCAATTCTATAAATTCCATCGTAGCGCACGCCAGTCGGGGGAGCATATGAAGATCGCTTTTCTTTGTGAGATCTGCTTATTATAGGTAATGTGTAAAGATGGTACGGTGCGAATTATAAAAGTTCCAAATATATTGATTAAATGAAAGCTCTCGTGTTTTATTGAGCAAGCCAAATATATTGATTCTATGAATTATAGTAACAGTAATAATAACACAGATCCAACCAAAATTGCCATGGATAAAACCCAATTATGAGTCAGGTCGACTAGTTAGTTCATAAATAGTCATGACAATAGAATCAAGGTCTCAAACTTTGCAAATGTAGAAATAAATCTAGTACAACAGGATATCACATGTTCAATAAGTAAGACGTCACAGATAAGATTAATTTTCAAATTGAACCAGAATCAAAATTCAGTAAGCAGTTTCGATTTGCACATAATCCCAAAGAAGGAGCAGAGGATTTAAGTGTTAAGTATGTGAGAAGTACGTATCGTATCCTATGATCCCATCCCTCGGCGAGGTATAAATATATAAATAAGAGTGTGAAAGAATAGAATCTAGTAGAGTAGATGGTGACCTGACAACTCGAACCGGATAACCCTTAAGACAGCTAACTTGAAGTGCAAGGTTGTACTTCTCGAACTGCTGGTCAAAAGAGTGACTCTTGTTGGTGCGTTTGTTGCCGCTAAGATCCTTACCGCCGCTGCAATGCAGTGCCAAGAGTGAATAAAACATGAACAGAACAGGAATTGAGTGAATTGTAGATAAATTTAGGTTGTTATACCTTCCGGTGTAGAGAAACCACTCTCCATGATCTTCGTCATCCACATAACCACCAGAAAGGACAACAGATTGAGCACCTCGATCTGACTGACCAGCTATGCCACCCACAGGGACGAAGTGAGCACCCCATTGTCTGCATTCCAGTCTGTCTCTCCAACTTTCACCCACCAGCAGACCCTGATTCCTCATGGGGTCATGTTCTGCAGTGATTGGACCAAAATGATCTGTAGGCACGGTCACAAATATTTTTCCACTGGCCGCATTGGCACGGCCCTTCCTCTGAGCACGTTCAGTGGTAAACGGCTCATCGGGTCTGTCCTGATTGTGCCAGAAATGGTTGACAGTTCCATCGACTCCAAGATTAGGGTTAGAATTGGTCCTGGCCATGCGAATTGCAAACACCAATGCAGAATTGATCCGGGGCTGGCTTGTAAACTTTGCCGGAACAAGCTGGCGGCACTGGACACAGTTCTTCTTTCCTTGTCGAACCCATTTCTGGAAACACTTCAGACAGAAACTGTGACCACATGGAGTCTGGAAACGGTTAAATTAAACTCAGTCAGTCATATCAAATATATTAATGTAATAATAATAATAATATATCCAAACACATCTCAGCACAAATTTATGTATGATTTTTTTATTCCACAAAATATTTATATATAAACATATTATTGTTCAATCAATTAATTAATTAATTAAGGGGAAGTGGTAGGGCCAGGACCTCTAAGGACCGGATTTTGGGGGAAATAAATATGAAGGCAACAAATTAACCGTGGTGAGTGAACTGGGAGGGGAGTGATTGGCCTTTCAAGTTAGAAAAAAAAAAAAAGAGAATGATGTGATGAAAAAAAAAATAAATTAAAGGAGAGAAGAAGAAGAAAGGGCACACAAACCGTGACGGGCCTCTCCGGTAACTGGAGGCAGATGGAGCATTTGATAGATCGAGAGACCATATCCCAAACATTTGTGGATTGGGTCTCGTTCTCTTCTTCTTCTTCCTCTTCCTCGTCCTCGTCTTGTGCAGGAGCTTTTCCAGTCATGAGTTGCTGGCGTTTCTTGGCTTTCTGAGTTTGGGTGAGAGAATCGTCGTTTTCAATGGCAAGCATTGCGGTGACGAGGTCATTGCAAAGGGGAGAAGGGAGGGGTGAAGGATGAGGATTGATATCGGAGCAGTCAGGACAGGACCAGTGAACGGTGGCTGCAAGTGTGGCCGGAGGGGAGGACAGGCATGGGAGGTGCCAAGGACTGTTGCAGGTGATGCATATCAGGGTCTCTTCCTCTCCCGGCACGGCCTTGCACTGCATGCAGGCGCCCTCACTGTTACACGGAAGCTGCGAAGTCATTCTTTCTCTTGTTTTGTTTTCTTATGTGTTTTGTTTGTTTGGTTTGGCTTGACGATGGTTTTCTTTATAAAGGAGTGAGAAACAAGGAGAGGGAGTGGTTTTGAATTGAATATAATATAATATTGTGTGCGGAGTTTAGGTTCCCTCAACTTCTCTCTTCCAAAATTACCCTTTTTTCATTCTCAACCTCAACGTTTATCTTTTAACACTTTTTGAGTTGTTTTATGAGCATTCATTATCTAAGAAAATTATTTAGTATTAAATATGATTACACTATCTTAAGTTTAAGTGAATTTTAAAATTAGTTATTTTTTAAAATTTTATATCGATTTATTCATTCATCTTTATAAATATAATTTAATTATTTTTATCAAATTTTGTTAAGTATATTTAATATTTTAACGTATTTTATTATAATATTTGAGTTAACATTAAGTGAAAAATATGTCAAATGATATAAACAATTCAAATACTATCATGAAATACGCTTGAAACGTTATATAAACATAACAAAATTTGGTTAAAAAGACTAAATTCATACATTGTTAAAGATAAATGACTAAATTTGTCAAAATTTTTGAAGTGTGACTAATTTCAAATTTCACTTAAGTTTCAGGACCAAAAACATATTTAACTCAATTATTTAATATTATAAACATTATTCAACCACAGTATAAATATAATTCTTTTAGTGAGAATTATAATTAGTTTTTTTTTAATATTGATACAATTTAGTTTTTTTAATAAAATTTATATATTAAGTTTATTTGATGTTTTAAATGCGTTTCATGATAATAATTGAATTATTTACATTGTTTGACAAGTTTTTACTTCAATGTACAATATTTTTTAAACGTCAAATGAATTTAACAAAATTTGGTTATAAGAATTAAATTCACGTATTTTTAAAATCTGAAAACTAAATTAGGTCAAGACTAAATTGAGTTAAAAATTTTGAAGAGTGACTAATTCTAATTATTACTAAAAGGATAAAGGATAAAAATATATTTAACCATTTAGAAAATAATTTTCTTTCTTGGTAAACTCTCCTTACTTATAAACTAAATTGTATAAAAGAAAAAAGATCAATTTAATGAACATGTATTATTAAAATATATATTATCAATCAAAATTATAAGTTGTTTACACATTTTTTTATAAAAGATAACAAATTCATTTGACATGTAATAATAAATAAGTTGGTCCCGTATTTATATATATGAGAAAATAATTTGTTGGTTTATTTTAAAGAATAATAACATGTAAGGGTGATAAGGCGGTCTTATATGTTCAGTATAAGGAATGAGAGTTAATTTCTCTAACCTATCCACATAATATTTGACCTGCATTTTGATAAAAAATTTTAATTAAATTAATAGAAATTATAACTTTTATAGTCTATCTTAAAATAATAAATGTTCATAATTTTATAATTTTTAACTTCATAAAAATAAAAAAAAATTTGAATTATACTAAAACAAATGAAAAAATATATAAATGAAGGAACTACTTTTTGATAGACCATATGTTTATATAAATATATACCGTTATTACTAGGATTTGTAATTTGTGAGTACGAATAATAAATTGTGTCCATATAGGTATATAATTATAGTGGATTTGTAATTTGTGAGTACGAATAATAAATTGTGTCCATATAAGTATATAATTATAGTTATTTTAGTTTGTTTATTTATTTAATACTAAATTTATTAAAACTGATTATTTAAGGAAATATATTTTGAAAGGAGAAATAAGATTGGTTAGTGGTCTGTACAGTTTTTCTAAATCAATAACGATTAAAATTAAATTTAAATTAATATAGTTTCTCATTAATGGCATTTAATAACATTTAAATTGGTATAGTTACTCATGTTTATGGATGTATTTTGAAGTTTAATAAAGAGACAATACAAAATACACAATAGGAAACCTAAATTTAAATGATTAATACCAATAAAGAAAGCAGATTTACGTTGTGATTTTATTTTTCTTTAAACTCCAAAAAAGTCAATTTATTTGCACATTATTTTCGCAAAAAACATGTGAATATTTTAAATTCATATTTGAACAAATTTCCAAAACATTTTCTTCATTTTCCTCTATAATGAATTATGCTTCTCAAGAGAACATATAAACTACCAATCTATTTACTCCTATCAAACCAGATCAGGATTGTCACATGCTACCCAATTTTTGTTGATTATCGATATAAATTAATTTAATTTACATACAATCATTCCAATATTAAAAAAAGTAAGAAAGTTGAGAAGAAGAAACTGAAGGAGAGAGTTATTTTGAGAGTAATTATACTTGTCTTGTTTTTTTTTTTTTAGCATTGCACCCTTTCTTTCTTATTCTATTTTTTAACTTGTGAGTAAAAATAATAAATTATGTCAATATAAATATATAATTAGTTATTTTTGTTTGTTTACGTATTTAATACTAAATTTATTAAAATTAATTATTGAGAAATTATATTTTGAAAGGAAAAATGAAGTTGGTAAGTGAACAGTTTTACTAAATGAATAACAATTAAAACAAAACTTTAATTAGTATAATTACACATTAATAACATTTAAATTATTATAGTTACTCATAATTAATGTTTATCATTATATTTTGAAGACTAGGTTGAGAAATATAACCAATAAACAAATAATTCAAATTTGAACAATGATACCAATAAAAAAAGTGGACACACTTTATAATTATTCATTGTTTTTACACAGACAAATTAATAAACAATGAAGACGCTCAAAGTTGTAAGAGAAGTTTTGTTTACAGTTTTTATAACTATTTTATATTAATTTTATTACTAAACAGAAGGAATTCAGATTATTCGGGAGGAGAAAATATTTTGAGAGCATAATGTAAATATTTTAAGGTTGACATAAAAATAATTATGGTTAGATTAGGAAAAACTAATATTGTCACCATTATATATTAGTGAGAACAAATACTTACACATGTGTTTATTTTTTTAGTAATAATAAAAATATATATTATTATTATATAATTATATATAAATAATTTTTGTAATTTTTCTTTATTTTTTTTTATTTTACAGATAATCTGATAACTAAAAAATTGTTAAATTTAAAAAATTTAAAGATTAAAAAAAATAAAATAATTATTTCAATTTATTTTTTTATTAAAAAGGTCGTATTAAAATAAAAAAAATAAAATGTGGACATAAAAAAGAAAAATTCTATTTTATAATTGATATTTTAAGTATGAAATCTTATTTTAAAAAATTGTTTATAATTTATGTAAAAAGAGAATATGTTGTGTGAAACTACAAAGTTAAAGAAATTGTGTATAATATTTCTAGTCACACAAAACCAGAATAAATAAACTTTAATATGAATTTTTATTTTGGTTTTAGTTTCGTGAATGTTTGTGAATAAATTTATCAAACAACCATATTCGATGTAAATGTATTTTTTTAATGTTCATATTTATATTTTTTGTGTTTATTTTTTTTAATAAATAATGTTATAATTATTAACACAATTAGATACAACTATAAAAAAAAAATTCTTATTGCACTACAGCGAAAGATGTCACTGAATCAATTATTTATCTTTAAAATTCAAATTTATAAGATTTGTAATTTAGGATTGCTTTTATTTGATAAAAAAAATATGATGTAAAATTATTAATTTTTTTTTTTATAAAATTCATGTTAGGACATTTCTCAATTACTTTGAAGTTTCTCATCATTTACTAATTTTACATATTTAATATTCCAATTAAAGGCATTTTTTTAATAATTTAAAAAGACATAATTACATGAATAGAAATACAATATTAAAAATTATTTATTTAATACACCATAAATAAAATATTAAATGAATACCAAATACATTTAATGTATTAAAAACATTAAATATTTATCATAAAGTCATTTGTTTTGTTCAGTTTATTTTTCTATGCATTTAATGTATTATAAACAATAATTATACGAATATACGTTATGAGGTTAACTATGATTTTTGTTTTCTATGTATGAAATTAGTTTCTATTTCAAACTTTTAACTAATTTAATTTTCTAACTTTTATGAATTCAGTTATTTTAACCATTTGTTAAGTTTATTTAATATTTAAACAAGTTTTATAGTAATATTTTATTTATTTGTATAATTTGAAACATTTGTGTTTTAATATTTGCTAAGAATAAATTGGATTAAAATTTTAAAAAATGACAAATTTTGATTTTTACTAAAATTTGAAAGATTAAATATATATTTATCTACAAAGTTAAATATAAGATGGGATAGAAAGATGTAGTAAACAAGTTTATGATTGTTTTGTTCTCTTTGTCCACTTTGATTGATATATTATTTATCTAACTTTAAATACTTAACTAATAATATGGTTATTGATTTTAATTTTTATATTTTTTAACCTTAATTAAATAAAAAAAAATGTAAAGACGATAACAAATTACAACCTAAAGACTAAAATACTAATTAAGATAATTTGAAGCATGATTTAAGTGTTTTACAGATAACTATATCAGTTTGAGCAATAATAGTAATTTTAATCAATTTCTTTTCTTTTTTTATTTTTAATTTAAGAATGTTGTAAATAGTTATTAAGAAGTGATTAAACAATATAAAACTAATTTGTTAGGTAACACCCACTTATATATTACAAATTTGTTTTATTTCTAGTTGACGTGAGATTTTCAATATACTTATTCTAAGTCGAGCCAATAACAGGTGACACAATAAAACTAACAAGTAATAAATTTTTCGATAGCGAGTAACACAATAAACTGAACAAACAATATATAGAATTGACTCTAATCCATGACTTTTATTACCATGTTCAAAAATGAATTTTGTCTAACCCAGCTTCACAAAATTAATTGACGTGTTAGATAAAATTTGCACTCACTTATATATATCCTCATAATAAAAAAGGAAAATATATGGGTAGAATTGTCAAAACAGGTTACTACCCTGTCCACTCCACCACAAATTGATGAGTTAAACAATATTGACCATTTAATTAAAAGAAATTATAATTTTTTTTACAATTTAACATTATTTTAATATGTAACCAAAATTCAACAAATCCAAACTTTTTTTTCATTTTAAATAATAAATAACTAATTCATCCAAAAAACTAAATCATAAATTTAAATAATTTCAAAAGTAAATCCAACATATTCATCTTAAAGCTTAAAGTTAAAAGAGAAACTCATAAACTCTGCATTATACTTTAGTATCTTAAGAAGAAGAAAAAGTGATTAATGAAAGACAAAGGTACATAGTGAATAAAGTGTCATGGTGTGACCTCTCTCCCTCAAAATAAAAAATAAAAGTTTGTATGTATCTTAGGTTTGACGATTAAAGGTGAGGTGATTATTTTTATTTTTTTATGTTCGAGTTAGTGATCTAATCCGGCTCACCAAAAATTCAACATAGATGAGCTAGGTTCTTAGTAAGTGGGGTCTATTTTTTACTTGCAATATTTTTAATTCAAAACTCATAGACTTTAACTTATTTTATCAGTTTTATATGTGCTGGTACACTTTTCTATGTATTACACCTTTCTATGTAGCCTCTTATACGTGAACTTGAAAAGATTGGAAAAAGAGTTTAATATTGGACATATGTTTCTTTTTGTTCTTTTGGCCTCAAAAGGAAAGATGTGAAATCCATTCCTGCTTAAAAAAATAAATTGAAAAAAACTTTGATATTGAAAAAAATAACTGTTGTCCCTGCTCAATACCGCACAAAAAAAAAAACATTACTAAAAAAACTAAATATGATTAGACAAATAAATAAATGTATATCAATTATATAGAAAAAGGATAATCTATTTTAGTATTTTTCATCTATTTGTTTTGTTAACTATACATTAATATGCTTCAATTATTATTTCCTACAAATTTGCTGAAATTTGGCTAAATTATTTTTTAAAGTACTTTACATTAGAAATTGTTATATATATATATATATATATATATATATATATATATATATATATATATATATATATATGAAATGTTTAAATTTAAGTACTTATAATTATAAAGAAGTATATGCTTTACTAATTTTGCTATTTGTCATTATTTGTACAAAACCATGTCTCTCAAAAGTCGACGTGTACTTGATTAATATTTAGGGTATTAATGAAGACATATACTAATTTTTTTATTTTTTATGAATAACATGAATCTGACATTCTCTACTAATTATTATGAACTTTTGTGGAAAAATGTATATTAAAAAAAGAAAGTCGCTTTACTTGTTTTTTTTTTCATTATACTTTATCTTTTAAATTGTCGTAGTTAAATAATGAATGAATAAATTTCACCTTTTTCTTTGTGTTATTACGCTATTCTTTAACAACAAACTCTACAATAATATATTCATAATATATTCGTCTCTGTATATAATTTTAAAAAGGTATCTGAACAACAATTATAAAAAGAACATCATAAATATAAATATTTTTTGTAAATCTTATTATACATATTTATTTATTTATTTTGTAGTTAATTTTTATTAAAAGTATTTAAAAAGAAAAATTAAATGAATGAAACAATTACTTAAAATGTAAATTAATTATTTTAATTGAAATAAGTTGATTATTTATTAAAAGGTAAAATTGAGAATAAAAATATGATACCAAATGAGTATCTCTGAATAGGTATAGATGACATCAATAAGTAAATATGGCTTCATTAAAGTTATCATCTTCATTTATTCATTAACAATTTTTATGTACTTTTACCATTCATCTTTCTTTATTATCATTATTCATCTCCCTTTATTATCACCATTTAGGGAGCAAACTTTCGACTTCTTTCATGTAGAGAACTCAAAATTAAACTTTTATTGTGCTATTTGTAATTGTCACTTTTAACTTCACAAAATATAAAAAATAATTGATTCCAATAATTGTTTTAACTCTGAAATATTATCCAAACATACTTTAGTTCGTAAAACTAAACCAAGCTACGTTAATTACTCCATAAATTTGGAGACGTGAAAAAAGAATATTTGTCACTAAATATTTCTTATAATTTATAAGGGACTAGTTAATTCAATTAGTTTCATTCGTGATCCAATAATTAACAAGAAGTCATTATGCATGATGATTATATGAAAGTGAGTATTTTTTTTAGTCACCCATATTTTGATTTATAAAGTCTAACTAGAAGACTTCTCTATCAATGCCATTTAAAAAAATTCACCAATAATTGAAAATTTTACTCATACCATCCCTCTTATTATAGTGTTCTGATCAAGTGGCATGGAACCTAATGTTATTCTTAGTCATTCTTAGACCAGAGTAATGAAAGAAAAATATGTTCCATAAAATGATTACGATGATTATGAAGGTGTTTAATGTCAGGTTTCCAATAAGGTCAATCAAAATATAATTTTATAATTTTATTATTTTATTCAAATTATTACATGGCTCAAAATAATGTTTGTAATTAATATTCCCCATCACCACAACATATTTTCCAATACGATAACATCATTTTGCATGCATCCTTCACAAGTTTTATCGTGTTTATCTGTGTGTAACTTCTCTTGTGTTGCTTCTACAATTCAAACAACGAAGTTTCTGATAAATTATCCTCAAGATTTACACCACTTATTCTTAACTCCACATCTCGCAACAGTCCTTAAAAAAAAGAAAAAGAAAAGAGAATTGAGAAGATATTATCTCTCTCCTCTCTGTTCGGGTGTTAACCCTCTTCCCTTTCCGCAGGAGGGACAACTCTTGAGCCCAAATCCTTGGCAATCAAAACATCTGCAGATTTAGACTGAGAAGATGAATGTAATGAATACATAAACCAGAAAAAGAAAAAGTGAAATGAACCCTAACTTACTTCCATCGTTCAAACATATTTCCGTTCTTTTTGTTCTTCCCAGTGCCCTGCCATTGCCAAATTAGCTATGAGATCCATCTATCCACTATTCAATCCAATTCACAACAAAACGCACCTTACATCCCGGACATTCCACAGCCCCCTTCCCTCCGCAGCTTTTACAGCTTTTCTGTAACTGCACAACAACACCAAATCAAATCATATCATAATTCCATTCACTCGAATTACTTTCGTTTCACTGAGGTAAAATAATTAAGAGACTCACCCAGTTAAGTGATTTAGAAGCAGAAACAACCGCACTTGTTCGTCTTTCGGCTATGATTCGATGAGGCACCGGTGGAGGCGCCACCACCTTCCTGAAAATACCAACGCCCTGCCACAGCACCACCACCGTCTCCATTTCTCTCTCCCAACTCAACGCACCTCGATGATATTATAACAATATCTCTCTATCTGTACTTATACATGTGTACCATATCTATCCACCTCCCATTCCATTACTTATCATTAATCCTTATATACGCTAAATCCAATTTCCTTATCGACCAATCACTTCCTAACATACAAAAATATAAAACATATTCCCATCACGATAATTATTGTATCATTATTATTCATATTTTTATTTCTTAAAATAACACTTCTATATAGCATTACCTCCACAGTGTAATAAGAATATTGTTTTTTAATTCAAATCAAATCACCAAATTAAATATATATTTTGTCAGTTCTATTTCCATTTCGATATAACTTAGAAGTGTTAACATGAGTTAATTCTACGCGTTAACTTAACTTTTGATGTGTGCTTAGTTAGAAAAACATTTACTTTTTATTTTTTTAAATGTTTGTTAAAGTAACCCTTGCTCCCTTGATTGATTGAGTGGTGAAATTGGATTAGCAACCCTTGCTAATAGCTTTTACACACCATTAGTTGAATTATCACATTCAAATGTCAAAGGATAAGAAAATTAATCATGAAATGGCATCAATCAGAATCAAATACAGAATAAAAAAGGGAGAAAATATTTGAACAGCTTTATTCTTGAATTTTATTGTGTACATCAAAGAAAAGAAGTTACACTAATTTGTATGATGAAAATGATCTACAAGGAGAATGGGTTTAGCAAACACAGATAAAGATAAGCATACTGTTTCTCAAGAATACTTTAATCTTCAAAAATATAATTAGATTTTAATGGATCAGGAATTCTAAAAAAACTATAGTTGACACGTGCCATGTATAAGACATTTCTTTTTGCAGCTCCACAATTTCTTCCTACACACTATCGTACATTTTGAAATTTCATTTTTTACTATTTCGAGGATACATGGTTGTGTTTTTATTTTTTAATCTTCAACTTTAGAAAAAATGGGATAGAGTGAGAAGAAGAGGAGAGACAAAGAATGGGAGAGAGCTGAGAGGGGTGAACATGGAAAAAGAAGATTGGAACAAGATAGGATTAAAATGGTCATGTGACCTGTGGAGGTGCAGGAAGCAATTATGAAGGTGAAGGAAGAAATGTATATTTGTATTATTTATTATTATTGTAATTATTTAGGATTATTTGGGATAATCTACAGGGATGGTAGCAGAAGAGTATTTAAAGTTGAAAGGAGAAAGATGATTTGGGATTGGGAATGAGTGTGAGAATGAGAATTGGGATTGGGATTGGGATTGGAATAGATAGAGAATAGAAGAGTCTAGATGGCGAAATCGGGATCAACCGCTGTCTCTGCCTCTGCAAAGGTTTACCCCTCCAACGATCCCGACCCAGACTCTTACGCCCTCGAGAAGTTCAGACTCTACGAAACCAGAGCGGTAATTACCCATTCACTTGTCACTCAATAATGTTTTACACAACCGATTAAATTAACCGATTTTGAAATTGCAATCGCAATCGCAGAGGTTCTACCTGATCGGCAGTGATCGTAACAAGAGGTTCTTCCGAGTGTTGAAAATCGATCGATCAGAGCGGTCCGATCTGAATATCAGCCAAGACCCCGTCCTGTATTCGCCCCAGGAGATCAAGAGCTTGCTTCAGCGGATTGCTGAGGGTAACAGAGCCACTGGCGGCCTCACTTTCGTCGCTAAGGTTTTCGGAATTGCTGGTTAGTACCTCTCTCTCTCTCTCTCTCTCTCTGATCATGTGTATATACATGTGTGCTATATATATATATCACAACCAATTCCTTTATCATTTTCAGGCTGCATCAAGTTTCTCGAGTCTTACTACTTGATTCTCGTTACTAAACGTAGACAAATTGGTGCTATATGTGGCCATGCAATCTATAGCATCAAGGAGAGCCAATTGATAACCATTCCACATGTTTCAATCCAATCAGATTTAGCTCACTCTAAGACTGAGCTCAGGTAGATAACCCTTCCAAAACGTTTACTAAATCTAATAACATCAGTTTCTTACCATCACCTCTTCTCACTGCAGGTACAAAAAGCTTTTGTCTAGTGTCGATTTGACCAAGGATTTTTTCTTTAGTTACACTTACCCTATAATGCAAAGTTTGCAAAAGAACGTTTCTCCTAGCGAAGACGGAGGGATGTCGTATGATAATATATTTGTTTGGAATGCATATTTGACACAAGCAATCAGGTCAAGATGCAATAACACTATTTGGACCATAGCTTTAGTTCATGGTCATTTTAGGCAGGTACGTTGCTTCTTTTCTGCCGTCCGTCATTCATAATAATTCGTTGCTTGTTAAATGGAAGCCTACTTGCTCTTCTTTGAAACATGCATTTTCATTAAAGGTCCATGGTAAAATTACAATAATTTATAGTATTCCTGCTAGTAGAGCAAGATGAAAAATGTCTTAACTTCACTATTATTGGAACTCGGGATAGAATAACAAGTGGTTAGCTTTAATACTCACAACAAAAGGTAGAAACACCCCAAACTTAGAACTTTGCTTGTCTCCTCAAACAAGAGAAAAGAAAAAGAAAATAAATACATTTATGATTTTAAAAATATAAAAAGAGATATATCACCTCAGCAAGATAATATTTTAGAAGTATTGGCCCCAAATTTCTTTCTATAGAAATTAATAATTATGGCTAATTACTCGTAGAAATAAACACCACTTATAATTTGTTTTCCTCAATTAAAATGCATCAGATGAGTGTTCTACTCAAGTTAGCATTGAAAATGTGCAAAACAAATTTGCCCTTTATAGAGATCGTCATAAAGGTTTTGGAGGCATGAAAACTGGACCCCTTTGTATCTAGGAGGCAAAAGAAATAACGGGCTAGTACAAATTTGTGGGTTTCGAAAATCTAGAAGCCCTCAATAATTGGAGGCCTTATGCAAAGGCTCTACTTGCATGGATTGTTCTACGCGCATGCTCTTCATCTGTCATGAAAACATAATAAAAAATTCGTGGAAGGATCACTAAGGTCTTTCTTGACTTTTAATAAGGCCTTACTAACAAATAACATGGTTTTACACCACTTGGGAAACAAGAGAGCATTTGTGTTCTTACTTCATACACACACACACACACACATATATATATATATATATATATATTTCAAACTCCTAACTAGTTTTATTTTCTTTCAAATTATTTTGATAATATATATATATATATATATATATATATATATATATATATATATATATAACTAGGTAGGTTATTGGTTGAGATACCCAATATTTTTCCCCTTTTTGGTGGGTCTGATAAACACTCATCCCAAACTTAGAACTCTTATTATTTGAACTCGCACATGCTCTCCTACTCTCTAAGGTGTGGAAAACATTTGTTTTTCATTAGGCTCAAAGGTTCCAAAACAAAATTTTTCTGTTTGGTTCAATTGGGTAACAAAGGATAATGATAAATGTCGCACAAAATATGTAATCATGAAATTAAAGAGATTGAAGAAAATAAATTTGTATGAAAAACAATGCAAAAACTTATAATTTTGAATTTCAAATCACTATCTCACTTGATTAGGCTGTAAGTTCTAAATTTCTGAAATATCAAGTTATGTCTCATATTAGCTTTGAGTAAATGTATCCACAATTCTAAAATTTCTCATGCTCACATAACTTGGAACTTTTTATAATTTAGAAAAAAGATTAAAATAAAAAGGAATTAAGAACCTGTGCAACTCCATTACCTCTCTAGCCAGTTGCTAATTGGTCCACAAATCCAATTGACCATGCAAAGTAAAACATTAGTACTGTATTTCTGGACCCTGTATTTTTTTTTTTTAACTTAACGCAGTAATGACTGCCAAGTACTGGGATAAACAGTAAGGGCTGAAAACAGTATATTTTATTGATTGATGAGACAGGCACCTTGTTGGTGGTAATGGGAAGAAATGAGACTTGTCATAAAACTTGTTATCCAAAGATGTTTTGTTGCTTTAAAACTTACTTTTAAACTAATTCACCGTAATATATTTTTAAGTAATAATGGTTTTCAAAATCATTTTGAAGTCGTTTCTTATGTATAGTTCTCAATTAGTAAAATACAAAGAAAGTAACCAAGAGGCCCTTGACTTTCTAGACTATGTTTGTCATTCAATTCATAACAAGTTTATATTCATTCTATATTCATTCTGTTGTTTTCTTGTAAATCCATTTTGTATCCACTTTCATACAAATATAAGAGTGATTTTAATTTTAGACTCAAATATAAATTCCATGAAAGATAAAATAAAGTAAGTACTACTATTATAATATATGTTTCAAGAAGAGCAAAGCAAAAAGGAAAGGGAAATCATCAATAATGCAGCAACTGTTGGGAAATTTGGTTCATTGACTTCATACAATCATGACTTTTGATTGAAATGATCTTCTATGGCTTATAAGAGCTATTTGAGTGTTTCATTTCAATAATTTGTTCCATGTTCGAAATATAATCAGTCCACATGATTATTTAGTTTCTGCATATTCAGATCTGGATTTAATACATACAATTATGCTTAAGGATGACAACAAAGTGGATGCGGGTTTGACTATACTCATTCCTGTCGTGTAAGAATCTTGTGTCTCATCCCTGTCCTTATTGAGTAACGGGTATACGCATATCTACGTTCATATATGCTCTTGTAGTATCTCAAATATTTATTACAAAAAAGAAAAGTCACATCAAAGGAACCATGATATGTCAAGGATTTAATGTTAGTGGGACACAATTTCTTTTCTTCAATGTCCAATGTCAAGGGAGAAATGATAATTGCATAAATCTTAAAATAGAGTACCAAATAACAATTGCAAATGAAGTAATTATAGAAAAGAGTAAAAAAAAACACAATTGAAACTTCAGGGAAATTACAACATCTATTTTTTTCAAATGTTGAGTGAACCATTGAGAAAGAAGGGAATGAAAAATTGTGAAGCAAAATAAGAGTTCTTCAAATGAAACAAAACTAAGAACTAGAGAGAAAAGATACAAGTATTTGAGGTTACCTAATAAACTAAGAGATTACACTATTGAACACTCGAAATTGAGATTCAAACATTTTCACTTCATAATAAAAAACCAACAAATAAAAAATTAAGTGTGTCCTAGAAACGATTTAATTGGATGAAATTGAGGTTTATATTTCCTAAAATGTAATATATCGTTTGTTTGAAACCACACAAAGGAAAACAGTTGTAACTTGAGGTTGTGATAGAGGGAAATTACCTTTGGGATCTAGTGAACTTAGTGGACATTGAACGAGTTGAACAATTGAGAGAGAAAATGAAAGATTTTGTAGCAAAAGAATAGTTCTTAAAATGAAACAAAACAAAGGACCAAAAAGAACAATGAAAATAAGATTTTTATGTTACCCAATAAACTAAGTGTGGTTTAGTAATATAAAATGGGTATGGAGATTGGGACATGACAAATATGCACTTCCAGTTCCAAGTCCCTATAATTGATTTAAAAATCATATATTACCTATATCCATACTTGTGTCAGGTTCAGTATGAGGATTCTCGTCAAAATTGGGCAGGTTCGAACAATATCTATGGGTGTGGTTTATTTGCCATCCTTAGTTATCCCCCATCGCCTTTACTCACTTTTATTACGTTATTTTGCTGTCTTGTCAATTAGTTTAACTATTCACAACAATTGTTATTGTATAATTTGATTTGTGGTTTTAAAAAATTGCAGAGTCGTCTATCAATTTTTGGAAGAGACTTCAGTGTTTCTCTGATTTCTAGACGATCGAGACATTTTGCAGGGACACGGTAAGCTCTTATTTTTATATTTTATTCATGTTTTTCTTGTTTCATAGTTGATTCAAATGTCATGAATCACTATGATAATTTAAATTAGACAATTGTTTTCTGTGATTTTGTGATTATATTTTAATTTCATCCTTAGAAGTGTTTTGTTAAATTTCTAGCTATATATGATTTTTTTCAAATTATATATTAATGTAATATTATTCTTCTCTTTCTCTGTGATGATTAATGGTAGAACTATACAGTACATTGTAAAATTTCCCAACTAGTCAACTTTTTTCAAAAGCAATTTTCTTTGAAGATTATTTTATAGTTATAGAAATAAAGCACAAATCCTTTATTATAAGCAAAAATTGGATTATATATGTTTTGTAAGGGACATTTTTATTCCAATTTCATATCTTTGTTTTTAGAGGATGTCAAATCTCTTCTATTTATTTATTTTCCTGTTTTCGTTTTCTTAATATAAATAAAACACTTGTGTTGTCTCATAAGCACGTTTCAACTTAATGTCTCTCTCTTTCCTATAGTTTAACAGTTTGAATGGCCAATCAACTACAAAGCAACAGTAGTTGATTGGATGGATGATGGTTGCAGTTCCTTCCACAATGAGAAAATACTCATTAGAGAGCATGCTAGACCATTCTATAAATTGCTTTTGGTATAATTTTAAACGAGGAAGAATATTCTAAATTTCTATTGTTTCAAGATTGTATGGACATGACTATCCTTATAAGTCTTAGTTTTATCCTACATTTGAAATATAGTTTTTTATGCGCGGCCTAAGTCCTATGTTAAGTAATATGGGATGCTCTGTTCGTTTCCTTAATAGCTAGCTTTTGAGGGTGGATTTCCCAAGTGCTTGGATATATAAATTGGTACCAAAGTTGGTTGTCAATGTATTTGAAAGGGCTATCTATGGAGGGTTTTGACCGGTTAAGGGTTCTGACAATGGAGAGTCGGGTGAATTATCACTAAGTGAAATGTGGTAGAGTAAGAGCCGGTTTGGATTCTTTGCTCTAGTTTCTCACCATGCGTGTCCCTCTCCCATTTAACTGTTCTGCATTTTTAATTATTCTGAGATACCTGTGTTTGAGTTTGCCAACTCAGTCATGTCTCCGAAGTTTGAATTCATGCATGCTTTATTTTTCTTCTCATTCCACATTGATGATACACATTATACAACTGTTTTCTTCTCTCATGTCCTTTCCATTACCTAGATCTGATGATCATAACTCTGTGCTTTAAAGGAACATTTTAACGTCTTTATTTGTCCTGTGGTTACGTTGATTAGGTGTAGAAATGAAATGAAATGAATTCATTTGTCTAAAAAATGATCTCAACATCTTCCCTGTGGGGTAAATGTGCTTTGAAAATGATTAGGGAACTATTATTCTCCTTTTTGTACACCTAGGTTTCATTCTTAGTTTTGATATTTTTTTTTTTGGGTAGCCTGTTGTTTTCAACTTGTTCACCTAACTTCTCAATGGTCTGCATTTGCAAAAGAGGTGTAGCTTTACACATTCTAAGTAAAGAATTTAAGATCATGATCTGTCATTATGCATTCAGTCTTAAATTTGTTAGGTAGATTTGGGAGCATTTTATTGTGGTTCTTGCCTAACTCGGCTTATCATTCCTCTATTTTTCAAGTTCTCTTTTTTGAGCTTGGTGAAATATGGTTTTTCAATTGTTTAAGCTGTGATGTTATGATAATAGTCGAATGTATGTTGTATATTTGACTGATTACAGGCTTTGCATCGTTTGGTGCCATTTGATGGAATTTAGTACCATATTTGTCTTATGTAATGAGTTTTGTTGCACTGGATTGTTTTTCCTAGACTTATCTATCATTATTGTTTTTGCAAGGGAAACTTCTACTCTTCTAAATAATTTTCCCTAGAACTATGGTTTTTAACCCTATTTTAATTTCTAACACTTGTTTTATTCCATAGGATTATTTATTTTAGTTTTTACAGTGGTTCCTGAGCCAAAGTTTTATTTTGTGGTTTTTTAGTTAGGGCAGAGTTCATAGTACACGATTGGTTGAACATTTGCTGATGCTGGTTCTCTACATTTTTAGGAGTTTGTGTTGGTTTGATTGGAATTTATATGAATTAAACATGGAAATATTCTTTGATATCATGAATTATCTGTATTTCGAGTTGATGTTTGGTTTTACATTGTGTCTATCTTGCTATAACAGTAATGGTTAAATTAATTTTCTTTGTAATCAAAATTTTCTGCAGTTACTTGAAAAGGGGTGTGAATGATCGGGGGAGGGTTGCTAATGATGTTGAGACAGAGCAGATTGTCCTTGATGAAGAAGCTGGCTCTTGCAAGGGGAAAATGAGTTCAGTTGTGCAAATGCGGGGATCAATACCACTTTTTTGGTCACAAGAAGCATCAAGATTTAGCCCTAAGCCTGACATAATTTGTACGAAATAGTTGAGATTAATATTTATCCTGTTCATTGTTCAATTTTTTGCTGTTATAAACTATAATGCTGGAAGTTCTCTCTTTTTTTTTTTTTTTTTTTTTTTTTTTTCCTTTTTGACTTCCAGTGCAGAGGTATGATCCGACATACGAAGCAACTAAATTGCATTTTGAAGACCTTGCTAAGAGATATGGCAATCCAATTATTGTTCTGAATCTGATTAAGGTAATTCCTCAAATAAAAATAGTTAGTTAGTGCTGAAAAAGTTAGTAAATATCTATGTACTTGTTAATTGATTCCATTTTTCTTTTAGAAAGGGACCTGACTTCTATTTGCATCCTGGTTCTTGTAGTGAAAATTGATTTCTATCTATGTCCCATGCTTCTACCAAATGACTTCCCATTTGAAATTTGAATTTCAATCGAGCAAGTTCTTTTCATTCATCTATCAAATCATAAGTGCAAATTGCAAATGAATAAAGATGTAAAAGAAACGCCTAACAAACTGCCAACAGTGCCAAGCATGCTAGAAATTTTTTCCCTACTGTCTTTAGCTGTGAATCGTCTCCGAATATGGTTCTTTGTTACATGTGTTTGCATTAGTGAATTGCTTTTTTTGTAAAATAGAAAATATTTTATAGTTTCTTGTAGCTCATTTAAATGATGAAATGCAGACAGTTGAGAAAAGGCCTCGAGAAATGATGCTGAGGCGTGAATTTGCAAGTGCTGTTGGTTATCTTAACCAAATTCTACCGGTAGAGAACCATCTTAGATTTATTCACTGGGACTTTCACAAATTTGCAAAGAGGTAAGCCTACTGTGCTTTATCTCTTAGTCTCACTGTAGTGGTCTTTTACTTTTCCTGCATTTCAAACTTGTATGTGACTATTCTATATTCTTCTGTGCCGTTTTCAAAGCAAGTCTGCCAATGTTTTGGCAGTTTTAGGTGCTGTAGCAAGTGAAGCACTTGATTTAACTGGCTTTTACTACAGTGGTAAACCCAATATAATAAAGAGGGTCAACAAGAGTAATCGAACTAGCACAGGGAGGTATGATCTATCATTGAAATTGTTACATTCAATAGTGTTTTTCATGTTTTTTTACATATTCTTTTTCGAATTGTAACTCTTAACATGGAATTACATTTTTTTCTATCCAGTATTGTTTAACCAAGACCTTTTGTTTTCCATAAAATAGCAAAGATACGAAAAAAAATGCAGGTCCTGTTACCTTTTCCATCTCATAATTCTGCTATGAGGTTTGACCACCTGCTGCTCTAGAGCCCTCACTGTTAATATATGCTCTTTCCAGAATTAAGAGACATAGAACTAGAAGTCTCCATGAAAATCATGAAATTATTGAATAAATTCATCCTTTCTTGTTTTGATCTTACAGTTCTTAAGGTTTTGATCTTATGCTTTAGCTTTCCTATGTTATCTATTTTTGGACTCTGAACAGGAAGTTTGTTTCCGGTTATGTCTTTTCATTTTTGTCTGTTTTGCTTCAGTTTTGGATTATTGAGAAATGGACTTAATCTGTAATGAATGATGTTGATTTCTGATAACAATGAAAAGCTAGGCCTTCGTAGTAATGCCATCCAAGAAATAATAGCATTATACCAGTAGTCATATATCTATTTTATCTCTCCTCTAAGGGCCTTTAAGCCTGGGAGCAATACAGCATGAAGTGTGGCCTAGGACCAAATAACAAACGGAACCGTAGAACTAACAGTGCAAACCTATTACTAAGCATAGTAATCTTTGGCTGGGTTTGTCTATGTACTGGGCTGACAGCCCAACAGAATGCTATTGCAGTTTTAGTTTATCGTAATTGTAAAATGGCAACATGTTGCTTTAGAGAATGGAAGTTTTATTTATGTTTTCAACTAATTCTTTATTTTGTTAGGGATTCTTCACTGCGAGATCTGAGAGCTAGTTCTGGTGATATTGTGAGAATTGGGAACAGTAATGAAATGATAAATTCTGTGGTTAACCGAGACAAAGAGACTGACACTAACCATCAGAATAAAAAAGATAATTTAAGTGATGACGCACCACATTTTCAGAGTGGAGTTCTTCGTACCAATTGCATTGACTGCTTGGACCGTACAAATGTTGCCCAATATGCATATGGTCTTCAAGCTTTAGGACGCCAGCTCCATGCAATGGGTTTGACTGATGTGCCAAAAGTGGATCCTGATAGTAGTATCGCTGCAGCTCTAATGGATATGTATCAAAGCATGGGGGATGCTCTTGCCCAGCAGTATGGTGGTTCAGCAGCTCACAATACTGTATGACATTTTATGGGATTCCAAATTTATGAAATCTCCTTGACAAATATCTAATCTCCGTCTTCTTCTGCTGTTTGCTATAATACATGTGTATATATTTTGGACAATGACAGGTGTTTCCGGAGAGGCAAGGAAAGTGGAAAGCAACAACACAATCAAGAGAGTTTTTGAAGTCCATAAAACGATATTATAGCAATGCTTACACAGATGGTGAAAAACAAGATGCAATAAACTTGTATTATTCCTCTGTCCCTTGGTTAATCTAGTGTTGAATAAATAATTAATATTTTAAATATTTAAGATATTGTTCTTTTTCCAGATTTTTAGGTTACTTCCAACCACATGAAGGGAAACCTGCTCTCTGGGAGCTGGATTCAGATTATTATCTCCATGTATCTGGGGTTGGGGATGATCTAATTCCTGAGAAGTGGTGAGACATCCTAGTTAAAATGTCTGATATTAAAATCCATTAGTGATATGCACATGCTTCTACGATATTTAGAATTGATTTTCTCATTTATTGTTTATTTTCCGTATCAGTTATAATTTTCTTCCTGAGTTTTTCAGTTCTGAACCGAATCCTAAGTCTTCTGAAAGTGGTGGAATAGTATTCACCCCAATACCAGCTTGCAGAGAAGACTTCTTACGGATAAAGTTGACATCGTTTGACAAGTTAATTGAGAAGACCTGTAGTACAATTAAAAATGTAAGACTATGCTCTGAACCTGATCAGAGACCAGGTGGGAGTTCTGGAAACAGTGGAGTGGCACCTGATGCAGCGTAATTTCTCTTATTCTTAGTTGCTGTTTAATGATTTTATTTTGTCGTTTATTGTACTTTTTATAGACTGCTGCCCTTTCTCGTGATTTTCTGACATGCATATGTAAATATTGGAAATTTCTTGCCATTCCACTTAAAGACTAGTTCCTGTAGCTTTGGTTCTTATTGTATGACAACAGTAGCTGATTTTGTCTCTCCCTGCTTCTTAGTACTTACTTGACCGAGTTTTATCATTTCTGTTATCATTTCAAAAATAATTTGTTAGGACTGGAAATGTGGACTTACATTTTGAAAGTAGGCCCAGGATTTGGTGAGTGTATGAGAGGAGAAACAAGAGTGTGAATAAAAATGCTGAGGTGGCAAAGGGTGTAACAAAATTAGTTAAGGAGTGAGAAGTAGTGGGAATATAGGGGGAGGAGAATGAGGAGGGAGGATACGAAAAGATATTGTGGAATTCTGTTGTGGCTTGGAGGTGCTAACTTGTCTAGAGGATGCGGCAGTAGGAATCACCATCCTGCTGTATTTTCTGTTTCATTTTGGAAATAATCCATATATTCTCTCATTTTCCCTGTTTATTCTTCTACTTTTTGAATCTCTGACATAATTGGTCTGCATGCCATAATGTCCTGTGCTTTTTAGCTTCTTCTGTCTCTTCAACTAATTTTCTATCAATGCTCAGGAATCTAATTGATATAGTTTTGTTTGATTGCTTTATGAATGCCTATTACATTTAGTGATTATGAATGAATAATTCACCGCATGTTCAGTTCAGATTCTAACTAACACATGCAGCAAAAAGTTGGATTCCTTTTAATCAACTCCCTCTGTCAAACAACATCAAATAGAAGCAAGCCATTAATCCGCTTGATAATTTTGGTAGATTAATTAGAAGACAATCTCCGTTCAAAGTAAGATTAGAATCACCATTTCTAGATGAATGTATATTCTGTTTAAACTTAGTTGCCATGTCAGCCACTCCTTCCACCCTTACCAAGTACATCATCATTTTGAATGGAAATAGTGGGTAGAATTTATGACTAGTGTGAGGTACGAAAGCTATTCTGTGATCTAAGTAACTTTAGGTAATTTTGTCGAGATAATGATTGTTTGTTGATCCCCAGTGAGATACAACTCAAAAGCCCAAATTGGCTTTTTGGCCAGAGAAAGTACGAAGAGGGTTCCTCTGCTGCAAAAGTAGCTTCTCATGAAACTGACGTTGAAGGATCTCATGCTAATGGATTTTGTGACTTGAATTGGCTTTCTTCTGGCAGTGATATAAATGAAGAGGATGTTTTCCAAAGGTATGTATCTTAAAAGTTCATTATCCTTGTGTGACTTCACTGCACCTTCCCTGTATTCAAAACTACCTGAAATCCCATTCTTCATTGGTTGGGAATCCAGTGTTGTCTCTTCGGGCATATTAACACTGTAGACAGTCCCACTTTCTTTGTTCTCACTTGATGCCTTTATTTTGTAAAGTTTACAGATGATGCTCTTTTTATACTTTTAATCTGGTAGGTACCTTGCAATGACTTCAGCAAATGAGGCGAATGGGTGGTATGGAGGTAGTCTCCTCGGCGATCAAGATGAAAGTAGTGAGATATATAAACATTATGCCGAGCTATGTCAGGTATGTACTTTAACCGTGAGAAATATAAACATGCCCAAACAACTAGTACTTTGTATCTGGACTTATGGTATGAAACACTTACCATTGCTTGCTTCAAACAAAGCACTGTAATAGAGGTACAAATCTCTCCTTTAGTTAAGTACATGCTGGGTTGATTGGCATGTTATATTTTTAATAAGAAATGATAAAGAAATAAATATGAAATGAAGCAGATAGTAGCATCTCTATTAGGATGTGGTATGCATGTTCGCTGCCAAAATGTAGTTTTTAGCCCCTTATTTATCCTTGGCATGCATGCAGGGACCTGCCTTGGAACTTTTCCAAAATGACTCTGAGAGGGAGCAACACTACGCAGATGCTTTAAGCACGAGTTCATATGAAATTGTTAATGATACTAGCGTTGCGGCAGAAATGGAAGCAGCTCTACAGGAGTATGACCAAGTTGGTGCTGACCTTGGGATCATTCCCAGATCTTGTAAATTCTTTGCTGGTGATCCGAGTTGGCTTACAAGATGGTTAACTGGGGAAGAAAAACTACAAAGTATATGATGGCTTATTGACATCTATAATTTGAACTTTTGTTTCTGTACTATTTTTATCTCGTAGTTCTTTATTTATACAAAAGACGTTGTCAGTTTTCTTATCATTGGTCTGGCCTTACATATATATATATATATATATATATATATATGGATATAATTTGTTCATATCTTTTCTCTATAGATTGCCTTGGTTAGTCCATACTCAAACTGCGGTTTTTAGTTCCGAGACTTTTGCTTTATTTAGGTTTTAGTTCTTACAATTTTATTCTAATTGTTTTGATCCTTATAATATATACACATGGATTCTAATGAATTTTCTTTGAAGTGCTAATGTTTTGCATTTTTAAACGTTTTGGATATTTAGGGATGAATGGAACTATGAAGGATGAGATGTTCTATGTTTTCCCTTAATTAAGTGGATACAAATAGAGTATTATTTTTTTGTAACGGATAGATAGGAAATAATGTAACTAAATAGGACAAAACAGCAGAAAAGAAAGGAAAAAAACAAATAAATAGGAAGCATGACATAGGACAATCCAGAATTGGCAAAATTAATATAACAAACTTGCGGTGCTTCTTCTACTATGGCAAAATAAATAACATTCCATATTATTCTAGATTATATAGTTATTTTATCAGACTATTTTGTCGATTTTTAATAATTTCAGCAAACTCTAGCATAGACATAAGAAAAGCCGCATATTGAATGCAATGGAAATGCCCTTTTTTCGTTGTAAAGTTAAAAAGTCCATTATTTTTCAATGATTTTCTTGGAATAACATAAATGGTCTCCAAAACCACAATGCAGGTCCTTCACCATAAATACTTACCTTTCTCTAACAAAACAATGAAGCCACCGGAACCACCCACCACGAAACCACCAACAAAGCCCCAATAAGCCACCCCCAACAAACCCCTCGCGAGAACAAACACAAACGCCTGCCACACAACCGCCAACGCACGGAGATAGAGGGCCTCAAATCGGTGACAAACGCCGCAGCAACAACAACAACGAATATGCGCAACAACACCACCTGAAATGCGAACCAACACCAATGGAAACAAACTCAAGAGAAATTGAAGAATAGTAGGGAGCCCAAAAGATTAATCATAGTGTCGGAGTGCGAAAGATAAACATCCACAGAAAGCTCAACTAAGAAGAAAAAGAGGGGGAGAAGGAGAAGGAGAAAATCAAAATGAAACAAAACGGGGAACGAAATCCTTTTACAAATAAGAACAAAAGAGAAAGAACGTGCGAATAGTTGAAAGTGAGAGAAAAGAGAATCGAATCGAATAGATTGATGCGCGTGAGTGTTAGAGTGAGAGGTTACCATGGACATTGTAGTGTTGAGAGTGAGTGGCAGGGGAAGGCGAAGGGGAATGCCAGTGCCTGGAATTCCCTTCTTCGCATGCGCTCCAACCATGGATTGCTTGCTCCAAAGGGTCCTTCGATGTTTTGCTTCTTTTCTCAACTCTGGTCATTCTCCTGATTAGTTCACTTTCGCGATCACTCTGTCCGCCTATGCAAAGCTACACAATGTTGAGTTGGGGAGGGCAGTTCACTGTTGCATAATTAAAAGGGGTCTTCAATCTGCATCCTTCTGTCATGGCGCACTTATCCATCTTTAAGCCAAATCCCATTCTCTCACTTTTGCTCGCACCCCATTTGACGCCGCTCCCTCCCCTCATCTCCACCCTGTTTCTTGGACTTCTTTAATCTCTGGTTATGTTCAAGCCGGCTTGCCTCAGCAGGCACTCCACATATTTGAGAAAATGCGCACCACTGCTTCTCCCGCTTCTTTTCCAATTCCAGACCCTGTGGCACTTGTCACCGTCTTAAACACTTACACCTCTTTAGAAAAGCTGGATATCTGGAAAACTATTATCTGGTTCCTTATTCACTTTCTTCTTACACTTTGGTCTCATTTTTAGTTTTGGATTTTTTTTTTCGGTAGCCCATTCTTTACAACTTTTACACCTCGGTTTAAGTAGTCTGCACTTTTCCAAATGTGTAACTTTACGCTTTCTAAGCAAAGAATTTAAGCTCATGATCTGTCCTTATGCATTGAGTTAAGTCTTAAAAATGTCAGCTGATCATTCTTCTATTTTTTAAGGTCTCTTTTTTGTTTTGCATGGTGAAATATGGTTCAGCAATTGTTTAGCCTGTTGTGTTATGATAATAGTCATATGTATATTTGACTATTTATAGGCTTTGGATTGTTTGGTGTAATTTCATGGAATGATTAGTGCCATATTTGTTTGTAGGTGACTCATGCAAAGATCTCTTACATATCTAGTTTTGTGGCATTTGATTGTTTTTCCTCGAGCTTATCATTATTGTTATTGGAAGGGACATTCTACTCTATAATAGTTTTCCTTGTAAGTATAATAATTTTAATTGCTCATGCGTGTTCTATTTTGTTTGATATTTGATTTTAGCATTTACAATGGTTCCTGAACCAAAGTTTTTGATTTTGTGGCATATCGTTTCGAGCAGAGAGGCCATTATACACGATTGGTTGAAAATTTACTGATGTTTGTTGTCTTCATTTTTAGGAGATTTGTGTTGGTTTGATTGGAATATATACCATGGATTAAACACGGCAGTATTCTTTGACATCATTAATTATCAGTATTTTGAAAACCCATTTGGTTTAAGTGCTCGTAGTACTATAACACTACTCCTAATTCTGCTACTACTATACTACCAATACCCCTAGTGCTGGTACTACTATACTACTACTACTGGTCCTAGTGCTTCTGATACTACTACATTTTTATTTTACAATAGCAAAAGTTCTAGATTTTATTTAAGGGAAGCTCTATATATATTTTCAATTTATTCTTTATTTTCACAGGGATACTTTACTAAGAGATGCTAGGGCTAGTTCTGGAATGTGAGAGGATTGGGAACAGTAATGAAGTGCTAAGTTGTGATTAATGAAGACACAGGCTGGAATGAACCATCAGAATTCCAAATGTGGGATAGACCTGAAGGTGTGGTGCAAAAAATGAATGTTTGGAGTCTAGTATTTTTAATAAATTAAAACTTTGTTTAACTTTTTGGATAATACAAAATTTAATGTTGCATGAATAGTGCGATTAAAGTGAAAATACATAAAAAAAAAATTTATCTTTCTCTTCAAGTAAATAATTAGAGTGAAAAGTTGAAAATGTGTTTATTAAAAATTTCAACTAAAACAGTTTATAGTTTTAAATTAGTGATGACAATATATTTTTTAATATTTATTCTTCTAAGAAAACTCTACAAGATATTGAGCATAACATTTATATAGTAATACACGGGGGAAGAATTAAGCATAAAATAATAGTTGATGGGTAAATGACAAGGCATTGGGAGTTTGAAGAGGTGTGAACCACAGAAAATGGAAGAGTGAAGGAAGGCCACACGGAGGTGAGAGATAAGTATATTTATATAAAATAATTGTGACAAGGCGAAAGGAATTGCAGGCTGAAATGAGAATGAGGGTTTTGCAGTTGTGTTCTTCCATGGCTTCCACGTGGACATGCAGAGCTCCTCTGCAGGTTGAACTGGGCAAGTTCTGGATTTTGAGAAAAAGGAGTAATTTGCAAGTGCAGTGCTCCGGCAGACCCCCGAGAGCCCCTCCTGGAGTTGACACAAGAATCCACTGGGACAACGAGGATGAAGGGTGGATTGGTGGCGGAGACAGAGAAAAAGACACCAAATCCAGCAACATGTTCGCCGACGGTGATGACTTGGCAGATTTGCTCCTCACTTCTTCTTTAGGCTCTCATTACGAGTGAGACACTATCTTTCTCTCTCTCTCTCTCTCTCTTTTTCTTTAAAAATACAAAAGTTAATTTTTGCTTTATCATTCACCAGATTCTTAGGAGTATCACCCGATGCGGATTTAGAAGAAATAAAAGTTGCTTATAGAAAACTATCGAAGGAGTATCATCCCGACACAACTTCCCTCCCACTGAAAAGTGCGTCGGAAAAATTCATGAAACTGAGAGAGATTTACAACGTTCTGAGCGACGAAGAGAGTCGAAAATTTTATGATTGGAGCCTTGCTCAAGAGGCTGCAAGCCGACGTGCAGAGAAGATGAGAATGAAATTAGAGGATCCTCGGGAGCAACAACTCAGGAACTGGGAACCTGTTCCCGACATGGTCGACCGCCTCGGTGGAAAGAATATGAAGCTCAGTGATCAGGCTGTCTCTGCCATCACTATTGATGTTTTTATCATTATTTTTTCCATCTGCTGTATCATTTACGTAATCTTTTTTAGAGAACCATATTACTACTAGCTTAGCTATAACCCTTTACAACTTATACTGCACAATCAAATATATTACACCATTTCTTTCCTTTTTTGCACCAACCTCTCTTATTCTATTCATTCTCTGATTTTCCTTTCTGGTTTTTACTTGCATTCACCTTTTACCCATTCAACTCATTTCATTAGATTTAAAGAATAAAATGCAATTATGTTTTAAAAACATAATAAATTTGAGGGCATAGAGATAAAGAGTCAAAATGTTTGCAGAAGTTGAGTTTGATATTCAAAACACATACATAGGTCACTCATTACAATAGAATTAGGAGTTGATTCTTCTCCCTCTTCATCTTATATTTGTTCTGTTCTAATGCTTGAGATAGAAAGAAAACATAAGAAATCATGTCTGATGATTTTTGAGAGCATTTTTTACAGGCTTGAAATCTAACCAGCATCTTAAAGTGTTATGAGATAAGAGAATGTTTTACGTATAAATGTTTTGTGTAATATATAGACTAAAGATTATGAGCGTCCAAAAAAGCATGCCGGTAACAAAAAATGAATTATTTTTTATTATTTGATTATTACTTTTATCATGTAATTATCAAGTTCTTAATGAACTAATTAATTTTTATCGCGTGATTGATCTTGTAGTAATTTGATTTAAAATATGATGCTAATACTTTTAGGTACTAAAGGATGAATTAGAAGTAAAAAGATCCAGAAAAATTCACATACAAACACGAAGACATGAGTACAGTGATCGAAGTAGTTGCACCTTGAGCAAGTTAAAAACTACAACCTGTTTCATGGTTGACCAGGTGGTGTTTGTTCTTATCTATTAAAATTTATTTCACCTATAAATTTACAATTTTCAATAAATTCTAAATAGTGCTAAAACTCTTAACATCTCTTTCATGTTAATTGTAAACATTCTGTCATTAACTAATAAAAAATTATATTATTAAACTATATATAACCTAATTTTAACACAAAAGAAAGAATTGCTCTTTTCTTTTTCTTCTTTTCATGTTCTAAATATAGTTATAAAAACATTTATCCAAAAAATCTCAGTTTGTGCATTAACCTAAAATATTTGAAGTTATGGAAATAGTAAAAATGTATATTATTAGAAGTAGTATAATAGTGCCAAGTTTTAAAATTAGAATAAATTTGAGAATAAAAGAAATTGACTCAAAATTTGTTTGACTTCCATTGCCACATTAAAAGCTTACATTATTCTTCATTCATATTTAAAGTTTTACCATGATAATATACTAAATTCATACTATTAAAAGTGTGTTTGGACCAAGCATTTAAGAGAGTAATTTTTTTATTTGAAGAATTTAAAACTATTTCAAGAAAAAACATACGTTTTGATGAAAAAATTAAGAGAAAATTGAAATTGAGAAATTTTAAGAAGTATTTCAAATATAGTAAAATTTTAAACTCTCTTAAAAAAAAGAAGGAAATCAAAATTTTCAAGTTTGCGGAATTGCTCATTGGTTATGATAAAAAAAAAGTCCACAAATCTAAAAAGTTGAGTTGGGTCGAATAAAAGGTCAAGAAGAATCAGTTCAGGTGTCGGTCGAATCGGTCTAGTCGAAGGTTTAGTTAAACAGGTTTGGATTGAAGGTAGAGTCGTCGGGCAGAAGGTTGAACCGAATCAAACTGAACCAAAATTTGAACCAAGTTGGGTCGATCCAAAGGTCGAGACAGGCTGGACCAAACCGATGGTCGAGTTAGGTCAAATAGGCCAAAAGTTAAGTTAAGTTAGATTAAAGGTCAAGCCAAGTCAGTATGAGTCAAAGTTCGAGTCAGATCGAAGATCAAATTAAGTAGAACTAAAGGTCAAACTAATCCGATCTAATGATCGAACCATGTCAGGTAAGACCGAAAATCAAATCAGACTACTTTAAGCCAAAGGTAAGATCAGGTTGACTGAACCGAAGGTCGAACCAAACTGAATCCAAGCCAAATATCAAATCAGACTAAAAATCGACTTGAACCAAAAGTTAAAATTAATCCTACTAAACTAAATAAAAACAAAAGTATAAGGTCAAAGTTAAAATTACATATAGAAATAACTTGTCCAATAAAATTTAAACCTATACCCAAGATTTAAAGACTTTTGTCGTGTCCATTAAACAATGGACACTTCCATTTTATATTCCATTTTTTATTAGATTCTTTAAATTTCTTTTTACTAAACCTTATTAACTAAAATGATTAAAGAATTTTAGACATTATAAAAGTAAAATATATCAAATATCATATATTACAATAAAAGAAAAAATAAAATAAAAAAGATAAATCAATTAAATATAAATGAATTAGACTCAAAAATAGAATTAAATTTACAATAAAATAAAAATTAAATGGTTTTATTTAAATAAAAATTTAAAATTTAAAAAATTCAAAATATTTTATTCAAACTAATTATTTAAAAATTTGATATTTCAATTTTTTAGAATTGTTAAAATCCAAAGATTAAGGTATATGTTTTCCTTTTTAAATGACAGAAGTTTCCCCAACAATTTCATTCCCATGTTTCTGAACGGTCCAGATTCTACACACATTACAAAAGTATCAATTCCAAAATATTTCATTGGATCACGAGTTCACACAAATCAAATTTAGGAGGGCTTTATGCCACAAGTCATTTGCAATACAATAGTATATACACATTTGTTCACGCATCAAAACATGGTAACATCTTCCAGTCAACAAATTTTTCAACTTGAAATCATTCATTTTTCCCATTTTCATTGTTTTAATAGTGACGAGGCTACAAATATCCTCTTCTCCTGCCCCTTCTTGCCAAAGAAATGAATAAGCATGCATCAAGTAAATATGGGAAATTTAATTACTGGGCATTGTTACAAATCCCGAGGTAATATGAACAGTGGAGTCAGATCGATAGACATATGAACATAGCATAAGATTAATAGATATAATATCATCTAGCACTAGCACTAGCCTCTTCTACTACTGCTAAGTAATCTCTGAAGTTGGAAAGCTTCTCCCTGTTCCCCATTCAGTGCTCGTCTCTCTAAGCAGCAAGCAGTTAGCTGTCTAAGTAACCTCTCCAGATAAGACTGTAAACAATGTTTTGATTCTTTCATATTGGGATTTGTGGACAAAATCATGGCATTTACCGTGTCAGCTACAACTTCACGCTGCGAGTCTTTTAGAAGATAGCCTACGGAAGATTCTAGAGGCCGTTCATATGCCAGCAAAGCAACACAGTCCTACGGAATAAACAATCCAAAGCCAACACGAAACATATGACATACACACAAAAGATTAAGATTCCCTAGTAGTGCTTAAAGCCAATAACAAAGGAGAGATGAGATGATTCAAGGGTTTAGGGATTGTTAAGACTAATCTATTGAAATATAATTATTATATGATGAGCGCACGGATTAAGCAAAAAACGTAAGAAATTTGAAATGAATATCAAATATTTGTGAAGCAGTAACAATTTTCGTTATTAGTAAGAGAATTCACCTGAACTAAATCTTTAAAGACAGGCAAGTCGTAAAAACTCGACAATTCTATTCTTCCATATCTGACTGCCTCCTCCAGCGCTCCAACCTAAATAACGCATAGAGCCATAAAATGAATATTAACAAGTTATTCAACTTCTTAATGACCTATAGGGATTTTGAATCAAAGCTAGACCCTCATAATGATAAATTTGACATTTTCAGCAGCAAAAGACAGATAAATAATATAAATTGAGCTTAACTAATAAACAAAATGTGAGGCATGTGACAGGGACTAGGATCTTATGGCATGTCCAAGTCTCACATCAAATAGTATGGAATGTTTGGTTCTCCTTCCTTAACAGTTGGTTTTTAAGGATGGGTTCCTAGTGTGCTTATCAACATGCAAATAAACAACTTAAATCCACATTAACAAATGCGTACTAATGAAATACTGGAATAAAGTGGGTCCGACATCCGATAATTACAAAAATAAACATTGAAAGAAATATACCCGAACTAATTCGATAAACTTTTGACAATGTAGAAGAAAGCATGTAGCTGATGTGTTGTCCTGCGGTAACCAGAACTGATTGTCAAGACTCCAGAAGTAAATATGAAGAAAGAAGATTCTTACGTACGACAAATATTAAAATTACATATATAATTCTATCTGTTATTTGGAACCATTAAAAAAAATGAAAATCAAATTAGAAGTAATGTCTCGAAGATCAATAAAGTACTTCAAAGATAAAATCTAAGTCAACTTAGCGATGTACTGTCACTTTTAATAGATGCGAAAGAAACACTGACAAGGGGAAGAATTAGTGCCAACAGCCAAACTCCACAACACCACAAATTCTTAGGTAAATAAGTTTTTAAATTTAGTAAACTCAGAACGAATGAACCAAGAGAAATATATCATAGCATAATCTGTGTCACGTATGATTCAAACAGCAAAACACATGGCAGTTAACAATTTAAGCATAACTTAGTAATCAAAGATGATAAATATGCCATAGCAAACATGATTGCATTTTTTATCAGTTTAATTGAAGTTAGGTTTACACTACATTATAGCAAAAGTGACTGAGACAAGTATTATAATCTGAGAGAGCCCACCTCAACAATTTGTGGATACCATTCCCGCAATTTACCAAATGCAACATCAATGTCTCCATTCCTGATTAGCTTCATTGAAAAGAAAAAATGTAAGCCAATTACGATTTTAAATCCGCAAGAATATACAACCTGGACACCATTACCAACAATAACAAAACAAAGGACAGTAAAACTACAACATTTATCACCAAAAAATAACAATATGCACTATAAAAACTCATCAGGAAAAACATTTGCGTTAAATAGCATTTCCTTGAAAAGATTGGCTACAAACAGAACAGTACATGCCTTGAAAACATTGGGGACAAATAGTAATGTTAGTCAGAAATGGTTCGGTTGAATGTCATAAGCGTTGAACAATGACAGGTCATGGACTATGTTGACGGTGGCAAACAGTGTATTTGGCGTGAATAGCAACAGTAGGGAAAACACCGATTTTAGTTATCATTAGGTTCTTGATTAGCGACAAAACAAGTGACAGAAATATGGTACCACTCTAGTATCATGTTGTGGACAAAGAAATTGAGAAGGAATATAATGAATTCTTTGTGTCGGATACACACATGAGTATTCTTACTTATAATGAAGATACAATAATAAGGACAGAATCAATATCAAATAAAGGGAAATATTTGGCAAGATATTTCCCAATCAAATCATATACCATATCTCCCTATTTAATGTAATCAAATCATATATCTAATATAATTGACTCATCTCTGATACAACTAACCCATGTGTAACAGTATATTTGCCAGTCAACAACTCTTAACATAAACAGAACATTCATAATTCATATATAAAACGGAGTGAAGCAAAGAAAAAGAGTGAAGGCTGTGGGATAAGGAAAAAAGGATCTAATGCATAAATAAATGTGATATGAAGCAGCTGTGTGCACAAAAAAATGAGTGCACATGTAACAGCATTTTGTCAGTCAAAAATTCAAACATATTCAACAAAACGGAGACGGTAACGTGGTAAGGAAAAAGTGGTCATCTTAAGCAAAACAGAATTTTTTATTGAATATAAAGTTCCAGAAAAATCCCCCCAAACTACCAAGCAGACCTATTTTAAAAGCTTTTTTTCAGAACATGCTACAGTGCCACAACACTGTAATGCTCAGTTATGGAGGTGCCCATAGCAGCCAAGGGCAGCTATGCCCCCGATAAAGAACTATCCCTGCACTAGAGCGTGCTATTATCATCCCTAGGCCTGACTCCCTTAATATTGATAAACAGGCACCAAGAAATATCAACAATGAAAATATATTTTGTAGTGAATAAAGTACACTAAGATTGCTTAGAACATATAAGCATGTTAGGTTTGTTTTCTTTTTTAGTTTATATGTTTCCATTAATAGTTAAAAAAAATAAATAGTTTTGTTGTCATTATGTTTTCTAATTTAAAAAAGTTACCACCAAAAAAACCATGGAAGAGAGCAAAATTATTTTCACTACTACAAAATTCACTGTAATCTTCCTAGTTTCCATTGAAAACAAAATGAGTAACTGAACGAGAATAAATCTCACATATCTCCCAAATTCAACAGGTCACTTAGAAAGACAATTAAGGTAAGTGTCATGCATAGCTCCAAATTCAACAGAAGAACATTAATTTTCTTGTTAAAGAGACCAAGTGACTGTTTTATTGAAATCAATTGGTACTAGTGATATGGCAAAAGATGGGGAAAAAATGTATGAGTTGTAGGACAGCGTAGTGGGTGATATTGGAGAGGGGCATGTTGTCCAAGTAGTTATTGATGGGGCATCTAACCTTGTGGCAGCTGGGAGAATGTTAATGGAAAAGAGAACCAAATTGATCCCCTTATGCAGCACACTGTCTTAATCTAGTTCTTGAGGATATTGGAGAGTTTCCGGATATTTTGCAATACCATTGGCAATGCAAAGAAAATCACCAATTACATACATAAGCACGCAGGGGTTCTTAATTTATATAGAAAGCACTCTAATGGAAGAGAATTAGCAAGAGCAGCTGTTACATGTTTTGCTACCTGTTATCTTACATTAAATTGTAAGCACCAAAAAAATGTTCTTAGATCAATGTTTGCCTTAGAGTAATGGGCTACTAGTCCACATGCTACGAAAATTGAAGCTAAGCTAGTGTTGAATCTAGTGTTGAGTGATGGCAGATTTTGGAGATCAATCACATAATGCCTGAATTGTGTGATATCACTTGTAAAAGTCTTGAGGCTTGTAGATGGTGATGCAAAACCAGTCATGCATATATTTATGGGAAAATGGATAGAGCTAAGGAGAAAATTGCTAAAAATTTCCAAAAGCAAGAAACAAGGTATAAAATAGTGTTGAAAATTATTGATACTAGCTGAAATTTAAAACTATATAGGCCTCTCCATGCAGCAGCCTATCATCTCAATCCTAGGTAAGCTAAATTTGTCCCACTAAGTAGCATTATCTTCTTTGTTCTCATCAACTTATTGTTTATTGTGATACATATCACTACAACTAAAATTTCAATCCGATAGTGAGGTGTTCGTTGGTCTGCATGAAACATGTCAAAGAATGGTTTTGGATGCAGTAACAAGAGTTGCAATTGATCAAGAACTTGAAAAGTTCAAGAGAGCTAAGGGGGTTTTGGAATGAACATTGCAATACATACTATAATTCAATACTTCATTGTTTTGACAGCTCGGCTGGGATAGTTATGGGGTAGAAGGTAGAGTTACAAAATGTAGCCATGAAAACTTTGATCCTCAAATGTAGTGCAACAGGGTGTGAAAGGAATTGGAGCACATTTGACCAACAAATATTAAATGCTCGAGTATGTCAAATACAATCGTCAACTTGAGAAAAGACAAAAAGAGTAGAGAAGAGAAGGGAGAACTTATAATCCTGTATGTTTGTCATATATTAAATCAGATTAAGAATGGATCGTTGAAAAGGAAAATCCTTGTTTGCCTATTGATTCCTCGTGTATGAATGTACATGAGTGTTTTGATGTTGAAGAGAGAGCTCCAAGCAAAAAAGGGAGAGGTAATTATTTCTATTTATAGAATTTTTAGAAATTATAACTTGAAAGTTCAACAAACTAGAACTAAAATTTATTTGTTTTTCTTTTGTTAATATAGGTCCTAGAAACTTAAATGCCACAAATAAAAATGGAAAATCCATAGTAGGAGATGAGGAAGAAGTTAAAGACATTGAGGAAGGGGAAGAACTTTTAATAGAAGATGAAGATGACTTGAGTGATGTAGATATTAGAGAGGAAGATGAAACATGAACGATTAGTGTTGGAAGTCCTACACCGATTAGAGATAAGGCCAATTTAAAGTATATATGTGGGTGCAAATTTCACCTTACAGGTAGGTTTTGTAGGGTTGAGTTAAGCTTAAAATCTACTTCTTAACAATTAGGATATAATTTTTTTTTTCTTTGATGTTGTTTAGTATGTATAAGCAACAACCATAGTCTATGATAATTATGCAGTAGCAGCATCAAAAACACTTATTTTTTGGATGGCTATAATTCAAAGTTTGTTTAGTAACATATAGCCATCCATGGTTGTAGGAATCTTATGCAGCAACCACCCTGTTTTTTGGAAGGTTGTGTTGCCGAAATTGTGTAGAACAACACATAGATACACAACCACTCTTTTTTACTGAAGTTGTTTCGCTATTAATTATATCTTTGCATGTTTTAATATCTTGTATATTTAAGTATATATTACAATTTTTAATGTATATGATTCTTACTATTCACAGATTAAAAATATAAGCTTTCCGATACATAATTTATATCTAGATTCAACTACCATGGCCAACAGCAATAGCTTTCTTTAAGTAGGGAAGCATGTGACATTGATAATGAACAATAAAATATAAAATGCTGAATTTAACTTTCAGTTAAAGGTTCTAAGAACTGAATTTCTAATATTAGTTAGTTTTTTTTAGTTCCATGAAAAATATACCTGCCGAAGAGTCTTTCTATGATTTAACGCATATGTTATTTCCTGCTCATCAATTCCACTTTCTTGAGCTATGTATATAGGAGGAACAGTACTTTTACTAGCCACATCAAATGAATTCAATGTATCTTCATAGCCATAGTGCAGCAGGTAGGAACGGACAATTCTGCTGACAGAAAAAATATATCAAAGTTGAGAAATATCAATCACATCTATTATTTTTCTTATTAACATTGGCTCCCATGAAAGCAATGGATGTCACTCTCAAACACCTAGGGTTAAAATATATTAATCTCAACCTTCGTAAACCATAAAAAGCTGCAGCGTGCAACTAGTGAAGACCTGTACTTCCTAGTAAATTAGTAAACCACAAAAAATAGATTTTGTTGTCTGCATTGAATTTCACATAGCAACTGTATTGAGCTTAATAAGAGTCTCAATCATGTTATGTCGTAAACTAATTTACAAATAGCAGACCCTAAATTCTAGCAATTACATCTGTCTGATAAATTTCTCCGATATGATACAAGGGGTATGTTTGAATGGGTTTCTCCATACGCTCGCCTAAAAGAGAAAAATATAAATTAAACAACTTCTCCATAAACTAAAATTACGCAAGTTAAAAGTAAAAATTTGGAGAAATTATGAGTTTCTGCAAGTTAGCTTATGGACAAGCCACTTTTAGCTTATGGAGTAGCTAATTTCTATTTTTCCACTTATTTTTCTCTCCTAGAAGAGCTTATGGAGAAGCTCGTCCAAACAAACACATGTCAATCAGAAACAAAGGGCAAAACTCGGTTGATATACCCAATCTATGGTATTCACCCTACCATATTTTGTTCTCCTGTGCATGTGGATCTTCTATTCTTGTTATAATGTTTGTCAGATAAATCACTCTCAATACAATACCAGATTGGATCAATTGGAAACAATAGATAAACCAAGTTCACATATGAGAACAGCTCAATCTATGGTATTATGGTACCCCGCTGTTTTCTTCTCACCCCTTCCCAGGCTAAAACTAACAATACTGGTTGCCACAAAAGAACAAAAACTCATTCTATATATAAGCCAGTGGAAACAAAAGAGCTGTTGGGTCATTTTAAGTAGAGAAACCACCAATAAAGTAGCGGGAAGGGTGAGTCACACATTGCGGCAAAAAACAAAAAGGCCATTTTTCACAGGCTTTGTAGGTACAGCCAAAATCTGATCATGATCATTTGTAACATAAATAGTGGACAATGTAATAGAAATCTGCATTTATATGTACACAAACTTGTTGATTTGTCCTTAGTCCTGAAATCTTACCCTGCTACTGACTAGTAACAACAAATATAAACCCAAGAAAGATCCTGGTTATTAAGGGCATTTATAACTCCTAGTAAGCTTGCACTACTTAGGATTAAAAAAGAATTGAAAATACAGAACATGATCAACTTCAAAAAAAGTAATGGAAAGCATATAGTCTAATACCGAAGTAATTCAAATTAAAGACAACTTTATCTCACCCGTAACTGACATTTGGTGGCACAGAAATTTCCTCTATTTTCAATTGCTGCTTCATTCTTTCTTGTGCTTCAAATTCCTAATCCAATAAAATAAATATTTAAGAAAAAAGGAATGATAAACAAGTAAATATCTTGTGTAAACTTAGTTACCTTTTAAAACAAAAAGGTCACATGAAATTAATATTTGTATATGTAGTAAAAATTACATTGAAATAATTTAATCTACCATTTAATCAAAGTAATATCTTAGATGCATAGCATGAATGATAAGGTTGCCAAAAGATCATGTTTTCTTCTCAAAATGCTTACTAGATAAGCCTAGGGATCATATATCTTGAGTACAAGACTAAATATTTGTGGTTAATCCGATAGCAGATGACATAATTGACATAACAAATATTATTAGGATAGATTTTGATATTAGAAAGTACAGGTCTAACTCATCCCTATAAAATTGGTTTTGTAAGGTAAGGTTTCCACCACTAATATGCTATAATTTGGTCATATTTCAAGTCAATGTGAAATCTTCAACAATTACAAATATAATTACAATGAATATGTACAGTTTTCACATAATGAACCGTTATAAACATCTAAGTTTTTATAATAAAATATAAGAACATTGAAATATTTTAACAAAATAAATTTATATTTTAAACAATATTAATTCATGCTTGCTAGCATAGCATGCTTTAAGGGGAATAATATCACAGGATAAAAAAAAATAGAACATCTAAGCTTCCCAAATATTAAATACGTCTCATCCATATAATTTAGGCTTCTTAAAGTATAGACATCAGTGACATCACCAAATATATCAAAACCATGGGCTGCAAGGAAGATTTTTTTTTTTTTCACCAGAAGACACATAAATGTTCAACAAAATTAAAAACAAACAGGCACATTGAAACACATCAAAACCTTATCCACCAAGGTCTTGCCATGAACACTCCAGTTATGGTTTGTCCCACCTTTACACCCTCAAATGATGTCTCAGTTAATAGAACTATATTACTTTTAAGAGTTCAGGAGATCATTTAGAGTACTCTAGTGATAAACATACTACATTTATTGTGTTAAGTATGTTTAGAGAAAAAGCATGACGCGTTGGTTGGGGTAATTCCCCCTCAAACGAGACAAGAACAAGCATATAATTTGTCATGATGAAAGGTGACTATTGGATTTAGTAACTGAATTGGAAGTAAATTCAAAGGTTTGACTTGTTGAAAAGATACAAATTTACAAGATGTTGATGTCATTGAATTAGCAAGTAGGATAACAAACTGAAGTAAGGTGGAAAATGTACATAAGAGTAAGGAAAATATAAAGAAGGCTCTTACTTTTAAGTCGAAAGTAAATGGTTTCTGCCCAAAGTTGACATTCACCCTGTTAGAGATAAATGAAACACACCCCTGAAAAATTAAATACCTCTAGTAACGATGAAAAGAAGGTGCTATTTGAAAGAAAAGAGTTAGTAGACAATGTTAACACACTCAAATAAACGAAAATTGGTAAAGAAAGCAGTGACAGTCCAGGGACTTACTCCTCATTTTGGCTATGAACTGCTATAGTAGGAAAAAGGGGGCCTTTCAAGTCTTTGTAAACAGAGCCGACAACTTGGCCATTTTTACTGCCACAGAAAGAAGGGGAAAAGTGATATGTCAATAGTAGTTTTGCTTTGAAAGAAGAAAGTAGATGAGGAGTGGTGGGAGTAAGTGGTGTACGTGAAAAAGAATTCCTGCGCAGCGTAGTTAATTCCGGCACCAACTACATCACCAGACGTATAGGTTGGACCAAACGCTTCCCCCTTGCCATGTCCACGGTAAAGAAGACCATCGTCACCATGATAGCCACAGCTATTGGCCTCCCACCTAACATAAATCAACGGGGTTAGGGTTGGGGTTAGGGTTAGGGTTAGGGTTAAAAAATTGAAGCAGTGGATCAGTGAGTTAGTGAGCGAGTAAGTGGATGACTGACCCTGGCTGCCTTCGCATCTTGAATGTCTCGGAGGTGAAGCCAATGGAAATTTGACCCTTGACGCCGGCATCCTTGACATGAATCTCGAAATAGTAGATAAGGCGCTTGGTAGGAGCAGGCTTGTTGGCCTGAATGACACCGACATCGTGGCCGTGAAGGTTGACGCTGGTGTACTTCACCGACAGCTTGTCCGTTGACACCACCACGAAGCCACCGGAGCTGTTAATCGTGTTGAGCTCCCTCGGCGCCTCCTCCTCCTCTTCCTCCTCTTCCTCTTTCTCCTTCTCCTTCTCCTTCATCTCCCTTCCCCTGCAAGCTTCCAAGAAGTACAGTCCCAGATCTTGATCTTCAACATTTGGCCTCCTACTGTTCCCGTTACTCTCACTCATCGCTCTATCAAATTCTCGATCACGATCACCTTCACAAACCCTACCACCTTCTTCTGTTCGATTCTTCTTTCAATTTTCTTTCCCACTCCTCACCGATATTCTCTCTCCTTCGATCCCACACCAACATAATCACTCTTTCTTAACATTACCAATAGCTTATACTAAATATATTTACAATTAATTATAACATTTTATAATTTTTAATTAGCTATAAAAGTACATTTGATAATAACAACCAGATACAGATTAACGTTGGATCTCCGTATAAGTATATAACTTTCATTAAACATATTTTTATTTTTATTATTTATTTTGGTCACTTTAAAAAAATTAAAGTTTAAAACATTATTTTTGTTATTGTTTCGTAAGGAAACATCTAAAGGTTTCACCGTAACATTTTATATATTTTAAATAGGTCTGTCATTTTTTTTTAAATATAAGATTTATATGAGACTAATATTTTTGTAACTGTATATTTAAGTTCGAATTTTTAAACTTAAAAGATTAATTTATTATATTCTTTCAAAATCAAAAATACAGTTCTAAGATTTTGAATCTTAAATTTAAATTCGATTTTATATTGTATCCGAACATTCTGATAAAGATTCCTTATAACACTTCGTATTATGCTTATCACATTTGAAAATGAGCGATACATTATAGATATAATCCAATTTTAAGGATGATTTTGATTTCCTTTTAGTCTTATTTATTTTTTCTTTTCTTTAATTATTTATGTGGTTGTTATTTCTCGTGTTATCGTCATTGTTATTCAAATTTACCTTAGCAAAAAGATTTATCATTTACAGTCTAAGAATAATTAACAAGAAGATCCTTATCAAGACCTCTTTTCTTTCAGTTTGTTCTATTTAAAAATTATTATTATGCAAGGTGAATAAATCTCCGATTCTGAATGTGAATAAATAGATCTCAAACGAACAAAAATCATAATCAATCGTCTGTTTAAGAATGTTTGCTATAATAAAAAAAAGGTTACATATTGCAACTCGAATATTTTTCACCTTGATTTTCTTTAATAAAAAAAAAGTACTAATCCCAAATAAACCTTGAATGTTGAATGATTAAAATCCGCATCATCCCTTTGAGATTCGTTAAAGCGATTATGTATGCATAACATTCGAAAATTAGGTAGAATTTGGTTGTTCAGATACTGTGAAAAACAACAATCAAATACAAAGATGATTTTGACACATGAATAAAAAAAATTCAAGTTTAAAAAGAGTATAATAACAGTATATGAACGTGCAATTAAAGGTTGCAAAACATTTTTACCCGAAGAGTCGCTATCTAGATTGAGTGGAGGAAGTTAGGAAATTATTCATAGGTAAGAAATAGTTGGGGTTACACGATTAGGAAATTCATTCTAATTTTTGTAACCCATAATCAAACATATATTTTAGGATTTCACTATAGATAATATATTTCTAGAATATTATTATAAATACATTTACATATTTGCATAATTTAAAAAAAAATAGACTCCACAATTCATATTCAAAAATTATTATAAATTGTATAATGTGAAATATGTTTTCAAATTTCACCATATAAAATATAATACACGGATAATTTAAATTTTTTCTGTTCTACCTCAAAGTGCATGAAAAACTATCGATGTGCAATAAGAAATGGCCTTCTAAAATAAATCCTAAACTTCATTTGTAATGTATGAAGTACTCTAGAAGTCTTCTGGAAGCAATATTGAGTTGATTCTAAAATAGCTTTTGAGAAACAATGTTAAATTCATTTTAAAATAATGTTTAGGATTCAACTTTTGAAGGTACAACAAAAAGTAATAATGTCTAAGAACAATATAAACATTTCATATTTTGTGAGGAGTAAGCTATAGAAACAAAAGTTACATGCTAAATCAACTAAATCGAGTATGCATTGAATATAATAAATCAAAGAGTATCTGTTGGCAACGGTTTGGGTCGGACATGGATAATGTCTACTCATGACCTGACCTACAATAAAAAATTATGTTCGTTACTCTGTTATCCGCACGAGTATCTGTTTAAAAAATATCTACATATATCCGTGAATACCCACAAATATTTTAAAAAAATATTTTATAAATATTTAAAATTAAATTTAAATAAAATTACAAAAAAATAAAAAATAAATATTATTTAATTTAATCTAATATAATAAAATATAATTTTAATTTTAATTAAATTTAACTTAATAAAACATAATTTCAATTTTAATTTTAATTTTTTACGGATAATATGTATTCACGGGTACAGATAATATGATATCCGCACCTGACCCGTTTATAAGCGGATATTAAAAAATCGGCTACTCGCAAATAACAAATACTTGTAGATATCAATTATTCGTCATAAACAGATATCTACATACACATGTATTTTTGCAATCCCTTGGTGTAACCTTGTATAGAAAGAAAGAGTATGTGTTGAATGAACAAAATCAAAAATCGTCCTTCTTAGATATTGTGGGCAGTTTTTCCTTACATTTTTCGGAATGCGTAATCCGAAAATCTATTTTTTTTTTTTAAAAATTACTTTCGGAAATTATTTAGCTTCATTGTTATATAATCCACAAATTATTTAGCTTCTGGATTTTACTATACATGAGTTATTTTTGACGAACAATTTGAAAAGAACTAAATAGGAAAAAAAAGTTATAGGATGCAATGCAAGAAGAAAGTTACCCAGGCGGAGGAAGAAACTGCCACGTGTTGTGCTGGATGCTAAACAAGTTCGGGGCTGGTACCTTCATGTATGGAAGGGTGGTTTTGTTGCTTTGTTGGTTGAAACGGTGAAATTCAGGTTACCACAATTCGAAGTCCAGAAATATGCTTTCGAAACACTCCAAAACGTGTGTAGCTAAGAATTGGAGTTTCCGGAATTTATGGCTAGAAAAGAATATACAGAATAGTAGTGGGAGATACGCCATGCATTTCGAATTCACGTTTTCGGAAGGCTATTTTGTACACTCTGAAAAGTGCATTACGAAACTATTGCACAAGGGTTTTGGAATGCAAATTCGGCAACATATTCCGGAAAGCTTACTCCAGAATATGAACGTGTCCATCTCCCCCAAATACGGTTAGGAGCAACGTAAGCCAAGAGCTTGCCTCCGATGGTACCCATGCAGTGGCAGAAACACAAGCACAGGTGGAGGAAAAGGAACAAACGGAGAATGTTAACAGACGTGGATGAAAACCGCACGAAAAAGGGAGAAAGGATAAAAGTATTTTCTTTCCTCTTTTTCCTCCAATATCTAAATCCGAAGTTGTACCAGGTCTAACAAAATAATTTACTAAGCCAATGTGGAATTAATAACGCTGTTTAGTTCGGCATTATATGTATTTGAGTATTTCTTATGCTGATATTTATGCGAAAATTTTCACCACTTTAACCCTGAGTATCTTTTAAAGTTAACACGATATCTGAAAGAATCAAAACTTAGGATTCGGTGGTGCCACAATACCCTCTATCATCTACACCAAACACAATACCCACTATCATCTACACCAAAAACTATTCAATCACATATCCATGTTGAACCAAACTAAAAATTATGCAATCTTTTGGCTGTCCCTGAATTGCCTCCTCACTCCGTGTTTTTTTTTTTGGATCAATGAGTTGGCTGAAATATTCAATGAACTTTAACAAGTTCAATGTCATAAATCAACCATGAATTTTGTGGTATTTTGTCAGAGTGTCCATCACTCTCAGACCTGATACATGCAGATGTTAGAGGTTATAGGGATCCCAAATACGAAATTAGAGAAAAGGAAATGGCGTTAAATAGACACAAGAATTCAATCACGTACGTCAGTGTTGGTGGAATGACAAGTCTTCTCTTTTCTCCAACTTGCATGCCTGGGAACCATAAATACGCAGGTATATACATCACAACGGTTCTTAGAGAGAAAATACATTTAAATGAGAAAAGCCACTAACAATCTTCAAAACACATCCACTACTATTATTCGATTAACTTCATATGGACCCCAAGACAACGTGGGTAACCACTCTCATTTTCAACCAATTAATAGAAATTAAGGGGCCAAGGGGCCTGTAAAAAATAAAACTATAAATGCAAAAACTGGAAAAACTAAAAAAGGACACACAATATAAAAATGACTACCTTCAAGGCCAACATCCCAACCCTCGATAACCTCTCCTTTACCTGCAAAAGGTTAATACTTAATACAAGCATAAATAGTTCTTCAGGTAAAACAAGGTTTAGGTGAATAGTGTTTACCAAGGCGAAATTTGAAAGGAGTTTGGCCAGCGTTTGACTCAAAGACAGCTCCATTTTCCTTCAACTTGCCAGTGTAATAGATGCTAATCTGTAACAACAGAGTAATTTAAATCAAATCAAAGAAATTCTTCAACTTTTATTTATTTGATAAATGATGCCCATGAAGTTTGAATCCACGATGATATGACCTCATGTAAACTGCCCAGACCCTCATCATTAGCCAAATCATAGGGACGTCCGTATTTTTTTGGTTTGATTTCATGGAACTATTATCTAAAGTATTTTAAACCGTTTAAATAAACTACCTTTTTTCCTGAAGCTGCGATTTTGCCATCTTTTTTCCCCTTCTCTTGTTCCTGAATAACTAGTCCATTTGTCAATGTTCTAACATTGGAGGGTTTTGCATTATCCCCCTTACTTCTGTCCTCCTCCATCTCAGTCTCACCACTTCGCTCAACATATACAGCTACATTAGAATTTACAACTTCCCCATTGCCCTGACTTTTACTCATTTTCTTCCTTTTCTTAACTTTTCTATTCTCCGATTGATTTCCATCAGGTAAGTCATAAGCACCATTGTCTACCATCCTGCGCCAGAAAAATTAAGAATGTAAGGTTTATAATATATCTCAGACTAATTGACAATAAACAAAAGAGAGTCCAATTTCAGTAATCCTTTTCTCCCTGGTCTTTCAGACCAGAATGACATTCCAATTTCAGTTATGTATCAATGTCTATCCCTACACTGTGATATGTTTGGAGAGCTCACATTAATTAGGCATATGATCAAATTATAGTAAAGAAATGAATCTCAAGCCTCACCTTACAAACCAATTTTATGAAGGAAATAAGATTTAAAATTCATTTTATAAAATAATATAAGTATATATCTTAATAAAATTTGTTTGACCTATCATGTCACCTACTACAGGACTACTAGTAGACCTCTTACAAATATATAGTTCCACATTTAATATATCAAATCCTCCTCAGCATGATGGTGTATGTTGGAAATCCCATATCAATTAGACATGTCACCAAATTATAGTACAAAGTGCAAATATCACCTTATAAAATAGTTTTTGTAAAATTGAATTGGGTTTAAAGTCTACTTTCTAAAAAATATTTATATAGAAAAAAGTTTAAAAGAGCAAACATTAATATCTATCATATTACTAGAGGTTTGTCATGAAATCATCTGATTTCTTTTTAATTATTATTCTTACAGATATAACAGTACTACTACTAGCAAGGCACTTTTTCTCATCCTTGTCAATTGTTTTTCTTTATAATTTATACCAGGCAGAAAAAGATTTGCTGCTTGATTCCTAACCAGCTTGTTTTTAATTTTATATAAGAATTTTATTTTGGTTTCCGCTTACTTGAAGGGATAAGGACACTTTAAGCATAAAAGCTTGAATCAATTCTAGTCAGTATCCCATGATTTATCTACCGAACAGCTAATCTTGGAAATGTTTAAACTTGTTCATTTATTACTAGTTTGTCAAGCTTCTGTTGCCAAAATCAATTGTCACCAGTTAAATTTTAGCACTAAAGCATGGATTAGTAACAAGTTATAATATTATCTCACATAGAGAACATAAATAAAACAGATCCAGACTTCTCATTAGTTAGAGAACATAAACAAAACAGATCCATACTTCTCATTAGTTCGCTTCTGATGCTGCTCTTTTTCTTCAAAAAAATTAGGAATCGCATTCTGTGACCCTGCTGCATCTCTGTTGACCTTGTCCTCTTGGAAGATATCTTCATTATATCCATCGTCACTTTTGTTTACTTGTTCTTTCTTTTTCCTCTTTGCTCTATTCTTTTTAGGATCCATCTCAGCAGAAGACAATGCAACATTGCCTGAAATTTTAACATCCCTGCTAATTTGCCAAAGCATATCAGATATCAAAATTTCATTTCTCTTTTCTGACAGAATGACACTTCAAAGTTTAAGATAAAATTACAGGGAGAATGGCAGTGGAGAAAACACAGTGAAATTTTGAATGCTAGACATGCACAACATGCCATCTTCATCAAGGTAACTACACAAATTCATTTGTAAGGAGATTTTTTTTCAGGTTTTACCTTTACTTCTTTTAGCAGAGAAGGGATTTCATTAAGTATTCAATTGTGAAATGACAGACAGTAGTTTTGAAAGTCATTAGCAGATTTACTTTCTATATCTGCTATCTAAAGCGATAGGAAAGATCACCTTAGTTGATTGCTACTTGCCTAAAGATGGTACAAGGGCACAAGTTTATGAAGCACTAAATGCATATTAAACCGAGGTAAATTCCATGGTAGCCATAATTTCAGATGCTGTACTCGTATCAGTATGTAGATATTTAAGATTAAGTAAGAATAATTTTGTTAGGTTTGAAAATATTACTGGTACAATTGAGGGACTTAGCTGTGAGTCTAAAATTTGACAACTCTAGAAGGGCAGTAAGAATGGAATTGTGCAAAGTAACGGAGATGAGGGGGGGCATGAATGGTCAAATATGAGGTCAGGGGGGCTTTTTTACGTGGTAAAAGAAATATATGGAAGTGGCAATCAGATGAAAAAAGCTGATACCAAAATAAGGTTCGGAACATAAAATTTGAGCCTAAATTAAAAGCTGACCATTTTAGCCCCAACAGACGAAGACCATGTCAGAATCAAGCTTGGGCAGGGTTAGTCCGTTTGACTTTGGGCAACCCACTTATAGTTTTGTTGACAATGACACTAAGAATTTTTCATATTAACAATAATTGCACTAAATATGTATATATATATATATATATATATATATATTTTTTTTTTTTTTTTTTATATATAATAAAAAATAACATAGTTATCTGTAATTCATTTATTACACTAAAATAAATATGACAATAAAAATAATCACCATAATAAATATTAATCTTAAATTTTACAAAGTAAAAGTAATATACCCGAAAACGAATATATAATATCTATACACACACATATAAACACCAAGGATGAATATAGAGTTTTTCAGAGTATAAATAATAGCACTAGTTATCCTTTCATTCTTTTCTAAATGTAATAGTAAAATAACATAATTATTTGCATTTTATTTATCATATTAAAATAAATATGTCAATAAATGTATAAGAAAAATTGTAGGACCTTAGTTTTGGAGAAAAGAAAAAAATGAACCAAAACTTGTTAAACTGACTCAAAAAGCTCTACAGCCCACGTAAGGCCAAGCTTAACGTGAATGAACCTTTTTAGTCCATACCAATGTAGCTTGCAACCTGCAAATAGACAAGGTAACCCATTTTTCCAACCCTTTGCCAGGGTCGGAATTTTTTTTTCTGGCATTTTTCTTCCTTTCTGGTTGGAAGCTAACCAAAGGGTTTGCATCCGCTGAAGAGTCTGTGCTCTGGGGATTATAGGGAGAAACTCTTTGGTTCTTTGTATCAATCGATAATACGGGTCACCATCATACACTTCTACATATTTAGTCCTAAGAAATTTACTGTGAAATATGTATGGCCTGTATTCTCTAAATAACTTTCATCAGGAAGACTAACCTCGTTGCTCTGCTAATATGCACCATCTAAGGTATCTTGGTTGCAGAAAATACTGGTTTGTAAGATGCTGTCAGAAGTCTCAGACATAAAGAGTGATTTACCAAATTCTCCATTACCATATATAAATCATGTTGCCAGTTTATGTTCTTCAGCAAAAAAAAGTACTACTCAGTTATACAAACAGAAGTTTGTTAAGAAAAACTTACTCATTAACTGTGTGCTGTTCATTTCTTAGAGGCAGATTAACAAGACTGTTTTGATAACCATCAGTAGCAATTGAAACCATCCCCTCTTTAGATCTTTCTTTTCTTTTCTTCTTTGGCTTTTCACCCAGTCCATGATCAACCTGAGAGGAAGGCAGTATTTTATCTGTGGTCTCAGTTTCCCTTCATAACAAGGATAAAAAGGATTAACAACCAAACCAGAAACCTTTACAGATAACAGAACAAAAGGAATTACAGTAATTAATCCATTCCTAAACTAAGCACTCTAATTTAATATAACAAATGGGTTTATTATTTTTTATGCACTATCAATGTCAATATTTACAAACATTCAGTAAACGAAAATATCTTGGATATTACTCGTAAAAGTATTTATTACCGAAAACAATAAACATAATATGCATAGTAATGTGTGATTAGATGACATTATAAAAAGTTTTACACGATCATTGCGGTGTAAGTAAAACCCAAACACAAACGTATATAAGTGATGGATCAGGTAAATACGAAAGGCTTACATTTTAAGAATGTGAACATTCAAAATTTAGGCCATACAATCACACATAGATGGTTAATATTAGAAATTGGTTGTAAACATATGACCACTTATAAAAATCCTGTTTATTTGTCTTTCAATATTGATCAATAAAATATTAACTAATGGTCTATATATTTACCATTCTTATTTACCTGATATATATATATATATATATATATATGTGTGTGTGTGTGTGTGTGTGTATGTATATATATAACAGTCAATAGTGCAACAGTTTATTCTACAAAATGACAAATATTCCAAATTCTCATAATACTCAATCATGAAAAGCAGCTGCAGTTTTAGAATCAAGAATTCAGAAGACATAATCACTCACATATCATCAACATGCTGCTCTTGTTTCCCTCCTGCCACAACAACCTGGTTCATCTCTTCGATTTTTAGCTCATCTATAACATTATCTAGTTTGATAGAATGGCCATTACAGGAACTCTTTGTCCCTTTTTCCTTTTTCTTCTTTTTCTTCTTTGGACTTTTAATATCCCCAACATCCAGAGATGTGCAAGGATCTACCAAGTGCTTTGATGGCACAGCTTCCCTGTTTTGGCGGAAACATCATTTATGAACAGAGAAAAGAAACAAAAAATACACATCCCCTGACACCTGAGACTCAGAAAAGCAAGCCTGTGTTTGAACATTAATCAAGAATTAAGAGTCACCTTTGTGTCTGACTATCTACAAGGACATGTCCAGCCTCTAGATTTGTTTCAAAAATATTATTTCCACCCCCATTCTTGTTGCTGGCATAACCAGCTCCTCTGACGACACTAGCATCCACTTCTTTGTCCAAGACCCTTCCAGAGGCTTTATTCTTGTAAAGAGATGAAATGGGTAGGCTATCTTCATTGTCAGTTTCCTGGTTTTGGTCATGCATTCTGTCATCGACAATTATCTTTTCTCCGCCACAGCCATCATCATCTGACTCGACTGACCGGTACATCTTCCTAAGCCGTCGAAGACTGCCTTTCCTAATTTTTGGTCCGTTGTCATGAGAAGCTTCCTCTGCAATGAGCACAATCAAAACAAACGAAACATATAGAGTTTTGAATTGGGGGAAGCTAGAGAAAAAAAGAAAAATTGCTCCATTCGTGGAAGGGTTGACAATATTATTTGAACTTGCCTTCTTTGGAAATAAGAGATGGTGAGGAAGCCTCTGGAACAATGTCATCGTCAATAAAACTATCTTCATACCCATCTTCGTCACTGTAATCAGATCTCTCTGTTTCTGTATCAGCGATATCCTCCCCATATGATTCACTTTGCATTGTAGTGAAGGAAGTTAAGAAAAAGAAAACCATTGAGAGAAAAATTCAACGGGAACAAAGAAAAAAAAGATATATAATTGTATTCTCTCTTTTGATAGGCACGGTATGTTATTGTTTAGACTAATCTAATCTAATACAATACAATACAATACAATACAAAAGAACACAGAAACACAGTGGAAAATGGAGTATCCAAATAAAGGTTTCAGTTAAAGTAAACAACAAGTTTATGTGAAGGGTTGAAGGAATAATTTGAATGAATGTAAAATAAAGATGGGACATGAGGAGGAGGAAGAAGGATACGAATCATCAATAAGATTGGCGTTGCGGGCAGTGGCGAGATAGTACCCGCAGAGATGAATGCTCCGAGGGCCAATTACAGAGAAAAGAACTTGATCAACTTCTTCGAGCTCTAAGTTTAATTGCAATGACTCTGCGTTTCCAGGATAGAGAGAGCATAGATATACAGGGCTCCTGTTTCCCACATTGCACTGGAGTGTGCTTTTAGCTGTCGCAGTGCCCAACCCAAGAGTGGCCTGAGTAAACATTAAAAATAGCACATTTTAACAATAAAATCTGTTGGTTTCTGCGCGATTAATTCACAGCAACACCACACTACCACTACCATTGAAATATGGAGGCGTCCTTTGGAATCCTCGTATTTATGAGTAAAAGGCTTTCCCGGTTTCACTTCCACTCCTGCGGTTCAGTGAACGAACGAACGAACGAACGAATGAATAAATTGTAGTTACGTTTTAGACCTAAGAATATTGCAGAAACAACCAGCCAAGGGAAGCTTACCCCAGAAAGCCATGTCTCCGACAACCGCCCTCCTCCTCCGCGCCTCCTAAACCCTAAACCCGCTGCCAAGGCTCTTTGCCGCCCTTTTTATCACTGGTGTGTTTTAGAATCTTGGATAAAAGAATGAATCTATGTCTTGAAAATTATAATAACCGTTAATATAATAGACAAATGGTTATATATGGGATAGTGAAAATAAGCGATATCAATTTTTAAATTAAAGTAAATGTCTTAATCAAAATATTGGGTTAAATATATTCTTTTTGTCTTTCGCTTAATTTTAAAATTAGTTTATTTCAAAATTTTAGTCTTTTATTTTTTAAAATATGTAAATTCAGTATTTTTAATCAAATTTTGTTAAATTTATTTGATATTTTAAACATATTTTATAATAATTTTTGACTTAATATTAAAGTAAAAATGTATCAAACAGTATAAGATGTGTATAAAACTTCAAATAAACTTAACAAAATTTGATTAATATATTGTTATAGTTATATATACTTGACATAATATTATTATTTCAACTTCAAATTGATTAATATTATGATAAGATATTATATTTGAAATATTGTTTTGAAATTTTAAATCCTAATTTTATTTTTAAAATAAAAACATTAAAGGGTTAAGGGATTAAGTCATATTTAAGTTTTTATTGGTTTTGATTTTTAAACAATATAGGATTATTCGATCTATCATAACAAGTCTCTTAACCATAACAAGTCCCTTAGTTAGGTTCTAAGCATCATTCTTTAAATCACTTTATCATCCCATCCAATAAAAAGTTAGAAAAATAACGATTTATATTTGAAATAATTTTTTCATAATGTGAGATATTGAATTGAGTCCAAAATTAAATTTAATTCGCTCTTACTTAATTTTATTTGAATATTATAATAAAATACTTTAAGTGATATATGGAGTTAAAATTTGAGACAACATTGTTCATGGGAACATTTTTTTTAATGATTATTCTACACTGATAGGAAAAAGTTAAAAATATTGAAGTTTTTAACGACACTAAATAGAATCCAAATTTTTTATTAGATATTTTGGTATTGCCAATTAAAACTACGTTGTATTAATATTTTAAAAATACTTTTAATATATTTTAAAAGTTCAAAATCAATGTTCATTAATATAATTTTAATAGACAGCGAAGCAAAAGAATACAATAAAAAACCAACGGAAAATTCAAATCACATGTTTACGTCACAATCATTCATTTATAATTTCAATTCATAATTTCAAGACTATTTGACAATAGACGAACACAACTATTTTTCCTCTGCAAAAAAATAGTTTAAAGACAAACATACGAAAATTCCATTGAAAATTTTATATATTTTATGTTACCAGTTAATAATAATAATAATAATAATAATATTATTATTATTATTATTATTATTATGTGATAGTTTAACTTGAAATTTTGAGAGAAGGCACTATCAAAGTTATATAGGCTTAATAAATCATAAGAATAATATAATTTATGTTTTAATATTTTTGCATAACATGGGTAAGTTGGTCGGGGATAATAGGGTAGGGTTGGCTCGGCGAAGATGAGGTGTGGTTGTAAATGCAACCACAAAAATAAAAAATAAAAAATAAAGTGATTGTCCCGCGACGTGACGCGAGAGGAAGAGGAGTTTCTTGAATCATGGTTCATCCATTTCCGGAATTTCCATTCATGCGCGAGCTGAGAGCGGTGGAGTGCAGTGGTGGGTGGAGCATTTGAACATTCTAGTTGGAACAACACACCAACTGTTCGACGTTGGTTTATAACATCCTATCCTATCCTACCGGCTACCTCGTACTCCATATCTCGTACCATGCGCACTCTCTCCCTTCCATGCCTCTCCTCTTCTCTTTACACTCACACTCTCGCTCTCACTCTCTCCCACCGTTACCACTGTCGCCTCTCCCCACGTTCTTCTTTCATCCTCACACCCCACAGACGCTCTCACTTCCTCACCCCATGCTCCTCCCTCAGACAGACTCAGAGAGACCCCAAAAAGCAATTGGGGGCCAAGATCAACACTGCCCCCTCCGACTCTGCCTTAAAGCGTTTGTTTAGCCCCAACGATTCCCAAGGAGACGGGGACGCCGCCGACAACACCGACTCCCGCTCTGACTTCCAGGACGCCACAGCCTTCAAAGGCACCCTTTTGGCCGGTTTCTTACTCCTCGGTGTCATCGGCGGTTTTGCCTCCGTTGGCTATATCTACAGGGACCAGATCAACTCCTTCTTAAACCAACTCTCCCTTTTTATTGAAGGTATCTTTCCCAAACTTTTTCTCTCATCTCATTTATTTATTCCTATTTCTCGCCCCCAACACCTTTCTGTCTTTTAACCACCAGGATATGGTCCTGCTGGATATGCATTATTCGTTGCCGTTTATGCTGGATTGGAGGTATCAATGCATCATATTACGTTCCATTTTCATTCAACTTCTCACTCTTTACTCAACCCTTATATCTCATAACCTTCACATTCTCTACTCTCTAAGCTACATGCTACATGCTACTCTACTCACTAAACAACATAATGCCCATTCACTGTTTGCTTTCAAGTTACGTGCCTTCTCTGTACACGTGCAACGCTTCTATCTAACTTCGCTTTATTTATGTTGTCCCAGATCCTTGCGATTCCTGCCATTCCTTTGACCATGTCAGCTGGACTTCTATTTGGATCTGTTGTTGGCACTATCATAGTCTCTATCAGTGGAACGGTGAGTCAACCATGTGAAGGACACCAAGTAAACCTACTTGCACACAAAGTTCATACATAGTTGCAATCAGTTGACTGCATCATCTACAATTTTTTTTTTTCATTTTATTGATATTTTTTTTATGATAATCAACTAGTTAGTATTCTTCCACTTGTGATTTACAGTCTACTATTTGGTCATCTACTTGTTAATATTCAACATTACTTATCAGAAAACTAGATTGTAAGAGGTGGTCATCTACTTATATAATATGATATACTATAATTTGGTCATGGCTATAGTTAATGTCACATCTGTAACTATCTAACACCCTTAGCCGAAGATGGGACATCTCAAACATGAAAATAGATATTTATGATAGCCTTTCTGGGAACATTTTAGAAACTGGATTATAGATGTAACTCAACGTCACAAGTTATAAAGTGTATAATTTGACTGTACCTCTATTAGATTTAGAATCTCCAACAATTAAACATCTATAATTTAGCATGCAAGAGCAAACAAGTAACTTATAAGTGTATTATTAGACTGAATAACATCATATTTTATTTTGAAATTATTACTGGTTAAAGAAGTATACGCTCTTTTATGTTGTTAATTAATTATAATGGAATGGGTATTTTCAATCTAATATTTTAAGGTATTTCAGGTGGCAGCCAGTGTTGCTTTTCTAATTGCAAGATATTTTGCTCGTGAGCGAATTCTAAAACTAGTGGAAGGAAATAAGAAGTTTCTTGCTATTGACAAAGCTATTGGAGAAAATGGCTTCAGGGTTGTGACGCTGCTTCGATTGAGTCCTCTGCTGCCATTTTCTTTGGGGAATTATTTATATGGATTGACATCTGTTAAGTTTATTCCATATGTACTGGGAAGGTATGGTGCGTATTGCTGATCAATTGCCAATGTTATACGGATTTCTAGTGTCTTTTTAAAATAATTGATTGGTATGTAAGAAAAACTTAGTGCTCTAGAAGAGCATATTTGAGCTCGTCTATTATTCTTTGAATTTGGATTTAGGTTATAATACTACCATACAAAACCTACTTGTAAATTAGGTGTTTGTTTAAGCTTATGGGTGTGATTTATGACCTTGTAAGCTCTGTCAGCTTATTTGATTAGTTTCATGACAGATGATTAAATTAAGCTATACACACTAATGGAACATGTTTTTATTAATTAGTGCTTAATTAAATTATTTATCCTAATGCACTTTTATATGTTGTTTTGAGTTCTAGACTGATCCATACTAAATGGGTAAAAATAAGACAAAAGGACAATGATTTTATGCTTGATTGTGCTTGCATTTTCTAATTCGTAGTTCCAGTATTTGGATTTGGTGTTCAATCTTTACCACCATATAAATGCTATCCTAAAAATTATGCAGTTTCAGTAAACTTTTTTGTTTTTTGTTTCCCTTTGACTAAACATCAAATTCAAAATAATTATAAAAGGGTAGTTGTACGATTACCGCAGCATAGTTTCATTCCACTAAGTGAGGCCGACTACATGAATTACATAGTTCCATTATGATAGTTTTACTTTTGGACAAGTCTTTGAACTGCTGTGTTACTCGCAACAATAATGTAAACCTCTTGAAAGCATAACTTGTATATAAATTTTGGCATGCAATATCTGTAGCTTTATGATGATTGCAATTGCTCTTCAATTTTTTTAGTGTCTTGTTTTTATGAACTGGTGAAAATACTGAGAGCGTTGAACTTATAATCAGGTACCTGTCTTAAAATTTGTTCGGACAATTCCAACTAGGGGCAGCTTCATGAAAATACCCTTGTTTTGAATTCATCATAATGGTTGTTATAGATTTTCATTGATTAGTTGAAGTATAGGTAAATTGTAAAACGTAGTTAAAATGAAACTGGGTATATTTTTGTTGTGTACCTATTTGGAACTGTCTCAGTAAGATTGTCCATGTCTTAAAACTGATGATTGTTACGCAGTTGGTTGGGGATGCTTCCAGGAACTTGGGCTTATGTTAGTGCTGGGGCCTTTGGAAGAGCAATAATTGTGAGTTTGTACTTGGTTTTTCTCCTTGTTCGTTGTACTCTTGGTTATTTAATCATTATTGGAATATTTTATGCTTTTCGTTACCTTAATGTTTATGCTTCTTTTCCTCCTTTTGTGTTTTTTTTTTCGTGGGAGGGGAATGAGAAGGTGATAAAGAAATGGATGATGCTTAATTAGAGACTTATTGATGTATCGTTAGGTATTTTTTCTAATGAAAATATTACTGCAGTTTTCTATTGGCAATTTCATAAAAACTTTCTGCAAAGCTGGTTTCAGCTGATACAGAAACTCTCTAACTTGGGGGACCATAATTGAGTTAATGTAAAGAAAATAGTTAGGAGCTGTCATTATGTATTTGCAATCATTAGGGATATGTGTAAATCCTTTTATTTATGATCTATCACCAGGTTTGTAATTCAAACACATGTATTCTCTTAGGTACTCGTCTTTTTCTCTTTTTCAATGGGAGCCTTAAGTTATAAATGGTTGAGTCAATTGAAAATCAATTGTCTAATTCCACTTGTGCTCTCTATTTCTTCTTGTTAAAATAGCTATTAAATATCAGTAGTTGTTAGAATAAGTATTAAAAATAGGTAGTTGGCAGTTGGATTGGAAAACTACTATATGTTGTACCTATGAGTTGTTTACTTATTATCATTAATTACCTAGATGTAATTTTCCTCTATAAATAACAAATATCGGCTGAGAGACAACCAATCTCTTAAGCTCTTTTCTTCATATTTTCAATCTTTAGTTTCTAGGTCCAAGTTGAGTTTCATCCTTTGAGTTTCTTTATTTTGTCACTTACATTGATGCATATTCTCATTGTACTAGGGTTTACCTAATTAAAGATCGATCTAAACATTTAAGTATTTTTGCGTCATTCCTAGATGAAATCAAGAACCAATTTGGCCAAACAATCAAGATCTAAAGAAGTGATAATACTTTCTTTTGGTTTTTTTCACTTTTTTAAACTCACATGGCATTTTATACCTATCCACTTGTCCTTTTACATCTCAGCAAAATGGTATAGTAGACAGAAATAATCAACACTTAGTTGAGATTGCTTGTATCTTGCTGCTTGGTGTCAATGTTCCTGTCCATCACTGAGGTGATGTCATTCTCAGTGTTTGTTATCTAATTAATAGAATGCTCTCTTCCTCTTTGGACAATAAAGTTCTATATTCCATTGTGTTTCTAAACAAATCTTTTGTACATGACGTGTCTCTAGGTTTGGATAAACTTTCAGCCCGAGCAATCAAATTTGTCTATTTAGGATAATCTCGCATTCAAATAGGGTATTCATGTTATTTCCGTGCACTAAAAGATATTACATGTATGCAAGTGTCACATTTTATTGAACAAACTCCTTTCTTCTCCTCCACTAGAGAAGATGTTAACTTTGTCAGATAAGTCTTGTCTTTGCCTTTAGTTAAGCTCTTTTTGTATACTACTCGTAATATTGTTCCAACGTCCCCCTAATAATTCAAATTCTTCTCATAAGCCCAAATCACTTGGACCATCTCCTCCTCCTCTTATCACCTCCCAACAACGAACTCCAATGATTGGTCCAATGGAACATGGTGAGTCCTCTTCATCAAGTCCTTCACCATTGCCATTCCATACTACAAATCCATGAAGATTCCAATTGGCCTATTGCCGTTCAAAAAGGTATTCACTCTGCTTACAATCCTCATCCTATTGATAAGTTATTATCGTTTGTCCCCTTCTTATTGTTCTTTTATCTCCTTTGTACCTTTCATTACCATTCCTAAAAATATGAAAGAGACACTTGATCATATGGGATGGTGACAAGCCATGAATGATGAAATGCAAGCTTTTGAATGTAATGGTACATGGAACTTAGTTCCTCTTCCACCTAGACAAAAGGTTGTTGATTGTCGTTGGGTTTATGCCACTAAAGTTGGGTCAAATTGCAAAGTTGACTGCCCCAAAGCTAGATTGGTGGCCAAAGGATATACTCAAATATATGGTCTTGATTATGGTGATACATTTTCTCAAGTAGCTAAAATGACTATTGCACGTCACTTCTTTGCCATGGCAGCTATACATCATTGGCCTCTACATGCAATAGATATAGAAAATGCTTTCCCTGATGGTGATCTAAAAGAGGAGATTTACATGGAGCAGGAAACGATACTACTAGAATCTTGCCGCTAAAGCAACACTTATGTAATTATTTTCAGACTAAAAATCTTAGAAGTCTCAAATACTTTCTAGGCATTAAAGTGATTTAATCAAAGGAAGGCATTATAGTTTGTTAAAGGAAATGCGTGTTGATATCTCAGAAGAAACAAGCATTACTGACTAGAGATCAATATATAGCCCTATGGATCCAAATAAAAAATTAATGGCAAATCAAGGTGAACCTCTCCGTAATCCAAAGAGATATAGAAGACTTGTTTTGAAACTTAGTTATGTGACTATTACTACACCTTATCTAACTTTTCCCATGGGTATAGTTGTCCAGTTTATGCAAAATTCTTTTATTGATCATTGGAATGCTATCATCGACATCTTAAGATACCTCAAAAAGACTCCAGGGCAAAGGTTTGTTGTATGGAGATAAAAGGAATACCCACACCTCTGGCTATTGCGATGCTAATTAGACAGGATCTCCTATGGGTACACGCTCCACTTTAGGGCATCGTGTTCACATTACTTTTTGGAAAAGTAAGAAACAAAATTTGGTTGTCCAGTTTAGTGCTTGCTAATGCTGAATAGAGAACAATGATGTCTCTCACTTGTGAACTTCTACAAGTGAAACAATTTCAAGAATTGAAATTTTGTGAAATCCAACAAATGAAGATGTATTGTAACAACCAAACCACCATTCACATTTCTTAGAATGTAAGTACTAGGTACATCAAACCTTGCTTAGAGGTGATAATTGGAGACTATACCATAATACAAGTAGCACAATGAATATTTTGGGCGCATCATGCAAAGCAATTGTTGAATATTGAGAAAAACTGTATAGGGGTAATCTCCCTTGTGTCTAAAATATACATAGGGTGAATGTATTTATAATAAAGAGTGATACAAGTATATATGGTAACCAAACCTAAATATGGTAAATAGAAGATATTTTAATAAACAATATCAACAATATCTACCAATATCAAACAATATCTATTTTCTCTAATAAACAATAAATGCTATGTTTCCCTAATTAATGCGATATTTCTAGCAACAATAAGTAAGTAGAAAGAGATCTACAGGATTTGAGCAAGGTGGATACACTAAAAAAGCTAAGTAAATCTTGGTGGAGTAATGCGTATGGGCAGCCCAATCAGACTAATATATTGTAAGACTCCAAAAGCAAAAGGAATTTTTATATTCTAACAGAATGATAAAATTAAGGTGTTGGTTAAATCATCTCCTATGTTACTGTTTTAAAATACAGTGTATATTAGCCGTTTTCCCGCAGAATAGTACAAATCTTATATGTTAAGCTATATTGAAGTTATTTTTTGCCCTTCGCATTTTCAATTCATCAATTTAATGGTTTTATTTTACTTTTATTTATGTATAATGGATTATGGAAAGAGAGTAACTTCGCTCATTACTTCTTTAATGCAATTGTTGCTTCTACATTTCAGCAAGATGAATCCGAACTTAGTAATATATTTGGAGGAAACAGTCAGCTGCTAACTCTTGGGCTGGGACTGTTGGCCACTGCATTGGCTGCTACATATGTCACACGACTTGCAAAGGTATTATCCTTTGATTTTTGTAAAATTTAATATTTGATAACAAACAAAAGTGAAAGGTTTTCCATTTAGTGTCTCAACAGCAATGTCTAATCTTGGGAATTGGGACAAAGTTTAGATTTTGTGCGGTGAAGATGAAAAGAATTTAAGAATTGTAAAGAAATAGCTCACGAGTCCACTAGACTGACTGCCCGCCACAATATAACGAAGAATCTGTAAGAACAGTTAAGGGCTTAATCTGAAGGATTAAATGAAGAATCATAACTAACTTCAATCTACACCGTATGTTAGAAATTCAAAGAAATTCAATAAGAACATAGATTACAACTCAAGGTTTCTCTTATATTGAACTCTCAACTCTTGGTTGATTACAACAATTCATACAAGGTCCTATTTATAGAAAAAATAGCTGTCTAACTAACTTTTGAAAAACGCACCAAAAAGGTTGGAGAAGACATGTGAGCATATCAGGAAGTCTAGGACCTTGATAACAAGATTTTACTGAACCAATCTTCGCCATATTTATTGACTCTTTGGAGTAGTTAGTTATTTAGATAATTTTTAATTATCTTGGGGGGAAATAGGTACAAAGCCCCCATTCTTTCCACACTGCTGTTATGGTTAATCAATTATTTAAGATCTTGAGTTTGGGTTATTAGCTAACATGAGTTGTGAATGTGACTTGATTTGGGGCCGAGTTGGCTAGTGTATACCTTACATTTGAATCTGTAGTATGAGATATAAATTGTACACAATTGAATTCCATGATTTCGTGTTTTGACCGTTATTTATCATTAGATTTTTTCACTTCTTCAAGATGTTTGTCTTTTCATTTTTTACCATTTTGCGAATTCTTGGTAGCAGTGGAATGCTGCCTTTATAGTCTTAACGTACGTTCAAACTAGGACAAGGCTAATTCATCTCATTCGGTGGGCTTTTCTAAAGATGTCAAAATGAGTTTTCACCATGAACTGAAAAAAGGTGACTTGATTTGTAGCCCACCCACAATAACCCCGTATTAGTTGTTTATCATTTTTTTTTAATTTTTATTATAATTATTTACTATTTTTAATTATATAAGTTGATGATTTGATTTTTTTTTAATATTAGAATATTGTTAAATAACGTTTGAATTTATTTGTTTGTTTGTTGGTTGACATTTTATTTTTAAATTATTATTTTCATAATAATATTTGGTGAAATAAGTGCACTTTGAGAGTGTACTGCTATGAAAAAATTAGTGAAGTCAATCTATTTTAATTGTATTACAATAAATACATAAAATAAACTAGAAGGATAAAACATTTTTGAGGGAATCAAGCCATTAATCTATCAATCCTTAATAGGTCATGGATCAAATCAAATTACAAATTTTATAATCAATGAAAAAAATGAATCGGATTGACTCTTATTTTTAATTTCAACTTGTAATGAGCTAATTGGTGTGAGCACACCCTCCCACCGTTTTATCTAGATGACACTTATTAGTACCGATAAAATAATAGTGCTGATGCAGTTACTGTACAAACTGTTGCATTCTATTCTCCGTCATCATTAGTTAATGCTTTGATTTGACTCACTAATAACTCATTTTTTTAACGTTGTAATGCAGGATGCTATAAAGGACATCGAATAGACCTTCTAGACAAAACCCAGCATTGGGAATGAAGAGAAACTCACTTGAATAGATTGGAAATTGATATCTGAATAAATAAACATCGATAATGATAGGATAACTACGGAAAGTAATAGACCCAGCTCGTCCCTTGTAAATTAGAACATTAGTTTTGACAGGTAGGATCATTTTGTATCTTTTGCAATGTTCCCCCCTTCAATTGCACCAAAAGTTTGCTTGTGTCATGCCATATATAAAGTTATGACGCATTAATTTCTTAACGGGGTTGCTGGGAACGATTAAATTCTATTTTATTTAAAATGTTTCCTTTGTAATTAGCAAACTCAATAGCGATTCATGTAACTGATGAATCATCCGCGATAAGAAAAACAAAGGTGCAGAAATCAAGGTGCTGACAAATGGTTAAAAGTATGTTGTGACTGCAGAAAGCCCTAAAAACTCGTTGATAAAGTTGGTGCATTGTGTTGGTTAACGCCATTCATAAAAGGGTGGCTGAACAGTTGTCTTTTTCATGAAAAAGAAAAATGGTGTCGTTTTAATATATAATTCGCTTGGTTACTTTAGAGTATATCAGGTTTGAACAAGTAATCTATGCACTTGAGATTAATTACTTGAATTTTGTGAGTCTAAAATCATCCCATTTTTCTATGTCTAGATGAAATATTAATAAATTATGTACATTTACATCCTTATAGGTTCGCTGTAAATCTTTCAGTTGATTAAAGTGAATGTGAAGTCCAATTTTTATTATTTTTGTGAATGTAATTGTCTTTTTTTTTTTTATAAAACTGACGTTCATACCAAAAACTGCCCTGAACAATTACTGACACCGATCAGGACTTTGTCAAATTGTCATGACGAGCTGGTTAATAACAATCGGGTTCAGACGAATATACAAGAGGCATTGATATACCCTTTCAATCAAGGTGTTTTAGACGAAGCTATAACCGTATTCTCTTCCAAACAAAGTTTAACTACCTAGTTTAGCTATACAATAAAATACCACTGTATAAATATGTAGCCTAAAAGATTTATTGTATTTGGCTTACACCACATTGATTAATTAATTTCCAAAATGTAAGATTCATGCTGCATGAGTTATGTGATGCTTTTCATATCCCCAGGTCAAATGAAGGAGACCCAAAAATATCAAGGTTGGGTAAGTGAGATTGAGAGACCTTATCTTGCTTCTGAATGGACAAATCTAATTTCCGTTTTAGAAGCAAAGTTGCTTTCGCCTCCAACTCGTCAAGATCGAGATCATTATAAAACTGATCATCACACAATACATTTGTAGTTGCATCGACATCCCCCACTTCTTTCTTTGATTCAAGAGCAAATTCTTGTTCAAGGTTCATACTCGGGAAGTGTTCAGAGTGGTAAAACGACAATCTTCGTTTGTGACTTTTTATCTCTGTCCCATTTCCCATAGGACAACAACTTGAAAACACTGCTTCTGAGGTTGTCTGGTCGATGCTAATGGATTCCGAAGTCCGATTTGCTGACTCTTTGGTTGCCTCTGTATGGAAATGATTGAATGACTTCCCTGAAGAATCCCCACTTTCACTGGTACTGGCTGCCATAGTCACACGGTCGGGAGTGAAGGTGGCAGAAAAATCAAGCGCTCCATTCCGCGGTGCTTGACTGAGCAAAGAACGCCTACATAAGAGCTAAGTTCAGCTATATAGCTTTAACATCAAGATAATAACAGCACTGCATAGTTCAGAATTAATTCAATGTGATATTTGTAAATTCAAATAATTGTGAAAGATTCTAACAAAGCTGATGTTCTCACGGTTAGATAAATATGTAATGAGAGGAATGAAGCCTTGTATGTTACGAACTTTTCTTTTCTGAAGGATGAATGTAGCACTTCATTTGCTACCTAATTCCTTTAATCATGAATTCAGAAAGAAACTTACGAATAAGGAAGCGCAATGAAAGGAAGATAAAATACCTGTAAATTGCCATCATGTCCATTCTACTAGCTTCAGGCTGACTGACTGCCGTAGGGTTGGTCCTGTCATCTATGAAACTGTCAAATGAATTATCATCCTCGCCATCTTCATCATTAGATACATAGGCATCTGAAGATACCCTGACCATATTGAACTGCTCGTGAGACTGGATATTTTCATAAAATGTCTTCATATACAGCTTATAAGTCATTATATTTTTTGAATCAGCAATAAAATATATGCTAAGTATGATACTGAATATTGTGTAAAAAACGCTAAAACAGGATGAGAATGCAGAGTTAAGTGAATCTTCAGCAAAAGCTTACTCAGCTTCCTCCTCAATGAAGTCTCTCACATTGTATGTTGATTTCCTTTTACCTAAAAAGTAGAAATGAAACAGCACAGCGCTAAGTTTTCTAAAATACATCCTTTTAGAAAAGAATTTTGTTATATTTCCAATTTCGTTTCAAAGAAACAAGATATGATCTAAAATACTTTCAATAAATAAAGGAGCAAAGAATGCACTAAACAAACTAAAATCACCTCGTCCATGCTTATATTGTGCGGGATTGGAGGCATGAGATGACTTGAGAAAGTTCACTGTTGAATCAAAAAATTTAATATTTTTCTGATTCCTATTGCTTTCAGTATCTTCAGCTTTTCGCAGCCTTTTAAATTTACGTGAAGGTTTAACGCTTTCAGACATTTCACCACAATCTGCTGGAAGCCCTTCTTCACTGAGGCTTAGGTCAGAGTTATGTACACGGCCTTCCTCAGTTTGGGAAAGAAAGACTCGTCCTCTTCTAATTGTACAATTCTTCAAGTCAAGCAACGGGCTTTGAGTTTCATTGAAAGAGGAAGTACAGACATTCTTATCGGTGCCCTTTTCATTGTCGACCATTTTAGTTTCCCCTGAGCTTAAAGAACTAACATTCTGTTCTTTGTGGACACTGACAGGTAAAATATAGTCGCATATGACAGAATGTAATCCTGAGTTCCCTGAAGAATTCAACTTATTTCAGAACAAAATAGTTAATTAAACTAAACTATTGTAAACCGTCCTTTTATCACCTTTAAGTTACCCACCTCTTTCATCAATGGGAGACTCGGGAACTACACCACTTTTAATGAAATTCGTTAAACGTGGACTAAGTTCTTCATCTTTCATGTCATTAATGCATGCATCTGCAACCAACGAAGAAGTCTCAATCTCCATAAGATTTGCCATTTGACCAGCATTATATGTTTCATTTGACACACTTCTCTTATACATTGGAGTCTCGTGAATTGCCTCATCACCCTCACATGTTTCTTCTTGCCAAGTTAGATCAACGAAGTCTTTGCTTTGAATGCCCAAATGACACGAATCCAGGTCCAGACAATTAACAGAGTCTACACTCGTTCTCAATGCATGCGTAAAGCATGATTCACTGTCTAAAGAAGACAAATAAAGTTGAAAATGTGTTCAGAAAGACTTTTATTATGAATATTGTTGTTTGTAGGATATTAAGTGTACTATTTGAAGCTGTTAAAAGATTTTAGATATCTCTTTGTAATTACTACTTTAGGGTTAAAGTTCTCTCTCTATAGAAATCAATGTATTGTTTCAAATCAATCAATTAAATAAAAATATTCTTCCCTTCAGATTAATCATTTCAAGTTGGTATCAGAGTTAGGTTCTTGAAAGTCCCTCTTTCACATTTCTTCTTTACTGTCTTGGGTATGATTCTTTCTAGAGTTGCCTAAAGTGAATCCCTTTCCTTTGATTCATGTGGTTGTCTAAAGTGCACCAAACTTGTGACTATGTCATTGTTGTTTCCACTGCTGTGTTGTCAAAGTTGTACCCCTCGTCCGCTGGAGTCGTCACCATCACCGGAGTTTGTCCATACTGCTAGTGCCAGAGCTTTCTATCTTATTGTTCTATTTTATTTAGGAGGGGGACTAAGCAGTCATTATTTATTGGTTTGATAGTCTTTTTGGTCTCAATTTTTGTTAAAGTTATTCAATCTGTCCCTCCATTTTTTTCGTCCTAATGTAGTCCTCATTTTTGTTAAAAAGAGTCGACATGATTTCTTTTGTTAAATTAATGTTGTCACCGTTTATATGGTGACATCGTGACAGTGTAAATAACATGTGGCAACTCCCATTTAGCATCATCATTGCCTACAATCCAGATTAGCATACACACAAAGATAGATCAACACTTTATTAAAGAAAAACTGGATAGTGGTCGTCTTATCACAACTTCTTATGTCCCATATGAGCCCAATTAGCATATTTGTTCACAAAAGATCTTTCCACCGAACAATTTCATGATCTAACAAGCAAGTTGGGAATGATATATCCCTTCACCGGCTTGAGGTGAAATGTTGTTAGAAAGATAAAAGATGTACTACTTGAAGCTATTAGAAGATTCTAAAGATCTCTTTGTAATTATTACTTTAGCGTTAGAGTCTCTTTATGTAGAGATTGATGTATTGTTTCAAATCAATTGATTGAGTAAAAATCTTCTTTCTTTCAGATTAATCCTTTCATGTAATACCCACCAAAAAGTAAATAATTTTGAAAGTAAAAGGTAAAAAGAAAAATATAACTCTTTTCATATGCAATGTTGACAATATCAATGCCTATTGTTTGGCATTAGAAACTAGGAAGAGAAAACTGAACAGATGATATTACCCATATTAGCTTTATCAAGTTTGATAGGGGCGACAGGCTTCCTATGTCCCAAGCAGAGATCTTCCTGAACAACTCAAACAGACATAATTTAACCAAAAAGGAAATAACATTCACAGTATGACTATGATCATATTTCATACAGGGTGGTACTGATCTAAGAGAGGAAGTAGAACCTGAAGTGAAGAAGTTTTGTCATCTTTTGGAAATGATGCTAGTCCTTGCATACGCTGCATCATGTCTATAAACATTAATGTTCCAGATGAATGCTTAACTTTATGCACTCTAGAAGGAAAGGTCTGAAAGTGGGGAAAGGCAATAAGAGAGATTCTACAATTGTTTTCCCCAGTAGGGTGAAAATACGTTTCAAGTAAATCAATTTCAGCCACAGTGAGTTTGTCCTTCGATGGAGAAATGTGGAGCTCGTCATCCTTCACATTCTTTTGACGGGGAATAAATTTCTCAATGGACAGTTCAACATATTGAACTTCCGGTTTGAAGACGTGAGGAATCTACAAAAATATTTAGCAATTGATAAGAATAAAAAGCACAAATAAAAAAGAAAAAAAGTTATCTAATAGTTTCTGACCATCCTTGGACTAGGATGAAAGGAAAAACTATTTAGGCCCCCATTGCGCATGTGTTTATTTATAGTTTTGCTCTTTGCCTGTTTTCGCAAGTAGCCCTTCAACTCAGTCCCTTCACAAGCAAAAACTAGTAACGATTGTTAAGGAACCAATGAAACAAATACTTGTAGCATTTTAGAAAACTTGTAATAGGAAATGCCAATAATGTTCATTCATTTCTTTCTCAGAAGTAACAATTGCCAAGAAACAAATAAAGTGAAAATCAAAGGATATCAACTCGTCCATCATGCTTTCTTCCGGTTCTCCCCATTCGCTGAATCATTCTAAGTGGTGAAATATTAGCATCAAAAGATATGACAAGATCAACTTCCATGATGTCAAGACCTTCTTCACCAATTGATGTGGCAACAATGACATTATAGGTGCCAGACCGAAATTTCTGTTGATCAACCATGTAAGTGCATGGAAGGAGAGTGAATATTATACTAAAGAGAATACATACCGTCAGCACAGCCTGTTGAACCTTTTGGGACTGACCTTTCATTGCTTTCCCTATAGATCATTAAAATGAAGACTTTCTTTTATAAACAACATAATTGATTTTCCTTTACAAACAAAATAATGATGAATGCTGAAAAAGAGCAAAAGAAAAGAAGGAAAGAAAAAAGAAGAAAATATACAAATTGGAGGATAAAACATTTCCTATAAATGTATGCCCAGAAGAAATAAATGCAGACAACGATGCTTAACAATGATGAAGATTTAAGAATTATTTGAGTCCAGAAATAAATAATACCTACATCAAAAAGAGGCTAGTTGTTTAGTGAAATCTACTGTCGGATAAAAGAAAGAAATTGTCTTTTGATATACTCAGAAAAGCTTATATAAGAGTAGGTTCTCCTGTCTGAACCTATCGTCCCAATCTTCTCTTGTCCTCTTTTCTGCAACCTCTTTCTATCTATCTATCCATCTATACATATGTAAGTATGTATGCATTACTGCTGTTATGTGAAATTCTCACTCAAGCATTCTTCTCTTAATCAAATATTCAAGTTGGTATCACAGTGGATTTGATTCCGCTCTGTCACTCCAGTGTCATGTCCACTGCTGTTCACCACCAGCAGCCATCATCTATCCCCAACAGCCACTGCTGGCCTCTAACTTTTGCGGGGACTTCGGACAACTTCTCAAGTCTCACCTTGATCTTTTACCCTTTCAGGGTAGCAGCTCCAACAGTTACTTCTCTTCTTGAAAACTACCCTCTTATTTGTATAAATGGCCTCTGCAAGCCCAATTTTTTCAATTTCTAGAACACCCATCATCACTACTTTGAAGCTTAATGGTAAGAATTATTTATTGGGTTAGATCCTGACCCACACAATACATTCCAACCACACGACGCACACATTAGCATACATACCTAAACGGCTCAAACCGCTCCACAAATACTACGGATTCAAAGCGTCATTAGCAGGTCAACCATTACTATCTTAGTGAACAGCGGGAGTACCTACAGAGTATGTTTTGGTTCAATGGCAACGCCTCTTTCATAAAGACTCTACCAAGGAGCTTTTGAATGACTTTTTACAAGATTATCCCTATTTACACCTTGTGGACAAGGTATTTGTCCATCGGAAAGGGATGATATGATTCAAGATGAGGACACCCAAGAAGGCATGGATTCAATCCATGAAGAATAGGAACAACAGTACCATAACAAACAAGGTTATGAGAAATAAAAAGAACAAAATGCCCATTTGGATGGGAGATTATGTTACTTAGAAGGGTAAGTGTAAGAATAAAATGGGTAGCAAATAGGGAGCACTGATATATACAAATCTCCTTTTACAAAAAGGGCATGAATAAAAGATTTTGTCTCTCTCTTCTATTCCCTTCTCTCTTTGTTCTGTTGTTTTTCTTCACCCACCCTTCTACTTTCTTGCTGTTGCAGGTGATTAATCATAGTCAAGCACAACATATATCAATTCCACCAAATAACACATGTTTTTGGGAATAACAGACAAATGTTACATTCAGCACACAGTCACAATTCTAAAGCAGTGTAATAAAAAAGTACCTGAACTTTGACCAATAAACTCGGTAGCTCTAACTAATTCCCTAATATCTTTAAGTGCATTCATTATATCCCTGAAGGCATTGAATTGACACAATATATATTTTAATTTGGCTAAAAGTTTCCAATAACTGCGTAGAATATGATGTTAAAAAATTATAATTAACTTTACCTGACACTTTCTCTGTAATTGGAGAAGATAATTACCCTGGAGCTTTGTGGATCGTTGGTTTCTGCAACCACATCCAAAGACATAAACCATCAGCTTATCAGTATAGTGATAGTTTATTAACCACATCCAAGTGAATTCATTCTATGCACAATGCATCCATTAAAGAGTGTAATAGAAATTTATTAGAAAACCAAAAAATCAAACCGAGATTCAACCAGAAGCATTTGACTGAAATTTTATACCAAAATGTCTAAGACTGTCTTGAAACAGTAAAGAATTCAAAATCAAATTCAGTTTTATAACAGAATAGCTATTTTAGAAAAGGAAAAAAAGAAATCCAAAAGGCAAGGAAACATATCTTCTAACCTCCAAAAAGATACTCAGCCTTGAGGCCATGGATTAATATAACCACCCAAATCATAAAGGATAGATAGCATCCTAAATACACTGTTGGAATATCTTACAATATCAATATTTTAATTTTGAATATTTTAGAGTATATTAAAGGTTTTCTCTTAAAATTAGTTTTATAAATTTGATGATTTGTTTCTTTATTTCATTAGGATTATAGCATGTAGATGTGAGTGCTTTAAATTTTATAATCACATTATCATATCATTATACAACACCATACACAAGTAAATATTATTCCAAGGGTCTGTATTCTGTATTTTCTTCACCAGAAGCTCCTCTAAACACCCGTAGGTCAATCTAAAAGAAGCATAACGAACATCATTTTAAAACCCATAACTAGACTCTTCATTGGAATTTAAAGCATTCAAAAGTATAAAAAGAATAGCGCTATAAATTTACATCAAATTCCCTACTTCTTAATAGCTGGTGGCACAGTTATCTTTAGTCACAGCTCGGTTTTATTGGGTATAATATGCTGTGAGAACTAATAGCAATGTCATTTACCTCAAGAAGGTAGTAGCAAATACCAACACCTTTTGACAAACAGAATAATACTTACTGAAATGTTCCAGCAATACTTCTAGCATTTTGGACAATTTTGGACTGGATGCTCCATGAGACAAACTTTGCTGCATTAGTTGCCTTGCTTTCAGAATAACTTCACTTTTACTCATAAATTTTGCAAAATATCTGAAAGTAATCCTTATAGAATCATTTTTCTGAACTTTAAATATATATAAATATGTAATTCATAAATGTCAGCAATAACATAATAAATATTCCTACAAAGCCCTTACATAAATTAGATATCAAAAGACAAGCATAACATGGTTAGAGTAGTTTCTTAGATATTCTGCTCTCAGCTATATCAACTAAGAGCGTAAAGCTAAATGACTTTAAATGTAATAGAACATTGGCCTTCTATTCAACTCAAGACAAATAAATATCAGTTACCAGTGATCTATTTCCCAAATCTAGTTCAATAATGCATGCATAGAATAGAAATATTACAAATAAGTGATTTAAATATGAAGAATTTACCACAGAAAATGCATTATGTAGACATCTCTATTGCATCTAGAAATTAATCAACTAAGTCATCGCTTTTATGACACATCTATTGGCAAAGGCGACTGACTAACATCTTTTGTCTTTGTAGTGTTTGGTTCGGTTGTGTTAAATTCATAACAAGTAGACCATATGACAAGAGAGGAAACAGCAATGCATGTTTGACGATCAAATCAACACTCCCAATATGCCCCCATATGTTCTATCCTCTGCATTTTTAAAGATATTTTGGGAGTTTAGATATTCATCCTTTTAATGCATCTGACATTTACCACTAGTGTGTACTAATCTTAATCTTTAATTAAGTTCTTATTTAGCCTGAAGGGTCAAAAAATCATACATATAATAATGTGAACAGAAATCTAAACATATCCTCTCAATTTGTTTACTAACTTAGCTTATAATGTACTTAGGAAGTATACCCTTGCTTCAATTTTCTCTCAAGCATCTCGTATGCTGGCCTTATTCCATGGCTTGAAAGTAACTTATGGATGTAATAAAGAGTGATGAGAACTCCAAAATATCCTTCAACATCTTCATAGTTGACACGAGAAAGATCTTGCCTAAGCCTTTGACGAAAATTTTCCCTAATTTCAAGTAATTGACAAGGGCTCAACTGCCAAACATTCAAAAGAAAAAATAGTCAATGATTTGCTATATCATCCACCTGAAGTAAGTTTGGCTAATCATAAGCCAGACCAAAAGGTAAGACAGCTAACAACTAAAAGTTAATGAATCTTACAAACAATAGTTAAGAAAACTACCAAAATTAATCATGTTTCAAAATGCTCTTCATACAAAACATATACTAAAAGAAGACCCAATAATCTTATAGGCGAAACTATTAACAGAATGGGGGAAGAAAGGTCTACCTGCCACTACCAAAACATTTATATAGTTTTAATAAATATAAAGTACCAGGCTTGAGTTAAAGTGAATATGATTTTATTAACCACCACTTATTTCCCGAGGTCTTTGAAACATCATGTTTTTGAATCTGTAGCAATTACATAATTTGAAATATGTTCAAACCCAACGTTACGGATATGCCACTATTCAAAATATAGAATATATATCACAACGCAGTTTCTTTAATTTCACAATGTGTGACAAATTGAATGCATCTAATGAACAAAACAGATCACAAATTATTGTTACTCTACTTACTACTGTATGTATCTCAAGAATTATTTCCTCTAGTTCAATGTTCAGGTTACAACAATTAAATGATTATATTTATAGTTACATATTATATTATACAACTTTGAAAATTGATGAACATAATAGCCAACTTTAGATGATCCCTCAATAGATGATGAAAGTAAAATGAAGGGGGAAGGAGAGTGTAATCCTTACTCAAATATATATTTCCCCGTATTTCAATAAAAATCACCAAGAAGTCATGTATTTATTTGCTGACAATAGGTTGAGCTATCTGACTCTGGTAAAAATGGAAAAAAAAAAAAAAGGCAGAGAGCCTTACAGTGCGGTAATCTCTGTTCTGAATGACACCAATATTTGTAAGCCTCGCTACTATAGGGCGTATTGCTTCCATAAACTTATTATTTATTTCTACAGCTTCTGGGCCCATCGTAACCTGGTAAAATTGCAACAAAGATCTCTATAAAACACAGAAAATATGACTTAGATTTGAAATAGGCGTGCATAGGCTACCTGTATCAATTCTATCTTCCTATTGTGAACATATGACATAACATCATGGTCAGTTTCGCTCCGATAATCAAGTCTGGAGATATGCAGATTATCAATGACAGCCTGAACTGTTTGTTGCTTGGCTGAATATCAATCTTAGAATTAGAACACAATATTGTTCAAGGGTTAAAGACTGAAAAGAACACAAGATACTCAAAAACTTACATCCCGGTGTTGCAGTTAACGCTAATATTCTCAGCTGTGCCGGTACAGCCATTAACTAAAAACCAGATAAAAAAAACTAAAAGGTATAAATGAATGATATGCAATATTGACGAAACATACTCTATTAATAAAGTCCAGTAATAAATAAAAGCCTCGAAAGAATCAAACCTCACGAACTGCTTCACAATAAGCGTAATTCCCCATTGCTCTATGAGCTTCATCAATGACCAAACATACCAAGTACTTCACCAAACATGTACCTGAAACAAATTAGGTCATGCACAAAAAAATAAAATAAAGCTAGAGCTATATCAGACTATGCAAAGCATTTGTATATGACACATAAAAAATCAATATTCAGATAATTTATGAAATTAAATGACATTAAAAATCACCAGAATGAATATCCTTTTCTAATACTTGAGGAGTGACAAAGAATACTCGCTTCTTTTTCCAAAATTGAGCCCTTTTGGGGGGACTTAGCTGACCAGTCATATCAACTGTCCATTCCTGCAATTAATTTTTCCCCAATACTTCAAGATTTTCATCAAAGAAAAGATAAAAGTGAACAAGAAACAAGAAAACAAGTTGTTACTTGAGGTATTCCAACAATATTGTGGCAAGCTTCGATCTGCTGCATGACGAGTGGCCGAGAAGGAGCGGCAAAGACTATTTTGCCTGTTGTGAAAGGAAGCATAAGATGATTTTATCGGTTAAAAGGGTGGGTCAGTGGCGTTGAAAGAGTAAGACTTGTGGTTACATAAGATAAGGCAGCACAAGAAATTACCTTGAGGAAACCATCTGAAGTAGTTATACATGACAACTGCAGCAATGAGTGTTTTGCCAAGTCCCGTTGGCAAGGCCACCAATGTGTTGGAGAAGAGTGCGGACTGGGTAATATCAAATTGATAGTCACGGAGAGGAACATTAACTGCAATGCAAATTCCAAAAGGTGATTGATTAAAACTCTTCAAGTGTGAACGAAAGTGTAGGGAAACAACAGCTGTACCCGGATATATCCAGGTTTTGGCTGCCTCGGCATCGATGTGGTGGACAAAGGTAGGGTTTTCGCCATCTTCTTCGAACTGCGGTGTTGGGGATTCCTTCTTGAGAGCCGATTGCTGCTCTCCCTTTCTCTGTGCGTCACTCGCCATCTGGCAAACAACGTCGATTTCTCTAGCAGCTGCTTCCCAATCAAACTCCTAAAATTGCATGCATTAACAGTCGAAACGATGAGACTTGGTTGGAGTTTGTAAATAGCAAGAAAGCTACTTTTCCATTTTCATACCTCGTCGTCCATGATATCCAAAGGATTATTGGATGTCATTCGATAATTCAGAATTTTTTTTCAAGATCCTTCATGCTAGTAGTGACTCACTCGCACACCCACGCCAAAAAGAAAACAAATTCAGAATGGCGCCAAAATGTTCACTGAAAATACGCTTCCAGGTTTAATATGATAATAAAAAAATAAAAATTATTTATTATTACCGTTAAAATAAAAAAATAGTATTAAATTTATAAAGAAAGAGTCATATTTATGTAATTTAATCATAACATATTTTGTTTTATAATTTGAGTATAAATAATTATTTATAGGAGATAAATTAATTGCATTCAAAAAATTATTATTAAAAATAAAAATACAATAATAAAATAATTTAAATTAATAAAAGTAAAACTTAATAATATATATATTAGAAAACGTATACATATATATAGTATAAAACATTTACGAAGTGCTACTAAAAACAATTTCACTATTATTACATATGAACTGTAGACATTGTCTATAATAACATTTTGAAATTTAAAATCAGAACAACCGTTAGTTATTTGTAAAATATAATTATGGTGAACAATTAAAATATAACTTTTCACCTTCATGTTTAATCTTAGAGATTATATTTTGTCTTGTAGTGGTATTTTTATAGGTAATTTTTTCTTCTATTTCTTAATTTTATTTTTTTTCTTTGGGGATCTTTTTTTCTTTCTGCTTCTTACTCTGCTATTTTTTTTTTTTACTTTGTGTTGATTGTTCTTCGTGAAAGATTTAATTTTTGTAATGTTTTTCGTCTTGAAGAAAATGTTGATTTTTTTTTAAAAGGTATTTTTTAACAAAATCTTGAACATGTTTTGTTGTTGTTGATAGTGTTGTTCTATTTATTTTTTTATACTTGGTAGATCTATTACTGTGGGTTGAAGAAAATATTCAAGTTTTCATTTTTAAAATGTATTTTTGAACAACAAGAATGAGTGAGGATGATGATGTTTTTGTTGGTGGTCTTCTTTTGTAATTTTTTTCGTCTATTTGTGGTTTTTGTTGTTGAGATCTCTTTGTTGTTGTTGAGATCTATTGAAAGGTTGTGTTTTTGTAACTTTTTTCTGTTAAATATGTTGTAGTAGTGGGTTAGTCTTTTATTGAAAGCCATGTTCAAATTTCTATGTTGTTTTTTATGGTTTTATTTATTTATTTATTTTTTAATTCTTATGTGCTCCTTCTTCTTCTTTTTTCATGAAAGGTTTAATTTTGTTGTGATTGTTGTTGTTGAAGGTTTACAGAAGTTGTGGATATTTTTTCTTTTGTTTTTCTTCTTCTTCTGTCTTCTTTCTTCGTCGATCCTTTTTATTTCTTCTTCTTCATATGAAGTTATATTCTTTTTAACTTCTTGTTTATTGTTTTTCATGCATAACAAAACGTTTGGTTCATCAAGAATATTAGTTTTTGCTGTTCTTCTTCCTTTTTTCTTCCTTTTCTTCTTTGTGGATCCTTCTTCTTTCTTTTTCTTCATACTCAATTATTTTTTCTTTACTTTGTGTTCTGTTGTTTTTTTTTTTTTTTTTTTTTTTTTTTTTTTTTTTTTTGTTTTTGTTTTTTTTTTTTTTGGGGTT